>OJPI01001658.1_pt1 | contig 9368 bp, 9 predicted proteins | sample 1598461 | NCBI WGS metagenome assembly OJPI01 (sample SAMN03922483, study PRJEB24848) | human gut metagenome | isolation source: stool sample | host: Homo sapiens | place: Germany | collected 2011-05 | reverse complement strand
GTCAGATGTGTATAAGAGACAGACCCAGTGCTGCGGTTAAAGGCAAAAGAAGTAGAACGTATAGATAAAAAAACAGTCCGTTTGCTGAACGATATGGCGGAAACCATGTACGCGGCAGACGGCGTAGGCCTGGCAGCGCCTCAGGTAGGTGTTTCCAGACGAATAGTAGTTATCGACGTTGGCGAAGGCCTGATCGAGCTTATCAATCCGGTTATCACCAAAAGGGAAGGTTCCGTTGTCGGCGGCGAAGGCTGTCTGTCGGTGCCTAATTTTGAAGGCGAAGTAGAACGCGCCGAATATATTGAATGTGAGTTTTTTGACCGTAAAGGCAAACGTATGAAGCTTGCCAGCGACGGCATTCTGGCGATCGCTGTACAGCACGAGCTGGATCATTTGGACGGTATCCTGTTTATTGATAAAGCTACCGTATTGACACCTAAAGAAACAGTGCCTGTCGGCATAGAATAGGCGGCAAGCTAAAGGAGATCAAAATGAGAATTGTATTTATGGGTACACCAGATTTTGCCGTAGGAACTTTACAGGCTTTGGTGGAATCAGGTAAGCACGAAATCGCTGCCGTTGTTACGCAGCCCGACCGTCCTAAAGGGCGCGGGCAGAAAATGCTGATGACGCCTGTTAAAGAATACGCTTTATCGCAGGGTTTACCTGTGTATCAGCCGGCGAAGGTCAAAACACCTGAGGTTATTGCCCAGCTGCGTGAGTTGCGGCCAGAGATCATCGTCGTTGCCGCTTTTGGGCAGCTGCTCAATCAGGAGCTTTTGGCATTGCCGCCTTTAGGATGCGTCAATGTACACGCTTCGCTGCTGCCGAAATATCGCGGTGCGGCACCGATCCATTATGCGATTTTGCAGGGCGAAAAAGAATCCGGCGTAACGATCATGCAGATGGATATCGGCATGGATACTGGCGATATTCTCAGTAAAGTTATCGTTCCTATAGGCAGTGAAATGACGATGGGAGAGCTGCATGACGAATTGAAGGTCAAAGGGGCTGAGCTTCTGGTGCGAACGTTAGACGAGCTTGCCTCAGGTGCGGCAAAGCCTGAAAAACAAAATGAGACTGAAGCAACCTATGCCAAGCTGCTGGACCGGGCAATGGAAAAAATCGACTGGAATAATCCGGCCGCTAAAATACACGATTTGGTGCGGGGATTTAATCCGGCTCCCGGCGCATTTACCAGATTGCCGGACGGCAAAAACCTGAAAATATGGAAAACAGTTCCGGCAGAGGGGCAGACGGCACCAGCAGGGACAGTTACGGCTGTAACGAAAAAAGGTTTTATAGTTGCCTGCGGCAGCGGTGCCTTGGAAGTGCTGGAAGTGCAGCCGGAATCGAAAAAACGTATGGAAGCCAAAGTTTTCTGCAATGGCCGCGGTGTAGAGCCCGGCACTGTATTAGGTAATATCGAGGGGTAAGTAATGATTGAACTTGAAAATGTTTTTAAGCCTAAAAAGAGGGTCTTTGTTTCACTGACTCTGGCCAGCGCCGTTATTGGCGCGATGGTCATTTATATAGCCTGGCGCGTAGCTCTGCCTGGTTTGGAACAAATCAACGCCAAGCTGCCTGTGGTGTTCGGCGGCATCGGTATCGCTATTGCTTTAGCATTGCTGGCCGGTGTTGCCGGTATCGTACTGGCTATCTTAGGTGTGCCCATCATGAAGATCTTTTACTTCTGGGCCTGGAAGGCTGTGAATATCTTATTCCCCTTCGCCGTTGTTTTAGGCAGAATTTTTGATATCCCGCGCAGTAAGATAGAGCAGTCTTTTATCGAAGTCAGTAATCATTTGGTCAAGCAGCATCGCGTCAAAGTTCCTGCCGACCGCATTATGATCCTGACCCCGCACTGTATCCAGCTGGATACCTGCGTACATAAGATCACCCGTAATATCGAAAACTGCCGTCAATGCGGTGGCTGCAGCGTTGGCGATATGCTGGGGCTGGCCCATAAATACGGTATCCACATGGCAGTAGCCACAGGCGGAACTTTGGCCCGGCAAATGGTCAAACAGATCAGACCGAAAGCTATTGTGGCTGTGGCCTGTGAACGTGATCTGACCAGCGGTATCCAGGACGTGTTCCCGCTGCCGGTAGTCGGCGTGCTCAATGAACGTCCCTTCGGGCCCTGCTTCAATACCCGCGTCGATATCAAACGTGTGGAGGCCGCAGTATTAGACTTTTTAGAAGTTGAGGAAAAGCATGGCGAACATTAAAGAACAAGCCGCTGCTGTGAACATGCTGCCAAATGCCCGCTTAACAGCGGCTCAGGTGATCAACAGCGTTTTCAAAGATGGGGCTTACGCCAATATAGCGCTCGGCAAGGCGCTAAGCAAACAAAATCATAGCGAACAGGACAGAAGGTTCGTTACCGAGCTGGTTTACGGCACGGTGAAGGCCAAAGGCACTATAGACTGGCTGCTGCAGCAGCTGGTATCACGTCCTCTTGGCAAAATCGAACCGATGATTTTAAATATATTACGGCTGGGTGTTTTCCAAATTTATTTTTTGGAACGCATACCGGCCTCTGCTGCTTGTAACGAGTCCGTTAATTTGGCGAAGAAGTTCGGGCATGAAGGCATCGTAAAATTTGTGAACGGCGTGCTGCGCGGAGCGGTGCGCAGTAAGGAAAGTATCGTTTATCCGGATGCAGGAAAAGATCCCAGGCAGTATTTAGCACTTAAAGAATTTCATCCGGACTGGCTGGTAAAACGTTGGCTCAAACAATTCGGTTTTGAAGGGGCGCAGGCTTTGTGCCGCTTTGATAACGAGCCACCGCCTCTGACACTGCGTGTAAACACTTTGGTGATTGACCGCAAAACACTTCTGGCGAGTCTGCAGGAGGATGGCTTTGAGGCCGAACCTTCCAAATGGTGCGAAGATGGTATCGTCTGTACCAAGATCCCGGCGCTCAGTGTTTTGTTCAGTAAATACAACGATATGTTTTATGTGCAGGACGAAAGCTCGATGCTGGTAGCGCCGGTTTTAGCACCTCAGCCCGGGCAGACAGTTATCGACGTTTGCAGTGCGCCGGGCGGTAAAACGACCCATTTAGCGCAGCTGATGCAAAACAAAGGCGTTATCTACGCTACTGATATCCACGAGCATAAAATCAAGCTGATCGAAGAAAACAGCAGGCGGCTGGGCATTACAATCATTGAGCCGTCGCTGCAGGATGCGGCAGAGTTTAAGCCTGAGTGGGCGTCAATGGCAGACTGCGTGCTGGTAGACGCTCCATGTTCGGGGCTGGGCGTACTGCGCCGTCGTGCCGAAGCACGCTGGAAGAAAAATAAGCTTGATCTGAAAACTTTCCCGCCGCTGCAGCGCGATATTCTGCGCAATGCTGCCCGTTATGTCAAACCTGGCGGCAGGCTGGTCTATAGTACCTGCACTTTAGAGCAGGCCGAAAATCATTACATTCCCGCTGAATTTTTAGAAAATAATCCCAACTGGCAGTATGCCGGTTTTCAGCACCCGCTGACAGGTGAAACAGTGGACGAATTGCAGCTGCTGCCGCAGCACGATGGTACCGATGGTTTCTATATCTGCGCTTTGGTGCGTAAGGAGTAGGCTGTGAAAAAAGAGCTTTTTGGCTTATCTTTAATTGAATTACAGGAACTTTTGGTGGCTGCCGGATTGAAGAAATTCCGCGCGGCTCAGGTTTATCAATGGTTATACCAAAAATCCGTAACTGCTTTTGATCAGATGCGCAATCTTTCCAAAGCGGATATCGCTATCTTAGAAGCAAACTTTACGCTCCTGCCGCAGCAGCTTAAAATCCTGCGCGAGCAGGTATCGCAGGACGATCTGACCCGCAAGGTGCTGCTCGAATTTCCGGACGGCAATTCGGTCGAGACCGTACTGATGCGCCATGATTATGGTTACAGCGTCTGCGTATCCAGCCAGGTCGGCTGCGATATGGGGTGTGCTTTCTGTGCCAGCGGCCTCAGCGGCTGCATTCGTAATCTGACCGCCGCTGAAATTTTAGCACAGGTTTATATTTTTAACAGTATGCTGGTCGGAGAAGGTAAGCAGGTCAGTCGTATTGTCGTTATGGGCAGCGGCGAACCGATGCTTAATTTTGACGCCGTTATCGGCGCACTGCAGTTCCTGCATCGGGAAAATACGCTGTATATGAGTTACCGGAACATGACGATTTCTACCTGCGGTATTATCCCAGGTATCGAAAAGCTGACGCAGCTGGGACTGCCGATCAATCTGGCAATTTCGCTGCACGCAGCCGAGCCTGAGCTCAGAACCGAGCTGATGCCGGTCAACAAAGGTTTTCCTTTTCAGGACGTCATCCAGGCTGCCGAAGCTTATGTCGGTTATACCGGCAGGCAGGTGACTTATGAATATATTCTGATTGCCGGCAAAAATGACAGCCCTGTAGCAGCCGAGCTGCTGGCTAATCATTTGCGGTTCAAACATGCCAGCGTCAATTTGATTCCGGCCAATCCAGTGCCAGAAAAAGGCTTTGAACGCCCATCAAAAAAAGTGGTTGAAGCATTTTTAAAGGTACTGCAGAAACATAAAATCAATGCCACCGTCCGCAGGGAAATGGGCAAAGACATCGATGCCGCCTGTGGACAGCTGCGCGCCAGGTTTGCCCAAGAGCAGCAGGACTGAAAGCAGCGGCGTTATCAGTGACAAAAACAGACATAAGCTATAAAGTTAGGAGGTTCGTCAATGTTCGTTATCAGTAAAACCCATGTGGGCATGGTAAGAACTGTCAACGAAGACGCTTTGTTGACAACAGGACCTGAGCTTTTTGCGCTGGCTGACGGTATGGGCGGCTATGCAGCCGGAGAAACCGCCAGCAGGGAAGCCTTACAGGTTTTGCAGCAGGAAGCGGAAAAATTTAAGGAGCTTACTGGCACCGAGTTATGCACCGCCATGCGTGAAACAGTGCAGCAGGCTAATAAGCATATCAGGCAGATGGCTCAAAGTGAAGTACAGTATCATGATATGGGCACGACGCTCGTGGCAGTATATCTGGCGGCAGACGGTAAAGCTTATGCGGTCAACGTAGGTGACAGCAGACTTTATACATGGAGTGCCGGCACTTTACAGCAGGTCACCCGCGATCATTCTTACGTCGCAGAGTTATTGGCCAACGGCGAAATCACTGCACAGGAGGCTTTTAAGCATCCACAGAAAAATATCATTCTGCGCGCTGTTGGAGCCGAAGACGAGCTGGAAGTAGATTGCTTTACTCTGGAGCTGACAGCAGATACCAAGCTGCTTTTATGCAGTGACGGTTTAAGTGATATGGTGGATGACAGACAGATCAGCGAGATTCTGCAGGCACATCAGACGGCCGAAGCTGCTGAAGTGCTGCTGGAAGCTGCCTTAGACAACGGTGGCAGAGATAATATTTCGCTGATCCTGATAGACTTGACCCCGACCGAGGAGGATAACAGATCATGACAGATATGGTAGGAAAAATTTTACATAACCGTTATAAGATCCTGCGTCCTGTCGGCGTCGGTGGTATGGCGGAGGTTTACCTGGCACAGGATATGCTGCTGGACCGGGAAGTCGCCGTAAAAATACTGCGCGCTCAGTTCAATAACGATAAAAGCCTGCTCGAACAGTTCCGCCGCGAGGCTCAGTCCGCCGCAAGGCTGATCCACCCTTCAATTGTCAATATTTTTGACGTTTGCGAAGAAAACAGTTTGTATTTTATCGTTATGGAATACGTAGATGGTAGAACATTGAAAAGTATTTTAGAGGAGCAGGGCCCGCTCAAACCTTTCTGGGCCGTGCATATTGCCTGTGAGCTGGCTGCCGCTTTGCAGCATGCCCATAACCGCAATATTATTCACTGCGACATCAAACCGCATAATGTCCTTATCAATAAAAGCATGACACCTAAAATCGCCGATTTCGGTATCGCGCGTATGGTCACCAGTCAGACGATGGTCTATACATCGTCTGTGATAGGTTCGGTGCATTATCTGTCGCCAGAACAGGCTGGAGGCTGTCCCGTAACGGCTCAGTCCGACATCTATTCACTGGGCATCGTTTTGTATGAAATGCTGACGGGACACGTGCCTTTTGACGGCAAAACTGCCGTTGCTGTGGCGATGATGCACCTCGAAAAAACGCCGCCGCCGCTGAAAAGCTATGATCCAGACCTGCCTGATTCGCTGCAGGAAGTAATTGACAAAGCGCTTGCCAAAGACCCGGCCGACCGCTATGCGACCGCCGAAGAAATGTGGCAAGACCTTTATAATATCAAAACTAAAATGCTGCAGGAAAGCGTTGAAGAAGATTATGCCGAAATGCTGGGTATTACGGCGATCTCGAAAAACGAGCTGGCCGAGCCTACCGGAAAAATTTACGACTGGGCCAATGATAATGAGGAAGGCGCTCCTGAAGAAACCATTATCATGAAGCCGGCCTTCAACAAAAGTACTGACGAGATAGTGCAGGAAGCTGCCGCTATCAACAGGCGGGAACGCCGGAACAAATACATCAAGCTGTTTGCACTGGTCGCTATCTTATCCGCTGTCTTTTTAATGGTCGGTAACGTGTTTAGCCGCAAAACAGTTGATGTGCCTAACGTAGTTGGTAAATCGGTAGTGGAAGCGCAGAAAACCCTGGAAAAATCGGGCTTTACTGTAAAACTGGACGAAGAATACGACGAGAAGGTGACTCCGGGCTACGTTATCAAACAAGAACCGGAAGGCATCAGTAAGCGTAAGGAAGGCAGCGAGATCACTTTGGTGGTAAGCAAAGGCCTGGAAATGCTGGAAATGCCTGATTTGATTGGAAGAAAGCTGGACAATGCCAAAAAGTTTTTAAGTGACCTGGGTTACGAAACTGGTGTTGTAACTTATAAATTTGTGGCAGGCAAACCGGCCGATTCTGTTTTGGAACAGGCCCCAAAGGCTAAAAACAAGACACCGAAGGGTTCGAAGGTGGATCTGGTCGTATGCCGCGATCCCAAAGACCTTTCGATGCCGGACGTAATGGGCAGCAGCTTGAATGATGCTAAAAAAGCCCTGACCGAGTTAGGTATCATGGATATTACCGTACGTTATATTGAAAGCGGCAGCAGTGAGGGCAGCATAGTAGGTATGGAACCGCCTGCAGGCTCTAAGTTTGCCGCCGACGGTAAAGTTGTATTGCAGGTATCATCCGGCAGTCATCCGCAAAGCGTCAATAAATATGCCGAATTCGTCGTGCCCCAGGGCAGCGGTCCCCAGGATGTGCAGATCATCCTGATCGATGCCAACGGACAGCGAACTGTTTATCAGGGCGCGCAGAAAGCCGGCGTACGTATACGCCAAAAAGTGGAAGTTACCGGCAGCGGCAAAGTGCAGTTCTTCTGTAACAATAAAATGGTCGAGGAGAAAAATCTGTGAGTATCGGCCAGGGAAGAATCATCAAAACCTATAACGGTTATTACTATGTCGACAGCGGTACCGACGAGCTTGTCACCTGCAAGGTCAAAGGCAAGCTTAAGCAGATCAGGTTTTCACTCTGCACTGGCGACATAGTTGAATTTGAAACCAATCATAACGGCGAAAGTATGATTACCAGGATTCTGCCGCGGCGCAATTTTATGCTGCGGCCGACTATCGCCAACGTCGATCTGATCATCGTCGCATTTGCCTGTATCAACCCCGATTTCAGCTACCTGCTGGCCGATAAGCTGCTGGTACTGGCAGAGCAGGCTGGTATCCCGGCCGTTATCTGCCTTAATAAAATCGACTTGGCACCGGCGGGGCTGGTGGCCGAGATCGAAGCTGTTTATAAACGGGCTGGCTACGAGGTCTATGCGATCTCTGCGCAGCAGGGAATCAATGTTGGCAAGCTGAAAGATCGGCTGTACGGTAAAATAACTGTATTTGCCGGACCTTCCGGCGTGGGCAAGTCATCGACTCTCAACGCTATCGAACCCGGTATGCAGCTGGTGACAGGCAGTGTCAGCGAAAAAATAGGGCGGGGCAAACACACCACGCGCTTTGCACACCTGCTGCCTTTTGCCGGCGGTTATCTGGCAGACACTCCCGGTTTTGGCAATTTGAATTTAGAAGAACTGGACGATAAAAAACTGGCTGCATGTTTCCGCGAATTTGCAGGCTTTGAAGATGGATGTAAATTTACGCCCTGCACACATACGCACGAACCGATATGCGGCGTCAAAGATGCGCTGGCAGCCGGAGAGATAGCGCAGTCGCGTTACGAATCGTACCTGACTATTTTAGAAGAAATAAAATCCAAAAAGGAAAAGGACGGAAGAAAATGATCAAAGTAGCGCCTTCAATCTTATCTGCCGATTTTGCTTATCTGGCAGACGAAATCAAAAAAATCGAAACTGCCGGAGCCGACTGGGTGCATATCGACGTGATGGACGGTGCCTTTGTACCGAACCTGACCTTTGGCGCGCCGGTCGTTAAAAATATCCGTAAGGTCACTGATCTCTTTTTTGACTGTCACCTGATGGTCAACAATCCCGAGCAATATATCGACGATTTTGCCGATGCCGGCGCGGATATGGTAGTAGTACACGCCGAAGCTACCAAACATCTGCACCGCTGTGTGCAATACATCAAAAACAAAGGTATGCAGGCCGGCGTGGCTTTGAATCCGGCTTCGCCACTATGCCTGGTGGAAGAGATTCTGCCGGATGTGGATATGGTGCTTTTGATGAGCGTCAACCCCGGTTTTGGCGGTCAAAGCTTCATTGAAACCACAGTACCAAAGATCGCCCGGCTGCGGAAGATGATCAACGATGCAGGCCTGAACATAGAGATACAGGTAGACGGCGGCATCAACGATAAAACCTCCAAACTGGTACGTGAAGCAGGTGCGACTGTACTGGTTGCAGGTTCGTATGTTTATGGCGCTGCTGATACCAAAGCGGCGATTGCCAGTTTAAAAGCATAATTAAAAAGCTAAAAATAAAAACACTGCAAATTTTGCAGTGTTTTTATTTTTAGTAAAGTTTTTCTTCCTTTAAAGCAGGAAAAACTGTTTCTGTAAAATAAAATACCCCTAAAGCAGCTTAGAAACCTTACTTTAGGGGTATTAGCTGTTGCCTATAACATATTTTAAGGACGGCAAACCTTACAGGGAGCCATACCCATATTGATTGCTTCCTGGCGACTGGGAAAATAAATACGGTTACTTGCGTTCATTTTACGTTCCCAGCGACAGCCCTGATAATGAAACTTCCAGCTGTTGCGGTTACCAATATAAGTTGCAGCGTAGGCTGTTAGAGGAATAGATAAAGCAATGATAAATGCGAGGGTGATAGTTATAAATTTCTTCATAAGAGATCACTTCCGTATTGCGAATTTTATTTATCTGTATTACAAACATTATAACATATGTTCAAT
>OJPI01001639.1_pt1 | contig 9519 bp, 9 predicted proteins | sample 1598461 | NCBI WGS metagenome assembly OJPI01 (sample SAMN03922483, study PRJEB24848) | human gut metagenome | isolation source: stool sample | host: Homo sapiens | place: Germany | collected 2011-05 | reverse complement strand
GTAACAGACAGTATGATAGCAGCTAAACACAGGGAGAAAAGCTGATATTCCTGCACAAAAAGGCATGATACCAGCTAAAAACGGCAAAAAAAGCTTGTATCCAGTTCGGAAGGCCTGTAATATCGACTGAAATTATCATAGAAAGCTGCTAAAATAGATATGACCTACGAAAGGCACATCAAGACTAAAACATTAAGATCGAGGTGAAGCCAGATGCCTTACGAAACGCTTGAAAAGATTTCATATCGTCAGCCAGGGCAATATGAATCTATTTACGAAGAACGTTTTAATAACTCTGAAACCGTTCATTTAGACTTTGATGTCAACGGGAGTTCTGCATTTATTGTTCAAAATGGTGATATTTATCGTTTGCTGTTGCAAATTCAAAAAACGGATAAACAGGTCCAACTGCTTTGCAGAGATTTGCCCGGAGCAGCACTTCACCAGTTTGCGCAAAAATGTCTTGTAGATGAAATCGTGCTTACAAATGATATTGAAGGCGTTAATAGCACCCGCCGTGAGATCAGTGAGGTATTGGAGCAGATCGGCAATAAATCCGGCAAACGCCGCTTTTATGGACTTGTTCGCAAGTACCTGATGCTGCAGGAGGAAGAAGAGCGAAAGGTAAAGACTTGTCAGGATGTACGAAACATCTACGACGATTTGGTTCTAAAGGAGGTCGTTGAAGAAAACAGCAAGGACGCTCCGGATGGCGTGATTTTTCGTAAAGATTCGGTTTCCGTCAGCAATTCTGCTCAGAAAGAAATTCATAGGGGGCTTTATCCAGAGAATAAAATCATAGAGGCAATGGATCATGCGCTGGCTTTTTTGAATGGTGATAGCTGTGATCCACTTGTAAGGATCAGTGCGTTTCATTATTTGGTGGGTTATATCCATCCATTTTATAATGGAAATGGTCGACTCTCCCGGTTTATCAGCAGTTATTTGCTGTCAGATGAGTTGAATTTTCTGATTGGATATCGCCTTTCCTATACTGTGAAGGATAATATCAAACAGTATTATGACAGCTTCAAAACCTGCAACAATCCACGGAACCGAGGAGATCTGACACCATTTGTGTTATCTTTTTTGGACATTGTTCAGAAAGCCATGAATCAGCTGGAAGCTGCTTTGCTCAGACGAAAAGCAGATTATGACAAATATATGCAGATGATTCCAAAGCATTCCTTTGCAGTCAAGGAAAAAGATCAAGAACTAATGGGGTATTTGACGCAAGCAAGTTTGTTCTCTGGTCATGGAATTGCCACGAAGGCGCTTGAAGGACTGCTGGGAATTTCTTATACACCTCTAAAAAACAGACTCTCCATATTAAGACAGGATCACTTGCTGCTTGAAGAAAAAATTGGAAGAGAAAAGTTTTATCGTCTTGATCTTGCGGAGTTTGAAAAGCAAATAGGAAATCAGGGATGAAGTTTCCCTGATAAAACAATAAAAACTCCCCCGGTGCTTCCAACACCGAGGGAGTTAAGATAAGCGGCTCGCCCTTGCGGGGTCATCGCACACTCGACACTGCGATTATACTCCAAACGGGCAGGCTTGTCAAAGTGTACCCTTCTGGAGGTGAAAAAGATGATCGAATGCAAAAAATGCGGCAAGGAACTGCCGGACGGGGCATCCTTCTGCTGTTGGTGCGGTGCAAAGCAGCAGACCCAGCGGCGCACGCGGGCTCGCTCCAACGGAGAAGGCAGTGTGTACCAGTATGGTCCCGCGGGGAAGTGGCGGGCCGAGGTGAATATCTTTCGGGACGGTGTCCGCTACCACAAGATCAAAAGCGGCTTCAAAACCAAGCGGGAGGCGGTCCAAGCCCTGCCGGAAATGCGGGAGAGGATGCTGAACGGCCAGGAGTTTGCCCAGGATGCCACTCTACAGCAGTTGTGGGAGATGATTTGTCAGCAGTCGCTGCCTAAACTGAGCAAGGATAAGGCAAGCCATTACCGGACCGCATGGGCGGCCCTGGCACCGCTGAAAGATGCTCGAATTCGAAACCTGCGCTACGCTCACCTACAACCTATCGTGGATGCAAGGGAGGGCGGGTATTACCCCAAGCGGGACATTAAGGCCCTGCTGGGCAAGATGTATGCGCTGGCGCTGAAGTATGAATATGCGGAGAAGGATTACTCTAAACTGCTGGAGCTGCCGCCGATCCAAGCCAGCGCCCGCACGGCACTGACCGAGGAGGAGGTGCAGCGGATCTGGCAGGACTATGAGAATGGCCATGAATTCAGTCGTTACTGGCTCATTATGGCTTATACCGGGATGCGTACTGGGGAGATGCTGACCATCCAAAAGGCTAATGTACACCTAACGCAGCAGTATTGTACAGGCGGCATCAAGACCCAGGCGGGCAAAGCAAGGCAGATCGTCTTTCCGAATCGGATTATGCCCCTTGTTCGGGAGGCATATCATGACAGCACAAAGCGGTTGTGCGAAGCGGATGAAAAGACCTTCTATGAGGAATGGCATGCTATGGCAAAACGTATCGGGTTGGAGGACATGACCCCCTACTGTTTGCGGCATACGACGGCAACCCTGCTGGCGGTGGAGCAGGTGGCGCCTGCAATCATCCAGGAGATCCTGGGACACACAGATTATGCTGTTACACTGGGGTATACCCATATTCCGCTGGAGGAGAAGCTGGAGGCGATGAACCGGTTAAAATAATCAGCTGCGAACCAGCGCATTGTACAGCATCTCCAAAAACTGCACTGTCGAGGGACATCCGGTCAGCGGATAGCCTGCCAGCTCCCGGACCAGGTTTGGGTTCGTGGTCCAGGCAGTCTGCGCTGCCCGTCGGACGGCGCTCTGGATCGCTGTCCAGTCACAGGTGTGGTTCTCCGCAAGGGGTTCGTAGATCTCTTTTTGGACAGCCTCCAGCCGGTCCTCCTGGTCCAGGATGCACTGCAAGCACTCAGACAGGATAGCGTAGGACCGCATACTTCGGATGATCCCCAAAGACCGGAGCAGCGGTGGGATACGGTATACAGCGTCGGCAGAACTTAAAACAAGCATATCAAACCCATCCTTTCCCCCTCAGCACCAAGAAAGAATGTACTCGAAAAGTACAGAAATGCAGAAAATCTGCCGCAATGGGGCGCAGAAGGTCCAAATCTGTTGTCCACTCCTGGGGCTGGCCGATGGGTCACACATCGAGAAACGAAGAAAAAATACTTCCAAAACATTACACAAGCACTCCTTTTTGTGTTGGTAAATCGATTGGAAGTGTTTGCTCTTGCGCCCCTGCTAAGGGCGTAGGTCGTCTAAACAACGGCGCGAGGGTTCAAATCCCTCCTACTCCGCCAAGAAAGACCCTCGCAGCTCATGGAAGCTGCGGGGGTCTTTCCCTTTTGCAGCTGCAAGCCCCGCCGGACAGGAAGAACTGCCCGGCGGGGCTTTGTTTTTGGTCCGCTGCAAAAAAATGGCCCGCGCTGATGCGCGGGCCGGGGCTCAAACTTCAGCCATCCGTGCCGAAGGGTCAGACATGGTACTCCATGGGGTAGGTCAGGTAGCAATGGGGGTCCAGCTGGTCGCAGGTGACATAGCCCGCAGGTGCATTGAGCAGCGTGGGGATGCGGTTGACGATGGTGGCGCAGGTGTGCTCGACGGTGGCGGGCTTCACCACATGGAACTCCGTATCCGGCTCGCCGGACAGCTTCCAGTCGCACATATCGCCATCGTCCGGACCGTAGACCTTGCCAATGGTCTCCTCCTCCACGGTGATGCCCTGCATCGTCTCGATGGTGACCACGGCCGACATACCGATGCAGTGCCCTGCCGGGATGGTGCGGCCCAGCGTGGCGCTGTACACGTCGTGATCCGCCGTGTAGGGGACGTTCTTCTGGCTGATGGACTTGATGGTCAGACCCAGCTTGTTGCAGATGGCCTCGCTGGCGTTCCACGCATAGGAGGGCTCGAACTCGGCCGGGTGGGCGATCTGCTGTTCAAACTCCTCGGTGGTCAGGCCGCAGCCGTGGGCTTCGGCCAGTGCCAGGCCGTAATCCTCTACATTATAGCTGTATGCGCCCTGGATGCGGGTCAGCTTGTGGCAGCCGCTGGCCGCCATAGCCACCATGTTGATCCAGAAGATGTCCTGCATGCCGGAGCCGGTGATGGTGCAGCCGGTCTCCTTGGCCAGCGCATCCAGCTTGTTGATCTGGGCGGCGGCAGTGGTCCAGGGATAGATCGCTTCCTCGCAGGTAGTGATCACGTTGATGCCGCGGGCCACGCATTTTTCCACATGGTCGTAGATGTCGTTCACAAAGCTGAACAGGGTTACGATGGCCACGTCTGCATCACACTCGTCCAGCACCTTGTCGGCATCGTTGGAGATCCGGATGCCGGTCTTGACGCCCAGTTCTGCAAAGTCGCCCACGTCCATGCCGACCACGGCGGGGTTCACGTCAATGGCGCCCACGATCTGTGCGCCGTGCTCATATAAATACCGGAGGGTGTACTTGGCCATCTTGCCGCACCCGTACTGTACCACTTTGATCTTTTCCATAATGCTGCCTCCTTACTGGATGAAAAATTTCTGACCGCAGCAACCGCAGCGGTGTTTGTTCTGGCATCAGTATAGACCCTCATGCAGGGAGAGAGTCAAGCTGTTTTGCGAAATTTTTCACGATTCGGCAAAAGGGGCCTTTATTTGGAAAAAGATACGGGGACCTGCAGCCGCAGGAACATCCGGTTGGGGTCGCTGTCAAACACAGGGAAGCCGCTCATCACTTCGCAGATATAGTCCCCGGCAATGCGGTAGCCGTTGGTGCGGCAGTACTCCAAAAGGCGAGTGGCGCAGGGGATCTCCTGGTTGTAGTTGTCCAGGTAGATGCAGGCGTACATCCCGCTGTCTACGGTGCGCGGCTGGGCAGCGGCGGGAAGAGTGCGCCCCACGAACAGAAAGATCTGCCCGGCAATAAAGCGGCCTGCCTCAAAATCCTGCTGGGAGATGGAGGTGCCGATGTTGTACGAGTGTACCTGCTCCAGCCCCTGCTGAGTGACGAACCTCCGCAGCTTGTGCAGAGAAAGCTCGTAACTGTGTATATTGTTGCTGTAAAAATTCTCGCAGCAAGGGATGCCCCAGACCTTGCGCTGGTCGATGTACTCCAAAGATAAGGTGCCGGTGGCAGGCGATTTGCGGTAGCGCTCGATGGACTGGATGGCCCGTTCCACTGCATCGTGACGTTCCTTCAGCTGGCGCATCTGCTGGTGGAGCTGCTCGTTTTTCCGGGCCAGCAAGGCCTCCATCAGGGCCAGGTCCTCGGTCTGCAGAGCCTGGCGGATCTCGGCCAGGCTCATGTCCAGATCCCGCATATAGGCGATCATGTCCAGGCGGGCATTCTGGTCGATGCTGTAATAGCGGTAGCCGGTGTCCGGGTCCACATACCGGGGCTTCAAAAGCCCTTTTTCGTCATAAAGACGCAGGGTGGGGATGCTGACCCGGTTCATCTGGGCCATCTTCCCAATGGGGATGCGCTCGTTGTGCATGATTCGACCTCATAAACTCTATTGCGGATGGAGAGTTTTCTCTCCGCAGGCAGCCTTGCAGTATAAAACAGAACGGGGCAGCGTCAGCGCAGCCCCAATGTATGGGCCAGCAGCCCCAGTGCCAGCAGGTGCAGCGGGTAGAACCAATAGTAGAACCACCGCTGCACCGGGCTGCACCGGCCCCGCTGCCCATCGTAACGGGCCGTCAGCAGAAAGGCCAGCGGTGCGGGCAGCTGGTAAAAGGTGAGGGCTGCCCCCCAGATGCCCTGCTGCTGCCGGTCCTGCCGGGTCAGATACAAACCTACGATCAGGCCGACGCCCAGCAGGCCGTAGTCGGTGGCCAGCAGCTGGGCACATAGTCCGCAGGCCACGGCGCCCAGCCAGCCCATCCAGCGGGCGGGGGCTTTATCCAGGCACAGCAGCGCCAGCATGCCCAGCGCCAGTGTCCCATAAACATTTTGATGCCCGGGCCAGAAAATCTGGCCAAAAAAGGCCCAGTCGAATACAGGTTCGCTGATCAGGGCGAACAGTCCCAGCCGGGCAGCATACCGACCGGGGCTGTGGGTGTGGGCGTAGCCCTCCGTCAGCAAAAAACAAAAAAGCGGAAAGGCCAGCCGCCCCACGCCCCGCAGCAGGATGTACACCATACCGGCTGCCCCAGAGCCGGGGGGCAGGGCGGCAGAAGCAGGGGAGACGCCCCATGCCGGGGCCAGCAGTGCGGCACCAATGTGGTCGGCCAGCATAAAAAGGCAGGCCAGCTGTTTGAGCTGGGTGCCGTTGAGAGAACGATCCATAAAAGGCTCCTTTTCAAAAGGGATCTCCCATTTTGCAAACGGGGCAGAAAGCGCCCCGGCAGAGGGAAGATGCATCGGAAAAGACCAACCAAGGGCGGGCCTGGACGGAGGGGGAAGGCGCTTGGCTGTATTATACCATAATTCGGTCTGTATTTTGAAAAATTACCGAAAAATGTGACTACGTGTGTGCAATTTTTTTGTGGGACGGCGCTTGACAAGGGGGGTGGAGCATAGTAAACTCAAAAAGAAAATACAACTCTCTCATATAGGAGATGAAAAATATTCACAGCAAATGCGTTCCTGTTTATGGAAGGAGGTTTTGGGGGATGACCCTGTTTTCTTACGAGATCTTTGATGCGGTGGCCCGGCAGGGCAGCTTTAACAAGGCGGCGCAGCAGCTGCACCTGACCCCCTCGGCCATCAGCCACGCCATTGCGGTCATGGAGGAGGAGCTGGGGTTTGCTCTGTTCAACCGGGGCAAGACCGGCGTTACCATGACCAGCTACGGGGCCTCTCTGTACCCCTCGATCCGGGCGGTGCTGAATAGTGACGAGGCGCTGAAACAAAGCGTGGCCCGGCTGAATGGGCTGGAAAAAGGCAAGGTGAAGGTGGCGGCCTTCAACTCGGTATGCACCTGTTTGCTGCCCGGCATCCTGAAAAGCTTCAAGGCACAGTACCCGCAGATCGAGGTGGAGGTCTACCAGGGCACCTACGATGATATGAAAGACTGGCTGCGCAACGGCCAGACCGACATTGCGTTCCTGTCCTTTGGCTGCCGGGAGGAGTTTGCCCTTACGGAGCTGTTTGCGGAGCCGCTGCGCTGCATCACCCCCAAGGGATGGCCCGCCCCGCCGGATGGGATCATGACCCCGGAGCTGATGAACGGGCAGGACTTTGTGGTCCAGGGGGATGCTACGGATGCGGAGATGCGTCAGTATCTCAAAAAGCATAAGATCAGCACCGAGCGCCGCTGCCATGTGCTGGACGATCTGTCCAACCTGGCAATGGTGGAAGCGGGTATGGGCATCTCTATTATGCCGGAGATGCTGCTCAAGACCTGCACCAGCGAGGTGGATATCTACCCCTTGAGCCCGGCGGAGAATCGCGTGGTGGGCATCACGTCTCAGCGTCCAGGGGCGATGGCACCGGCGGTGGAGCAGATGTTCCATCATATCGTGGAGTATTGCAGAACTTATACCAGCCACAAAGAAAGCTGAACCCTTTGAGCGCTGGCAGAGCATATTTTTGCATCGTTCCATCCATAGGAGGTGTCCGCAAATGAAACAGCGAGTGATCAGTATGGTGTTGGCGGCGGCAATGGTCCTGGGGCTTTGCCTGCCTGTGGGGGCGGAGGCTGCCCAGACGCCCCCGGTCGTCCAGGTGGGGCGTGCCTGTCCAGAGGGCATCTATACGATGATGTACCGCAGTGACCTGAGTATGGAGGATCTGCCCCATAACTACCGCTATGGGGATCAGTTGTTTGACGCCCCGGCGACGGAATATGACCACGAACTGGCCCTGGCTACCCTGGGCCTGACCATTGCGTCCTCGAATACCCTGGACAGCGACAAGCGGGTGTGGCTGGATGGCGACCAGGGCAGAGAGAACAATATCCGGGCGGCATACCAGACTCTGGGGTTTGATAATATGCGGTTCTTCCATTACGACCGCAGCCCCAACGAATACAAGGACGATACGGCAGGGCATGCGCTGGCGCAAAAGACGATGATCCAGCCGGATGGGTCGGTACGGACCATCGTGGCGGTGATGGTGCGCGGTGCCGGCTATGGCGCTGAGTGGGCCGGAAATATGCGCACAGGCTCCGGTGAAGGACACGCCGGTATGATGGATGCGGCAGAAGAGGTGTTCCAAAATTTGCGCGGGTACCTGGCAGAGGCAGCACAGGTGCAGCCGTTGGGAGAGATCAAGCTCTGGATCGGCGGATTCAGCCGGGGCGGTTCCATAGCAAACCTTCTGGCCGCACGGATGGCCGAAGGTCTGCCGGAGATCCGTCGGGAGAATACCTATGTGTATACCTTTGCTTCTCCGGCGGCGGTGACCGCAGGCTCTCCCGCACAGTTCAAGGCGGATTTTGACCACAACCATACGGCCGATGGCCAGGTAAAACCGACCTGGGATGAAAGCAACATCCATAATCTGGTGGCCAGCGGAGATCTGGTGGCCCGGATACTGCCCTCCAGCTGGGGCTACTACCGCAACGGAAACGACCGCTTTCTGCCCGCAACACAGCGGGAGGAGGAACGCCAGGCATTGGATGCCCATGCAGAGGAAATGCCCGGCGCCATTAAGATGAAGGTCTCCACGCTGGCTACGGCAGAGCAGACCGATGCGCTGGAAATTGGTTTGGCGCAGCAGGTGGGCGGTCAACAGGGCTATTTTGAAAATTATCAGGCGCTGATGATGGATATGCTGCAATGTACCTTTACCTTCTCGGAGGATGAGGTGCGTCTGGGGACCATTCTGGGCAACGAAGCGATTATCCGCCGCCTGCGCAGCCTGAGCAATATGTCCGATGTCCCCTTGCTGGACCTGATGCAGGATGTGCTGCTGGCGAACCTCATGAGCCGCATTTTGCTGAAACGTGTGGGCGAGGGCGTGCCGGTGCGGGTGCAGCAGCTGGCTGGGCCGCTGCTGGCGGTGGGCCTGCATTATGGCCTGGATAAAGAGACGGCGCAGACCCTGGTCCAGAACCTCATCGAGGTGGTCGTGGTGAAACGCCAGGTGGGCCTCATCATGGGGGCTGTGGCGTGGCACTTCCCGGAATCCTATCTGAATGCAATGGAGTATTATCCGGTGAGCACCCACGCACTGGAGCCGACGACTCGGAAATAAAAGACAAAACCGCCCCGGGATACTCCCGGGGCGGTTTTGTGCGTTAAAAGGACAGCCCTGCGGGAGAGGGTGGTTCTGGGATGGACCCTCTCAGTCGCCTGCGGCGACAGCTCTCCCGAGGGGCGAGCCCTTGGCAGAGTGGGAAAGTCTCATCCTTATAGGTCAACTACTAGAAGAAGCTAACTTGTAACCCCATAAACTTTACGCCCTTGCCAAAGCCTCCACCTTCGGGGGAGGTGGCACGGCGAAGCCGTGACGGAGAGGGTTGATTCCGGAACGAACCCTCTCAGTCTCGCTGCGCTCGACAGCTCTCCCGAGGGGGAGAGCCCTTGGCAAAGAGGGCAGGTCTCGTCCTCATTTGCCAACGGCT
>OJPI01001637.1_pt1 | contig 9533 bp, 10 predicted proteins | sample 1598461 | NCBI WGS metagenome assembly OJPI01 (sample SAMN03922483, study PRJEB24848) | human gut metagenome | isolation source: stool sample | host: Homo sapiens | place: Germany | collected 2011-05 | reverse complement strand
CCGAAGAAGTGCGCCTTGAGAAAGACGGCTTTCGCGTACACGTTAGATTCCTCGTACATCGTCAGGAACCTGTTCCATTCCACATCATCGAAGCGCACCATCACGCAGTGCGTCTTCGGGTTCAACTTGGGATTTCTCCCGTACTTGCTCTTCTTTTTCATACTGCTTATTTTTCAATTTTACGGTTTGCCCATTGTTTAATCTTTGATTAAGGAACCCCGAAATTATCCGACTGCGGAGGATAATTCAGCCCACGACGGTGCAAGGATTTTCAGTTACTTAGATTTATTCGGGTAACTGAAAATATATCTTGCTGTGTCTTTGAGGACACAAAAATCCTCCGTTTGTCAGATTGAGGGATACCTTTCTGGACTCCAGCTGCACCGACATCGACGAACCTTACTGTCCGGGAACAAAGTTACGCCCTTAATGCGGTATCGAACAGATACCTGACCCGGTCAATGACTGCCAACTGGCGCAACATGCTGCCAGTTCTGGAAAATCCATTGTCGGATAACGCATTATGTATTCCTTTGCGGCAAAAGGAACAATAACAACTAAAAGAAAGACAACATGGAAATCGTATCAATCGAAAGAAAGACCTTCGAGGCGATGGTCGCCAAGTTCGACCGCTTCGTCAGCCGCATGGATGCCATCTGCCATAGGCACGGTGAAAAGAAGATGAGCGAGTGGATGGACAATCAGGACGTGTGCCGGATGCTCAACATCAGTCCACGCACGTTGCAGACGCTTCGGGACAACGGAACTTTGGCATATAGCCAAATCAACCACAAGACTTATTACCGTCCTGAAGACGTGCAGCGCATCGTTTCCACCGTGGAGGACAGACGAAAGGAAGCGAAGTTCAAAGGCAGGACTATATAAACCAAGTATAGTACATCACTGATAATACCCACTAAAATCCAAAACGTATGAATGAACTAATTAACAAAGACAACGGGTGGATAATCCACTTCATGGGCAGCCTCGACCGCTTGCTTGACAACGTGGAGCATCTGACCGCCAACTATCGCCCGACACTGAACGGGGAACGTTTCTTCACCGACAAGGAGGTGTCGGCACGGTTGAAGGTGAGCCGCCGGACACTTCAGGACTACCGTAACGATGGGCGTATTGCCTACATTCAGTTGGGCGGTAAAATCCTCTACCGTGAATCCGACATCGAAAGGATGCTGGCTGACGGATACCGCTCCGCATACCGACTGAAAGCACTCTGATTTTCTTGAAGGAGCGCAGTTTGCCGTCTGCCCTATGTTTGCGGCAGCAATGGCATACCGACAAAAAAGAAAAAGGAACGGCTTACGGATGAAGCATCAATGTTTAGCTTCGTCTGTAAGCCGTTCCTTCTCGTTCTTCTGATTTCCCGTCAGTCGCTTGTTTCCGTTGCCGGATGCCCAAAATGCGTGTAGCAGGCAGTGGCAAGGTTTTCGGGCTGAATACGCTCAAATCCGTTTGAGGAAGATTCCGCCCGAAACGGCTCTGCCGCCCGACATTGCCAATGCCGTTAGAGCCATGCGCTACCTTTGCATCCGAGCATCGGGAACTGGTGGCTGACGGGATGAACCTCAACTATACCATAGGTTGCCACTCTTGCCACAAGAGAAAAATAATGTTATCGGATTCCTTTTCTTGGTGGCGCAGATTTCATTCATCACAAACTGCCGGAATTGGATACTCTCTCTACTGCATATCCTGAATGCAATGGCTATAATCATTTCAAGGCTATACACATCATAGCTGATGCCGTCAGTTTGCTTGATATACTTCATCGTATCAGTTTCGCTCAATTCCTTATTCTTATAGATTGCCCGTATCGCCTTGCGGATGTCGCACGAGAATACCTCGAACAGGTCGGCAATTTCAAATTGGGTCATCCATACAGGTACAGTTGGTATGGTAACTGCACCCGTTTCACTGATTGTGATTATTCCTCTGCTCATAATTCATTTATTTTATGATGATTATTTACTGTTTCTTCTTTTCGCCAGCCGATATTTCCTTTCTGCGCTCCATCAGCTTGTCCATATCCTTAGAGATTTTATCATCAGTTATCCGTGCATATCCCTGTGTCGTCCTGATATTAGAGTGTCCCATCATCTTGGCGATACTCTCAATCGGAATGTCCGCAGAAATCAGGAATGTTCCGAAGCTGTGCCGACTTTGATGATAGCTCAGATTTTCCTCCTTGCCTATGACAACGCCCATCTCGTGAATGTCAAACCAAAGTGAATCACGGTTGGGAAGAGGAAACACGGGCTTCTCATCATCAGTTGTGTTATACAACGACAATATCTGCTCCGCTATGGGATGCAAGGGGATGAACGCCTCCACCTTTGTCTTCTTGCGGTTGATGCGGATATACCGTCTGCCCTCCGCATTTGTCCCGATATGATGGGGATGAAGAAGTTTGATGTCCACATACGCCAGCCCGGTCAGGGTCGAAAAGATGAATGCTCGTCTTGCCAGTTCCATCCGCTTGTCATACATCGGTGTGGAAAGTATCTTCCTGAACTCCTCGCGGCTGATGTACCTGTGCCTTGCCTCCGACTTTGTCTCATACTCCAAGTCCTCGCAGGGATTTACACGGATAATCTCCTTATCGACCGCAAGGTACAACAGCCTGTTCAGCCAACACAGGCAATGGTTGGTCTGTGACACCCCGAAGTTCTTGCATTTCTTCAAGTGGGCTTTGTAAGACTTGCCGAAATCCTCCGTCACTTCTTCAAGAGGAATATCCTTTTTCCCGATTGACACTATAAAGTCCGTCAGGTACTTTTGGTAGTACATTGAAGCCCGATAGGAGGATGTGGAATCAATCTCTTCGGAATGCCTCTTCAACCGCTCGCGTTCCCATTCACCCATTTGTAGAAGTGTGGTAGGATGGATATTATTCAAAGAAATGTGATTCTTCAACATCTCGGCACTGACCACACCTTGCGATTTAAGTATCTCGGTATAGGTTTCTTCTGTCAGACGCAGGTATTCCCGTAAACGGTTGTTCTCCCTGACGGTCTTTATCTCATTCTTCTTGCCGTTCCAATCTTCGGGGCGGCAATAGATGCCTGTGCTTATGGCAGTCTGCTTGCCGTCAATGGTTATACGGCAGAGTACGGCGGTCGTGCCGTCAGCCCTCACTTTGCTGCGGTTGATGTAGGGTAATAATGAAAATGTGCTTCGCATATCGTTGTTGGATTTATAGGGTCAGTTTGAAATCTTGGGTCGCTTCTATGAACTTGTCCATGTCCTCGAACAGTTTTTTCGGACTGACACGGGCATATACTTGAGTGGTGGAAATATCGGAGTGCCCCAGCATCCGGCTGATGGTCTCAATCGGCACACCTGCTTCGAGCGTGATTAACGAGGCGAAACTGTGCCTCGCCTGATGATAGCACAAGTCGTCTTTAATGCCAGCCAATGTCGCCAACGCCTTCATGTGTCTTCGGAGATTTGGCCAATGCAATAAAGGGAACAGTGTGTCCCTATCCTCACTGTGATACTTCTCAATCAGCGCAACCGCTTCGGGTAACAGTTTCACGCTGGCACGGAGTTCGTTTTTCTTTCTTCGATACTTCAGCCACAAAGCCCCGTCCTCATCCGTATATAGATTCTCATGGGTAATCGAGACAACATCCGCATAACAGACCCCGGTGTAGCACCCGAAGAGAAACATATCCCTTGCCAGCATGTGGGATTTGCGGTAAGCAGGTATTTCCACATCCCGGATTCTCTCAAACGATTCACGGCTCAATGCCCGTGGTGTCGTTTCAGTCTTCTTCGGCATGGTAAAATGCCGGAAGTGGATTCTGTCGGCATAGCCCTCCTTATACGCCAGACGGCATATCTTTTTCAGGATGGCAAGATGATGGCGGACGGTGTCTATCGCATATCCCTTGTTTTCCATCGCAAATGCCTGATAGTCGTGGATGAACTGTTCCGTTAGTTGCCCGAATGCCAAATCCTTGACCTTGTACTGATGCTTGATGAACTCTCCGAGTGTCAGACGCATATAGTGATAGCCGGGATAAGTCCCTTTCGCACGGTCTATGCCGATACGGGCTTTGAGGTCATCACAAACGACATCCGTCATTCGCATGAGTGTCATCTGTGTTTCCATGCAGCCTTGAAAATGATTCTTCACATCCGTGGCATCAAAATCCACTTTACGGCTCACAAGGCTGTCGAAGGCGTTGTTCACCGCCAACAGCAGTTTCTCAATCTTGGCATTGGTTTCCACCGCCTCCTTGCTCTTGCCGTTCAGACGGCTTTCACGGGGATTCCACAGTTCGGGAGTGCAGGACAGCTTGCAGCCGAACTGCGCCATCGTGCGGTTCACGGTGATGCGCCCCATGATGGGAGCCTTGCCCGACCTGTCCAGTCCGCTCTTTTTTAGGTAGAGCAGCACCTTGAATTTTTCTACTTTCATACGCCTATACTTTTAAGTGCAAATTTACTTGCCATATAAGCGTCCCTTGACACGTAAAACACTGTGTATGAGTGCAAACAAAACGGTGAGGATTTCTTTTCATCGCTTGCCGTTACCTATTCCCGTTTCGGTAACCACTCGGCTAACGGTTTGGTAACTGAACAATCTCAATATTTCGTTGTCATTTGCATTTTCTCAACTTCGCAAAATACTGAAACATCGCTTATTCCTAACGGGTTACGTTTAATCTTTACCTGTTCGCTGTCGCTTGCTTTGCTGTGTATATTCCATGTTGCCCGGCATACATGTGTATCTAAAGGAACAATCAAATCTCTGCGATCAAAACTTTCCCAAATCGACCTCCGAATCCCGACGAATCATCCAACGCAAAAACATATTCAGTTTCTTTTGAGGACTTTTGGCAGAAACTTTAAGAAATGCACATAACTTTTCCATTGGTATTCCGGGATATAACATCAAAGCTTCCTCCAGACTTTCAAACTGTGTATAAGCTATATATAATGCCGAAAGTATCCATAAAAATCAGCATACGACAACATCCGATAAAAGCTATTGGTTGCTCCTGAAGGAAAATCCTTCTCCCACTGGCAGGACAATACATACTGATAAGGCGAATCTCCCATTAGCCCGTGCAATTCGTCCGCTTTCTTCAATATCTGTTTGCGATTGCCAAAACTCATAATTGCCGTCAACAGACCACTGATTTCAATATCCTGTTTCAACGTATATCGATGGGGAAACTGCACCGGATCGCTTTGTATAAAGTCTGCACGATGATAAATCTCCGCACACATCAAAAGTTTATTCTTTATATCTTCAGTCATTTTGAGAAAGTATCAAGTATTGAAAGCACAAAAGTACATATTCTAGTTGGATTTCTTCTTTAAGTAAATGACGGATTGTATCCCTAATAAAATAACAAACAGATATTCTGCCGTCATATACACAGTCAGAGAAGCATGAAAACATTCACTTAACAGATACAGATAAATCAAATATACCAGAATAGTGATTAGCTGGAAGATAAAGGCGAGCTTCGTCTTTCCTGTACCGGTAACAGCATTGATATAAACATATCCGGGCAGTGCAAAAGCATAATTCAACAGCATAACTATAAAAGGATAGAAAGCTAATCTCACCAGATTATCGTTATTCGTATAAAATCCGACAATCCATTGATTGCTCCAAAGAGCTATCCCTATCAACGGAAGTCCCACCACATAGCCCAGCTTAAGAACTTTACGACAAACAGGAAAAAGTTCTTTCCCCACTCCTGCTCCAATCAAATTACTGACTAACGCTCCCGTAGTGGATGCAAAAGAATTGACTATCACAAAAAAGACGGTAGAAACACTACGGGTAATATTGGAAATAGCAAGCTCTGTCTTTCCCAGATGCTCAATAGCAACGAAGAACAGAAACCAGGGAGCAACGCTGATAAAAGAGTGAAGCATACTCCATACAGATAGCCTCAACAACTTTATTAACAATTTCCCATCATAAACGACCTTCAGCCCATATTTCACTTTATCTACCCTCACCCACATATATAATAGGAGTACGATAAAAGCTCCGAACTCTGCCAAAGAAGAAGCCATCGCCGCCCCGGATATACCCAGATTCAGTTCGAATATCAGCAGATAGTTAAAAGGAATATTGATACAGATAGCCATGATAGCTGCTGCGGACAATGCTTTGGTCGTTGTTATCCCTACCAGAAAAGATCGGAAAGCTAAAAAAGGAAATGAGAACAACAAACCGAAGCTACGCCAATCCAGATAATGAATCACTGCCTGATAAATTTCATCCGAAGTTATCAACCGGCACAGGATCAAGGGAGAAGCCAAATGGAGCAATAGGCAAAGAATGACTGCCATCCCCGACAGGAAATATACTCCCTGAAAAAATGTACGTCCCGTCTCTTTATAATGTTGTTCCCCATTTCTCCGGGCAATCATTACCTGCAGCCCGATGCTGAATCCGAAGCCCAGCATATAAACAGCTAAATAATAGATTCCGGCAAGCGCAGAAGCTCCCAGTTCGACTTCTCCCACATGCCCCAGAAAAATAGCGTCGGTAATATTGATTAATTGCTCCATCAGAATGCTCATCATCACAGGAAAGTTGATGAGCCATATTTGCTTATATGTATAATTCATTGCTCAACTTTAAAATAATACGATACGGTATACCACATCATAGCAGCACACAGTTCCGTAAATTTATAAAAATGGTTATAAAACTCTTTGGCAGGCGAGTAGTTGCCTGTCGGATAGCTGAATAGCCCTGTTAGAAATGATGCTATTCGTTGAGCGTAGCTATATGCAGAGTTTCATAAATGGATGAATATTGCTGGTTTATCAATCAATTACGCAACAAAGATAAGAAATCTTATTTTCATATCCCAATGTGGTATGGTATTAGCAGATTACTTATAGTAAAGAAATGTATTAAAAACATTGATTACAACATTAACAGATTGACTTATAAAGATATACCATATTCTAAAGCTAAAGAATGATTCTTAAATATCTTTCTCTTTTGAAAAAGGGCATATCATTTTGAAAAGAGTAGTAACCAATAAATAACCAGATAACAATGAAAGTTTGTAAATTCGAGAAAATTAAAGATGAGGATGAAATGAAGCAAGTAATCAATTGTATTCAGAAAGAACATCCTTATGTAGCTGTAGTCCCTATATTGGCACAATTACAGGAGTGGTTACAGGCTATTTCCATCAGTTGGTTTCACGAAGAAGATGAAGCTTCTCATGCCACAGTCAATGCCATCGAAGCATATTGCTGTGCCCTTGCCAATCATCTCATTACAGATTCGCACCTAAATCAGGAAATTAAAAACCGGATCCTGGAGTGCATAAAGAAAATACATATACTTGTAGAAGACAAAGCAGATTTACTAATTGATAAAATGATAAAAGCGGAAGTATACGGATTATCCAGCGATTTATTCACTTATTGCTTACGTCAACAGGGTCTTCGTGCCCAAACATTAGATACCGGCAAACTTATACAGATCAATCTGGAAAGAAAGCCGGATATCCCATATATTCAGGAATCTATCCAACAATACATTGACGAGCACCGGAATGTGGATATTTTTATCGCCCCACTTTCCATTTGCAGAAATGTGTATGGTGAAATAGACTTCATGAGCGAACAACGCAATGATTACTATGCAACAGTGCTTGCCACCCTATTCAAAGCGGACGAAATACTGTTATCCACCCCTATCAATCATATCTACGCAAACCGGAATTGCCTGCGAGAACAACATTCACTAACCTACATAGAAGCCGAACAACTGATTAACAGCGGAGTACACCTGCTCTACGCAGATTGTATCACCCTTGCGGCACGCTCCAATATAGTTATCCGCCTAACCGATATACACGATCTGTCAACAGAACGACTCTATATATCTTCCCATGACACAGGCAACAGTGTCAAGGCCATCCTCTCACAGGATTCGGCTACCTTTGTACGTTTTACCTCATTAAATGTATTGCCCGGATATTTATTTATGGGTAAGATATTGGAAGTTATCAACAAATATCAAATCAATGTCATCTCAATGGCCTCATCCAATGTATCCATCTCGATGATGCTGACAGCCAGCCGGGACACCCTGCGAATCATTCAAAGGGAACTACATAAATATGCCGAAATGGTTATGGACGAAAATATGTCTGTAATACATATCATCGGCTCCCTTCATTGGGAACGCACACAAGTAGAAAGTCATATTATGGATACTATCAAAGATATCCCCGTATCTCTCATTTCTTATGGAGGAAGCGATCATTGTTTCACACTATCTGTACATACCACAGATAAAAACAGACTGATTAGTTCGCTATCCAGACAATTTTTCGAGAGTCAGTGCGCAGCCTGATTCAAAGCCGGATAAAAAGAGACATCTGAAAGCCAAATAAAAAAAATAAAGAGATGAAAATAGCTATTATAGGAGCCGGACACATAGGGAGTGCAATCGTCACTTGTCTGGCGCAAGGACATCTTTACAATAAAAAAGACATTATTGTCTCCAATCCAAATATCGATAAACTGGAGAGACTGCAAGAACATTTCCCGGCAATACACATAACGACCGATAACCAACAAGCCATATCGGAAGCCGAAGTAATCGTCCTCGCCATCAATCCCTGGAAAGTAGATGAAGTATTGTCCCCTCTACGTTTCTCGCGTACACAAATCCTCGTATCTCTTGTGTCCGGAGTATGTATCTCCCACCTGGCTCATTTGACAGAAGCCGAGATGCCTATCTTTCGGGCAGTTCCCAATATGGCCATTACAGAACGTTCCAGCCTCACTTTGATAGCTTCCCGCGGAACTGATAAAGAATATCAGCAATTAATAAAACAGATATTTGAAGAAGGAGGAAAATGCCTGTTCCTGCAAGAGAAACAACTAGATACCACTTCCGCATTAACCTCCAGCGGAATAGCTTTCGCCTTAAAATATATGCAAGCGGTTATGCAGGCAGGGATTGAGCTAGGAATTCCCGGCAAGGATGCCATGCAAATGGCAGCGTATAGCATGGAAGGAGCGACAGAACTGATTCTGAATCATAACACTCATCCATTGCTGGAAATAGAGAAAGTAACCACTCCGGGCGGAACCACTATAAAAGGATTGAACGAACTGGAGCACAAAGGCTTCACTTCTTCTATTATTCAAGCCATCAAAAGCAGTGCCACAACTTTGATTGACAAAGAGGAAGAAGATGCAAAAATCTTCCGATAGTCCTTATGGTATGGTTTCTCAAGTCCTTTTTGCCTATTTTGAAATGCTATATATCCCAAAGCCAGCATAAAAGGACTTAAGAAAATGTATGCTTAGATTTTATATTCCTCTATCTTCCGGTACAGGGTGGTAAGTCCGATTTTCAACAAGCGGGCAGCTTCCGTTTTATTCCCTTTCGTATATTCCAACACACGCGCAATATGCCTGCGCTCCATTGCAGCCAGTTCAAAACTACCTGTACTATCGTCCGAACATTCATAATGAGTATTCTGAATCTCCAACGGAAG
>OJPI01001630.1_pt1 | contig 9561 bp, 6 predicted proteins | sample 1598461 | NCBI WGS metagenome assembly OJPI01 (sample SAMN03922483, study PRJEB24848) | human gut metagenome | isolation source: stool sample | host: Homo sapiens | place: Germany | collected 2011-05 | reverse complement strand
TCCCATCGACTTCTGGGGCTTCCTTCGGACGGCAAACAAGCCCAAAAAGCTGGAACCTTGGCGAGAGTACAAAGAAGTGTACCCGAATCTGCCCATCTTTCTTCCGTCCAAGGCCACGAAGCGAAAAATCATTCTCAAAAAAGATAGCCTGACCATTCTGGGGTCAGTGTTTACACCGCCGTTCACCCTTTCGCAGCTTGCGGAAAAGCTGGGGCCCGCCCGCATTGTCCTGCAAAATGGAACACGGAAAAGCCCCATGACTGGCCGAGAGAGTCCCTATACCCAGGCACTTGCTTTGTGGGACGAGCTTGGACTCCAGGGCTGGTTAGATGAAGATGAGCAGACCATTAAAACCTTTGGTGTCCGGGTGGCGGCACAGGGAGAGTATGCGGTCCGGCAGACATTTGACGGAGCGGTTTGGATCGGGTCCAAGGACTACCGAGAGGCCAGCTGGAAGGATTTCGCCGGATTTGCCCATACCCTCAAATTAGGCGGCTTTACCGTTTATACCCGCTTGCCGGGTCCTGTTCCAGAGGAGCAATCAGCGCAGAAAGCAAAGCTGGAGGCCCTCTCCGCCATGGTACAGATCAGCTGGAAAGAGCCAGAGAATAAGGCGGCGAAAGCGCAGAAATACAAGTTATCCAAGCCGACTGAACCAGTGCTCACCTTTACCAGCTTCAACTTCAAGCTGGCGGTTATGGAAGTCCTGATGTACGAGAAAGGCTTACTGGCTCCTAAACTGGATGCCCATGAGTTTGCCAGAGAGTATAGCCGACGCAAGATCGACATTGACGCGGAAGGGTATGAACCCATCCCAGAGATTCGGAAGTGGCTGGAGAAATACCCTGTCCCGGAGCGGCTGGCCCCGGAGGTCACAGAAATCGAGATGGATGGCGGCAGCGAGATTTATACCCAGCTCTGTCCGTTCTGGGATGGCGAGGATGGAGCCTTTGATCTTAATACCATTACGGAGGCGGAACTGCGCCAGTTCCCCAATCTCAAACATATTACCCTCATGTCCTCCAAGCCGGAACAGGTGCTGCCCGTTCTGGAACGGTGCGGTATCAAGGTAGACTTGCTGTGAGGTGAAAGCATGAAAGCGAAACTAAAAGTGATAAAGGACTGGGAGTTCGAGGAATTTGAACTGACGGGAACTTCCTTCAAATACAGCCCGACTGGATGCAAAGGTATGGTGGCCCGCAGCGAGGATGAAATTGTGTTTTGGACCTATCATCTCGCGCAAAAGTGCAGCGGCGTTTTGTGGGTCAAAGGCGAAGTTTCCAGGTGGATTCCCAGCCCGGAGCCGAAAGAGCAGCAAGATGTTTGGGAAGATCCTGTCTTGCTCTCATGCGACAGAGGAATACTGTTGGTTTGCCCGGCCAGTAAATCCCTTTGGTGGATGCCGCAGATGGATGGAGAGTGGATTCCGATCCCCATGGATAACTGGTGTGCCCAGGGTATTCCCAAGCCGGTGGCAGTCACCGGAAGCCAGGGCGTTTTCCCTATTGTGTGCCGAGTGGACAACTCCGCTGATGCGACCAACAGTTTTACCAGCCTGACGGTAGACTTTGAAGCCATGACTGCACACTGGGCAGAAAGCGGCTCTTGTGTATACAGCAAAGCAGGAACCCGACAGACCCATTTGGCGGCAGTAGAGCGTGCTGGCGGAAATTTTGCCCAGGCAGACTTTCACTACAACTATCCTATGATTGGCTCTATACTGGAACAGAATGGACAGTTTTATGCCTTTTTGGAAAGCAGCACCATCAATCCGGCAGGTCTTTCTCTCATGGGCTACTATTGGTATCTGGAACTGGAGGAAAACGGACTATTCAAAAAGAAACTGTGGGGCAAAGATAATTTAAGCCGCCTGCCCGGAAAACACGGGATGCGCGGAAAATTCTCCGGTGACAGGACTTGCCTGATCCTGTCTCCCATTTTTAAGAATGATGACTGGAAGGGTAAACAAAAGGTGCTGCGCCTTTCAGATTTGGTGCTGATCGACCTTGCCATGCCCCGTGGATACGCTTCCTTCCATGTGCTGGATGTATGGGGAAACCGGGCATTTCTCAGCGATGAGAAAAACAAGCTGGTTCTTTGTGAAATGACCTTGGAACAGTTATGAGGTAAACCAATGGAATTATTTGCAAAAAGAATGACTTGGGAGCTGGACAATGAGGAAGAGCTGTCTTGCCTGTTCTTTGAACTGGAGGATGGTTACTTTACACTCTCCCGCAAGACCGGCGCGGAAGCACTCCGCTTGGAAATGAATGATCCAGCCAATGGTCAGTTGATTGACCCGGACTGTTTTGAATATGCCCTTGATAATACCAGGTTTCGTCTAAATATCGTGCGGAACAACCGAAAAGTTCTGCGGTATCTGGAAGAACACCACATCAACACGGAGTTGTATGGAGAAATCGTCCTTCACTACACTCCTCTCAGCAAGCCACAGCTTGAAACATTATCTGCCGTGGTTCTTAGACTGTTTTTCGGTGAACTACTTTTTTAGGCGGAAACAGAAGTGTCGTTGGCAGAAATCATGCGAGGGGATAACTATGGTTAAAATTCATCGTATTTGGTTCAATACGGAGAGAATGGACAGAGAGGATCACTACAAAATCACATTATTCAGTCGCCCTCGTGTATCTATTCATGTGGACGAGTACATTTGGAGTTTCATCGAAGAAAACATTGTGAAGCCACACAAGCTTATGCGCAGTGAGAAGCATGGGTATCTGTTGGACATTTCGTTTGACCAGTTTGACCCAGCAAAACACCGATATTATCCGCTTTCCCCGTACAACGGGCCGCTTCGGGAAGGTGTCGAGATGGACAGCGCAAACAGAAGCTATTTCCGTGAGGATTTTGTAGGCGGCAAGGAGCGGACTACCTGGTTCTCTCCCAATAAAATATGGACAAACTGCGGCGACAAGGTCCTGAATGTGGACATCAAAGCCGCCAATGTAAGCGAGAGCATCACCCCCAGAGAATACGCAGACTTGCTGTTCGATGGGATTGGGGCAGCATTGGTGTTTAACTTCAAAAGGCTCAAGCGCGAGGAGTTTGATGGGCTGAAGCCCAAGATTGACTGGAGCATCGTAGAAAGCTTCCCCTTTCCCGCACCCTTTGAGGAGCAGCGGTACATTGGGGATGAAGGCGAAATTCATGTGTATTCTTGGGATGGCCGAAAGGAAACAACCCTTGTAGGCCCGTATTCTGTGCGGGAATTGTATCTGGAACATTTCGGAGAATAGTTGGGAGGAATCTGATGAAACAGACAGATATTTATACCGAGGCTCTGTCCTGCCTTCGCCTGATTTTATGGGCGGATCACCCCGAATTTGAAAACTGGATCGACTGGTTGGAGCTCGACATTCAGGACTGGACCCAGCGCCGTGAGGTTGCCCACCATCTTCGGGCATACGGCGGCATGGGCTCGTTCAATGACCTGCCCAGTATGCGTGGAAATCATGACTATATTTTCGGCTTTCTCAAGTCCGTGTGCTATGCCTTCGGCCATCTTTATGGCAAACGGGAAGGCATTTCTCCGGAGGCACTGATGGAGGAGTGCCTGCACGATGTAGAGCAGGCAGCCTATCACCCCAACAAGACCCTGAACCGAGCCATTGCCCAGCACTTGATGCAGGGCGATTTGCAGGGAAATTGGGATAAGCTGTAGGAGGATAAATGATGGTTCCAGCGTGGCGCAAGGTGGATTTTGGCACCGGAACGGTCGCATCCGAAAAGAACTGACCTTTTCGGTGCCCTGACTGCCACCAGGCAGAACATGGTCTCAAATTTGTATCCTGGCCGGAACATCCGCTTTATGCCTCCTAGCAAAAAATTCGTAGCTGAGCAAATCATTCAGACAACACAAAAGGGCGGCCATCTGCACCCATGCAGACAGCCGCCTTTGGTTTTATGCTGTATTTTATTTTCTCAATCCCTAAAGACCTTATCCAGTTCCCTTTCCATCGTGCCTGCCTTGGCAAATTCCAGCGTATCTGCCTGACGGATATGGTGGGCGGTGATGCCATGATCCTTTGCAAAGCCCAGAATGTAGCTGATGGCAATGCGGTAGATGATCTCAGTCGGCGCAAGCCCATAGACCTGTTTAGCAAAGATATGTTCCAGCCGGGCGTTATCGTCCGGGAAGATTTGCCGCATCTTCTCGCTGCGGTAGAGGCGCTTGACGATCTCCGTAATGTACAGGCCCGACTTCATGTAGGGGTCCAGGAAGGTCTTGCCGGGGTCATCGAAGCAGCCGGGATTTTCCTGTTCCAGCAGGTCTACCATCTTTTTCACCACCCACTTGGGGGTAAAGATCTGGTTGGTTTTCTGGGGCGGGATGTAATCGAAGATATCCTCGGTGCGGCTCTCGTCAAAGTAATCCGCCAGTTTGACCTTCAGGTTCAGGAACTCCTTCACCGAATCGTCAAACACCACCGGGTCGAACAGGTGGCCTGCAAAGTGCTCCTCCTGTCCGGTGGCTTGGTTGATGTACGGTCCGCCGTCCCGCAGAAAGCGGAACTGTTCCAGCGTGATGCTGGTGACCTCCTGAAAGACCTTGTCCGGGATGATACGGTCAAAGTTTGCCAGTGTCACGGTCTCGTCGCCGTAGGCCATGAGGAAGGACGGGATGGTGCGGGAGAAGCCCCGGAGGTGGTCACGGACGGTGTCCTCGTAGCCCTTTTTCTCCTGCTCCTTCTGGTTGGTCTCCACAGTGCGCACGATGGTCTGCTGCATTTCCTGCGCCGTCTGCTGGATGGTGGATTGCAGGGTCTCCATCAGGGCGGCGGTGCTCTGCTGCTGCTTTGCGTCAAACTCCCGGTTCACCTGCTGGCGCTGCTGGGCAGTGGTGCAGCTTTGCAGCTGCTGGGTGCGCTGGGTCTCCAGCTGGCTCTGGTCGATGCGGTAGTTGTCCACCACCTTGTTCACCGCCACGTCCATTTTTGCTTTGGCGGTGCTCTCAAAGCGTTTCTGGTCGGAAAGCTTCAGGTCCCGACCATACTCTTGCTTGGCCTGCTCCACCATGGGGGCGATGATCTCCTTGGTGATGCTCTTTTTCAGGGGTTCCAGATGCTCTTCTTTGGCAGGAGCCGGGGCATCGGTCAGGTCTTGCAGGGCGGTGTCCAGCGCCGGGGTGCTTTCGTAGATTTTCGCCCCAAACACATCCGCTGCCTTGCCGATGACGTAGCCCTCGTCCAAATCCACCTCGCCCTTGTCGTTCAGGGAGAGGTCTGCGCCGGTCTCCGGGGTGATCTGGATGGGCTTTGCCTTGGCTTCGCTGATAGGCTGGAAGTTTTGCAGGATGTCCAGCACCTCCTGCGGCGCATTGAACACGTTAGAAATGTTCTGGAACAGGAAGTTGCTCTGGAAGCCCATCCGCACCACTTCTTTAGACTTGATCTTCCGGGGGATGCTGAGGACTTTTTCCGCATCCAGCGGGATCATCTCCCCTTCCTCGTCCTCGCCGATGACCGGGAAGAAGTTGAGCAGATTCTGAATGTGCGCCTTGCACTCCTCGGTGTCGCCCTTGCCGCTGGCGGTGTCCTGTGAAAGGTCGTTGGCGAACTGCTCGTAGATCAGCAGGGTGCGGGCAGGGTCAAAATCGAACACATAGGCGTTCTCTTTGCGGCGGAAGGTGCCGTTTTCGTGGAAAAGACAGGGGTTCTGGGCACGGAACGCCGCCTGCATATACAGTGCCGGGCTTTTCAGGTTGGAGAGCATCAGCACCGCCGACCACTCCGGGATGGTGACACCGGTGGTCAGCTGCCCCACCGACAGGGTGATGGTCTTTTCGTGGTGAGCGATGGCGGCTTTTACCCGGTCAAAGCTCTTCTGGTTCTCGTCCGTGTCGTCCAGCTTGCCGTCACCGGCGGCAAGGATCACCTCATAGTCCCGGAATACCGGGTGCGCCTGCAGCTTTTTCGCCAGCGCTCTGGCGCTGTCCACCCGGTTCAGCAGCCAGAAGGTGTGCTTCAGTTCGGCACGCAGTTCCGGGGTGGAAAACGGAAATTTGTTCTGGGTGGTCATGGCATCCAGAAAGCGATCCACCTCGGCCTCGTGCTCAAAGCTGCCGTTGGGTCTCACCTTAAAAAACTCGTTCAGGTCAAAGGCAAATTCCTGCGTTTCGCCGTCGATCTCCACGCCCTGCTGAATTTCGTCCCGGATGATCTCGGACATCTGGTAGGTGTAGAGGTTGAGCATAGGGAGGTTTGCGTAGGGGTTCTGCTGCCCCGGTGCGCCCTGCCAGTTCCGCTTGGCGGCCTGCTCGTCGGCGTAGGTCCAGTTGAAGATGGCATCCCCGGCAAACTTATCGTTTGCCAGCGCCTTGAAGGGCGTGCCGGACAGGTGCAGCGTGAAGCGGCGGCGGATGCGGTCAAAGGCAAGGTCGGTCTTGTAGGTGTCCACGCCCTCGTGGGCTTCGTCGATGACCAGCACATCCCAGTTCAGCTCGGTCAGGTGTTGCAGCTTGTCGTACTCGCCGCCGAAATACTTGGAGCCTTTCATGTCCTGCAAGCTGACGAACTCAATGCGCTTATACAGTTCCTCGTCCTGTGCGGCGGCATCCAGATAGCCCTGCTCGTCCAGCACATGGGGCTGCCCGGCAAGGGCATCCACATGGCTGACAAACAGATAGCCGGACTCCCTGCCCAGAAAGCGCACATAGTCGCTGTACCAGCTATTGGCGATGGCAGGGCGGTTTGTGACGATGAGCACCGTCTGTGCACCCACCTGCTTGCAGAAATCGTAGATGGAAAGGGTCTTGCCAAAGCGGGGCTTGGCGTTCCAGAGGTATTCCCCGCCGGGGTGGCTCTGGTAATAGGTTTTGGTGTCGCGGACAGCTCTTGCCTGTTCTTCCCGCAGGGTATAGGCGATGGCGGCATCCAGCTGCACCCGGCCCCGGTTCATGCGGAAATCCTGAAAATACCGCCGGGACTGCTGCCCATCCAGATGGAACCACTCGTTTTTGCGGTCGTTCTCCACGTTCAGCTTGCGGAGGTAGGCGTGGAAATCGTGGTCGGTGAACACCTCGCCGCTGCCGTCATCGTAGACGGCATTGCCCCGCCACTCCTCGTGGTACAGCACATCGGCGGTATGGGTCTGCTGTTTCAGGCGTTTGTCCACCGATTGCTCGGTGTAGCCGATCTTCGTCCAGCCGTTGTGCCGGGCAATTTCCGGGGTGGTATAGGCGTAGATCATGGGCACCACCTGCCGGGCAGTGCGCAGGGTTATGCCAGCCATTATGCCATCTCCTTTATAATGCTTTGTATGAATGCCACTTCATCAGAAGTTAGTTTATACTTTGAAAACAGTTCTTCATCCGTCCACGCTCTTGAAAAATCCTGAACAGGAACAAAACTAAACATACCTTTGCTGATATGCTGTGTCATCGCCAAAATCGAAATCAAAAAACGCACAAATCGTGTTTTTAGGTATCTCATATAGTTATCTGCTTCAGCTTCTGTGTCAAATGCTCCTGCAACGAGATACGTTTCTGAACAAACTACTTTCGGCGACTGCTTTTCCATTGTCGAGAGAATGCGGTATTGTCCGTTCTTGTCGGGCTGTCCTGCGTGTTCTGCCGTTAAATATGAAAGAATGATTTTATAGCGGTCTATATTTTCTATACCCGTAGAAATCAAACTTCTTTTATATGGGCCTATCCCGCCATTAAATCTCAGTTGAATATCTCCTGCTTTGAGCGGTTTCACATTTGTAGCAAGACCAAACGGCTTTCGGCTGGAAACTATCGTATCAAGCGTCTGCTCTCCTTTCAGACGCACCTTCTTAACTATCTCGGCAGCGATTGGATAACGAATAAATGTCGAAAACTCATTCAAATCACGGTATTCGGATGTCTTAGCCCCATCTCGGTAATTTATGTAGTAGCATTTTCCCTCATGTGACTTAGCCCACACAAAATAGCATACACCACCAGCAACATCCACATTCGGAAAAACATCCAGCGAGTTAGGATAGTCAACGAGTACCGCCATTCGTTTGTCGTTTAACATCTGCTCTCGAAATTTATCCAACCCTTTACCACCAGAATACCATTTTGCTGGAATGATAAAAGACATTGCCGTTGGATTCAATGTCTTTGTTTCCTCAATGAATTTGTTATATACCGGCGTTGCGCTTGCGCCTGAACCTCCATCAACTTCCTGATACGGCGGGTTTCCGATGACATAATCAAACTTCATGCTGGTACTCCCTTCCTGAATGGTTTCAAAGTTCTGGGTCGTCCCATGACCGCCCTTACGCCAGTTTTTTACCTTGCAGGATACAGATGGAACGCTTTCCTCTGCATCGCCGAACATGGAGAACAGGTCCAGCTGTTCCGTGTCCGGGTGGAGCTTTCCGCCGGGGATGGAGCGCTTTAGCCCGTCCATCTGCCAAAGATTCCATGCGATAATGTTTGCGGTGGATTTCAGCTCTTGTGTGGTGGAGCTGCGCTGCCAGCGGGCCTGCAAATGCTCTGCAAAGGTCAGCAGCAGATTTGTCCGGGCCAGCAGAAGATTATCGCCCTGGTACTCGTAGCCATAGGTCGCCTGCACAGCACGTTTGGCCCAATACAGCCACTCTTTTTCCTCCTTGACTGTTTCGCTTACCACCCGCAGCTTGCGGTCCAGGATGCCAATGCGCTGCTGTACTGGGATCATCTCACCAGTGGCGGCGTCGTAGCGGCTGGCCAAAAAAGGGGCCTCCCCACAGGTGATCTCTAAGCGGCGGCTGTCTATATACTGCTGCCAGAGTGGGGTCTTGCCCTTGCAAGCCGGGAACTGCACCGGCGTTTCCACCGTCTGCCAGCCTTGGGGCAGCTCCACCGTGAACTGCCCGGCGGTCTCTCCTGCCCCCAGCCCACGGAACCAGTCAGCGTCCAGTGCGTTGTTCATCTTGTTACAGACCCATGCGGGGCTGAACACCTCGCCTTTTTTGCGGGTGCGCTGCTGCTGGGCATCTGCCTGCTTTCCTGCCCGGGCCTGGATGGCCTCAAAGCCCAGCTGATGCAGTTGGGCTGGGGTCATCTCGCTTTTATCGGTGACCGTGTCGGACAGCGCCTGCGGCGGGTCGGTGGCCCAAATGATATTGCGGCCGGTAGATTTATCGGCCAGAAGCAGCGGCAACACCGCTTGCACCTCCGGAGCCATAAAGTTGATCTGCTGTTCCAATGGAGTTTCCTCGCTTTGCCTTTGCGTTGGGGCGGAAGTGACAACATCTTTAACACTTTCGTCCATTATTCATAAGTATCTTATCACTTTCAAGACATTTTCACAAGATTCTCGGCGATTTTTGATTAAAGTAATAAGAAACATCTATACTTAGGTCAAAGAAAGGCGGGATGCACGATGATTGGAGCACGGTTGGCTGGCCTGCGTGATTGGAATGACCAGACCCAGGGAGACTTAGCAAAACTTCTAAGAGTTTCGCCCTCTACAATCCGAAGCTGGGAATATGAAAAAAGTTCTCCCAGCCATGAGATGTTAATTGCCATCTGCAAGCTCTACGGCCTGTCTCTTATACACATCTCCGAGCCCACGAGACTCCTGA
>OJPI01001614.1_pt1 | contig 9657 bp, 5 predicted proteins | sample 1598461 | NCBI WGS metagenome assembly OJPI01 (sample SAMN03922483, study PRJEB24848) | human gut metagenome | isolation source: stool sample | host: Homo sapiens | place: Germany | collected 2011-05 | reverse complement strand
AGAGTAGATCGTCGGCAGCGTCAGATGTGTATAAGAGACAGATCAGTAAGGAAGTGAGAGATACCGAAATCACGGTACGGCACTTTCCCATTTCCCGGATGTTCCTCACTCAACCATCTTCCGGACATATACTTTGGTGAACGGTCATTAAATTCATTATAATTTCCGTTGGCGTTGAACACCTTTCCGCCCACTTGTCCTTGAATGACAAATGACAAATCAAAATCTTTATATTTCAAAGAGTTAGTCATCCCCCAAATAAAATCAGGATAAGGAGAGCCTAAAGGCACGCGATCGTCATCATTGATTACACCATCTCCATTAGTATTGGCTACGCGCAATCCTCCCGGACGGTCAGACACATGATGCGGGTTGTTGTTTATTTCTTCCTGCGTCTTCCATACACCAACCGTTTTGTATCCATAAAACTGAATCAACGGTTCACCCACTCTCGCAATATAATACTGTTTGTAGTTTCCCGCAGTAATCTGTTCTGCCGGTCCGTTCCATTTGAATTTACGACCGTTGAAATTATATGTAGTCAGCTCCACTTCAAAACCCTTGTTTCTCAATTTTCCTTCATTAGTCCATGCCTTATTGTATCCGGAAACACTGTTAACCGTTTTCTCGTAAAGCAAACTTTTAGTAATCGCATAATAATAATCGAATGTAATACCAATACGATTTTTGAAAAGCGCAATATCCAATCCGAGATTGTATTCTCCGGTCTGCTCCCATTGCAATGCTGAATTACCTAATGTTTTAGAATTATTGGCAAAGCCCACTATGACGGAACCACTTCCGGCACCCAGCACATAAGGAGCAGGATCGAGCAGATTGGTATTCGCATAATTAACGATGGCATTCGTTCCTGTGATACCGTAACTACCTCTAATCTTCAACTGATTCAGCCAAGGAACGTTTGCCTTGATGAAAGGCTCTTCTGAAACCCGCCAGCCACCTGATACGGAAGGGAACCATCCCCAGCGATTATCTTTACCGAACTTTGAACTACCATCCGTACGAATAGTAGCCGAGAACAGATAACGGTCTTTCAACGCATAGTTTATACGGCCGAAATAAGATACCATCGCATCATCACTTTTCCATGTTCCGGTACGTAAAGAAGTACCTTCATACTGATCTATTCGTCCGGCAGCACTCAATGAATAGATATCATCCGTCATAAAATCAAACCCGAGAATACCTGCCTTTGTGGTCGTATTCAGATAGACAGAAGCACCCAACAAAGCATCAATAGAATGTATCTTCTTAATTTTTGTGCTATAATTCAACGTATTTTCCGAAGATAAACGAACAGTCTTATTATTGGAATAATATCCACGACTAGGATCCGAATCATTCACCGCACCTTCTTTCCGGTAAACAGTCGACTCAGAATAATTCAAATTGTAACTATTGGAAGAACGGAATTTTAATCCTTATTTTAATCCTTTCAGCAACTTAATCTCAATATATCCCTGCAACTGCATACGATATTGCTCGGACGGTTGTGAGATACTTTCCAATGTGCCAAGGGGATTATTGTTGTTCGAGTTCCAAGGAGTAGCCCTCAAATCCGTAACCTCTTCTCCTGTCTGCGGATTGATGCCGGAATAAAGCATATTGCTAAAATGCGCACCTTTAGTATACTCGCCTACCTTTCTACCGGTAAGTGCCGCCGTGTATTCGTTGTGGCGTGCAGGCATCCACGATGGAGTACGCACAAATCCCATATAATTAGCTCCCGGACGTTCCGACTCCGTGTAAGTAGGGGCTATATTCACTCCTACCGTTACTCGCTTGGAAAGATCAGCATCAATACGCGCCCTGAAGTTATAACGTTGAAAGTAGTTCTTTTTCAACATACCTTTATCATCCGTATAAGCTCCGGACACGAAATATCGCAACCCTTTAGCTCCGCCACTAACGGAAAAATCGGCACTGAAAAAGAACGGATTACTGCGGAATGCTTCATCCTGCCAGTTTACATCACTGTTCTCCGCAATAATATACTGAGCAATGTCACCGGAAGAAAGAGATTGTCCGGTCAACTCATAATCTGCTATCCGTTGCTGTATATACTCTTTTGCATCCAACATCGGATAACGTTTGTATTCTTCCCTCATACCCCATTTCAATTTCAAGGAGTATTTGGGTTTGTTTGCCGTACCGCTCTTAGTAGTAATCATAATAACGCCATTTGCCGCACGCGAACCATAGATAGCAGCAGAAGCTGCATCCTTCAGAATCTCAATACTCCTTACATCACTCGGATTGATAGCGTCAATGCCGTCATCCATCGGGAAACCGTCTACGACAACCAACGGAGCACTGCTTGCACTAAATGAAGAAGTACCACGCACCATAATATCCGGTTCCGCTCCTACTTCTGAAGTAAGATTCAGAATCTGAACACCGGCAGCTTTACCCATCAGCGCCTGGTCCAAACGGGAGACGGGCATATCTTCAATGCCTTCCGTATTTACTTTAGTAATACCTCCGGTCAAATGGGATTTTTGTTGTACGCCATAACCCACAACGACTACCTCGTCGAGTTGTTGCAAGTCCTCATGCAACACCACGCGAATATTCTTTTTATTCTTCACAGAAACCGTTTGTGTTGAAAACCCAACATAAGAAAACTTCAAAGTAGTCTTATTAGCAGGCATACTGATGGAAAAATGACCATCTATGTCGGTGACAGCACCGGAAGAAGCACCGACCACAAAAACCGATACGCCGACTAACGGATCGTTATTGCTATCGACAACCGTACCCTTCACCGTCACCGATTGCTGAACACCTTCACTTCCCGGCGAAGAAGCTAAGGCGGAAGTTCCAAATATAAATACCATTAATATAGTACTTATTAGAAAGATAGGAATTCTTTTCATATTACAATGTTTTTCATATAAATGTTTGCGGAGAATCAAATCAATCCCTTCTTGGCCAGAGAAAGTTTTGCTTCATTCTTCCAGTTACAAAAATAGGGAATAGTCCATTGACGTGATTTATAGAATCTTCCAAAGAGTTGTAGAGAAGGTTCCACGCTTGCAATATTCCTCCCAATTCTTGTAAAAATAGCCCAGAGATGGGTATACAGCGTAAAATAAGCCTATTAGCAAAGACTATTCCCCATTTTTTTATTATTTTTGCTTCATCGTAATTAGGCACCCCAAATATAATTCATTTATGAAAAAGCTACTATGTATTTTAGTCGTTTCTATACTTTCGCAAGTCATTTTTGCGGCTCCAAGATATCATTTCTCCAATTTATCCGTCAAAGACGGGCTATCGCAGTTGAACGTCACCTGCATATACCAAGACAAACAGGGATATATGTGGTTCGGCACACGCAACGGGCTGAATAAATTCAATGGGAACTCTTTCGAGATCTTCTGGAATCACGCCGACGACCCTCATAGTATCAGCAGTAACACTATTGCCTGCATCACCGAAGATGCAGAAGCCAACTTATGGATCGGTACGGAAAACGGCTTAAACAAACTCGATAAAAGCAGGAATAGTTTCAAACGGTACTACCTTACGCACAAGGCCGGTTCAATGAACAATAAAATCCTATCGCTTTACCTTGATAAAGAGAATATATTATGGGTAGGAACTCTTTCAGGTCTCTTCATATACGAACCCGAATCGGACAATCTGAAAGCGGTTCCCATTAAAGAGTTGGTTGATAATTCCATCAGTGCCATTCTGGAAAAGGACAACGAACTGTATCTCGCTTCCAGCAGAAACGGACTCCTGATTTACGATAAACAGAAAAAACGGGTAGCCCGTTCTTTCCGGACGGATTCCAAAACCCTGCCCATCAGTTCCAATTACCTCAAGGATATCTATATCGACAAGAAAGATAATATATGGCTGGGGACTTATAAGGACGGTGTATGCGTCATTAAACACGATTTGTCGGAAATAGTGCATTATAATACCTCAAACGGATTATCTAACAATAATATCCGTTGTATCAAAGAGTCTCCTTCGGGTGAAATGTGGATAGGGACTTTCGACGGACTCAACATCGTCAATCCGGTGACAAGCCGAATCTTGACATACAAATATGGCGAACAGGGAACACTGACCCATCACTCTGTGTATAGTATCCTTTTCGACAGAATGCAGACCATCTGGATCGGGACTTATGCCGGAGGAGCCGACTATTACAATCCTTACGGACATCTGTTTGACTTTTATAATCCGGGAGTTGCCTTAAATACCAATCCTGGTATCTTAGGCCCATCCATTGAATACAACGGAACACTGTATATCAGCTCCGAAGGTGGCGGTTTAATTGCTTTCGATCTGGAACAACAGACTTTCCACCAATATAAGTTACCACAACATACCGGAACTTCCCCCCAAAGTATATTCAAAACCATCTATTTGGACGGAAACCGTATCTTATGTGGAACCGGTCAGGGAGAAGTGTACGAATTCAACCTGCATTCCCAGCAATTCTCCTTATTTTATCAGACAACAGACCGCAGGCCTATCTATCACATCAGCCGAAGCCGGTCGGGACATATTATTATCGGTGGTATCAGCATGGGCGAGGGGCTTGTATTTCTCTCCAATGACGGAACACATACCATACAAACCGAGTTTCCGGTCAAAGGTAAGGGCAACGTCCATTTTTCACACGTGATCTGCGTCTGCGAAGTGGATAACGATGTTTACCTTATCGGAACGAAAAGCGACGGGCTATTCTGCTATGACAAAATCAACCGTACGCTCATTGCTTACGACCGCACAAACGGACTGGCAGCAACATCTATCAGCAGCATTCTGAAAGACCGTTCGGGAAGGATTTGGATTAGCAGCGTCGACGGGGGACTAAGCGAGCTCTCTCTTTCCACCGGGAAATTCACTACCTACAACGAAAATAACGGCCTGTTGAACAACCAGGTGTGCAAAGTGGTGGAAGGAAATGACAATACATTGTGGCTCACTACCTTGAATGGGATTTCTAACCTTGATCTCCGTACGCGGAACATCATCAATTACGGACAGGAAAGCGGTATACAGGTACAGGAATTCTCGCCTTGCGCAGGTATCCGCCTTTCGGACAACCGGATATTCTTTGCAGGCAACAATGGTTTTACGCTCTTCAATCCAAGTGATATAATCACTAACCCTAATATTCCCCCCATCATTTTGGATAAACTGTACATCAACAACACTTTGATACAACCGAACGATAAGGCGGGTATTCTCAAAGAAAGTATTTCCACCCAGAAAAAGATTGTACTGAAATATAATCAGACGAATATAATGATTGAATATTGTGCGCTGAATTATATCTTTAACAATAAAAACCAATATGCTTATAAGCTGGATGGATTCGATTCCGATTGGAATGAAGTAGGAAGCCGCCGTACTGCCTATTACACCAACATTCCGGCAGGCACTTATCATTTCGTGGTGAAAGGCTCCAATAATGACGGTATCTGGAATGAACAAGGAACAGCTCTGGAGATTATCGTCCTGCCGCCATTATGGAAAACTTGGTGGGCTTATTTGTTTTACAGCACTATTGCCATCGCCTTGATTGCCTTTATCATCCGCTACTTTACCGAGAAAAGACGTTTACAGAATAATATCCGATTGAAACAAATGGAAGCGGAAGTACACGAGGAATATTACCAGGAACGTAATCGTCTTTTCACCAACTTTTCTCATGAGCTTCGCACACCGCTGACATTGATTATCGCTCCTCTGGAAGAATTTGTCAAACGTACGGATCTGGCTGAAGATATCCATTATAAGATTCAGTTGATGCTACGCAATGCCCAACGCCTGTTGCGCATTGTCAATAATCTGATGGACTTGCAGAAGAATGAAAGCGGAACAATGAAACTGCAAGTTTCGGAGAATGACATCGTTAAGTTCACCCATGAAGCAGTATCTTCCTTCCAGGATCTGGCATTATATCGGAACATCCATCTGAAATTCAAGCATTCCGTTGACCGGCAACCGCTGTGGTTCGACTGGAATATGTTGGAGAAAGTGTATTTCAACTTCCTCTCCAACGCTTTCAAGAATGTGCCGGACGGCGGCTCCGTACTGGTAGAGATGGACATAAAACCTCTTTCCGAACTGAGCATTTTTGTACCCGCCAAGTTGAATAGATATAAGAATGACGAAATAAGATATCTCACCGTATCTATTCAAGATAACGGTGTAGGCATCGCTCCCGATGAATTGGAAAAGATTTTCCGTCCTTTCTACCAAGTAGCGCAGAACGAACATTCCAAATCGGGAACAGGCATCGGACTGAGCTTGAGCAAAGCGATCATAGAAATGCATCATGGAATAGTATGGGCGGAAAACGCAATCGGTTCAGGAGCGATTTTCAGGTTTGTTCTACCCATTGATAAGAGCTGTTTTGCTCCCGAAGCAATTGTAGAATCCACTGATAATGCGTCTGTATCATTCAATGTGGAACTTCCTGACACAGCTTTCGAACCAGAGAATTCGGGAAAGAAGCAATCGACTATTCTTGTGGTAGAAGATAATCGCGACCTGAACAATTACATCTGTTCCTGCCTCGCGGATAAATACAATGTAGTGGGTGTCACCAACGGTGAGGATGCCCTTTCCAAAGCCGTCAACCTTCTTCCTAACCTGATCATCACCGACCTGATGATGCCCAAGATGAATGGCATCGAACTTATCCAAAGACTGAAGAAAGATATGAATACCAGTCATATTCCTATTATTATGGTAACTGCCAAAACCGGTACGGATGATATCAAGGAAGGGTATGCCGCAGGAGCTGATGAGTACATCACAAAGCCTTTTGATGCCTCTATTCTGAAAATAAGAGTGGATAATCTTATTCAAAGCCGTGAGAAGTTGAAAGACCTTTACAGCAAGAACTTCTCCCTCGAATCGCTGGGCGTAGATGTAACTTCCGTCGACGAGAAATTCATGCAAAAGTTATATGCCACTCTGCAACAGAACATTTCCAATTCCGATCTGAATCTTGATGCGTTCTGTAAAGAGCTTGGACTGAGTAAATCAAACCTTTATCGCAAAATCAAGCAGATCACCGGTTACTCACCAAATGAGTTCATCCGCAATTTCCGATTGGAAACTGCCGCGAAAATGCTAAAAGAGACCGATATGACGATTACGGAAGTATATTGCGCCGTTGGCTATAATAGCTTGGCGTATTTCTCGAATTGTTTCAAGGCGTTGTACGGAATGTCACCTACTGAGTTCAAGAATAAGCAGGAAGGGAAATAAATTCATAACCGGTATGGAAATGAACTAATCTTAGTTTTCCTAAAACCTAATTGGTAGTATGCAATGATTTAATACTCGTTATACATAACTTTATTCGTCTGACTATAGTTGAACTTTCGTCTGACAACGGTTATTCTTTCGTCTAACTATAGTCAGACGAAAAAGAAACAGCTGTCAGACGAATAAAATCATGCATCATCAACCATAAATTCATGAGGCATTAAAAATAATCTTATAACATTACTACTCTCTATTCTTTCATCATGATTACATCATCCGGAACAGAAAAGCCAATAGGTTGACGCTCAGCATCAGTGATAGATTCGTCACCTTCAGTTTCATACCAAATACCAAGTGCCTCATTCAGCTTCCAATGAATCTTTGAAGGAGATAATAGATGGATATACCCGCCACTAATACCCTTGCCGCCAAAATGTTTTTTACGTTGGTCATAAAACCAGACACTTACATAATTGGGATCAATAATATCTAAACGATGTGAATGATTAGAAGCCCATATATACAGATTATCAGGACGAGGTTCTTTCGAAGAATCCCAGTACTCTGGAAGGTCACCCCAATAATTTTCTATTATTTTTCCTTTTACGGAAAGATAATAGCCACCATGAAGTCCGTTGTATATTGCAGACCTACCGACTTCTTGTCCTTTTTGTAATCTTACCTTAAAAATAGTATCGTTATTTTGATAAACCCAAGTACCGACATAAGCATCCAGATTCTTTGTTGGAAGTACGCTTTTTTGTGGTTGCGACTTCTCCTCGCATTTTTCCATCATTTCGTAATAAGTTTCCTCATAGCAATGGTCTCTCTTACTACCACTACGAGCCATCAGTTCTTTCGTATTCTCATCAATGGGGGTTATCTTGCCCACAATCTTACCGTCCCGATACTTCCAGCCGTTTATCATACTACCGTTCAACTTAAAGAACATCACTCTGCCGTCAAATTTCTTGTCGCGATAAAGGTAAGTATTACGATTTATCCGCTTCTTTTTCAGATACTTGTAGGAACCGACAAATATCGAAACAAAGCTGCGCACCTGTCCGGTCTCCAAGTTCTTCAAGATAACCAGATGAGTCGAGTTGCGAAGTTTATTCTTCGCATGCAATTCGTCAAAATGAAGGCGGGTCTCCTCATCAACAATCATATGCCGGGCCTGAGTCAGGATAGGCATCTGAACTACCTCATAACGTCCACGGTTACTCTCGGTGGCATGCGACCACTTGGGTTTAATGAATGCAGGCATATCATCATTGCCGCCGAAACGTGTATTGAAACAAACCACCGAATCATAATGCGACTCATACCATTGCCGGGCTACGGAAACGGTCAACTGCTTGTTATGTTTACGGGATTCACGATGATCTACCGACCGAACTCCCCACTTCTCTCCACCATAGCAGACAGACAAGCTGCCGATGCCCAACAATGCCAATAATGCAAACAGTAAATGTTTGCGCTTACTTTTTCTCATAAGCATTTGATTTTTTAGTAAAACAATTATTTCTTTCTTGAATAATTACTCTAAAAAAGGATGTTGCAAAGACTTAATATTAGTCCAGCTTCTTTGGGAACATCCTCTTAAACATTAGCGTTTATCTTTTCACAAAATCCATATAGACTGATTTCAGTCGCCATTTACTTCTCTTTTTCTTGAAAAATGCCCTAACATAAACAGTAGAATACCGATTGGAGGAAAAATTCTTGGCGACCAACTTAGCTGTTCTTTTCCTTATATTCATTTCATGAATCTCTAAAATAAAACAACAATACGTTGTAGCTATATCTGCCTTATCCAAAATACGAGATTCCAAACAAGAAAGGTCCTTGGTAAAACGATTTCCAACAATATATTTTCAGATGTGTATAAGAGACAGCCTCCATATTATCCATAAACTCGTTTATTATTTGGCACTTACAAGATTTTGTATCTTGTGAAAAAGAATCTATGTTTATAGATACCAAAAAGATGATAAACAAAAAAAGAGAATTCATAATTATTTCCTTAATGATATTATTATTTCCGACAACAAACAAATAGATATAAACCAAACGGCAATCCCTGACAATATACTGACTGCCCATCTAAAACATTTAGTACGTAATGATACCATCTTTCTTACAAGAAAGTACCATATACAAAATATAATGTATGACAGACACAATAAATTCATTAAAATAAACTCTGACAGAATAGAATTCTTTAAAATATTACGACCAATACTTGGAATAATCAATTCTACCATAAAAATACAAAAAACAATCAACCCTATAGTTGATAATATACACAAGATTAATAGTTTAGCAATTTTCATACTACTTTAAGATTTTAGGCTCTCCGCCACAAATAATATCCAATTGCACAAT
>OJPI01001612.1_pt1 | contig 9674 bp, 4 predicted proteins | sample 1598461 | NCBI WGS metagenome assembly OJPI01 (sample SAMN03922483, study PRJEB24848) | human gut metagenome | isolation source: stool sample | host: Homo sapiens | place: Germany | collected 2011-05 | reverse complement strand
TCATCATTCTGCGCACGTTCCTGGGCAGCTGCCCGGCGTGAAGATAGAGGGTAACTTTTAAGGAGGGAATTTATTATGAAACAGACCTATCGACCTGCGCTGAGCCTTTACGAGACGCAAAGTGCCATTGACATGATCAAGCAGTGCTTCCCCGCACATCTGACCCGCCAGCTTCGGCTGACCCGGGCCACCGCTCCCCTGTTTGTGGACCCCACCACCGGCCTGAACGATGATTTGAACGGTGTGGAACGCCCGGTCTCCTTTGACATTCCCGCCATTCCCGAACTGGAAAAGGGTGCACAGGTGGTGCACAGCCTGGCCAAGTGGAAGCGCCAGGCACTGGGCCGTTTCGGTTTCGCCCCGGACACCGGCCTGTATGCGGACATGAACGCCATCCGCCGGGACGAGGAACTGGACGAGCTGCATTCGGTGTATGTGGATCAGTGGGACTGGGAAAAGGTCATCACCCGCGAAACCCGCACTGAGGAATATCTGAAGGACACCGTGCGCTCCATCGTAAGCGCCATCTGTGCCACGCTGGAAGAGGTCAAGAAGGCATATCCCCAGCTGTGTGTAAGCCTTTCCGAGCATGTGAGCTTTGTGACCACCCAGCAGCTGGAGGACCTGTGGCCGGACCTGACGCCCCACCAGCGGGAAAACGCTTATGTGGAGCAACACCCCACCGCCTTCATCATGCAGATCGGCGCACCGCTGGCCAGCGGCAAGCCCCATGACGGACGCACCCCCGACTACGATGACTGGAGCCTGAACGGCGACCTGCTGTTCTGGGATGACGTTCTGGGCTGTGCGCTGGAGGTTTCCAGCATGGGCATCCGGGTAGATGCCGAAGCCATGGAACGCCAGTGCAAGGCAGCTGGCTGCCCCCACCGGCTGGAGCTGCCCTTCCACAAAGCGGTGCTGGACGGCACCCTGCCCCTGACCATGGGTGGCGGCATTGGCCAGAGCCGCCTGTGCATGCTGCTGCTGGGCAAGGCTCACATTGGCGAGGTACAGGCCAGCCTGTGGCCCAAGGCCATCCGGGAGCAGTGCGAAGCTGCCGGAATCCCCCTTTTGTAAGCGTATCCGCACATTTTTGCTTTGAAGCATGAAAAAGGAGCTGTGACATATGAATCATGTACCGGAATTGTTCGGCAGTATGGTATTCAATGACAAGGTCATGAAAGCCCGCCTGCCCAAGGAAGTTTACCGTTCTTTAAAGAACACCATCCAGCGGGGTGCGCCCCTTGATCCGGGCGTGGCGGATGTGGTGGCCGCCTGCATGAAGGACTGGGCGGTAAGCAAGGGTGCGACCCATTTCACCCACTGGTTTCAGCCCATGACCGGCATCACCGCCGAAAAGCACGACAGCTTCATCAACCCCTGCGGCGACGGCAGCCTGATCATGGATTTCTCCGGCAAGGAGCTGGTCAAGGGCGAACCAGATGCTTCCAGCTTCCCCTCCGGCGGCCTGCGCGCCACCTTTGAAGCCCGCGGCTACACCGCCTGGGATCCCACCAGCTACGCCTTCATCAAGGAAGACACCCTGTGCATCCCCACTGCCTTCTGCAGCTACAACGGTCAGGTGCTGGACAAGAAAACTCCCCTGCTGCGCAGCATGGATGCCATCAGCAAACAGGCGGTTCGCGTTCTTGCTCTGTTCGGCAAGAACGTCCAGCGGGTGAATGCCACTATCGGGCCCGAGCAGGAGTATTTCCTGATTAACAAGGAGGACTATGCCCGCCGCCCGGATCTGATTTTGACCGGCCGCACGCTGGTTGGTGCTCCCGCACCCAAGGGGCAGGAGCTGGAGGATCACTACTTCGGCTCCCTGCGGCCCCGGGTCAAGGCGTTCATGGCCGACCTGGACGAAGAGCTGTGGAAGCTGGGCATCCTGGCCAAGACCGAACACAACGAGGTAGCCCCCTGCCAGCATGAGATGGCTCCCATCTTCGCCACCGCCAACATCTCCACCGACGCCAACCAGCTGACCATGGAGGTGATGAAAAAAGTGGCCGACCGTCACGGTTTTGCCTGCCTGCTGCATGAAAAGCCCTTCGAGGGCGTGAACGGCAGCGGCAAGCACAACAACTGGTCGCTTTCCACCGACGGGGGCGAAAACCTTCTGGATCCCGGCACCACGCCCGCCGAGAACACCCAGTTCCTGCTGTTCCTCACCGCTGTGATCAAGGCGGTGGATGATTATCAGGATCTGCTGCGTATCAGCGTGGCCAGTGCGGGCAACGACCATCGTCTGGGCGCCAACGAGGCACCTCCGGCCATCGTTTCCATGTATGTAGGCGACGAGCTGCAGGCCGTGATTGACTGCCTTGTGGCCGGCAAGCCCTGCCAGCCCAACGCCCCCACCGTGCTGGACACCGGCGCTGTGGTACTGCCCAACCTGCCCAAGGATACATCGGACCGTAACCGCACCAGCCCCTTCGCCTTCACCGGCAACAAGTTTGAGTTCCGTATGCCCGGCTCCTCCTTCAACATCGCCTGCACCAACGTGATGCTGAACACCGCTGTGGCCGAATCTCTGCGGCAGTTTGCCGACGTGCTGGAGCAGGCCGACGACCTGCCCCGTGCCCTGCTGGAGCTGATTCGCAGTGAACTTACCGCCCACCAGCGCATCCTGTTCAACGGCAACGGCTACAGCCATGAATGGGAGGTCGAGGCCGCACGCCGCGGGCTTTCCAATTTCCGCACCACCCCCGAGGCACTGGTTCATTACACCGACCAGAAAAATGTGGAGCTGTTTGCCCGCCACGGTGTTTACACCCGGGACGAGATTCAGTCCCGTCAGGACATTTTGCGGGACGAATATGCCAAGGCCATCCGCATTGAAGCACTTACCCTGCTGGATCTGGTACGCTGCCGCATCTCGCCCGCCTGCGTCCACTACGCCACCGAGCTGACGCAGGGCGTGAATGCCAAGAAGCAGCTGGGCATTGAGGTTCCTCAGGAGGAAACCCTGACCCGCCACATTTCCGCCCTCACCGGCCAGCTGATGCAGGCTGCCGATCAGCTGGAAGGCCGGCTGGCAGACCCCATGGCAGAGAATGCTGCCGAGGCCGCAAGCTGGTGTGCACATACCCTGATCCCCGCAATGGATGCGGTGCGCACCCCTGCCGATCGGTTGGAGCAGCTGGTAGATCGTTCCGTCTGGCCGCTTCCCACCTACAGCGATATGCTGTTCTACGTTTGATTACTCCTCATTCTTCGTTTTCCCCCCTATAAAACGCACAGAGCGCGCGGTTTGCCGGTTTTGGCAGTGCCGCGCGCTCTGTGTGTTTTGCGTTATTTCTTTTGATTGGGATTTGCAAGCCCCATAACCTGATAGACCGCGTCCAGATCCAGGCTGGCGCGTACCGCATCTGCCAGCAGGTCATACTGGCTCTGCTGGTATTCCCGATGGCTCTGAGGCCGGAAGGCTTCCTGTGCAATGCCCTTGCGGGCCAGCAGCCAGCTTGCCAGCGCCTCGGTGAGCGAGCCCTCGTCGAAGAGGCCATGCAGATAGGTGCCGAACACATTGCCCTGCATCGCACCCTCTTCCTGCCCGTTTTCCAGCCGGCACAGCGGCTGGCCCGCCAGCCGTTTTGTGCGGCCCATGTGAATCTCGTAGCCTTCCATGGCCGCCCCGGCAAAGGGACCGGTCAGCACCTTTGCCGCCGTGCAGGTGCGGGCCTTGCTGGGGGTGAATTCGGTTTCGCAGGGCAAAAGACCCATGCCCCGCATCGCGCCTTCCTGAGGCTGGTAGGCCTCCATGCCGTAGTTTTCGAAGGTGTTGGATTCCTCATACACTGCCTGGGCCATATCCAGCAGCGGCATGGCCGTCAGTGCACCGGTGCCCTCACCCAGGCGAAGCCCGGCAGTAATCAGGGGGTGCTTGTCCAGTGTATTCGGCAGCAGCGCGCCCGCAGGCTCCGCCGACACATGGCTGGCCAGAATCGCCTCGCCCGCATCCGAGCAAAGGCGCACCGCCAGAAGAGCTGCCGCCGCACTGATCACTCCGTCCATAAGCACCGGAACCTCGAAGGCTGCGCCGCCCAAAAATGCGCCGCACATACCCGCAATGTCAAAGCCGCCCAGCTTGGCCAGCATGTCCAGCGGGTCCGCCGGGTTTGGCTGATTGATCTGGATAGCCCGACAGATGGCCGCCTTTTTGCGGGCAAGCCCCTCGTCGGAAAGACCGGCTCCCCGGCCGGTGATGGCCTCCGGCTCACAGCCCAGCAGCACACTGGCCACCGCGCTGGCGGTGGTGGTGTTGCCAATGCCCATTTCACCGGTGGCCAAAAGGCTCACGTCCTGCTCCTTGCAGTCCTTCACCAGCAGTGCACCAGCCAGAATGACCTGCTCGGCCTGCTCGCGGGTCATGGCCGGGCCTTTCGAAATATCGCCGGTGCCATTGGCCCCCCGCCGGTTCAGCACACCGGGCTGCGGGCTAAAATCCTTGATGCCCATATCCACCGGAATCAGCTTACAATTCGCCCGCCGGGCCATTCGACAGGCAGGGGTGGTGCCTTCCGCAAATCCGCGGGCCACCATGGCCGTCACCTCGCTGCCGGTCTGGGTCACGCCCTGGGCCACCACGCCGTTATCTGCGCAGAAGATCAACAGGGCTTTTTTGTTCAGATCAATGTCCACCGAGCCGGTAACCGATGCAATCTGGCACAGCGCATCCTCCAGAAGGCCCAGGCTGCCCAGCGGCTTTGCGCAGGCGTTCCAGTGACGGCGAGTTTCCTGCTCTGCCGCTTCGTTTTTCGGCTCGATCTGTTCCAGCAATTGTGCCAGTGTCACGCCTGCTCCTCCTCTCGCTCTACCCCTGCCCCCGCCAAATGCGCCAACCGGATCCCCGCCGCCTATGTCTATGTCTCCGATCAGGGGACTAAATACCACCGTGACCCGGATTGCAGCGGTATGATAGACCCCGACCGCATCGCCCTGGAGGATGCCCGGTCCATGGGCTTGGCCCCTTGCCAGAAATGCTACTAGAAAGAAAGAGCGCCTGGCGGACCCTCAATACCCGCCAGGCGCTCTTTCTTTCGTTTTAGGAAGTATGTCTCGCAACCCATATCCATTTTAGTCCCGGCAGCTGTGTGCCGCAAGTCCAAAGCAAGAACTTATGCAAAACAAAAAACGCCCTATCAAAAAGATAGAGCGTTTGATTTGAAAGGTTTGTTTTATGAAACGTAGAAAAAACATCGACGGGGACTGCCGCCTTGTTGCCTACTACCGCTACTCTGGCGGCAGCGGGCAGACGGAACAGAGCATCGAAGGGCAGCGCCGTGACTGTGAAACTTTCGCCAAACTTCACGGGATGACCATCCTGCATGAGTATATCGACCGCCATATTTCCGGCAAGACCGATGACCGTGCCGCCTTCCAGCAGATGATCAAGGACAGCAGCAAAGGCGCATTTGATGCCGTTATCTGCTGGAAAACCGACCGCTTTGCCCGGAACCGCTATGACAGCGCTGTTTATAAAAAGCAGCTGCGGGATAATGGGGTAGAGATCATGTACGCTGCCGAAAGCAACGTGGAAGGTGCAGAGGGTATCATCATCGAGGGCCTGATGGAGGCGCTTGCCGAGTATTACTCCGCCGAGCTGTCGGAGAAGATGCGCCGCGGCATGCGGGAAAGCGCGCTGAAAGGCCAGGCTATTAGCCGCTGCCGCGCTCTTGGCTTGACCACCGATGAAAACAAGCGCTTTGTTATTGATGAAAAAACAGCCCCCACTGTGCGCTTTATCTTTGAGCATTACGCCGCCGGGGAGAGCAGCACATCCATCGTGGCGCAGCTCAATGCTGCGGGTAAACGCACAAGCCAGGGCAACCCCTTTAATAAAAGCAGTATCCCCCGCATCATCCAAAATGAAATGTATCGGGGTGTTTATTCCAGCCGCGCTTATAATGTCCGCATCGAGGATGCGATCCCGGCCATCATCGATGCAGATCTTTGGGAAAGGGCACAGACCATGTTGAAGATAAATCGCCAGCTTAAAGCCAAGCATGAGCCAAAAGCCGATTATATTCTGTCCGGAAAACTTTTTTGCGGTCAGTGTGGCCGCCTGATGAAAGGTGTCAGCGGCCACAGTGGCGGCAATGGTGAGGTCTATCGCTATTATGCTTGCTCAAATCCCCAGTGCCATAAACACAATGTCCCAAAATCCATGCTCGAGAACAAGGTGTTTTGCTCCATCCGTGACAATCTCTTGCACCCCGCCGCCATGGAAGCTCTGGCCGATGCCATGATGGAGGTGCAGAAAACCGATTCCCAAAAGCCCGACCTGGAGCGGGAAGCCCTGGAGCGGGAACTCCGTGACGTGCAGCGGCGCAGCAAGAATATCATGGATGCCATTGAGACCGGCAGCGCAAACCCTCAGCTCATCGCCCGCCTGGACGATCTGACCCAGCAGGAAAGCACGCTGGCCTTCCAGCTCTCCACCATGGAGCGGGGGCAACCCCTGACCTTCACTCGAGACCAGTTCCTTTACCTGCTCAAAAATTTCTGCGCACAGCCCACCGAGCCGCAGGATGACTATATGCACCGCCTGTTAAATACCTTCGTGACCCGCATGGAGATCACGGACTCTGAGCTGCTTATTTATTTTAACATTTCTGAAAATACCGAGAATAAAAACAAAAACGCACCTCAGCAAAACTTTACCAAAGAAAGTTCTACTGAGATGCGTCTGGTCCGAGTGGCGAGAGTCGAACTCACGGCCTCTTGAACCCCATTCAAGCGCGCTACCAAAACTGCGCTACACCCGGAAATGTGCCGTACCTTGTTATCAAAGCGTGGCGACAAGAGATATTATACTCAGAACCTGGGTGTTTGTCAACTACTTTTTTGCAATTTTTTATTCTTTTTTGGCCAGCGCATTTTCGCCCGCAAAAAGAACGGGATCAGGCCTTATCCCGCTCCAGCAAGGGACGCAGATACTGCCCCGTAAAGCTGCCGGGCACAGCCGCCACCTGCTCCGGAGTACCGGTAGCCACGATCTCGCCGCCTGCACTGCCTCCCTCCGGGCCAAGGTCGATGATATGATCGGCACACTTGATCAGATCCAGGTTATGCTCGATCACGATCACTGTATTGCCCGCATCCACCAGTTTTTGCAGCACCTCCACCAGGCGATGGACATCCGCAATGTGCAGGCCGGTAGTCGGCTCGTCCAGGATATACACGGTCTTGCCGGTGCTGCGCCGGGCCAGTTCATTGGCCAGCTTTACCCGCTGCGCCTCGCCGCCGGACAGCGTGGTAGCGCTTTGCCCCAGGGTGACATATCCCAGGCCCACATCCAACAAGGTCTGCAGTTTGCGGGCGATTTTAGGCTGATTGGCAAAGAACTGCACCGCTTCCTCTACGGTCATATTCAGCACATCTGCAATGGTCTTGTCCCTGTATTTGACCTCCAGCGTCTCCCGGTTATAACGGGCGCCCTTGCAGACCTCACAGGGGACATAGACATCCGGCAGAAAATGCATCTCGATCTGCAAAATACCGTTGCCCTCACAGGCTTCGCACCGGCCGCCCTTTACATTAAAGCTGAACCGGCCCGGTCCATAGCCCCGCATCTTTGCATCCTGGGTCTGGGAGAACACGGTGCGGATATCGTTGAACACACCCGTATAGGTGGCCGGGTTAGAACGCGGTGTACGGCCAATGGGCTGCTGGTCGATGCCGATGACCTTATCCACATATTCCAGGCCTTCTACGCTGCGGCAGCGCCCTGCCCGACTGCGGGCTCCATTCAGCTCACAAGCCAGGGTCTTATACAGGATCTCGTTGACCAAGCTGGATTTGCCCGAGCCCGAGATGCCGGTGACACAGACAAGCTCGCCCAAGGGGAACTCCACCGTCAGATCATGGAGGTTATTCTCCTGTGCACCCACCACCCGCAGACAGTGGCCATTGCCGGTGCGGCGGGTGGCAGGCACGGTGATGCGCTTGCGGCCGGAGAGGTAGTCGCCTGTGATACTGCGTTTGGCCTTGCAGATATCCTTAACACTGCCAGCGGCTACGATCTCGCCGCCGTGCACTCCAGCGCCGGGCCCCACGTCCACAAGATAATCTGCACTGCGCATGGTATCCTCATCGTGTTCTACCACGATCACCGTATTGCCCAGATCCCGCAGATTTTTCAGGGTAGCAATGAGCTTATCGTTATCCCGCTGGTGCAGGCCGATCGAGGGTTCATCCAACACATACAGCACGCCGGACAGGGCGCTGCCGATCTGGGTCGTCAGGCGGATACGCTGGCTCTCACCGCCGGAAAGGGTACCCGCTGCCCGGGCCAGTGTAAGGTAATCCAGGCCGACGCTCTGCAAAAATTGCAGGCGGTTCTTGATCTCTTTCAGGATCTGACCGCCGATCTGGGCCTGTTTCTCCGAAAGGGTGGGCTCTGCCTTGGCAATGAAGGCCAGCTCTTCCCGGATGGACATTTCGCAGAACTCGCTGATGTTCTTGTCCCCTACTGTAACTGCCAGGACCACCGGCTTCAGACGCTGACCATGGCAGGCGGGACATTCCACCCCGGACATTACGCTGCCGATCTCCTCTTTCATCCACTCGCTGTTGGTCTCACGGAAGCGGCGCTCCAGGTTCTCTACGATGCCCTCAAAGGTATTGTAGTACACACCGCTGCCAAACTCATTGGTGCGGTGCATCTCCAGTTTTTCCCCATTGGTGCCGTAGAGCAGGGCGTTCAATGCCTCGGTGGAGAACTGCTCCACCGGGGTATCCAGGGTAAAGCCGTATTTTTTGCCCAGAGCCAGGTAGTACATCTCACTGACCGAGCCCTCGGCGTAGTACCATCCGCTGGCCTTGATGGCCCCCTGCCGGATGGAGAGACTGCGATTGGGGAGGATACGGTCCTCATCCACCCGCATAAAAGTACCCAGACCCGTGCATTTTTCACAGGCACCCTGGGGGTTATTGAAGGAGAACAGCCGGGGCGACAGCTCGCTGATGGAGATGCCATGTTCCGGGCAGGCAAAGTTCTGACTAAAGGTCATGCACTCGCCCCCGATCACGTCCACTTCAGCCAGACCACCGGTCAGGGCAAGCGCCGTTTCCAGCGAGTCAGCCAGGCGGCTGCGCACCCCTTTCCGCAGGGCCAGGCGGTCCACTACGATCTCCACGGTGTGCTTGAGATTTTTTTCCAGGGTGATCTCCTCATCCAGGTCGTAAAGGCTGCCATCGATGCGCACCCGGGCATATCCAGCCCGACGGGCAGCATCCAGCTCCTTTTGCTGGGTCCCCTTGCGCTGACGCACCACCGGCGCCAGCACCTGGAATTTTGTGCCCTCCTCCAGCTTGAGCACCGCATCCACCATCTCATCTACGGTCTGCTGACGGATCACCCGGCCGCACACAGGGCAGTGGGGCACGCCCACCCGGGCATACAAAAGGCGCAGGTAATCGTAGATCTCGGTCACCGTGCCCACAGTAGAGCGCGGGTTGTGGCTGGTGGTCTTTTGGTCAATGGAGATAGCCGGAGACAATCCGGTGATCTCGTCCACATCCGGTTTGTCCATTCGTCCCAGAAACATCCGGGCATAGCTGGACAGGCTCTCCACATAGCGGCGCTGACCGTCGGCGTAGATGGTATCAAACGCCAGGCTGGATTTGCCCGAGCCGGACAATCCGGTCATAACGATCAGCTTTTCCCG
>OJPI01001604.1_pt1 | contig 9716 bp, 5 predicted proteins | sample 1598461 | NCBI WGS metagenome assembly OJPI01 (sample SAMN03922483, study PRJEB24848) | human gut metagenome | isolation source: stool sample | host: Homo sapiens | place: Germany | collected 2011-05 | reverse complement strand
GATAGAAAAGTCTCAGGAAGCGGTAAGGCTTCTTGTGGAAGATAAGATAAAAAATTACCTTGGAAGTGAAAATAAGGCCTGACAGAAAGGGATGATTTTGAAATGAAAGACAAGAAGCTTTATATGATAGGAAATGCACATTTGGACCCTGTCTGGCTCTGGAACTGGCAGGAAGGATTCCAGGAGGCAAAAGCGACTTTCCGTTCCGCTCTGGACAGGATGAAAGAGGATGAAAATTTTGTGTTTTCCTGCAGCAGCGCTGCTTTTTATGAATGGATAGAGAAGAACAATCCATCCATGTTTGAGGAAATACGTCAGCGCGTGGCAGAGGGAAGATGGGAGCTGGCAGGCGGCTGGTGGATACAGCCGGACTGCAACATTCCCTCAGGAGAATCCTTTGTCCGTCAGGGACTGTATGCTCAGAGATATTTTCTGGAGAAATTCGGCAAAAAGGCAGTGACCGGATACAATGTGGACAGCTTCGGACACAATGGGAGTCTGCCGCAGATATTAAAGAAAAGCGGACTGGACAATTATGTGTTCATGCGTCCGATGCCCAATGAAAAAGGTCTTCCGGGCAGAATATTCAGATGGAAAGCGATGGATGGCAGTGAGGTCATGACTTATCGTATCCCGTATGAATATTGTACATGGGGAAAGGATCTGGAAAAGTATACGGACCGCCTGAAGTGTGAGCTGGAGGACGGCGAAGATGCGCTGATGATGTTTTACGGTGTGGGCAACCATGGCGGCGGTCCTACCAAAGAAAATATTAAAAGTATCCATGAGCTGAATGCAAGAGAAGATATGCCTGTGATGGAAATGGATACAATGGAGCATTTCTTTGAAGAAGTGAAAAAGAACGGTAAGGTTTATCCGGAATTTATCGGAGATCTGCAGCACCATGCAAGCGGATGCTATAGCGTCATGTCCAGAGTAAAGCGGGAAAACCGCCGGGCAGAGGATAAGCTCATCGAAGCGGAGGGCTGGAGCAGTATTGCAAATATTGTAGAGGGTCAGCCATATCCGGAAGATTTTACGAAAGCATGGAAGGGTGTGCTGTTCAACCAGTTCCACGATATCCTGGCAGGTACGAGTATCCCTTCTGCTTATGACGATGCGTCTTATCTGTATGGGCAGGCGATGGCAGTCGGTCAGGAAGGATTGAATTATGCGCTTCAGGCAATATCCTGGGATGTGGATATTGAAGAAGATGTGACGATGCGCCCGATAGTGGTATTCAATTCCCATGCGTGGGAAGGGAAGATGGTCGTAGAGCTGGAAGTAAGAGGTTTGAGCAACGATAACTTTAAGCTCACAGATCATGAGGGAAAAGTCATTCCGGCACAGCGTATTCAGTCGGAGGCAACAGTAAACGGTCAGTCAAGACTTCTGTTTACGGCAGATCTTCCAAGCATGGGTTATGCCTTGTTTAAGCTGTATCTGAACGTGGAGGATGCACCGAATTTCGCAAAGGTTAAGGTGACCGATTCTACACTGGAAAATGACCGTTTTGCCCTGAAGTTTTCGGAACGGACCGGATATATGGAGAGTCTGTACGATAAAAAGGCAGATTTGGAAGTGCTGCGTCGGGAAGGCGGCCGTCTGACGGTGATAGAGGACCGCTACGATACATGGGCTCATAATATTTACAAATTTGACAAACAGCTGGGCGATATGAAGGTAGTATATCGCAAAGTATTGGAAGAAGGGCCTGTCCGCTCTGTCCTGCGCGTAAAATATCAGTATAACCGTTCCTTTGTAGTACAGGATTTCTGTCTGTATCAGGATCTGGACTATGTGGAAGTCAAGGTGCGTGTGGACTGGAGAGAGCCTGGAACACAGCTGAAGATCAAGTATCCGGTAAACTTTAATTTCCGCAAGCCTACTTATGAAATTCCTTACGGATATATTGAAAAGAGCGCTAACGGCGAAGAGGAACCGGGACAGAGCTGGTTTGACTTTACCGGGGAACATTTTAAAAAGCCTGTTATGTATGGACTGACGATTGCCAATAATGCCAAGTACAGTTATAACATGGATGTGGACGAAATGAACCTCACGGTGCTGAAAAATTCTGTATATGCTCATCACGACCCGAAGGTACTGGAAGAAGATATGGAGTATCGTTATGTGGATGACGGCATTCAGGAATTCAGCTATGCATTGATTCCGCATGAAGGCTCTTGGAAGGATGCGAAGGTAATGGAGCATGCAAAAGAGCTCAATGTGCGCCCGCAGGCTATCATTGAAACTTTCCACAAAGGGAAGCTTCCGGCCCGGCAGTCTTTCCTGACACTGGAATGCAGCCATGCGCTGGTTTCTGCCGTAAAGGAGAGCGAAGATAAGGACGGTATTATCGTCCGTGCGTGGGAAACAAAAAAACAGTCCGGGAAAGCAGTCTTGAAGGTTCCGTTTATGGAGCGCGAAGCAGAGCTTACCTTTGGACCGTGTGAAATCAAAACTGTAAAAATTCCTTACGATCACAGCAAACCTATCGTGGAAGTGAATCTGCTGGAAATATAAATCTATTCATTACAGGGCAGATGTGCAGAAAATGCGCACCTGCCCTGAACAGAAAATACAGGAGGGAAAGACAATGCCTGCAACGATCGTGATCGCGGATGACGTGACAGGAGCAAACGATATCGGCATCATGTATGCAAAGGCCGGACTGGATACTTATGTGTACAGCTGTAAGGAGGCGCCGGGATTGAAGGAGGCGCCGGGAGATGTGCTGGTCATCGATACGGATTCCAGATTTGACTCTTATGAAAAAGCATACCGGAAAGTATATGATGCGCTGAAGGCGCTTCCGACAGAAGGGGTGAAACAGTATATCGACAAACAGTGCTCTGTTTTCAGAGGCAATATCGGGGCGGAATTTGATGCGATGCTGGACGCTCTTTCAGAAGAATTTGCAGTGGTGGTGCTCGGATTTCCTGATAATGGAAGGACGACGCTGCACAGCGTACATTATGTGCATGGAACAAAGCTGGAGGAATCGCAGTTTCGTAATGATCCGGTCCATCCGATGCTGCAGTCGGATCTGGTCGATATTTTACAGGCACAGACTAAAAGAAAGGTCGGCGCGATATGGTATGAGGTTTATGACCAGGGAGAAGAGGCGTTAAAGGATGCCCTGAGAAAAGCAAGGGAAACCTGCCAGTATGTGATAATGGATGTCAGGGATAATAAAGATTTGGAGTTATTGGCGTCCGTGCTGCAAAACGAGAGGATTCTTTGCGGAAGCTCGGCGCTTTCTGCTCCTCTTGCCCGTCTTGAGGCAGGAAGGCAGGGGCGTAAAAAGGCGGGCGGAACAAAAAGAGAAAGCGGCAGGGTGTTCTGTATGGCGGGAAGCCTGACGCCCCAGACTATCGGGCAGACGGAGTATATGAAAGAGCAGGGGTATCCTGTATTTACGCTGGATACGAGAAAGATATTTTCTCCGAAAGAGCGGGAAGCAGAAAAGCAGAGACTCCTTACAGAAATCGAAAAGGCTTACCAGGAGCATGATTTCGTTATGATACATTCGATGAACCGCAAGGAAGAGGTCGAAAAAACAAAAGAAATGGCTTCTCTGTGGGGAATCGACAATACAGCGGTATCGTCGCTTGTTTCTGCAACGCTGTCGGAGATTTCCCGGCAGGCGATAGAAGCTTTTCAGATACGCAGGATAATTGTGTGCGGAGGAGATACGTCCGCATCGCTGTGTGAGGCGCTCGGAGTGACAGGGATGAAAGTGCTGGAGGAGATTGAGGCGGGGCTTCCAACCTGTGAGAGCGTAAAAGAACCTTATTATCGTATGGTGTTGAAATCGGGAAGCTTTGGCAGCAGAGAATTTGTGGAAAAGGCAAAAGAAACACTTTTGATGGAAGAGACGGAGGTAGGATGATGTCGGCAGTGATACAGCTGGAGCGGTTGATGGAACGCTTTCCTGTCCTGGAAGTATGCAGAGAGGATATCTGGAAAGCATTTGAAGTGTTAAAAAGGACCTATGAGAAAAGCGGGATGCTTCTGGTATGCGGCAATGGGGGCAGCGGCGCGGACAGCGAACATATCGTTGGAGAGCTGATGAAAGAGTTTGCGATAAAACGTCCGTTGTCAAAAGAGGAACGGGAAAAGCTGGAAGCGGTTTCTGCCGATAACGGGAAGCTTTTGGGAGAACATCTGCAGGGAAGCCTGCCGGCGATTCCCCTGACGGGAAATATCGCGCTGTCTACGGCCTTTGCTAATGACGCCGTGCCGGAACTCGTGTTCGCGCAGCAGGTGTATGGATACGGGAATCCGAACAGCAGTCTGATGGGCATCAGTACATCGGGAAATTCCAGAAATGTGATCTATGCGATAGAAGTGGCAAAGGCAAAGGGAATGGAAACGATAGGGCTGACCGGAGAAGGCGGCGGTCAGATGAAACAGCTGTGCGATGTATGCATTTGCGTACCGGCATCCTGCACACCTGATATTCAGGAACTGCATCTGCCGGTTTACCATGCGTTATGCAGAATGGTTGAGGAGGAGTTTTTCGGATGAAATATTTGGCGGGAATCGATATCGGAGGCACGAAATGTGCGGTGACCATCGGCAAAGAAGAAGGAACAGAGGTTGAGATTTTATATAAAGAAAAATTTCCGACGCAGGGAGCACCGGAGGAAGTGGTAAAAAAACTGGTGGATACACTGGAGCGGATGGTATCCGAGCACCCGGAAGTAACGCTTTCTGCTGTAGGAGTCAGCTGCGGGAGTCCGCTGGATTCTGAAAAGGGGATTATCCTGTGTCCGCCCAATCTTCCGGACTGGGACCATATCGATGTGGTGACGCCTTTTGAGGAAAGATTCGGAGTTCCGGCAGGGGTGCAGAATGACGCCAATGCCTGTGCGCTGGCAGAGTGGCTCTGGGGTGCGGGAAAAGGATGCAAAAACATGGTTTTTCTGACTTTTGGTACCGGACTCGGAGCAGGGCTTATCCTGGACGGCAGACTTTATACCGGGACAAATGATATGGCAGGGGAGGCCGGGCATGTCCGTCTGGAGCATGACGGTCCGGAAGGCTATGGGAAAAGAGGATCTTTTGAAGGGTTTTGCAGCGGCGGCGGCATCGCCCGCTATGCGGTGCCCAAAGTAAAGGAATGGCTGGAAGCAGGTAAAAAAACGGCGATACTTGACAGAGGACAGACTCCGGAAGAAGTGACGACGCAGGATGTGGGACTTGCAGCACAGGCGGGGGATGAGCTAGGGCTTTCCATTTTACGGGATACCGGACGGATGCTGGGAAAAGGTCTGGCAATGCTGATGGATATCCTGAATCCTCAAAAGATCGTGATAGGAAGTATTTTCCTTCGTCAGGAAAAAATCCTTCGTAGTCCGATGGAGGAAGTGATAGAAGAAGAAGCTCTTTCTTACACAAGGGAAGTGTGTCAGGTAGTCCCTGCAGGACTGGGAGAACGGCTTGGAGACTATGCGGCGCTGTCCGTAGCAGGAAATCTACTGCAGAAAGGAAACGGGAAATGAAGGTAAAAGATCCGTATTTTGTGCTGGAAAAGATTGAAAAATATATAGACGAAGATATCAGACCGTCCAGAGTGCTGGCGGCAGTTGACCTGGAGGACTGGAAATATTTTGAAACCTCGATGGATGAGCGTATCGACGATGCGTATCAGGTGGATTATGATGATTCCAGCTGGCAGGATTTTAAGATCTGGGATACATGGGGCGGTTATGATAAGGTGGCATGGTTCAGGACAAAAACAGAAGTCCCGGAAGCCTTCCGGGGAGGACAGGTCGCGCTGAAATTTCTGGTAGGCCCCAGGGACGGCGGGGATTCTACGGCGGAAACGCTGTTATATCTGGATGGAAAACCGGTTCAGGGAATCGATATCTGGCATGAAGAAGCGCTGCTGGAGCCGGAGCTCTGCAAAAAAGAGAGTTTTCAGATTTCCCTAAAGGCATGGAGCGGCGTTTTAGTCCCGCCGAAGTTTCGTACCTTTAAGCTGGCGCAGCTGATATTGCTGGATATGGCGGTAGATAAATTCTGCTTTGTGGTCGATACGGTCCGCCGGTGCGCCCTTTTACTGGATGAAAATGATTTAAGAAGGATACGGCTGACACAGCTGTTGAACGAGACATTCAAAAAGGTTGACTTTTTGAATTATAAAGAGGAATCCTACTATACGTCGATACGGTCCGCGCTGGAATTTATTCAGGAAAGACTGGATGAGATGGCTAAGGTGGAGGAAATAAAGCCTTCTGTTTACGGCGTGGGACATTCTCATATTGATATGGCATGGCTGTGGAGGCTGTGCGCCACAAGAGAGAAGGCGTCCCGGACCTTTTCTACCGTTCTGAATCTGATGAAGCAGTATCCGGAATATCGCTATATGCATTCTTCTCCGCAGCTGTATCAATTTTTGAAAGAAGACCATCCGGAGATTTATGAACAGGTAAAGGAGCGGATAAAAGAGGGGCAGTGGGAGATTACGGGCGGTATGTGGGTGGAGCCTGACACCAATATCCCTTCCGGAGAATCGCTGGTGAGACAGTTTGTGTACGGCAAGCGTTTTGTCAGGGAAGAATTTGGCAAAGAGATGAAGCTTGTGTGGCTGCCGGATGTATTCGGATATTCCGGCGCATTTCCGCAGATCATGAAAAAGTGCGGCATGAAATATTTTATGACGACGAAGATTTCGTGGAATCAGTATAATCACTTCCCGTATGATACATTCATGTGGAGGGGGATAGACGGTACGGAGATATTTACGCACTTTATCACAACGCCGGAGGATGGTTCGTGGTTTTATACCTATAACGGCCATATGGACCCGGAAGAAGTGACAGGCATATGGAAAAATTATAAAGATAAAGACAAAAATGACGAACTGCTCATCGCCTTTGGCTGGGGAGACGGGGGCGGCGGTCCTACAAGGGAAATGCTGGAGCAGAGCCGTGTGATGAAAAATATCCCGGGTATCCCCAAAGTGGAGATAACGTCCGCAGAAACCTATTTTGAAAAGATATATCAGAACACTGACCATGAAAAACTGGGCAAGTGGGACGGCGAATTGTATTTTGAGCTGCATCGCGGAACCTATACGTCTCAGGCGGCGAACAAACGTTATAACAGAAAAAGTGAAAATCTGCTGCATGATATCGAAGCGATGACCGTTATGGCGTGGCTGGACGGGCGGTGTGAATGGCCGAAGGAAGTGCTGGAGAAAATGTGGGAACGGGTGTTGCTGAATCAGTTCCACGATATCCTGCCCGGATCTTCTATCCGTCAGGTGTACGAAGATACCACCGAGGATTATGAAAAGATAGCGGCAAAAGGCGGAGAGCTTCTGGCAGCTGCCCGGACAGGAATGGATTCCGGCATCCGGGTGGGGACAGATTCTGTCGTTATTTATAACATGACCGGATTTGAACGTTCGGAATATGTGCAGATACCTTACAGCGGAGAAATAGACAGGAACACGGTGCTGGAAGATGAGACGGGGAAGCTTTCGGTTATTCATGACGAAGACGGGCTTCGGGTCTATGTAGAATATATCCCTGCCTATGGTTATAAAACGCTGGCGATCGGAAATGAAGCAGAGCAGCAGGAGATGGCGGAGAGCCGGATAAAGATTCTGGAAAACGGAGTGGAAACGCCTTATTACCGGATAACATTCAACGGGAACGGCGAAATAGAAACGTTGTACGACCTGGAAAATAACAGAAGAGTCGACTGCGGCCGGCCGATGAACGTATTTGCAGCATATGAAGATAAGCCTCAGCGCTTTGACGCATGGGATGTGGACGTATATTATAAAGAAAAGCCTTATGCTCCGTTTGTCTTAAAGAGCAGGGAGGTTCTGCAGCAGAAAGACCGGATAGTGATACGCCAGAGCTGGAGCTTTGATAAATCCGAAATTTCACAGGATATGGTTTTATATGAAAAGGAACGCAGGATAGATTTTGAGACAACGGCAGACTGGAAAGAAAAGCAGGTATTTTTAAAGGTATATTTCCCTGTAGATGTACGGGCACAGGAAGCTTCTTACGAGATACAGTTCGGCAGTATCCGGCGTCCGGTGCATACCAATACGGAATGGGATTTTGCAAAGTTTGAAGTATCCGCGCATAAGTGGGCGGATCTGTCGGAAACAGACTATGGCGTTGCTTTGCTGAATGACTGTAAATACGGTTATGATGTGCATGAAAATGTGTTGGGGCTGTCACTGATCAAATCGGCGGTGCGTCCGGATGAGACAGCTGACTGTAAGGTACATTATTTTACCTATTCGCTCTATCCGCATCAGGGAGACCTGGCACGTTCCGATGTACAGCAGGCGGCAGTAAAGCTGAATATGCCGGTAATCGTATCAAAGGCAGACGCGACGGAAGGTGCAGAGCGTTTCACAAAAGACAGTTTTGTTTCGACAGACTGCGACAGTATTCTGATTGATACGGTAAAGCGCTCGGAAGACGGTGAAGCGGTCGTAGTACGCGTATATGAATACCGGAATCATAAGACAGAAGCAAATCTGACCTTTGCCCGCCCGGTGAAGAAGATACTGGAAACAGATCTGTGTGAGGAAAATGGAAGAGAAATCATTCTAAAAGAGAACAAAGTTTCTTTTGAAATCGAAAACTTTGAAATAAAAACATTTAAAGTATATTTCTGAGGAGAATCACGAAAATGGATATTTCGCTGTCAGAACTTGCGTGGGAATTGAAAGGTTACTGGCCTTATGTGCCGATTAAGGAAAACAGCATGGAAACGGGACAGACACTGCAGGGAGTCACCGGGTGGCTGCCGGCGACAGTTCCTGGCGGCGTCCATTACGATCTGTGGAAGGCAGGACTGATAGAAGACCCTTATTTTGGTCAGAACAGCTTAAAATGTGAATGGGTGGAAAACCGCTGGTGGATGTACCGGACGGTTTTCCCGGCTGTTTTCAACGGAACAGACCTTCGTGAGGAACAGGTGACCCTGCGGTTTTTGGGACTGGATTATGAAGCAGAGATTTTTGTCAATGATGAAAGCTGCGGAGTACACAGCAATATGTATACTCCGATGGAGGTCAATCTGACAGGAAAGATACGGGAAGAAAACAAGCTTGTCGTGTTACTGAAGGGTGTGCCGGATGAAATGGGACAGATAGGATTTACCTCCCGCACGTTTACTCAGAAAAGCCGCTTTAACTATAAGTGGGATTTTTCTACACGTCTTGTAAATATTGGGATATGGCAGGATGTGGTGCTGGATGTGAAGGGAGAGGCAGAACTGTCTGAACTGCATGTGGATACGAATGTTTCGGCAGGGCAGGGGCGTATTTTTGTGAGCGCAAAAGCAAAAGACCTTCGTCAGGAACCGAACGGCAGACTAAGGGCGGAAGTGACGGTAGAGGGGCCGTTCCTGAATAAAAATGCAGATATTGAAATGCTTGAGAGGCTGCAGAAAACAGAGTATGATGAAAAAAGGGAGAAGCGCTTTCGGGAAGTGGAGCAGACGTACCTGACAGAGTCGGTGAACGGTTTTATCACAGCCGGATTTGAGATAAAGGAACCGATGCTCTGGAATCCCAATGGCTCCGGCGAGCCGTGGCTGTATCGGGTTTCGGTAAAGCTTCTGGATGAAACCACGGGAAGGCTGCTGGATGAGACGGGCTGCAGGACCGGGATACGGTCACTGGAAATGGAGCCAAACGAGGAAGCTCCTGCAGGGGCTCTGCCTTACAC
>OJPI01001594.1_pt1 | contig 9782 bp, 8 predicted proteins | sample 1598461 | NCBI WGS metagenome assembly OJPI01 (sample SAMN03922483, study PRJEB24848) | human gut metagenome | isolation source: stool sample | host: Homo sapiens | place: Germany | collected 2011-05 | reverse complement strand
ATAAGAGACAGATCGATTGGTGTATTTTTATGCGCTCAGCGCAGGTGTACGCGTTAGCGTACATTTTTTTTAATATCACGAAGTGGAGGAATGAGGAGAAGATGTTGCGAAATGTGGATATGTCGGAAATTTCCGACGGAAAATTATATGATGCGGGCGACATGGTAAAGGTTGGCTGTCAGGATTGTGAAGGCTGTTCGGCGTGCTGCTGCGGGATGGGAGATACGGTCATCCTGGATCCGAGGGATGTGTTTGAGCTGTCCAGGAATCTGGGAAAACGTTTTGAAGAGCTTTTGGAGGAGAGCCTGGAACTGCATGTGCAGGATGGAGTGATACTGCCAAATCTGAAGATGCAGGGGGAGAGGGAGTGCTGCACATATCTGAATGAAAAGGGACGCTGCAGTATACACGCATTCCGTCCCGGCATATGCAGGCTCTTTCCGCTCGGGAGGATTTATGAGGATGGAGGTTTCCGGTATTTTCTGCAGACAGGGGAGTGCAGAAAGGAAAGCCGGACGAAGCTGAAGATAAAAAAGTGGATAGGCATCCCTGATTTTAGCAGATATGAAAAATTCGTGGCGGACTGGCATTTTTTTGTGAGAGAGCTTCAGGAGAAGCTGATGGAAAAAAAGGATATGGAAGCGGCGCAGAAGATAAATCTGTATGTGCTGGAGCAGTTCTTTTTTAAAGGCTGGGAAGCGGAGGATTTTTACGGGCAGTTTGAAAAAAGGCTGGAGGAGGCAAAAAAACTGATATAAAAAACACTTGCGTTTACCGAACATATGTACTATATTAAACTTATAAAAGAACATACGTTTGGAGTAAGAGCATGGCTTTTCATATCGCTTCGGGCAGGTCCCTGATGGAGAAACTGAATATCTTATCCGATGCAGCAAAATACGATGTGGCGTGTACGAGCAGCGGGAGCAGCCGCAGGGGAGACGGCAAGGGTATCGGCAATACAGTGAGCGCGGGGATATGCCACAGCTTTTCCGCAGACGGGCGCTGTATCAGCCTGCTGAAGATACTCCTCACGAATGAATGTATCTATGACTGCAGGTATTGCATCAACAGGTGTTCCAATGATGTGGAACGGGCGTGCTTTACGCCGGAGGAGATATGCAGGCTCACAATAGAGTTTTACCGGCGCAATTATATAGAAGGGCTGTTTTTGAGCTCGGGTATTTTGCAAAGCCCTTCCTATACGATGGGGCTGCTGTACCAGACAGTTTACCGGCTGCGTACGGAATATCACTTTCAGGGATATATCCATGTGAAGGCGATACCGGGCGCTGATCCGGAGCTTATCAGGCTTACGGGCTTTCTGGCGGACAGGATGAGCGTGAATCTGGAGCTGCCGACGGCCGAGGGACTTTCTCGGCTTGCGCCGAACAAGCACAGAAAGACAATACTGACGCCGATGCGTCAGATTCAGAACGGGATCGTATCGAATAAGGAGGAGCTGGCACTGTATCGGCATGCTCCGGAATTTGTGCCGGCGGGACAATCCACGCAGATGATAATCGGGGCAACGCCGGAACACGATTATGAAATCCTGACGGTAGCGGAGAGTCTGTATCGCAGATTTGATTTAAAGCGGGTGTTCTATTCGGCGTTCGTACATGTGAATGAGGATAAGGAGCTTCCTGTGCTGGCGGGAGGGCCGCCGCTTTTGCGGGAGCACAGGCTGTATCAGGCTGACTGGCTGATGAGGTTTTACGGATTTGGCGCAGAGGAGCTTTTGAGCCGGGAGCGGCCGGATTTTAATCTTTTTCTGGATCCGAAGGCGGACTGGGCCCTGCGCCATCTGGAGCAGTTTCCTGTTGAGATAAACAGGGCGTCATATGAAATGCTTCTGCGCGTCCCGGGGATAGGTGTCAAAAGCGCCCGCAGGATCGTGCAGGCGCGCCGGAGCAGCGTGTTGGATTATGTCCATTTAAAGAAGATGGGGGTCGTATTAAAGAGAGCTGTCTATTTCATTACATGCAGCGGCAGACAGATGTATCCGCTGCGGATAGAAGAGGACTTTATCACGAGGCAGCTCATAGACGACGGGAAAAGGCTGCCGTTCGATGCATCGGGAGCGACCTACAGGCAGCTTTCTTTGTTTGATGACCGCAATTTTATGATGGATCAGCAGGGAGTACAGCCGGAGGACGGCTGGATAAAAATGGCGGGGCAATAGGAGGGGCAGGATGGAAGAGACGATTTTGGTCTGTGAGGATTCGATAGAGGCGGTTTTGACAGCGATTTATCGTGCATATGAGTGGAAACTTGCCCCGGAACGGACGAAGATACAGCTCGGGGAAGAGGATCTGGTACTGTTTTCACAGTATCGGGAGGTAGAAAACGACGAGGCTCTGGCGCAGAAGGTGATGAATACTGTGAGGAGAAGGTTCGGGGAGGATGCATGGGAAGATATCGCCTATGCGCTGATGGCAGAAGCGACGGATAAGGCGACAGCGGTTTATCATGCAATCGCGGCAGGGATTTCCGGCAGGATCAGAGGGCCGCTGATGCAGGGACTTTCTGAGCCCGCGATATACAGGGTGTTTGAGCTGAGCAGGACGGTACACAGGGTCAGGCACAGGATGCTTGAATTTTTGCGTTTTCAGGAGTCGGAGAAGGGAGGCCTGTATGCGCTGATAGAGCCGGATGCAGATGTAACGGCGCTGATAATGCCTCATTTTGCCGACAGATTTCCGAGAGAGGATTTTATCATTGCAGACTGCAGAAGAAAGAAGGCGGGGGTTCATCCGGCAGGACAGGCGTGGTTTATGGTGCGGCTGACGGATGAAGAAAGAGAGAACCTTCTGCGGATGCAGAATCACAGGACGGATGCCCAGAGGGAGATGGAGGAACTTTTCAAGGGGTTCTGTCATACGATTGAAATCAAAGAGCGAAGGGATATATGTCTGCAAAAGCAGTTTGTTCCGGATAAGTTCAGACGTTTTATGCCGGAATTTCAGGAAGGGCATGCATAACTTCCTGTACGGGGGCAATACTGTGGAACAGACAGGCGGGGATTGCCTGTCCGGAAAGGATGGAGTATCATGGAAGCAGAGGGACTATGGAAGTATCAGATAAGGCTTGTGCCGGAAGAGATAAGCCGTTTTGTGGAAGCGGCATCCAGGTGTGATTTTGATGTGGATATCGCGTATAACAGTTTTGTCGTGGATGCCAAATCTATCGTAGGTGTGATGGGGCTGGACCTGCGGTATCCGATGTCGGTTGTATGTCACGGATATGACAGCAGTTTTGACCGGTATTTAAGGGACAGGGTGACAGAGGAGAAAGTGTGGAAATGTGGAGATAAGGATTTCGGTCAGAGGCCTGGTGGAGTTTTTACTAAGGACAGGGGATATCGATAATCGAAGAAAGACTGCGCCTGAGGACGCGATGCAGGAAGGCGGCAGGATACACCGGATGATACAGAGACGGATGGGGGCGGATTATCATGCGGAGGTATCGCTGCGCTGGATACAGGAATATGACGGCTATGAATTGGTTGTGGAAGGACGTGCTGACGGGATAATCGATACGGATCCGGTGACAGTGGATGAGATAAAGGGTACATACCGTGATCTTGAACGTATGAGGGGGCCGGAGCCGGTCCATCTGGCGCAGGCAAAGTGTTATGCGTGGATATATGGACATCAGCATGATATGGAGCAGATGAAGGTACGGATGACCTACTGCAACATGGATACGGAGGAGATACGTTACTTTGAATATATATATTCCATAAGGGAGCTGGGGGAATGGTTCGGCGGACTTTTGGATGAGTATCGGAAGTGGTCGGATGCAGAGATAGCATGGAAGAAGAAGCGTCAGGAATCTATTCATACCATTCAATTTCCGTTTCCGTACCGGGAGGGGCAAAGAGAGCTTGTGACCCATGTATATCACACGATATGCCATAAGAAGAAGCTGTTCATTGAAGCGCCTACCGGGGCGGGAAAGACGATTTCTACCATATTTCCGGCAGTCAAGGCAGTAGGGGAGGAAAAGGCGGACCGGATTTTTTATCTGACGGCAAAAACGATAGCCAGGACAGTGGCGGACGATACATTCGGGATATTGAGGGAGAACGGACTGCATTTTAAGACGGTCGTGCTGACGGCGCGTGATAAGATATGCTTTATGGAAGAGGCGGAGTGCAATCCGGAGCACTGTCCTTATGCGAAGGGGCATTATGACAGGATAAACGGGGCGCTTTATGAGCTGATGACCTCCGGGGAGCATTATGGAAGAGAGGAGCTGGAAGAATGCGCCGGCAGACACAGGGTATGTCCGTTTGAGCTGGGGCTGGATATCAGTCTGTTTTCAGACGGAATTTTGTGCGATTATAATTATGTATTTGACCCGCATGTATATCTGAGGAGATTTTTCGGAGAGGGGAGCGTACGGGGAAGGCATCTGTTTCTGGTGGATGAGGCGCACAATCTTTTGGAACGGGGCAGGGAGATGTACAGCGCCGTTTTGTATAAAGAGGACTTTTTGGCTCTGAAAAAGACGGTAAAGGCATATGATATCAAGATGGAGAAGCGCCTTGAAAAGTGCAACCGGGAATTGCTTTTACTCAAGAGGGAGTGTGAGGACTGGTGTATTCCGGATACGATAGACGGTTTTGTGGAAGCACTCCTGAGGCTGGCATCATGTATGGAAGATTATCTTGAGAATCATGATGACAGTCCGGTGCGGAGGGAAATACTGGATTTTTATTTCGAGGTCAGCCATTTTTTGCAGATGTATGAGCTGGTGGATGATAAATATGTGACATATACTCAGATAGACGGGGAGGGGCGGTTTTTCCTGAAGCTGTTCAATGTGGATCCATCGGCGAATTTAAAGGAATGTCTGGCAAGGGCGGTCAGCAGCATAATGTTTTCGGCGACCATGCTGCCGATACAGTACTATAAAAAGCTTTTGGGCGGGGAAGAGACAGATTATGAGGTCTATGCCCGATCGGTTTTTTTGCCGCAGAAAAAGGGGCTGTTCATTGCAGAGGACGTGACAAGCAGATATTCCCGGAGATCGGAGCAGGAGTATGACAGGATAGCGGCATATATTCATCAGGTAGTCGGAGAGCGGCATGGCAACTACATGGTGTTTTTTCCGTCCCATGTTTTCCTGCAGCAGGTATATGAGCGGTATGAGGCGCTTTATGCGGAAGGGGACAAGGCGGAGTGCATCGTGCAGACGGAGCGCATGGATGAGCAGGAGCGGGAGATATTCCTGAAAAAATTTGAGGGAAACGGGGACTGCAGGTTTTCGGAAGTGATCCATATGGAGATTGAGATAGAGGAAGAGACCAGTCTTGTCGGTTTTTGCGTTTTGGGAGGTATTTTTTCCGAGGGAATAGATTTAAAGGAGGACAGACTGATAGGGGCACTTATTGTGGGAACAGGGCTGCCTCAGGTGTGTACGGAGAGAGAACTCATAAAAGGATATTTTGACGGACATGGGGCGGACGGCTTTGACTATGCGTATCGATATCCGGGGATGAACAAGGTATTGCAGGCGGCGGGAAGAGTGATAAGGACATCACAGGATGTGGGGATTGTTGCGCTTCTGGATGACCGCTTTTTACAGTATTCGTATCAAAAACTGTTTCCGAGGGAGTGGGTGGACTATGAGATCGTGAACCGGGACAGTGTATCGCGCCGGGTAGAGCGGTTCTGGAATGAATGGCTGTAGGAAGCCCTGTGAAGGAAAAAACAGGCGCAGCAGGAATGCTGCGCCTGAGAAACGGCGAACGGTATTTGTTTATACATGGCATTATACTCTGCCGGCAGCAGGGTCGGCACCTGAAAGGAGCCATTGTATCTCTCTGCGGTAAGGGGGGAGTACTTTGCCGGGATTTTCCGGGTCGGGATACCAGGGCGTTTCCAGAATTTTGGGGACATTCAGGAAATCCGGGTGGTGTACGATGCGGAAGATGGGAGAAAAGCCGATGAAGCCTTCCCCGATGTCGGAATGGCGATCCTTGGCAGCGCCCCGCTCGTTTTTACTGTCATTGATATGAAAAGCAGCTATCTGCTCTTTTCCGATGACCCGGTCAAACTGCTCGAGCACGCCGTCTAAGTCGTTTACGATGTCGTAGCCTGCATCGTGGACGTGGCAGGTGTCAAAGCATACGCGGAGACGTTCCGGGAAGCGGACTCCGTCATAGATAGCGGCGAGCTCTTCAAAGCTTTTGCCGATTTCAGAGCCCTTTCCGGCCATCGTTTCCAGTGCGATGCAGACCGGTGAGGGCTGTGAGAGCACTTCGTTCAAGCCGTCGATGATGAATTTTAAGCCGGCCTGTGTACCCGCGCCCACATGGGAGCCGGGATGAAGTATCAGGGTGTCACTGCCCATTGCCTGTGTGCGGGTCAGCTCCTGAGCCAGGAAATCCACGGCAAGGGAATAGGTTTCAGGCTTGACGGAATTGCCGAGATTGATAATATAGGGCGCGTGGACGATGAAGCGCCGGATGCCGTTTTGTTCCATCAGCGCGCGGGCCTGCGGGATGCAGAGCTCCTCCACGGATTTACGGCGTGTGTTCTGGGGGGCTCCGGTATAGAGCATGAATGTATTCGCACCGTAGGACAGCGCTTCCCGGACGGAGCCGGCCATCATTTCTTTTCCGCTCATGCTCACATGGGAGCCGATAAGGATGGGATTTGTATTCATAAGGTCACTCCTTGTATGTTTTTTGTTTGATGATGGTATCATAACACGGCGGCAAAGGGATGTGAATGAAAAATGTCGTATCATTTGTCCGTGTTTACAAAAATGTTGCAGAATATTCCGGAAAAAACGGATACAAAGCAGGAGAAAAATGGTAAAATAAACTGAATTCCGCCAATAGGCGAAAGGTAGGAGGAAGCAGAAAATGTGGGCTTATGAAAGTGTGTTTTATCAGATTTATCCATTGGGCTTTGCAGGGGCGCCATATGAAAATGACGGTATTTTGGAGCATCGTATTTTAAAGGTTAACGACTGGATAGGGCATATTAAAAGGCTCGGGGCGAACGCGGTTTATTTTTCACCGTTGTTTGAATCGGATACGCACGGATATAATGCAAGGGATTACAGGAAGGTAGACTGCCGTCTTGGAACAAATGAGGATTTTGCACAGGTATGTGATAACCTTCATAAAGAAGGGATACGGGTGGTGCTGGACGGTGTGTTTAATCATGCTGGAAGGGGATTTTGGGCATTTCAGGATGTTTTGCAAAACAGAGAGAACTCCCGTTATCTGAACTGGTTTTATATCAATCTGGGAGGAAATTCTAACTATAATGACGGCCTGTGGTATGAGGGATGGGAAGGCAATTATGACCTTGTAAAGCTGAACCTTCAGAATGAAGAGGTCGTAGATTACCTTTTGGAGAGCGTACGGGGCTGGATAGAGGAATTTGATATCGATGGACTCAGGCTGGATGTGGCATATTGTCTGGATGAGAATTTTGTGCGTCGTCTGCGCAGCTTCTGCGACAGCCTGAAAAAAGATTTCTTTTTGGTAGGGGAAATGCTTCACGGAGATTATAACAGGCTGATGAACGATTCCATGCTGCATTCAGTGACGAATTATGAATGCTACAAGGGACTTTATTCGAGTTTTAACAGCATGAATATGTTCGAGATAGTACATTCCCTGCTTCGGCAGTTCGGTCCGGAGAACTGGACACTTTATAAGGGAAAGCATTTGCTGAGTTTTGTAGATAATCATGATGTGACGCGCGTGGCAAGTATTTTGACGAATGAGGCGCATCTGCCGCTTATTTATGCGCTGATGTTCGGAATGCCGGGAATCCCGTGCGTTTATTATGGGAGCGAATGGGGCGCAAAGGCGGATAAGAGTCAGGGAGATCCTGCGCTGCGGGCAAGCTTTGATGCACCGGAAGAAAATGGTCTGACGGAGTGGATTGCCATGCTCTCCGAGGCAAAAAAGAAATCAAAAGCATTGAATTACGGAGCGTTCCGGTCAGTGCTCCTGACAAACAGACAGTGCATTTTTGAAAGAGCGGCAGAGGGAGAACGGGTTTTAGTTGCAATAAATGCGGATGAACAGGCGTTTACAGCACACTTTGATGCGGGCTGCGGACGGGCGGTGGACCTTATAACCGGGAAGGAGCATGACTTTGGAGGAGGCAGCACGCTTCCCGGTCACAGTGCCTTTTTCTGGAAATGTGAACGCTGATCAGAGTTTTGCGGCGTTATCGAGAAGAGAACGCACGCTGCGGACGGCATCCGGGTCGGTCTGCCAGATATCATATTCGCTCATACCGGGAAGTCCCATGGAGACATTCGGATTACGGTACTTCATTTCACTGTTTCTGATGAGCTTTCCGGACATATGGTACTGGGTAATGTCAGTGGAGGCAAGGAGCGTGCGGACGGCGGAGGCATTGATGCCTGCTCCGGCAAGAAGATTAATATCCGAACCGGCAGCTTTTTTCAGCTTTTTCAGGAGAGGGATACCGTCTACGCAGGAAGGCGCCTGCGCGGATGTCAGGATAGTATCGATGTGAAGTTCTTTTGCCTGTTCGAGGGCGAGGAAGGGGTCGCTGCACATGTCAAAAGCCCGGTGAAGGGTAACGGACATGTCTTTGGCACACTCCAGAAAGCGTTTCATCTGCTCAAGATCGAGGGAGCCGTCCGGCTTGAGGCTGCCGATGACAACACCGTCTGCACCGGCCTTTTGAAAGGCTGTAATCTCGCGGCAGATGATCTCGGCTTCATCGTTCGAATAGAGAAAATCGCCGAAGCGCGGGCGTATCAGTGCATGGATACGGATGTCAGTCTGCTCGCGGATGAGTTCGTAAAGTGACAAGGAAGGGGTTGTGCCGCCGATAACAAGGTTGGCGCACAGCTCCAGACGGTCTGCACCGCCTTCTTTGGCGCAGCGTGCGGATGCAGCGGAATCGACGCAGCATTCTAATAAATACTGTTTATTCATAATAATCTCCGTTCTGGAGCGTGGGCGACATCGCAGAAAGAAAATCGCGAAGGCAATTTCGTTTCTGATATAAGGGCTGTTTGCGACGCTCCGGCACAAACGGCCGTATGAAAAATAAGCTATCAGAATTATTTCTCATACCATCTCTTAAAATAGGATGTTTTATGGAAACTGTACCTATTTTTGAGTATAACCGATATCCTGAAAAAAAGGAAGCTTTCGCAGAATTGCTGGAAAATATCGAATTGTGTCTAAAGTGTGAACAAAAACATATGAAAATTCATAAAAAGTTTTAAATTTATATAAAAGCTATTTACAAATGAAAAAAAACGTGATATTCTCTCAAACGTATTCAGGAGCGATGTGTTTCAAATGGCTCCGCAATATCAGGAGGAGAATTATTATGAAGAAAAATTTAGTAGCAGTATTAGCAGCAGTAGTTATGACAGCATCTATGGTAGCTTGCGGCGGCAACGCTGAGGAGACCACAGCAACATCTACAGCAGTTGAGTCTACTGTAGAAGCAACTGAGACTGTAGCAGAGACAGCTACAGAGACAACAACTGAGACAGCTACAGAGGCTGAGTCTACAGAAGCTACAACAGAGGCTGAGACCACTGAGGAAGCTACAACAGAAGCAGCTACAGAGACTGCATCTACAGAGGCAACTGAGACTGTAGCTGAGTAATCAGTCATACAGCTCCTATAAGCGCAGCTCCGCGCGGCATTTTATCAGTCAGCACAGACGGAGCATCAAATACCATCTCTTCGGAGGTGGTATTTTTTTATTCGATAGGAAAGTTCATTTAATGTCGAATGAAAAACATGATTA
>OJPI01001587.1_pt1 | contig 9814 bp, 8 predicted proteins | sample 1598461 | NCBI WGS metagenome assembly OJPI01 (sample SAMN03922483, study PRJEB24848) | human gut metagenome | isolation source: stool sample | host: Homo sapiens | place: Germany | collected 2011-05 | reverse complement strand
CTGCTACGCTTTCCTAAAGACAACCAACGATTGGAGTTGATGATATGGCGATTGGCGAACGGATTCACTTTTTCCGTCTCCTGCGGGGGATGACACAGAAGTATCTCGGCATGGCGCTGGGTTTCCCGGAGAAGTCTGCTGATGTGCGCCTTGCACAGTACGAAACAGGATCAAGAACCCCAAAGTCAGACCTGACCGCTGCCCTGGCTGAGGTGCTGGATGTCTCGCCCCATGCACTCTCTGTTCCGGACATAGACTCCTATGTGGGTCTCATGCATACTCTGTTTACCTTGGAGGACAACTATGGGCTCAAGGTCAGCGAGATGGATGGAGAAGTCTGCTTGAAGGTCGATGTTCGGAAGAACAAGGATGCTGCCCAGCTGCATGAAATGCTCTGCTCTTGGCAGCAGGCCGCCGCTATGCTGGAGGCGGGCGAGATTTCCAAAGAGGATTACGACAAGTGGCGCTACCACTATCCGGAGTTTGACAAGACCCAGAACTATGTGAAGGTGCCGCCCCAGGATCTCGCTTGACCCTCTCACTTGTAGGCCACGGGAGAGGCCGTTTGTTGCACAGAATAATAATAAAAAGAAAAAGAGAGCTAACTGACTAATCAAAATCAGTTAGCTCTCTTTTTATGAATAATGAAAAAATGTTGCCATTTCGTTGCCACAAAGGGCATCAAACCTTAGAAAGCCCAGTCATTCCAGGCTTTTTCTGGTCTCTGAAATTATTCCCACTCAATGGTTCCAGTGGGCTTCGGGGTCAGGTCATACAGCACGCGGTTAATGCCCTTGACCTCATTGGTGATACGGGCGGTGATCTTCTGCAGCAGAGCAAAAGGAACATCCTCCACAGTAGCGGTCATCGCATCCACGGTGTTCACAGCGCGGAGGATGCAGGGCCACTCATCGGCACGCTTGCCATCCCGGACGCCCACAGATTTGATATCCGGCACGACCGTAAAGTACTGCCATACCTTGCCCTCCAGGCCATTTGCAGCGAATTCCTCCCGCAGGATGGCGTCGGACTCCCGCACAGCCTCCAGACGGTCGCGGGTGATCGCACCCAGGCAGCGCACGCCCAGACCAGGGCCGGGGAACGGCTGACGGTAGACCATAGAATCCGGCAGACCCAGAGCCTTGCCGCAGGCACGCACCTCGTCCTTAAACAGCATCTTCAGCGGCTCTACCAGCTCAAAATCCAGATCCTCCGGCAGGCCGCCCACATTGTGGTGGCTCTTGACTGCCTTCACAGTCTTGGTGCCGGACTCGATGATATCGGGATAGATGGTGCCCTGTCCCAGGAAGGCGATGCCATCCAGCTTGCGGGCCTCTTCCTCAAACACACGGATGAACTCAGCGCCGATGACCTTACGCTTGGTCTCGGGATCTGCCACGCCAGCCAGCTTATCCAGGAAGCGGTCCACAGCGTCCACATACACCAGGTTTGCATCCATCTCGTCCCGGAAGACGCGAACGACTTCCTCCGGCTCGCCCTTACGCAGCAGGCCGTGGTTGACATGGACACAAGTCAGCTGCTTGCCCACTGCCTTGACCAGCAGCGCAGCCACCACAGAGGAATCCACGCCGCCGGACAGCGCCAGCAGCACCTTCTTATCCCCTACCTGCTGACGGATCAGCTCAACCTGGTCGGCAATGAAGTTTTCCATATTCCAGTTGGCCTCTGCGCCGCAGATGCCAAAAACGAAGTTGCTCAGAGCTTCCTTGCGGGCTGCCTCGTCCTGGGGCCAGGGCTTATCCCCCTTATGGTCCACCAGCAGCACCGGAACCGGCGCATTATAGATCTCCTTTGCGGCGTCGATCTCCACGCCATCTACAATACGGTTGGGGCCGCCGTTCAGGATAATACCCTTCACATTCGGCAGAGCAGCCAGCTCTGCTGCAGTGATGTCATGGGGATAGATCTCGCTGTAAACACCCAGAGCCCGGATCTCACGAGCCAGGCGGGGGTTCTCATCACTGCCCAGATCCAAAATCAGAATCATGTCCTGCTTCATTATCTTGCCTCCCAATTTCTCATGATCGATGCTTATACCGGACACCCGAACCCGCCCATTTTTCACCGCAGGGGCTGCAGCTCCGGTCACCCGGACAAGCGTATACTCCTGAGAATAGTATAGCACATCTCACAAGAAAAAGCGACAGATTTTGTTGCTTTTTTTAGGGGAAGTTCGCACGTCCCCCCTCTTTTGCCGTGCATATGTCTCTGCTCACAGCATCTGTTTAGAGCGCGCGTTCCTCTTTGCGCACCGGATGACGCAGGACCGTGCGCATTTTTTCAGGTGCAGTACGCCTTGGGTCGCTGAGATAGATCTCGTGATGGAGACGCTGTACTGTAAGGTCTGGCTGATACCCCTGCTCCGCAGCATAGGTTTCCATTTGGCGGATGGTCTCCGGTTCGGTATCATACGGGCCAACATGCATACACTGAACACAAAGCCCCTCCTCATAACAGAAAAATTCCACCTTGGAAAAGTCCATTTTCTTTTTCGCGGTGGCCTGTTCCACTGCCCAATGAAAGGCGGCCTAATCCACAAAATCCGGCACACAGATCATGGAGATCCAGGCCAGCTGCTCCTTATGACGCAGATCCAGCTCTGTTTTTCCTGGCTGCCACCAGAGCCCCTCTAAGGGCGGCACAACATAGGCAAAGGCCCCCGGAATATGATACCCGGCTTTCTCGCTCATTTTTAATGTATAAGCAATACCATACAGCTGCTGGATGGCCTGTTGATACGCCCCGCCCTCTTGGTTTGGGTCTCCCCTCCCCCGCACCGCTAGAAAATTCATTGGTGGCACTGTCAAAATGCCCGGAGTCCTCGGCGGTTGATACAGCGCCCTCTCCTCTTTCTTGAAATCAAACGGCATCGTTCAGCCCTCCTTTTTGGATTTTTTAGGCTTTGATGGCGGCAGCGCCGCCCATGTGATCTGTGCCAGGCGAACCAGCAGCTCTCGATCATCCACATCCTCTACCAGCAGACAGGGCTTTGCGCCTTTATAAGGCGGTGCCAATGGCAACTGGGGAAATGCGTTTTTCCCCTCCAATGTCTCCTTAACAAAAAGTTGATCATCGCAAACCATAGCAAAAAACTTTTCATTGAGGTAAAGCCCATACTCCCCAAACATTTTACGGCAGCGGATCTCTCCTGCCGCGGCAAACTGATCTGCTATATACTGCGCAATGCTCGCATCCGAAGCCATTCTGCACTCTCCCTTACCCTCGATCTTACTCCTAGACTGTTTTTTGTGCCGCATTTTAGGTGTGCTATCTCCAGAAAAGAACAACCTAATGTTTATCAGTTTCAGTATAGCATACGGAGGGTATTTTGTAAAGAAAACAAAAAAATCCCCCCTGCCCTTACGGACAGAGGGGAAATTTAAGCAATAGTGCCTTCTATCAGGCTGTCAGGAAGTCAGAACAGATCACTCAATGATCTTGCCGACGACGCCGGAACCAACGGTACGGCCACCCTCACGGATAGCGAAACGCAGGCCTTCCTCCATGGCGACGGGGGTCAGCAGCTCAACGTGCATCATGACGTTATCGCCGGGCATGCACATCTCGGTGCCCTCGGGCAGGGTGATGATGCCGGTCACGTCGGTGGTGCGGAAGTAGAACTGAGGACGATAGTTGGAGAAGAAGGGGGTGTGACGGCCGCCCTCGTCCTTGTTCAGGACATAGACCTGAGCCTCAAAGACGTTGTGGGGGTGCACGGAACCGGGCTTAGCCAGGACCTGGCCACGCTCGATCTGGGTGCGGTCGATACCACGCAGCAGAGCGCCGATGTTATCGCCAGCCTGAGTGAAGTCCAGAGACTTACGGAACATCTCCAGGCCGGTGATGGTGGTGCTCAGACGATCGGGCTTGATGCCGACGATCTCCATCTGATCGCCAACCTTAGCAGTGCCGCGCTCGACACGGCCGGTAGCGACGGTGCCACGGCCAGAGATGGTCATGACGTCCTCGATGGGCATCAGGAAGTCCTTGTCAGCCAGACGGTCGGGAGTGGGGATATACTCGTCGACAGCGTCCATCAGCTCCTTGATGGGAGCGTAAGCGGGATCGCTGGGATCGTTAGAAGTGCACTCCAGAGCCTTCAGAGCAGAACCACGGATGATGGGGGTGTCATCACCGGGGAAGTTGTACTCGTTCAGCAGCTCACGGATCTCCATCTCGACCAGATCCAGCAGCTCCTCGTCGTCGACCATGTCAACCTTGTTCATGAAGACAACGATATAGGGCACGCCGACCTGACGAGCCAGCAGGATGTGCTCGCGAGTCTGGGGCATGGGACCGTCGGTAGAAGCGACGACCAGGATAGCGCCGTCCATCTGGGCAGCACCAGTGATCATGTTCTTGACGTAGTCAGCGTGGCCCGGGCAGTCAACGTGAGCGTAGTGACGGTTCTCGGTCTGATACTCAACGTGAGAAGAGTTGATCGTGATACCACGAGCGCGCTCCTCGGGAGCCTTGTCGATGTTGGCGTAGTCGGTGAAGTCGGCGCCGCCGCACAGGGACAGGTACTTGGTGATCGCAGCAGTCAGAGTGGTCTTGCCGTGGTCAACGTGACCGATGGTGCCGATGTTAACATGCGGCTTAGAACGGTCAAATTTTGCCTTTTCAGCCATTGGAATATCCTCCCTTGTATCGGTTTGATTTTGGTTACAACAGCTCTGCATCTACAAAAATGTACTGCAAGGCTATTCTACTAAATTCTACCCATAAAATCAAGTGATTTTACAGGAAATTTTGCCGAAGCATCCTTGCCCCGGCAAAATCCTTTGCTTTTTCAGCAATTAGGCCTTGGTGCGGCCTGCGATGATCTGCTCGGCGATGTTCTTGGGCACCGGCTCGTAGTGAGACGGCTCCATGACATACTGGCCACGGCCCTGGGTCTTGGAACGCAGGTCGGTAGCGTAGCCGAACATCTGAGCCAGAGGCACGAACGCATTGACGCGCTGAGTGCCAGCCATAGCCTCCATGCCCTGGATCTGACCACGGCGGGAGTTCAGGTCACCGATAACATCGCCCAGATACTCATCGGGAACGACAACAGCAACCTTCATGATGGGCTCAGTGATGATGGGATCAGCCTTGCGCATAGCCTCCTTGAAGGCCATAGAACCAGCGATGGAGAAGGCCATTTCAGAGGAGTCGACCTCGTGATAAGAACCATCCCACAGGGTGACCTTGACGTCAACCACGGGATAGCCGGCCAGAACACCGCTCTTCATTGCGCCCTGGATACCATTGTCAATAGCCGGGATATACTCCTTGGGGATCGCGCCGCCAACAACAGCGTTGACGAACTCGTAACCCTTGCCAGCCTCGTTGGGCTCGATCTTGATCTTGACGTGACCATACTGGCCCTTACCGCCAGACTGACGAGCATACTTGGTATCCTGGTTAGCTTCCTTGCGGATGGTCTCACGGTAAGCGACCTGAGGTGCGCCCACGTTAGCCTCGACCTTGAACTCACGCAGCAGACGGTCCACGATGATCTCCAGGTGCAGCTCGCCCATGCCGGCGATGATGGTCTGACCAGTCTCCTCATCGGTGTAGGTCTTGAAGGTGGGGTCCTCCTCAGCCAGCTTTGCCAGCGCAATGCCCATCTTCTCGTTACCAGCCTTGGTCTTAGGCTCGATAGCAACGCGGATAACGGGCTCGGGGAACTTCATGGACTCCAGGATGATGGGATGCTTCTCGTCACACAGAGTATCACCAGTGGTGGTGTTCTTCAGACCCACGACAGCAGCGATATCACCTGCGTAGCAGCAGTCGATATCCTTGCGGTGGTTAGAGTGCATCTGCAGGATGCGGCCCATACGCTCGTTGGTGTCCTTCACCGAGTTGTACACGGTGGTGCCGGACTCGACCTTACCGGAGTAAACACGGAAGTAAGCCAGCTTACCAACAAACGGGTCGGTAGCGATCTTGAATGCCAGAGCTGCGAAGGGAGCGTTGTCGCTAGACGGACGGGTCTCCTCTTCCTCAGTCTCGGGGTTGACGCCCTTGATATCAGGCACGTCGGTGGGAGCGGGCATATAGTCCACGATAGCATCCAGCAGCTTCTGGACGCCACGGTTCTTGTAAGAAGAACCGCAGACCACGGGAACCAGAGTGTTGGCGATGGTCTCCTTGCGGATCGCAGCCTTCAGCTCTTCCTTGGTGATCTCCTCGCCCTCGAGGTACTTCTCCATCAGCTCCTCGTCGTTCTCGGCCACAGCCTCGACCAGGATGTTGTGGTACTCCTCGGCCTGCTCACGCATATCCTCGGGGATATCCTCGGTGCGCATATCATTTCCCAGGTCGTCGTAGTAGACCTCGGCGTTCATCTCCACCAGGTCAACGATGCCGCGGAAGGTATCTTCCTGGCCGATGGGCAGCTGGATAGCCACGCCATTAGCGTGCAGACGATCGTGCATCATCTGAATGCAGCGGAAGAAGTCGGCACCCATGGTATCCATCTTGTTGACGTAGACCATACGGGGAACCTTGTACTCGTCCGCCTGGCGCCAGACAGTCTCAGACTGAGGCTCGACACCGCCCTTAGCAGCCAGAACGGTCACAGAACCGTCCAGCACGCGCAGGGAACGCTGGACCTCAACGGTGAAGTCCACGTGGCCCGGGGTGTCGATGATGTTGATGCGGTGACGGTTCTTCTTGAATGCTGCGGGGTCCTTCTGGGTCTCAGAATGGCTCCAGTAGCAAGTGGTCGCCGCGGAAGTGATGGTGATGCCACGCTCCTGCTCCTGGGCCATCCAGTCCATGGTAGCGCTGCCGTCGTGGGTCTCACCGATCTTGTGGTTGATGCCGGTGTAGTACAGGATACGCTCGGTAGTGGTGGTCTTACCAGCATCGATGTGAGCCATGATGCCGATATTTCTCGTCATCTGAAGAGAAACTTCTCTGGATGTAGCCATGAAATGAACCTCCTACCGATCAGATCAATAACGGAAATGTGCGAAAGCCTTGTTGGCCTCGGCCATCTTGTGGGTATCCTCGCGCTTCTTCACGGCGTTGCCAGTGTTATTGGCAGCGTCCATGATCTCAGCAGCCAGACGCTGGCTCATGGTCTTCTCGCCACGGCTGCGGCTGTAAGCAGTCAGCCAGCGCAGGCCCAGGGTCTCACGACGAGCGGGGCTGACCTCCAGGGGAACCTGGTAGTTAGCACCACCCACGCGGCGGGTCTTGCACTCGAGGCTGGGCATAATGTTCTCCATGGCCTTCTCAAAGGTCTCCAGGGGATCGTTGCCGGTCTTCTCCTGGATCATGGTGAAAGCATCATACACAATCTTCTGGGCGACGCCCTTCTTGCCATCCAGCATCACGCTGTTGACCAGGCGGGTGACCATCTTGGAATTGTAAATAGGATCAGCTAAGACATCGCGCTTAGCAATGTTACCTCTTCTAGGCATCTTTCTTCCCTCCTTCACAGAATGATATCATCGGTACTCGAAAGTAATTAAACTCCCGTTGTGTCACAAAGAGCTGACCTTACATAAACTGTTGACCATCCGCTCAGGGCGGACTTGTTATTTATATAATGGAAAGCCGTTTATGGCGGTCGTTCCTCAATTACTTCTTCGCTGCACCGGCCTTGGGGCGCTTCGCGCCGTACTTGGAGCGGGCCTGGTTACGGTTGGCCACACCCTGGGTATCCAGAGTACCACGGATGATGTGGTAACGAACACCGGGCAGGTCCTTGACACGGCCGCCGCGGATCAGAACGACGGAGTGCTCCTGCAGGTTATGGCCGATGCCGGGAATGTAAGAGGTGACCTCAATACCATTCGTCAGGCGGACACGGGCGACCTTACGCAGAGCAGAGTTCGGCTTCTTGGGGGTCATGGTACGGACTGCAGTGCAGACACCACGCTTCTGGGGGCTGCTCAGATCAGAGTACTGCTTCTTCTGAGAGTTGTAGCTCTTCAGCAGAGCAGGAGAAGCGCTCTTCGTAGCCAGGACCTCACGGCCTTTGCGTACAAGCTGGTTAAAAGTAGGCATTTGGTTTCTCCTTTCGTAGAGTGATAACCGGGCAACCGCCCGGATTTTTTGCCGCACTTCCCCCTAAAGGGATGCGCAACAGTTATATAATACTCGTTCTGGGGCGTAATGTCAACAGTTTTTGCAAAGTTTTTTTGTACTTTCCGCTGATTTTTTCTCGAACAGCCCTCTCCCCTGCTCCAAAGCACAAAAGCCCCCGCAGAGTATGTGCTCTGCGGGGGCTTTTTATGCTTTTATCCGGAAAACGAAGGGTTTACAGCTGGGCAGCGGCCAGTTCAGCAGCCACCTGCTCATCCCGCTCCGCCTCGCGGCGGATCAGGTCCTCACGGACCTCCGGCAGGCCGGTACCTGCGGGGATCAGCTTACCGATGATGACGTTCTCCTTCAGGCCAGCCAGCGGGTCGGTCTTGCCCTTGATGGCAGCCTCGGTCAGCACGCGGGTGGTCTCCTGGAAGGATGCAGCAGACAGGAAGGACTCATTGGCCAGGGCAGCCTTGGTGATGCCCAGCAGGACCTGCTGGTACTCCACCAGCTTGAGGCCCTGCTCGCCTGCGTCGATCCGCTTCTGCAGATCTGCATTGATGTTCTCCACATCCAGGCGGTTTGCCAGTGCGCCGCCGATCAGGTCAGAAGAGCCGGAGTCGGTGACCCGGACCTTACGGCACATCTGACGGACGATGACCTCGATATGCTTATCGTTGATCTCAACACCCTGCAGACGGTAGACCTTCTGGACCTCGCTGATCAGGTAGTTCTGCACATCGCTCAGGCCCTTGATCGCCAGGATATCCTGGGGATAGAGCACGCCCTCACGGGTGATGATGTCGCCCTTCTCCACACGGTCACCCGGCACAACGCGTGCATGCTGGGTAAAGGGGATGGAGTAGCTCTTGACCACCTCTGCACCGGTCTCTTCGTCCTTGCCGGTGACCTTGATGACCACGTTCTTCTTGGTATCGTCCTGAGAGACCACACCAGAGATCTCGCTCATGATGGCCATGCTCTTGGGACGGCGGCTCTCGAACAGCTCCTCAACACGAGGCAGACCCTGGGTAATATCCTCGGCCGATGCGATACCGCCGGTATGGAAGGTACGCATGGTCAGCTGGGTGCCCGGCTCGCCGATGGACTCAGCTGCAATAACGCCGATGGACTCGCCCAGCTGGACCGGCTCACCATTGGCCATGTCGGAGCCATAGCAGCGGGCGCAGACACCGATCTTTGCACGGCAGGTCAGCAGGCTGCGGATCTTCAGCTTGGTGATGCCAGCCGACTCGATCTCGTCTGCATCGTACAGGTCGATCATCTTGCCTTCCGGCACGATGACCTTGCCGGTGACCGGATTCACCACGTCGCCCACGGCATAACGGCCGATGAGACGCTCGCGGAAGCTCTCGATCTTCTCCTTGCCCTCGTGGATCTCAGAGACCCACAGGCCGTCGGTGGTGCCGCAGTCGATCTCGCGGACGATAACGTCCTGAGAGACGTCGACCATGCGGCGGGTCAGGTAGCCGGAGTCTGCGGTACGCAGAGCGGTATCTGCCAGACCCTTACGAGCACCACGAGCGGAAACGAAGTATTCCAGAATGTTCAGACCTTCGCGGTAGTTCGCACGAATGGGCATCTCGATGGTGTGGCCGGCGGTGTTTGCCAGCAGGCCGCGCATGCCGGCCAGCTGCTTGATCTGGTTCATAGAACCACGAGCACCAGAGTCCGCCATCATATAGATCTCGCTGTCTCTTATACACATCTGACGCTGCCGACGATCTACTCTGTGTAGATC
>OJPI01001569.1_pt1 | contig 9937 bp, 10 predicted proteins | sample 1598461 | NCBI WGS metagenome assembly OJPI01 (sample SAMN03922483, study PRJEB24848) | human gut metagenome | isolation source: stool sample | host: Homo sapiens | place: Germany | collected 2011-05 | reverse complement strand
CTGCCATGATTTCCTACGCAATCTTAAAGGCTTGTCGTCTTGGGATATTAGAAAAAGAGAAATATCAGCAAAAAGGCGAACAGATTTTAGTTTCGCTTGAAATATTAAAAATTACCATTTACGATGGTTCAATTCACCTGACAGGAACGTGTGCCAGCGCCGGATTAGGGCCAAAAGACGAACGGGATGGAAGTGCGGAATACTACTTGAGTGAAGCAGTCAAAGACGATAATGCCCATGGAGTATCTATGTGCATGATGGCCTATAGCGAATGGCTGAGAAAGGAAGGTATTTATGACAAAACGTGAACGGCTCTTCAGGCTGCTTCATGGCGAAAAAGTAGATCGATGTCCTGCAGGTTTCTGGATTCATTTTCCAGAAGACTGTAAATATGGAGATGCTGCCGTCAACGCACACCTGAATTTTATTCGTGAAACAGATACTGATATTTTGAAGGTTATGAATGAAAATATTTTCTATGATGGAAGCTCTAAAATACGCAGTACCAGCGATCTCCATTATTTTCGTGGTTTTACAAGACATGACTCTATTATGAAAAATCAGATGGAGACTATAAAACGCATCAAAGATGCCTCTGGAAATGAATATCCTGTTCTGGCGACAATCCATGGGCTTTTAGCTTCTGCATTTCATGAAACAGGATTTGCAGGAAATTTTACCAGTATGGGTTACTGCCTTGCTATCTTCTGTCGGGAACGTCCTCTGGAAATGAAGCAGATTTTTCAGTTAATCACAGAATCTTTAATGGAATTTGTTGATTGTTCTTTAGAAGCTGGAGCGGACGGTATTTTCTATGCAGCCCTTGGAGGGGAAAAACGGTACTTTACCGATGATGAATATCAGGAATTTGTGTTTCCGTTTGAAATGGCTTTATATAATCATATTAAGCTGAAAACAGACTTTGATGTTTTGCATATATGTAAAAGCGGAATTGATTTTAATCGCTATACTAGCTTAAAGCCTACACTTGTTAATTGGGGAATTCATACCAATGGACTAAGTCTAACTCAAGGACAGGAGTTTTTCCCTGGTAGTATTCTCCTTGGAGGTTTTCCTGACCGTACAGGTATCCTCATCGACGGAACAAAAGAAGATGTATATCATTACACAGAACAGATTTTAAAAGAAATGAGTGGAACGCGATTTATTCTTGGCGCAGACTGCACACTTCCAACGGATATTCCATATGAAAAAATCCGTTGGGTCATGGAAGCTGTAAAGGAGCTGTCATATGGAAATAAGGCCATGGATTGAAAAAAATAAAGCCCAGCTGATTCTTGATGTATGTCGTCTCATCTCAATCAAAAGTGTCAGTGATTCTTCCAGAGCTTTTGGAGGCGCCCCTTATGGACCAGGCTGTCAAAATGCTTTACATGCTACTTTAGCACTTGCGAAGCAGTATGGTTTATTGACTGCTGAACATGAAGGGCACTGCGCAAGTATACTTTTGCCTGGGAAAACTAATCTTGAACTTGGTATTTTTTCTCATCTCGACGTAGTAGAAGAAGGAAGTGGGTGGGAAATCACCAATCCTTATTCTCCTCTTGTTAAAGATGGCTGGATTTATGGCCGTGGAAGCGCTGATAACAAAGGGCCTGCCATTGCCGCTCTCTATGCGATTCGCTATCTTAAGGAAAATAAGATTAGCCTCCACCATACCATACGGCAATTTTATGGCTGTGACGAAGAAAACAAAATGAGGGATATTGAATATTATTTATCAACACACAAAGCTCCGGAGTATTCTCTCGTTCCCGATGCTGCTTTTCCTGTTTGTTTTGGTGAAAAAGGTCGTTTCACTTTTACTTTAAAAGCTCCGGTTAGCCAGGATATTTTAGCTGTTTCTGGAGGAGAAGGAAAAAATTCAGTTCCATCTCATGCTAGGATTCATCTTTCCTCTCATCCATCTCCTATTGCAGTAGATGGCAGATCAGCTCACGCCGCTTCACCGGATCAGGGAGAAAATGCCATTATAAAGCTTTCTGAATTCCTTTTAAAACACAATATGCTGTCAGAAATAGATCAACCTGTTTTCCGATTTCTATCAGAAGCATTGTCTGATCCCTATGGTAGCTTTTTTGATTTATCCATGGAAGATTCCTACTCTGGGGCATTGACCATAACAGCAGCTTATCTTGAATACAAAGAACATTTTATTTATCTGACTCTTGATTTGCGTTATCCGGTTTCTAGTAGTGCGGATCAAATTGAAGAGCAGATTCAGAAACACTCTCATTCTTTTGGCTGGGATATAATACATACAGATCACAGTCCAGCTCTTTTTCGAGATCCGGATTCTCCTGTTATTCGTTCTCTGACTGCCATATGCCAGGAGGTTTATCAAAAGGATTTTACTCCTTACTGCATGAGCGGGGGAACATATGCCAGAAAACTTCCGCACGCAGTTGGTTACGGCCCTGGACTTTCCTTTCAGCAGAAACCATGTAGAAACGGACATGGGAGAGGACATCAGCCAGATGAATGTGTCTGTATAGAGAATCTATTAAATGGAGTGGAAATCTATGTTCGCGCTCTTTTAATGTTGGATAAAGAAATTTAAACGGTGTAGAGATTTAAAGTATGAGAGATATCGCACTGAATTAATATACTCCCATCTAGATCAATATCATTAAGCTAATAATTCTAAACTACAAAGAAAGAGGAAAATGACAAGTGTATTTTTGTTACATTTGGCATTTTCCTTTTTTGAATATCAAAAAAGCAGGTATATAATTCCAGTTTTTTCTTGACAATGAGCAATGCTATTAAAAAATTCTTTTTAATTAACTTAATGACATTGTCTTGACGGGGAGCATCACACGCCCTGCTTTCCCACAGCCTTTTGTTTCCAGTTAAATTCGCTCAACCATCGGCAAAAGCCGTTCAACAACCAGTCCTCCCAGAAGTCCAATGACACCTCCCGTAATCACTCCAGCTACTAAAAGCACTGGAAGATAGGAAAAAACTCCCCCGGTTCCTGTAATCAGCGCCGCCACGGTCAGCTGACCGATATTATGAAAGATACCTCCCAGAATACTGACTCCAATTTCACTGAACCATTTGTATTTCTTTGCTGCAATCATCACCGCCAGACTGAAAATCCCGCCGGCCAGGGCATACAGCATACTTCCCGGATTGCTGAAGGTAAATCCTACAAGAACAATACGGACTAGAGCAACTGCCGCTGTTCCTGCTGCGCCCACCGTATAAAGCCCCACCACATTCACCAGATTGGCAAGACCCAGCTTGACGCCTGGAATCGGTACTGGTACCGGAATCATTGCCTCCACATAGCTGAAAATAAACGCCAGAGCAATCAAAAGTCCATAAAGCGCTACTGCCCGTGCTCCTTTTCTGCCATCTTCCCTTCGTCTGACCATCTTATTTCTCCCTCCGGTCCCTTTCTCTTATTTGACATCCTGCGGTATCTGTGATATAGTTTCAGACACTGACGAAATGTACTGTTTCTTCAATAGTATATCATTTCACTTACATTTTAGAAAGAGGTTATTTCCTATGAAAAAGCACAAAAAGGAACTGATTCTGATTCTTGTGATTCTTGCTGCCGCCGCAGTCGGATTCTTTATAAACTATCAGAACAGCCGCCAGCCTGCTGTTTTAGTAGAGGTTTCTGTAGATGGAGCAGCCATCGCCTCCTACGATTTAAATGAAAATCTGGATACAATCATAGAGGGTTATCAGGGCGGCACCAATCACCTGATCATTCAGGACGGCGCAGCCTGGATCAGCGAGGCCACCTGCCCGGATAAGGTCTGTATCCATCAGGGACGTATTACCATGAATGGAGAGCTTCTTGTTTGTCTCCCCAATCGGGTCATTGTCACCATTACTGAATCCCAGCCTGAATAGCGGAGCGGACATGCAGATTCCCACACAGTATTTTATATCAGGAACACATATTCTGGCTCAAAAAGAGCAGAAGCCCCTGCCGGCGTTTTCACAATCCGGTCAGGGGCTTCTTTTTTGCTTTTTACTTTAAATATGCCTTCAGCGCTTCTGCACGATCCAGCTTCTCCCAGGGAAGATCCACATCGGTTCTTCCAAAATGTCCATATGCTGCTGTCTGCTTGTAAATCGGACGTCTCAGATCCAGCATCTTAATAATTCCAGCCGGTCTCAAATCGAAATTCTCACGAACAACTGCTACCAGCTCCTCATCTGTCAGTTTGCCGGTTCCAAAGGTCTCTACACGGATAGAGGTGGGATGCGCTACACCGATTGCATAAGAAAGCTGAATCTCACACTTATCAGCCAGACCTGCTGCTACGATATTTTTTGCCACATAACGTGCTGCATAAGCTGCAGAACGGTCTACCTTGGTGCAGTCCTTTCCAGAAAAGGCTCCGCCGCCGTGACGCGCATATCCGCCATAGGTATCTACGATAATTTTCCGTCCAGTCAGTCCGCTGTCTCCCTGAGGTCCGCCAATTACAAAACGGCCTGTGGGATTGATAAAGAATTTGGTTTCCTCATCTACCATATCTGCCGGCAGAACCTGGTCGAAAACATACTTCTTCACATCTGCATGAATCTGCTCCTGTGTTACACTCTCATCATGCTGAGTAGAAAGCACCACTGCATCCAGACGGATGGGATGTCCAGCCTTATCATACTCTACTGTAACCTGGGACTTTCCATCAGGACGAAGATAAGGCAGGGTTCCGTCTTTGCGCACCTTGGTCAGCTGACGAACCAGCTTGTGAGCCAGAGCGATCGGATACGGCATATACTCCTCCGTCTCATTGGTAGCATAGCCGAACATCATACCCTGGTCGCCTGCACCAATAGCATCCAGCTCGCTGTCGTCCATCGCATTTTCTCTTGCTTCCAGAGCCTTATTTACACCCATGGCAATATCGCTGGACTGCTCGTCCAGAGCAACCAGAACGCCGCAGGTATCACAATCAAAGCCATATTTTGCACGATCGTAACCAATTTCGCGAACGGTCTCACGGACAATAGACTGAATATCTACATATGCATTGGTAGTAATCTCTCCCATAACCATAACCAGACCAGTGGTGGTGCAGGTTTCGCATGCAACACGGCTCATGGGATCTTTTTCCATCAACGCATCCAGAATAGCATCGGAAATGGCATCACACATTTTATCCGGATGACCCTCAGTTACAGATTCAGAAGTAAACAGTATTTTCTCCATCATATCCTCCTTCAATATACTTTCAAAACAAAAGAAAAGTCCGTAGCAATTTTACTGCGGACTTGATTGATCTGAACTATCAAATCCTCTTATTGCTCGATTTCTCGCTCAGGTTGGCACCTTCCTCACGCGCTCCTTCCTGCTGTCTGCCATAAAACCAGGCATATGCAGAAAATGCCGTCCGGGGTTGCCGTGACTTCACAGATCCTTTGTATCTCCATCACTCTGAATAAGGGATTACGCACTTTTCAGTTGTTATTCCATTGTTGCACGGTATATACTATCAGATTCACAGAATGCTGTCAAGATCAATTTCCTGAAGTTTCATTTTTCTTTTTAGCCTGTCTGCACTTCACCGTTCTTTTCCAGCACCAGCTTTTCTGCCAATCTGATCATCACTGCTTCGCATCTCCAAATATCCTCCAGCGGAACAAATTCATCAGGCTTGTGGGCCATCGAAAGACTTCCCGGACCATAAGACATACAGTTTTCACATCCAAGAATACCTGCAATAACTGCTGTATCCGTATACCCCGGAAACGGACCTGTTACCGGCATCCTTCCCGTAACAGAAGCATCTGCCTCCCGCAAAGCTGCCAGAAGGGGAGAGTCCTCATGCTTTTCCACATAAGGCCGATCTCCTGTAATTTTCCAATCTGTCCGGATTCCTGGAACCGCCTTTTTCGCCGCCTCTGCCGCGCGCTTCACAATTTCCTCCGCCGCCTTTGTATCTGTAGGCGGAACAAGGCGCATATCAATCCATACCTTACAGGTATCCGGAACTACATAAGGCCTGTATCCTCCAGTAATCTGGCCAAAGGTAACCGTTGACCATCCCAGATCCTCATGGTGAGGAAGAGCCTCCACCTCCAGCCGGATTTCCCGAATCAGCTCTGCCATACCGGCAATGGCATCCGCTCCCTTCCAGGGCATGCTGGCGTGAGCCGTACAGCCTGTCACCGTCACTTCAAACCAGGTCCGCCCCTTATGAGCCACCTGAATCTGACCGTCTGTTGGCTCCGTATCCAGAACCCAATCCTGCCTTCTGACCCATCCTGCGGCAATAGCGGCTTCTGACCCCCGCATAAAATCCTCCTCATCTACACTGCCGATGAAAACCAGACGCCGGCAAAGCTTCCTGCCTTCAGCTACAGCTGCAGCTGTTTTGGCAAATGCCGACAGGGCGCAGGCAAGACCTGACTTCATATCACAGGCTCCTCTGCCATATAAAAGGCCATGTTCCTCCTCTGCACCGAATGGATCTCTGGTCCATCCCTCTCCCACTACAACCGTATCCATATGACAAATCCACACCAGCGCCGGCTCTTCTTCCGGTCCCGGAAGCTCCGCCATCAGGTTAAACCTTCCTGGGAGCACCTCCTGTCTTTTCACAGTCACTCCCGGAAGCCCAGAAAGCCGCCGGGAAATAAATTCCCCGACGGCACTTTCGCAGGCTCCCGGATTGGTGCTTTCAATCTGTATCAGTTCCTTTGCCAGCATTTCTGCTGAAAATTCCTCTGTCATTTTTCCCAATCCCCCTGTATTTTATTGTATTTGTAACAGTTCAGCCATGCATCTTCCTGCACGCTTACATCAGACAAGAAGCAGTCTTTTTCAGCTACTGAATCCAGGCTCCATTTGCACCTACATAGTAGCCGTCCGGAGTTCTTGTATTGGCTAACATCGCTCCGCTGCTGTTGCAGTAATACCAGGCATTGCCATCCTGAATCCAGCCAGTCCGCATTGCTCCGCTGGTACGGTCGCAGAAATACCAGGTATTTCCAGACTGAATCCAACCGGTACGCATATAGCCTGCACTGTCAAAGCAGTACCATACCCCGCTGATCTGAAGCCATCCGTTTGCCGGATAGGAACCATTTGCATACTGATACCACCAGCCAATCTCATTTCGCATCCACTTATCCACACCAGAGCCGCCCGGAGTCTCAGTCGTTCCGCCTGTACCTGTTCCATAATGTCCAGCACGGATATCCTCCAGCATCTCTTCGTCTACATAAATATAATCAGACTCGAACCAGTCACCCTTCTTGTTGTCATTGCCTACAGAACGAACCTTAAAGTAAAACTCACCCTCTCTGGTAATTCTGTCTGCAAAATTGTAGGAGGTATTCGTTGTGGTAACAGTCTCGCCTACAGAGCTGTTGCCACGATAAAGACGTACCTGATAGCTGTTTCCTCCCTCTGACTTCTCCCATCTTGCTGTGGTAGAATCATCATTCTCCCAAGCAACATCTTCGATATCAAGGCTTCCCTCCAGCTCATCCAGCTTGATGGTTACAATTAACGTAGAGCTGCTGTCCTCTCGACGGGATTTGATATACTTGGCATCATCTCCGCGCAGCTTTACTCTGCTGGAGCTCATAGATCCAAAATAGTAATCAGAATCTGCCTCCAGAGTAATGGCCACCTGCGGCACATCTCCACTGCTCCACTCTCCATTGTCATTGACAATTTCTACATCCTCAATAGAATAATTGGATCCATTGGTAGTAACGCTCACATCACCGCTTTCGTCTCCTACCTGTACATCAGAATCAATAATCAGCTCAATGCTGGTAATCTTCGTTCTCTCCTCTGCTGCCATGGCTGTCCCTGCAAACACTGCTGCCAGAATCCCCGCACCAGCCACTACTCTCATTCCTTTTTTCCATAACATCATACGTTCTCCTCCTTTTATTACTCTGACGTCTGAAACCCGTCATCGTACTCTGACATTTCTTTTATATTATCATAATAAGCGGAATTCGTGTCCAGAATATGTACAGTTCATAACAATTTGCTTACGGAAACCGGAACATTTTTTAACCTTTTTCGATTTTTCCCCATTTTTTCTGACAGGGGGAAGAATATTTTTGTATCTGGGGAAATACACATCCCCCGCAAAGTGTTTTTGTATCATAGGAAGAATCCCCTCTATAGACAAGAAAGAAGCTCGCTCGCGAGCTTCTCCGCCTGCGGCGGGTCGCTTCTGCGACAAAACTCTCTTCCACCGCATGGCGATCCTCGCGGAGCATTTTTATGTCATAGGACGCAATTTCCTATGACATAAAAAACGGGATATGGAACCGTCCATATCCCTGAATTTTTTCAAATTAATTGCTTCCTGGTGTCATGGCAAATCAGCCGATTTTCAGCCGAAACTTCTGAGCCTCTTTTTCCGAATCCACAACCTGAATCACAGCTCCCAGGGACTGCAGCTTCTCCTCAAAGCACTCATAGCCTCTCTGAATGTATCCAATCTCATCTACTACCGTATAGCCGCTGGCAGAAAGACCAGCCAGAACCAGAGCTGCTCCCGCTCTCAGATCCGGAGATTCTACCTGAGCGCCGGTAAAGCCCCTGACACCTTCAATAATCGCCACGGTTCCCTCTACCTTAATATTGCCGCCCATGCGGGTCAGCTCGTCTACATATTTGAACCGGTTTTCAAAAATACTCTCTGTAATTACACTGGTTCCCTCAGCAAGAGCCAGAGTAACTGTCATCTGAGGCTGCATATCCGTAGGAAATCCAGGATAAGGCAGGGTCTTGATATTGGTCGAATGCTGACGCGGTTTTCCCACCACGCGCACCTCGTCATCTCCCTCGAGAACCTCGCAGCCAATCTCTACAAGCTTGGCCGTAATCGCCTCTAAATGCTTGGGAATGACATTTTTTACTGTAATATCACCGCGGGTAATCGCTGCTGCGCACATAAAGGTGCCTGCCTCAATCTGATCCGGAATAATAGAATACTCCGTGCCGTGAAGCCGGCGAACGCCGCGGATTCGAATAATATCCGTACCTGCTCCCTTAATATTGGCTCCCATACTGTTTAAGAAGTTGGCAACATCTACTACATGAGGCTCTTTCGCAGCATTTTCAATGATGGTCTGCCCCTCTGCCATAGCTGCTGCCATCATAATATTGATTGTAGCGCCTACAGAAACCACATCCAGATAAATATGGCTTCCCACCAGATCAATCGCATGAGCTACTACAGCACCTCTCTCAATCTCGATTTTGGCCCCCAGAGCCCGAAATCCCTTCAGATGCTGATCGATAGGCCTGCTGCCGATATTGCAGCCGCCGGGAAGGGGAACCTCCGCACTTTTATATTTGCCAAGCAGCGCCCCAATAAAATAATAGGACGCTCTGATTTTCCGGATATACTCATCATCTACAGAAACCTCACGGATTGTGGATGCATTGATCCTGACACTGTGACGATCCAGACGCTCCACAGATGCCCCGATCTCTTCAATGGCCTCCAGCAGCACATTAATGTCGCGAACATCCGGCAGATTCTCCACAATCACATCCTCGTCCGTCATAATCGCCGCCGCCAGAATACCAAGGGCAGCATTCTTAGCCCCACTGATCACTACATCGCCAACCAGGGGATTGCCGCCTTTCATAATATATTGATTCATCCCACACCTCTGCCTAAATCTCTTCCTAAATCAACAAAAACCGAAGCTTTTATCTGTTCTCTATTTACTAAAAATTACAGCTGTTCAGGACGGCCCGTTCTTTCCTTCCAAAGCTCCGGCGGAAACACTGCAGCCCTGAACTGCTGTCAAAATCATCGAAATCTGTCTGTTTTCCAACCACCAGGTCTTCTGCGCACCCAGTGTCTTATAGATTATACCACATAAATCCGATTTGTAAAGAGAAACGAGCATTCCTGCCACGACAAACGCATGAATGTGTTCCTCAACCACACCCATCTAA
>OJPI01001568.1_pt1 | contig 9938 bp, 8 predicted proteins | sample 1598461 | NCBI WGS metagenome assembly OJPI01 (sample SAMN03922483, study PRJEB24848) | human gut metagenome | isolation source: stool sample | host: Homo sapiens | place: Germany | collected 2011-05 | reverse complement strand
AGGAGTCTCGTGGGCTCGGAGATGTGTATAAGAGACAGCTCCTCCAGCAGCTGCTTCCAGGTGTTGCGGCCGTGCGGGCCGGTGAAGTCGAAGAAGCGTCCCTCGCCGCCCCACCAGCGGCCATAGTACGGTGCCTTGCCGTCCGGGGTCTTGATAAAGACATCGTTCTTTTCAAACAGGTCGATGTAGGGGTGGTGCTTCAGGATGCCGGGCTTCAGGTTGGGGATCACGTTGATGCCCCGGGCGTTCATGTTCTCAAAGAACTTTTCTGGCTCCGGGAAACGCTTATAGTTCCAGTTGAACACATAGCGCAGTTTGTCCTTTTCGCCGCTGGAATAGCCGGAGGCCAGCCAGAAGTTGTCGATGAGGATGCCCTCTTTTTCGTGCTTGTCGATGACCTTGTAGATCTCCTCGTCGCAGTTCTTTTCCAGCTCGGCGTAGTACATGGTGGAAGCGCAGTATCCCAGAGACTGCTTGGTGGGCAGGGCGCTGCGGCCGGTCAGCAGGGTGTACTCGTTCAGGATCTCGGGCAGGGTCTCACCGGCCAGCAGGAACAGGTCGATGTCGCCGCCATCGGTCTGGTAGTAGCAGTAGCGCTCCCAGTAGCCGGACAGCTCCTCGCCAAGGTCGAACACGCAGTCGTAGGAGTTGTGGTAGAACAGGCCGACAGGGCGCAGGTCGTGCTCATTCACCCGGATGTAGAAGGGAATGTGCTTGTACATCGGGTCGCCGGTCTCGGGGTCGTGGCCGATGGCATCCTTGGGGGACATCCGCAAGCGGCGGCCCTTTTTATCCAGATGACCGGTCTTTTCGCCAAAGCCGTAGAAGTGGTCATAGTCCCGATCCACCTTGGAGAAGTGGCTCAGACGGCCGATCTGATCCTTCTCAAAGGCGCGCTCCCGCAGATCCTGATAGATCAGCTTGCCGGACTTATCGAACAACTCAAAGTGGAAGGGCTTTTTGAACAGCTTCAAAGTCAGGTGTGCGGTCTCAAAGGTCAGAGCCTCATCGTCCTCGGCGCAGGGGACGTCCAGTGCGGTGATGCGGGTGCGCTCGTCCTTGAGCAGGGTGTCCATCCGGTCCTCCCACGCAGTGGTCACCAGCGTGTAGGACTCCTCCTCCATGGGGGTGCCCTTATCGAAGTGTACCCGGATGCGGATGATATCGTCTGTCATGAAAACCAGCTTCACATCGGCGGCATCGCCGTGGATGAGGTAGCCGTTTTCAGTCTTTTCAAAGGATTCAAAACTACGCAGCAGCATAAGAGGTTCCTCCGTACAGTGTTACATACCGATCAGGTCGAACTGCTCGAACGAAACGGTCAGCTCGTGATCCTTGGCGGGGTTTGCGTACTTGACCTCGACAGCCTTTTTGCTCTGGCTGTAATACCAGCCCTCGGCAGCGGCGTCGAACTTGCGGCGGTTGAGGAAGTGCTCGATCTTGCGGCCATCCAGCGTGACCCAGAAGGGGCTCTTTTCCTTGGCGATCATCTCCACCTTGATGGTCTCAACGGTGTCCTTGTAGCTGCCCTCGGAGACAAAGTTCATGGTCACCCGCTCGCCTGCGGTGGTGGTGATGGTGGTCTTGCGGTACACGCCGCTCTTGAAATCGTTGGTGATGCCGTCGTCATCGTACAGGGTCGTGGTGGTGGTGCCCTTGGGTGCCACGATGAGGTGCAGGGCGGTGGTGTGGTCGCCCTCCATGGTCATCAGCTGGTTGTCTGCCATGGCGATGACTGCGCCCTCGCGGACGAACATGGGGATGGTAGCCATGGTGACCGGCACCTCGATGGTCTGGCCGCCCTCGTAGCAGCGGAACTTATCGTTCCAGTCGTACCACTTGCAGCCTGCGGGCAGGTAGACGGTGCGGGTCTTGGCACCCTCTTCCAGAACGTTGGCCACCAGAATATCCCGGCCGAACAGGAACTCGAAGCTTTCTTCCCAGACCTTGGGGTCGTTCTGGAAGTCGTAGACCAGAGCACGCATGATGGGCGCACCGGTCTGGCTGGCCTCGTACTCGGCGCTGTAAAGATAGGGGGTAAAGCGGTAACGCAGCAGGATGGCGTCCCGGATGGTATCCGCAGACTCCCGGAACATCCACGGCTCGGTGACGGTGTTATCGTTGGAGGCGGAGTGGATGGAGAAGCGAGCCTGGAAGATGCCGTTCTGCACCCAGCGCACGAACAGCTCCTCGGTGGGTGCGGGGCCGGCAAAGCCGCCGATGTCTGCGCCCTCGTTGGGCTGGCCGGACAGACCCATGCCGGTGATGATGGGAATATTGTACTTCAGGCTCTTCCAGCTGGTGTAGTTGTCGCCGCACCAGGTCTGGGCGTAGCGCTGGATGCCGGCGCTGCCGCTGCGGCAGACCATGTAGGGGCGTGCCTTGGCGTTGTGCTCCACCACGGCATCGGCACCCACCTTGCACATCAGGGTGCTCATAAGGGGCTTCAGCTGGCCGATGGTGCCGCCCTTGCCGTCAAAATCGCAGGTGCAGTCCTTGTCCATCAGGCTGTCGTACTCGCAGTTGTCGTTCCAGACGGAATCGGTTCCCACGGCGATGATTGACTCGGTGAGGTACTTTTTCCAAGCTGTGCGGCCTTCGGGCTTGGTGAAGTCCCAGAATGCGCCGTCGCCGCCCCACCATTTGCCGACACCGTAGGTCTCGGGGTTCTTGCTGTCCTTCACAAAGACGCCGTCCTGCTCAAACTCGTCAAAGCGGGGGTGGCACAGCAGGATGCCGGGCTTGACGTTGGGCACGTTCTGGGCGTGCTTTTCGTTCATGGCGTGGAAGTAGGCGCTGGGGTCCTTGAAGCGTTCGGTGTTCCATGTAAAGACGCAGCGCTTGTTGTTCTGGCTGGTATAGCCGCTGGACAGGTGGAAGCCGTCAATGGGGAAGCCCTCTTCCTTGATGGTGTCGATAAAGCCCAGCACAGCGTCATCGCTGTCCTTTTCCAGCTCGGGGTAGTACATGCTGGAGCCCTGATAGCCCAGCGCACGCTTGGGCAGCAGTGCCGGACGGCCGGTCAGCAGGGTGTAGTTGTCCACGATGCGGGCAATGGTATCGCCGCCGATCAGGAAGCAATCCAGATCGCCGCCGTCTGCCTGAAAATAGGTGTAGCGGGGCCAGTAGTTGCTCTTTTCGCAGCCCATGTTGAACACGGACTCGTAGAAGTTGTGGTAGAACACGCCCACAGCCTTGTGGGTGTCGCGGTCCAGACGGATGTAGAAGGGGATGTGCTTGTAGAGGGTATCCATCTTCTCGGCATCGTAGCCCATGGCATCGGTGGCGCGCTCCCGCTGGAAGGTCTTGTTCTTATCCAGCAGGCCGGTCTTTTCACCAAAGCCGTAGAAGCAGTCGTCCTCCTTCATCCGGCTGTAAGCCACCACGCGGTTGTTGGAATCCTTGACGAAGGGATTGCCGGGCAGGGTGCTGTACAGCTCGGAGCCATCGGCAGCCAGCAGCTTGAAGTTGATGGGGTCTTTGTCCACCACCAGCGTTACCTTGCCGGTGGCAAAGGTGAGGGTGCTGTCATCCTCGGTGAGCTCGGCGGCAAAGGGCACCACACGGGTGCGCTCACCCTTGAACAGTTCGTCCATCCGATCCTCCCATGCGGTGGTCATCAGGACGTAGGACTCCTCTGCCAGCTCATGGTCAAAGCTTGCGCGGACGCGGACGATCTCATCGGTCACAAAGCAGACCTTGATATCAGCGTTATCGGTATGCAGCAGGAAAGCGCCATCCTTGCGCTCCATGCTGGTAAAACGGGAGCAGATCTCCATGGTTTTTACTCCTCTCAGTTGATTTTTGATAAAAAGTGCCCCCATTCCCCCTCAGATGCCGGATATCTTCAGAGAAATGGGGGCAACGTTTTCGTTGCTTTACCCGGAACAGTCAGGGCTTAGAACGTCCAGCCAAGGCTGGGCACCAGACCGCACAGGTACGGGACACACAGCGAGATGGCCGGGATGAAGGTGACCAGGAACAGTGCCACGACCATGGCGGCGAACAGCGGCACAATGTACTTGGTAACGCCTTCGATCTTAACCTTGCCGACACCGCAGCCCACGAACAGGCAGGAACCGACCGGCGGGGTGACCGAGCCGATGCCCAGGTTCATGATGCCGAACTGCACATCGCTCATGCCGATGCTGCGGGTGATGGGCAGGAAGATGGGGGTGAAGATCAGAACCGCCGGGGTCAGATCCAGGAACATACCCATGACCAGCAGGAACACGTTCATGACCAGCAGGATGACGTAGCGGTTGCTGGAAATGCTCATCAACGCGTTGCTGATAGCGGCAGGGATGCCAGAGTAGCTCATGACGTAGGACATGATGGAGGAAGCGGCGATCAGGAACAGGATGGTAGCGCTGCTCTCCATGGTGTCTGCCAGCAGATTGTAGAAACTCTTGAAGGTCATCTCCTTGTACAGGATGGACAGCAGGCCGCAGTACAGGCAAAGCACCACACCGGCCTCAGTAGCGGTGAAGAAGCCTGCCAGAATGCCGCCCATGACAATGATGACGGCCAGCAGAGAGGGCACTGCATCAATGATGATCTTGACGGCGGGGTCGGGGTCCTTGACGTCGGAGGCCTTATAGCCCTTCTTGACGGCGATGAACACAGCCAGACCAGCCACGCACAGACCCATCAGGATGCCGGGCAGGTAGCCGCCCATGAACAGAGCAGCCACAGAAACGCCGCCGGCGGTGATGGAGTAAAGAATCAGCGGACCGGACGGGGGGATCAGGATGCCGGTGGGGGCAGAGCAGATGTTGACGGCTGCGGAGTAGTTGGGGTCGTAGCCCTCATCCAGCTCCAGCGGCGCCATGATGGAACCCATGGCAGAAGTAGCTGCCACGGAGGAACCGGAAACGGCACCGAAGAACATATTAGCCAGAACGTTGGTGGCAGCCAGATAGCCGGGCATCTTGCCCACAGCCAGACGTGCCAGACGGACAAGGCGCTTTGCAATGCCGCCCTTGTTCATGATGTTGCCGCCCAGAGAGAAGAAGGGCAGCGCCAGCAGAGAGAAGGAGTCAATGCCCGAGAAGCAGCGCTGTGCGGCGGTCAGAGCAAAAATTGCGGGATCCATGCTGAACAGTGCCGTGAAGATGGATGCAATGCCAATGCCTGCCGAGATGGGCACACCGGCCAGCAGCATGACAAAGAAGGAACCGAACAGCAGTAACGTAGCCTGTGCAACCATTATGCGTTTTCTCCTTTCTTTTCCTTACGCTCTGCGAAGATCTGCACATACTTCAGCGCGCGAGCCAGAATGATGAACACGCCGGAGATCGGCAGGATGGAATACAGGAACTTGAAGGGGATGCGCATGACCGAGGAAACGTTGGTGGCGTTTGCAGTCAGCTTCCAGCCGCCGTAAACAAAGACGTAGCCCACAAAGAACACGATAGCGGCCTCAATGAACACGCTGAGCACAACGTTGAACGCACCCTTTGCGCGGCCCTTGACCAGATCCAGTGCCAGATGCTTATCCTTGTAGAAGCAGTAGGCGGAACCGATCATGGAAGCCCAGATCAGGACGTAGCGCAGAAACTCGTCCGTCATAGTGGAGGGGTTGCGCAGGATCCAGCGGGTAAAGATCTGCCAGGTGCCGCCTGCCAGCAGGGCGAACATTGCCACTGCCATCAGGAAGCGCATGACATTATCCAGAATTTTATCCAGTTTTTTCACAAGATCATCTCCTTGAACTCATTCCCTCCCGCACAGCTGCGGGCAGCACCGTGCGCCGCCCGCAGCTTGGGAGGTAAGGCAATACCGCATCATTCTAAGTGCCGATACGGCGAGCGAGGTGCGGCAGATGCTAAGCCAAAAGCGCAGATAATACTTTGTGTATTATCGAGCATTTTGGCAACGCAGATACCGTGTCGCAGCCGCCGGAACGGTGCTTAAGCCGTCAGGCGGGAATTGTGCGGTGTTGCCGGAAGAATGGAAAGCAATGCGTTGGCGTTTAGGCCATTGCGCGGATCTCTTCCACGACCGCATAGGTGGTGGGGTTAGAGGTCTTGAGGTTCTCGTAGATGGGCTGCACAGCGGCCTGGAATGCGGCGATGTCAACATCCTTGACCAGCTCGACGCCGTTCTGATTCACAGCCTTGTCCAGCACCTCGTCCTCGAACTTCTTCCAGGCGTCCTTGTACTCCTCGGTAGCGGTCTTGGCGCACTCGGACACGATGGACTTCTGCTCGTCGGAGAACTTGTTCCACACGCTGGAAGCGATGACCACCATATCGGGGATGCGGGTGTGCTCGTCGAAGCAGTAGTACTGGGTCACGTCGCCGTGGTCACGCAGTGCGGTGACGTTGTTCTCGGCACCATCGATGACGCCCTGCTGCATACCGGTGTAGATATCACTGTAACCCATAACGGTAGCAGAGCCGCCCAGGCAGTTCATCATGTCGATAGCCATCTGGCTATCCATGGTGCGGATCTTCAAACCCTTCAGGTCAGCCGGGGTGCGGATGGCGGTAGCCTTGGTGTAGAAGGAGCGTGCGCCGGAATCCAGCCAGGTCAGACCGCGGAAGCCCTGATCGTCGGTGGACTCAAAGACTGCCTTTGCAGAGTCGCTATCCATGTAGCTGTAGTAGTGTGCCTGATCGTTGAACACATAAGGCACGGAGAAGGCGTTGTACTTCTCACTGAAGTTGCCCAGCGTGGAAGCGGAAACCTTTGCCATATCCAGTGCGCCTGCCTGGACCTGGGAGATCATGTCAGCCTCGCTGCCCAGCGTGCCGTTGGGGATGATCTGGATGTTGACGCTGCCGCCGGTCTTTTCCTTGACCTGCTCTGCAAAGCTGGTCAGCTGGATGTGCACAGCGTGATCCTCGGCCAGATTGTGGCCCAGCTTCAGGTTGAAGCTGCCGCCGGTGGCAGCAGCTGCGCCGGAACCTGCAGTGCTGCCGGAGGAACCGCCGCAAGCGGTGAGCAGGGCAGATGCACCAGCAATTGCCATGGCCTGTACGAACTGTCTGCGAGTGATTTTCATAGTGTTTTTCCTTCCTTATCTTGTTTTTATCGTGTCCAACGATCACAGCTGGTCGGCTGTGAAACAACAAAAAATGCGGTGCAGCGCTCAGGACGCACTGCGCTGAAAGCGGTCCTTTCCCATCTGGATCAGGTCTTTCAGGTTAAGCCCCCACAGGCTCTTGGCGCGCTGCCAGTCCTTACCGGTCTCCTTGGCAAGCACCTTTGCGAACCGCTCCGGGTTTGCCGGCAGCAGTCTGCCCTTGGGGATCATCACGGCCATCTGACGGCTCTGGAAAATGTAGAAATACTGGTCATCCTCCACCAGCCGGTCGATCTTTGCAAAGGGGATGTGAGCACCGTTTTCCACGTCCGCGCCGCCATCGTTGACCCGGCAGCTCACGGTAGTTTCCGCACCGCCCCGCTGCATGATGACGCCCTCTGCCGCCACCCGGCTCAAAAAGTCCGGCATGGCGAACATGGCACAGCCCACCAGCAGGCAGAGTACCTTGACAACGGTAGGAATGGCAGTGAACAGAGCTGCCATCACCAACACAAAGGCTGCTGCAAGCCACAGCAGGTGCCGCAGCCCCTCGTAGGTGTAGAACTCTGTGCGGAACATCCGGCGGATGGTCTCATCGTTAAAGACCACTTTGGCTTCAAAATGATTCTTTGAGGTCTGCATGGACAGGCTCCTTTCAGACGGTCACGAAATGCGACCAACATTTTTGTCGATAAGCACAAAAGCATCGCAACATTTTTGTGTATTTGGTCAATCTCGTCTTCTTTCACCCTTATCATACTAAAAAATATATGGATTTTCCGCAGATTTTGTGATTTAAATATTGCAAAATGTGATATGTGCTGATATACTGGGCCAAAAAACAACGTAAAGGCACGATTCTGATTTTTTTAACAAGGAGCAAGCGCGGCTATGGGCATGGAACAGGTCACACATTATATAGATAATGTCCTTACGGAAGCGCAGGCGCGGATGGGGCTGAGCAACACCCGGCTTCTGGTCACATGGTACACGAACCGGGAAAACAAGCAGTCTGTGGTGCACTCCCACCCGTATCACGAGTTGGTGATCCCCATCGGCGGCAGCACGGTGCGCTACTCGGTGGACGGCAGCGTATATCTGGTCCATGTGGGGGAGCTAGTCTACTTTCCCTCTCAGGTCTACCACTCCGGCAACTTCAATATCGACGATGACCAGTCGGATCGTCTGGTCATCCAGATCGACGATGCCCTCTGGCAGGCCACCCGTCGCCGCGTGAACCTGAAAAACGCAGATTGGATGCACGAGCTCACCGTGCTGGACAGCGAGGCCTGCCGCAAGTGGGACTTCAAGGGGCTTTTCATCCGCATGGCGCAAAGTCAGGAACTATCGGACTCCATCCGGGATATCGTTTTTGAGGCGCAGGTCGCTGAGATGATGCTGCTCATCACGCAGGCCACCGGCAGCGGACAAACCACTGCCCCCAGCAGCACCAGTGTACTGGTCGCACGCGCGGTGGCCTACCTGCAGGCGCATTATCAGGACCCGACCCTTACCACCGCGCAGCTGGCGCAGGAACTTTACGCCAGCCGGGAGCACCTTTCCCGCGCGTTCAAGGAGTGCACCATGGAGAGCATCCACAACTACCTGACCTATCTGCGGATGCAGCATTGCCGCAAGGCGCTGGAGGAGGGCGTTTCCGTCCTGAACGCCTGCACCGAGAGCGGCTTCCCGGATTACAGCAGCTTCCTGAAAACCTTCCGCCGCCTGTACGACATCACTCCCGCCGAATACCGTGCACAGAACCGGACAGCGGTGCGTTAACAATCGTTTCATGAGGTCCAGCCCTTTCTCTTTTTGCCAAAGTATTCAGCGTGTTTTCTTGCAAACCGCCGAAATCAGCACATTCTCAAAAGTTCGCATTTGCGAAGCGCAGCACAGCCATGAAAGCCCCATTGGAGCTTTTAAACGGCTGACCGGCGCCTGTGCAGCCAACCTGGATGCCTGCTTCATGACCTACCTTTTGTGCGCCGTGCGCCACAAGGAAAAATTTGCCGGGTGCGTATTTCTGCCCTTTGCACCTCTGATGTAAGGAGAAAAAAATGATAAAAATTTTATTTATCTGCCACGGCAATATCTGCCGCAGCCCGATGGCGGAGTTTGTGATGAAGGACCTGGCAGAGCGGGCCGGGGTGGCCCAGCAGTTCGAGATCGCCTCGGCGGCCACCAGCACCGAGGAGATCGGCAACCCGGTATATCCCCCCGCCCGGGCGGTGCTGGCCCGGCACGGCATCGACTGCAGCGGCAAGACCGCCCGGCAGGTGACCCGGCAGGACTACGACCGCTATGACTATCTGGTGGCGATGGATCAGAGCAACCTGCGCAATCTGCGGCCGTTCGTCGGGGCCGACCCGCAGCACAAGGTATCCCTGCTGCTGGACTACACCGACCACCCCGGCAGCGTGGCCGACCCCTGGTACACCGGGGATTTTGAGGCCACCTGGCGGGATGTGCTGGACGGCTGCACCGGTCTGCTGGACCACCTGCGGAAAGAGGGGCCGGAGCTGTAAGTTCCCCCTTGCATTTTCCGCTCAAATGGACTATGCTATAAGCACAATCAAATCACAGATCTTCGGGGCAGGGTGAGATTCCCTATTGGCGGTATAGTCCGCGAGCGCAGCAATGCGCAGGATCCGGTGCAACTCCGGGACCAACCGTATAGTCGGGATGGAAGAAGATGCAAAGCACCCCCTGTTGGCTGCTTTTTATCCGGTATTGCGCCTGCGAAGAGTTTCTTCGCAGGCTTTTTTTATTGCAGAAAAAAGGAGCGTTCTTTATGCAGACAAACACCCGCAAGCTGACACAGATCGCGATGCTCAGCGCCATTGCCTATGTAGTGATGCTGGTGGCCCGGTTCCCGGTGGTCATGTTCCTGAAATACGAGCCCAAA
>OJPI01001554.1_pt1 | contig 10076 bp, 6 predicted proteins | sample 1598461 | NCBI WGS metagenome assembly OJPI01 (sample SAMN03922483, study PRJEB24848) | human gut metagenome | isolation source: stool sample | host: Homo sapiens | place: Germany | collected 2011-05 | reverse complement strand
CCCATGTGGTGTTGCCCCTTCCCTTGATATAGGTAAGGGAATCCGACGTCTGAAGCTCTCCCACCTCATCCAGCAGATAAAAAACGCCCGTTTCACGGTTTTGTCTGTCCGCATCCACGTTTTCCATCGAGCCGGACTCCGTATTGATAAAAACAGTCGGCATATTCCCGCTCTCGACCAATTCCACAGAAAATTCCTCCGCGGTCTCTCCGTCGTATACAAAGGAAAACAGATAGCGCCGCCCGGTCTCATACTTCCATTTTCCCTTTTTCTGTTTTTTCCCGTCGATAAAAAGGCTGTCCGCATACTTCCAGTCCAGCTTTACCTCCCCGTCCGCATACGACGGGAGCGCCACATAAAAAACGCCGTCCCGCCAGTCGTGCCAGCCCTTTATCTTTTCCTTCATGCCGGAGCTTTTTACGTCTATCGAGAGCGTATCTATATAAAAGCTGTTTTCCAGCCATGCCGTCCGCTCTTCTTCCTCCTGCTGTCCTGCGCGCGCCAGCCAGCCGCCGCTTACTGCCAGAAGCAGTGCGCAGGATGCTGTAAGCGCTGCGACCTCCGTTTTCCGGAATCTTTTCATTCGGGTCTCCCTTCTTATCTGACCCCCTCACCATGTCTGTTTTTCATGTTATCACACATAACTGGGGCAAGCAAGCGGTTTTGGGGACAAATGGCTGTTGCAGACGGCAGCTCAGTCCTGCGCCGGCCAAAGGGTGTGCGCCCTGGAGAACACCCGCGCCGAACATAATCGCCTTCAGCCAATCTCCTTCCTGTGAGTACGCATAATTGTGTTTTTGGATACGGCAGAAAGGAAACTTTCCTATCAAATGAAAAAGAGCCGCAACCCCCGGCTGCAGCTCCTTTTTATTCCTGTATATCTTACAGATATTTCTTCAGTTCTTCCGCCTTATCCAGCTTCTCCCAGGGAAGATCCAGATCGTTTCTGCCAAAGTGGCCGTAAGCTGCGGTCTGCTTGTAGATCGGGCGGCGCAGATCCAGCATCTTGATGATGCCTGCCGGACGCAGATCAAAGTTCTCACGAATGATCTCTACCAGCTTCTCATCAGAAATCTTTCCTGTTCCGAACGTATCCACCATAATGGAAGTCGGCTGTGCAACGCCAATCGCATAAGAAAGCTGAATCTCACACTTGTCAGCCAGACCTGCCGCAACGATGTTCTTTGCAACATAACGCGCTGCGTAAGCCGCACTTCTGTCAACCTTCGTGCAGTCCTTACCGGAGAAAGCACCGCCGCCATGACGTGCATAACCGCCATAGGTGTCTACGATGATTTTACGTCCCGTCAGACCTGCATCGCCGTGAGGTCCGCCGATAACGAAACGTCCGGTCGGATTGATGAAGAATTTTGTATTATCATCAATAAGCTCCTGCGGGAGTATCGGATCAAATACATACTTTTTGATATCTTCATGAATCTGTTCCTGTGTCACATCGGGGTCATGCTGTGTGGAAAGAACGACTGCCTCCAGACGGACGGGCTTATCATTCTCATCATATTCTACAGAAACCTGGCTCTTTCCGTCCGGTCTCAAATAGGTCAGCGTGCCGTCTTTTCTCACCTTGGTAAGCTGTTTTGCAAGCTTATGCGCAAGTGAGATAGGATAGGGCATATACTCTTCCGTCTCGTTGGTCGCGTAACCGAACATCATGCCCTGGTCGCCTGCGCCTATCGCCTCCAGCTCCTCATCGGACATCTGGTTTTCTTTTGCTTCCAGAGCCTTGTCTACGCCCATCGCGATATCGGAAGACTGCTCGTCGATAGAAACCATGACCGCGCAGGTGTTGCCGTCAAAGCCGTATTCGGACTTATCATAGCCTATCTCCTTCACCGTATCACGAACAAGCTTCGGAATATCCACATATGCGTTGGTCGTTATCTCGCCTGTTACGAGCACAAAGCCTGTGCAGCTCGCAGTCTCACATGCCACGCGGCTCATCGGGTCCTTTGCCATCAGCGCATCCAGTATCGCATCGGAGATCGCATCGCACATTTTGTCGGGATGTCCCTCTGTTACAGACTCAGAAGTAAATAAACGTTTATCCATCTGTTGTTCCTCCTTTGATTTTCACAAACCTCTTTGTGACACAAATAAAAAGACCCGCCCAAAAGCGGATCTGATATCTCGATAATCAAATCCTCTTATTGTTCGAACTGCCGGAAGTATTACTCCCGTTTATCACTCGCTCAGGCTGGCACCTTCCGCTCTGCGGGGTTGCCGTGGCTTCACTGATCCTATGTATCTCCACCACTCTGAATAAGAGAACGCACAATATTGAATTTTCTTATCTGTTACGCACTAACGATACTATAACGTTCCGTATTTGTCAACAGGACAATTTGCAGAATTTGTAACCTCAGCCAATCTTTAACTTAAACTTCTGCAGGTCGCGCTCCGTCTCCACCTTATCTATCTGAGCGCCCAGCTTCTGAAGCTTCAAATGGAAATCCTCATAACCGCGTTCGATATAGCGGATATCGTCCACAGTCGAAACTCCCTCCGCCGCCAGCGCCGCAATAACGAGTGCAGCTCCCGCGCGCAGGTCAGGTGCATTAATACTCGCACCTGTATAACGTGATACGCCATCGATAATGGCGGTATTGCTTTCCACCTTAATACTTGCGCCCATACGTATCATTTCATCCACATAGCGGAAACGATTTTCAAAAATGCTCTCGGTAACGATACTCGTCCCACTGCACAGTCCCAGCGTAACCGCTATCTGCGGCTGCATATCAGTCGGAAAACCCGGATATGGAAGCGTCTTTACCTGTGTATGCTTTAACGGACGGGACGCCACAACGCGCACCGCATCATCAAACTCCGATACCTCGCAGCCCATTTCCAGAAGCTTTGCCGTAATGGATTCCAAATGTTTAGGAATCACGTTTTTCACGGTAACATCGCCTCTTGTCGCTGCTGCCGCAAACATGAACGTACCTGCTTCTATCTGGTCGGGAATAATGGGATATTCCGTCTTATGCAGCTTCTCCACACCCTGAATACGGATAACATCTGTTCCCGCTCCTTTGATGTTGGCTCCCATGCTGTTTAAAAAGTTGGCAAGATCCACCACATGAGGCTCTTTCGCCGCATTTTCAATGGTGGTTCGCCCTTCCGCCAGCACTGCCGCCATCATGATATTAATCGTCGCGCCTACACTCACAACATCCAGATAAATATGAGCGCCTACAAGCCGTGAAGCCTCCGCTGTTATCATGCCATGCGCAATATCCACCGCTGCTCCAAGCGCCTTAAATCCCTTGATATGCTGGTCGATCGCACGGCAGCCGATATCACATCCGCCCGGCAGAACAACCGTAGCCTTTTTATATTTTCCAAGAAGCGCCCCTAAAAAATAATAGGAAGCTCTGATTTTTTTTACGGAATCCCCGTTTACCGTCAGGTCATGGATCAAAGACCCGTTAATCTTTACTGTATGACGATCAACGCGCTCCACATGCGCGCCGATTCCTGCCATTGCTTTCAATAATATATTAGTGTCCCGTACATCGGGCATATTTTCTATTAAAACGGTTTCGTCCGTCATCAGAGATGCCGCCAGAATCGGGAGAGCCGCATTTTTTGCACCGCCGATCTCCACCTCTCCGACAAGCGGATTCCCGCCGCAGATTGCATACTGTTCCATATCTACCTCTGCCTATGTATCGAATACATGGTTGATGGTTACACATTTATTATGTTCAAATCTGATTGATTTATACACGCTAAAAAAAGCAAAAGAACTCTCTTTGCTGTCTTTAGGGTTATAGCACATTCCGCCGGATTTGTAAATAACTTTTTTTAATCCAGATATTTCAGCGGGTTTACCGAAGCTCCGTTTATCCGCAGCTCAAAATGAAGATGTGGTCCCGTACTCCGTCCGGTATTTCCGCTCAGCGCGATCTTCTGTCCCTGAGAAACCTGCTGTCCCGCCTTTACAAGTACCTTACTCAAATGGCCATATCTCGTTTCCCGTCCGTCGGCATGCCGGATATAGACCACATAGCCATAGCCGCTTCCCCATCCGGCCCTCGTTACCGTTCCGCCGCTGGAAGCCATGACAGCCGTTCCGATCGGAGTTGCCCAGTCGATGCCCTTATGATTTGTCGAAGCTCCCTTTGTAGGAGCCTTACGTCCGCCGTAACTCGAAGTAAGCCGTCCGCCTGAAATAGGTTTAACGAATGTAGGCGGTACCTTCGTTCCCCGTTCAACTATTTTAGGCTGTGCCTCCACTACGACTTCTTCTTTGACTATCTCCACATTCTCCGCCGTGTCGTTACGATATGTCACAAGGGACGCCGCGCGGCGAAAACCGGCAGAAGGCTGCTGTATCACCTTCGATTCTGTCGTATACCATGCGTCGTTGTCCACATAAACGACATCCGCCTCGTAGCTGTCTTCTGTATATACCTGTTCCTGATGCACTACGGAAAGCTCCGGCTCCGGAACCGTTATCTTCAGCTCGTCACCTGTACGTATCATGGAGTCCTTATTTTCCAGCATCGGATTTATTGCCACCAGCTCCTCCACTGCAAGGCCATTCTCCTCCGCTATCTGGGAGAGTGTATCGCCTGCCTGAACCTCATAAATCTGTTCCTTCGCCTGATCTGCCGTCACTTCGGAAACGGCAGTCTCCAGAGGCGTTATCCTGTTATCCAAAAGATAAGCGTCCACGATCTCCACAGTATCCCCAAAATCCAGATTTACAAGCCCATAATCAAGACTCTCAAAATCCACTGCTTTCATATCCGGTTCTATCTTTTCAAACAGCTCATCAAAAAACGCTTCTGCACCTGCGCCCTCTCCTGCCGTCCGCTTCTTCTTTTCTTCGCCGCGGCGCGTTACCCGAGTCGTCAGTACGTTTAACTGCCTGTCCGGGTCTACCACAACCCCGACTTCGTATTCCTGCCCGGCATCATACCGGTCAAGAACTGTCTGCAAAAGCTTCAATACATCCTCACTGCTGCCCAGATTTACCGTATACTGGTTTATTTTTAACGTATAGGCATGCTTCAGTGTCTCAGAAACGCTGTCCTCCATGACCGCGCGGATATTTTTCAGAAGCTCCTTCCGTCTGTCCACATATCCCGCCAGAAGCTCTTTGCCTTCTGCCTCCACCTTTGCAGGAATATAGACCATTTCCCCGCTGTCCCCGGCAATCTCTCTCCGCGCCTGTACGATAAGTTCGTCTATCACCTTGAGGTCTGCACAGCTTCCTATCTCCGTCCCGTTCAGCTTCACCGTAAAATAGTTATCCCCGGCACTCTCAAATTTCGGAAATGTGGGTGCAAAAAACAAAAGCATCATGAGAATGACACCCGTCGTCAAAAAATATGCGCTCTTTATCGTTCCTTTGTATCTTTTTAAAAATTTCATGCTCGACATTATACCCGGTCAGTTATTTCTTCTTCACCTTTTTCTTTGCCACACTATAACCAAATGTACCTATCGCCTTCCCGAGATCAAAATATGTCCCATGGGAATATACAACAGGCTCTGCCTTTTCCAGATGAAATCTTCCCTTTTCATCCATCCAGCGTTCATCCACACTCACTGCGACCACATCTGCCACAAACATCGTGTGGCTTCCAAGCTCAGTCGCCTGACGCACCTTACACTCAATACTGACCGGACTTTCCCCGATCAGCGGGACTGACACCTTCTGCGCCGGATAAGGCGTCAAATGCAGCTTTTCAAACTTGTCCACATCCCGTCCGCTCCTAACGCCGCAAAAGTCTGCCGCATATGCCAGCTCTTTTGTCGTCAGATTGATAACGAACTCTCCCGTTTCCTGTATACAATGGTAGGAATAGCGCTCCGGACGTACAGAAATCGACACCATCGGCGGATTCGTACACACAGTCCCCGCCCACGCCACCGTAAAAATATTCGGCTTTCCTTCCTTATCCGCTACGGACACCATCACTGCCGGAAGCGGATAAAGCATATTCCCCGGTTTCCAGTTTTGCCTTCCCATCAAAATACCCCCGCTATCTGTGCTGCCAAAAGCGCAATATTCGCAATTGCGGCCCCCAGCGTCACAATCATCAAAGGCTTTAATCCCCTGCTCTGCTTCTGGATATCCTCATTGCGCCGCACAAGCTCTTCATTCTGAGAGGACATAGCTTCCATCTGCTTCTTGACTTCATCTACAACGACCGCCTGCACATTGCGGTAGACCTTGACGTTTTCCTTATGCGTAAAATCATCCGACTGTTTTAGAAGCTGCTTCATCAGCTCCATGTGCTCCAGTATCGCATGCTCGATATGTTCCACCTGCTCCGCAGTTTCCATATTTTTACGCTGTGCCTCGTCTATCTGCGCCAGCCCCGCCTCTGTATAGCTCTGCAGCCGGTTCAGGCATTCCTGCGCCGTATAATTCAGATGTTCCTGACAATCCTGCGCCATGCGGCTGATACTGTCCTGACATTCCTGTGCCATCTGCCCCAGACTTTGCTGTCCGTCACGAGCCATGCCGCTCAGACTTTCCTGACTGTCCTGCACCATCCGGTTAAGGCTCTCCTCGCTGCGCGTCACCATCCTGCTCAGACTGTCGTGACCGCTCTGCGCCATCTGGCTCAAATTGCTTGTTCCTGTCTCGATAATGCGGCGCAATCCGCCTGCACTTTCCGCAGTCACTCTCTGAATGCCGTCAAGGCTCTGCTCCGCCAGCTTCTGCATCCCCGCCGCGCTTTTATCCGTATAACGCTGGATAACATCTAATGTTTCCACATTTTTTAATGTCACCTGTCGTATCTCATTCAGGTAGCCTTCATATTCCACGAGAGAATCCCGAAGGCGTTTTGCTTCCAAATCCTGCATTTTAGTCTCCATTCCATTCTTCTATAAAACGTAACGGTCTAATATATCTATTTTATTCTAACATCAATATACATACGGCACAAGGACAAAAAAACACGAAAGCCGCAAACATTTGAGGCCGCCTTCAAGCAGCATCTTTTTGCCTATGTCCTTCTGTTCCCAAATGTTCTTTGTCTGTTTTGCACTATCATATCTGCCATATTTCTTATTTTTTGTGCTAATTAACCATATATTAACATTGTGTTCATCATTCGTTCATATTTGTCCGGTATACTTATTTTGTCGATGAGAAATACATCTGTTTCGACATAACAATGGAAACACAGATAATTTTTTCATAATAGCCCGGGTGCCGCAAGGCTCCGGGCACTCCTCATTTTAAAGGATATTTTTAAAGGACGAAGGGAGATATATCCCCCTTCGTCCTTTTGCTTTCCTCATTGTATAACGGGTTTTTTTATTCAGACAAGCATTTTTTTCACATAATGACCCGTATAGGACTGCTCGCATTCTGCCACCTGCTCAGGCGTTCCCTGCGCGATCACCCTGCCGCCTCCAAGACCACCCTCAGGCCCGATATCGATAATATAATCTGCCGTTTTTATCACATCCAGATTGTGTTCGATGACAACGACCGTATTGCCGCCCTCCGCCAGCCTGTGAAGGATTTCTATAAGCTTGTGTACGTCTGCAAAATGCAGCCCCGTTGTAGGCTCATCCAGAATATATATGGTCCTTCCCGTACTCCGCTTTGACAGCTCTGCCGCAAGCTTGATGCGCTGCGCCTCACCCCCGGACAGCTCCGTGGACGGCTGCCCCAGCTTCACATAGGAAAGTCCCACATCATATAATGTCTGTATCTTGCGCTGAATGCTCGGAACATTTTCAAAGAAGGTCAGCGCCTCCTCCACCGTCATATCCAGTACGTCAAAAATGCTTTTCCCTTTATATTTTACATCCAGCGTCTCCCGGTTGTAGCGCTTGCCGCTGCATACCTCGCAGGGCACATAGACATCCGGAAGAAAATGCATCTCTATCTTGATGATACCGTCGCCGCCGCAGGCTTCACAACGGCCTCCCTTGACGTTGAAGCTGAACCTTCCTTTTTTATAGCCCTTCGCCTTTGCGTCCGCAGTCGATGCAAACAGATCCCGTATCATATCGAATACGCCCGTATAGGTTGCCGGATTGGAACGCGGCGTACGCCCGATAGGAGACTGGTCAATATCGATTACCTTATCAAGCTGATCGATACCGTCAATACCCGCATGCTTTCCCGGAATACATCTGGCACGGTTCAAATCCCTTGCCAGATGCTTATATAAAATCTCATTAACCAGAGATGATTTTCCGGAGCCTGAAACGCCCGTTACACAGGTGAATACACCCAGAGGGAATTTCACGTCAATATTTTTCAGGTTATTTTCCGCAGCCCCTCGCACCTTCAGCCATCCTGCAGGCTTCCTACGTTTTTCCGGAACCGGGATCTTTATCGCACCGCTTAAATACTGCCCGGTAATGGACTCCGGAGTGTCCATGATGTCCTCTACCGTACCGCATGCAACAATCTGTCCGCCATGAGATCCGGCCCCCGGTCCTACGTCCACGATATAATCCGCCGCACGCATCGTATCTTCATCATGCTCCACTACAATCAGCGTATTGCCCAGGTCTCTCAGATTTTTCAGCGTTGCAAGCAGCTTATCATTATCACGCTGATGCAGCCCGATGCTCGGCTCGTCCAAAATATAGCACACCCCTACCAGTCCGGAGCCTATCTGCGTTGCAAGACGTATCCGCTGTGCCTCGCCGCCGGACAGCGTTGCCGTCGCTCTCGAAAGTGACAGGTAATCCAGTCCCACATCTACCAAAAATCCGACCCTCGCACGGATTTCCTTCAAAATCTGGTCACCTATCAGATGCTGCTGTTCCGTCAGCTGCATTTCATCCATAAATTCATGCAGCTCCCCGATGAACATAGACGTCACTTCAAAAATATTTTTCCCGCAGACAGTCACCGCCAGAGACTCTTTTTTCAAACGCTGTCCTTTGCAGAGCTTACACGGTGTGATACGCATGAACGTCTCATATTCCTGTTTCGTATAATCAGACCCTGTTTCCCTGTAACGGCGCTCCACATTTTTCACAAGTCCCTCAAAAGCGACAGGATATTCTCCCCTGCCTCTCTGGCCTTCATAATATACCATCACTTCTTTTCCGCCCGTTCCATATAGAAGGATGTTCTGAATTTTCTCCGGGTATTGTTCAAACGGAGTATTCAGATCGAACTTATACTCCTTTGCCAGAGCCTGCAGTATCGCGTTCGCAAAAGAACCCGGCTGCTGACAGCTCTGCCATCCCAGTACAGTGATAGCGCCCTCATTGATGCTCTTTGTACGGTCAGGTATCATCAGCTCAGGATCAAATTCCATCTTATATCCCAGCCCATAGCATTCCGGACATGCGCCAAACGGATTGTTGAAAGAAAAGCTTCTAGGCTCTATCTCATCCACGCTTATCCCGCAGTCCGGGCAGGAAAAGCTCTGGGAAAAGGTCAGCATCTCCTCTTCTGTCCCGACTCTGTCCACAAAAAGCAGACCGTCAGCCAGATTCAGCACATTTTCAATGGAATCCGTCAGTCTTCTTTCGATTCCCGGCTTCACAATAAGCCGGTCCACCACGATTTCGATATTATGCTTGATATTTTTATCCAGGGATATCTCTTCCGAAAGCTCATACAGGCTGCCGTCGACCCGGACGCGCACATAGCCGCTTCGCGCAGCGCGCTCCAACACCTTTTCATGGCGCCCTTTCCTTCCCCGTACTACGGGTGCAAGCAGCTGTATCCTCGTCCCCTCAGGCATCCCCATTATCTGGTCAACCATCTGGTCAACGCTCTGTTTTTTAATCTCACGTCCGCAGTCCGGGCAGTGCGGCGTACCTATCCGTGCATAGAGCAGACGGAAATAATCATAGATTTCCGTCACTGTTCCAACTGTTGAACGCGGATTACGGTTCGTCGATTTCTGGTCGATAGATATCGCAGGGGAAAGCCCTTCTATCTTTTCCACATTCGGCTTTTCCATCTGGCCAAGGAACTGTCTCGCATAAGACGACAGCGATTCCATATAACGCCGCTGCCCTTCCGCATATATCGTATCAAATGCCAGCGATGACTTTCCCGAACCTGAGAGTCCTGTAAATACCACGAGAGCATCCCGCGGGAT
>OJPI01001548.1_pt1 | contig 10137 bp, 8 predicted proteins | sample 1598461 | NCBI WGS metagenome assembly OJPI01 (sample SAMN03922483, study PRJEB24848) | human gut metagenome | isolation source: stool sample | host: Homo sapiens | place: Germany | collected 2011-05 | reverse complement strand
GTTTCTGAGTTTCCTAACAATTTTCAATTACCAATAATGGTTTATCTGAAGCAAATCAAACTAATCAATCCGGACGAGGTATCGGGGCCGGTAGAAGATCTGAAATATCCGTACAAGGCAGCAGCCGTACGGTATATGGACGAACTGGTATTCACGAGGCCTGTCACATTCCTGGTAGGAGAAAACGGGATCGGTAAATCGACCTTGTTAGAGGCCGTCATGTATAAATACGAGAGGCGTAACGAAGATCTGCAAGGCATGCTGAACGACGGCGACGAGAGCCACAAGGTACTCGCCAACGTCTTACCCGATCAGATTCGTTTAGTGGAGGTACGCAAACCGGACGACTATTTCTTTTTCCGTGCCGAATCTTTTTTCGACCATGCCCGCGAGATCGATGCCCGATCGATGCGCGACATCCTCAAATACGGACGCGACTACTCTATGGCACGCTATGGAGGACGGCGTCTGCTGGAGCAGTCGCACGGTGAAAGTTTCCTCAGCACATTCCTCAACTACGGAGAACGGAACATGCTCTATATCCTCGACGAACCGGAAGCAGCCCTTTCCCCCCAGCGCCAACTGTCATTGCTCGTACGGATAAAAGAATTGGTGGACCAGGGATGCCAACTCATCATCTCCACCCATTCGCCGATACTGATGGCTTATCCGGAAGCCGACATCTACAACATAGACGAAGACGGCGCCCGCCTGACTCCTTTTGAGGAAACGGAACATTACCAACTGACGAAATATTTCCTGACACACACGCAGCAGATGCTCCGCGAACTGGGAATCGGTTGAACAGGATATCCGGCATACGTCCGTCCCCTAACTTTCAGCAGTGCCAGAAGATTATCTCTCCCAGGCATTTAAGATTTCCGCTACATAGACGTTATGCGGATTCCCAGCCATCGCGCTGTACCACTTTTCGTATAAGGCGGGATCGACAAAATGATCCTTATCCATCTTAGTCACATAAAGAGTTTTGCATTCGAGTGTCAGGCGCGATTCCTCGAAACAAGGGTTACCCAAATCGGTAAAACAGGGCGTCAAACCTGTCGCAGCCACCTTATCAATCTCCCGTCCCGACTTCGAACCGCAAATCTTATGAGCGGCCTTATGCTCTTCCCCCAAGAAGGAAAGCGTGAAAGCGCCCTTCGCATCGACAAACTCGCGGGTATAACGTTCCGGACGGATAAAAACGAACACTACCGGCTTGTTCCACAGGAAACCTACGCCTCCCCAACTTGCCGTCATCATGTTGAACTCGTCTTTATCACCGGCGCTTACCAGCATCCACTCTTTTCCGATAATCTCTATAAAATTGTCTTTGACCCGACCCGGCTCTATTGTCTTCATAATTTCATACCTTAATTTTATAACCACCCAAAGATACAGAAATATTCATTTGCGTATATGCTGAGTGTAAATATCTCTCTACAACATATAAAACTATTTTAGTACGGTTAACCAGATATTCTTGTCCATACAGAATATTTTCTTTAGGTTTGCATCTTAATATTCACGTAATTATCAAGACTATAAACTGCCAAAATGGAAATACTGAACAACTGGATCAGCGGGATTAACGACCTCTTGTGGTCGTATGTTTTAATTATCATGCTATTAGGATGCGCCTTCTGGTTCACCTTCAAAACTCGTTTCGTCCAGTTTCGTATGTTCCGGGAGATGATACGCGTGCTTGGCGACTCCGCCAACAAAGCCCATGAAGGCGAAAAGTATATCTCATCTTTCCAAGCGTTCGCCGTATCGCTCGCCAGCCGTGTCGGTACAGGCAATCTGGCCGGAGTAGCCACAGCCATCGCCGTAGGAGGTCCGGGGGCAGTGTTCTGGATGTGGATCATCGCCCTTTTAGGTTCGGCCAGCGCTTTTGTCGAGTCTACGCTCGCACAGCTTTACAAACGGAAAGGGAAGGACTCCTTTATCGGAGGACCGGCTTACTATATGCGATACGGATTGGGGCTGAACTGGATGGGCGCATTGTTCGCTATCCTGATCTCTGTCACTTTCGGCTTCGCGTTCAACTCGGTACAGAGCAACACGATCTGCGAGGCCATGCAAGGCTCGTTCGGTTTCGATCCGAAAATCGTAGGTGCGATACTGACGGTACTGACACTTGTCATTATTTTTGGAGGAATCCAGCGAATAGCCAAAGTCAGCAGCGTACTCGTCCCCATGATGGCATTGGGATACGTGGCACTCGCATTGGGGATCGTACTGTTCAATATCACAGAACTGCCGACCGTCATCAAACTGATCGTAAGCAGTGCTTTCGGATGGGAACAAGCGGTAGGCGGCACGGTCGGAGCCGCCCTGATGCAGGGGATCAAGCGCGGCCTGTTCAGCAACGAGGCTGGTATGGGTTCGGCCCCGAACGTGGCGGCCACCGCATCCGTCACACATCCGGTCAAACAGGGATTGATCCAAACCTTGGGCGTTTTCACCGACACCCTGCTGATCTGTACTTGCACAGCTTTTATCATCCTGTTCAGCGGGGCGCCGTTGGACGGTTCGGTAAACGGAGTACAACTGACACAGCATGCCTTGACGCTCGAAGTGGGAAAAGCCGGAGGGATATTCGTTGCCGTAGCGATCTTTCTGTTCGCTTTCAGCAGTATTATCGGAAACTATTATTACGGGGAAGCGAACATCCGTTTCATCACACCGAAGAAAAGCGTGCTTTATATTTATCGCCTGTTGGTCGGCGGCATGGTGATGTTCGGAGCGTTGGCAAGCCTGGAACTCGCTTGGAGTCTGGCGGATATCACGATGGCTTTCATGACGATCTGCAACCTGGTCGCTATCTCGTTGCTGAGCAAACAGGCCTTCCTGCTACTGCACGATTACATTGCTCAGAAACGCAGTGGGATCAAAAGTCCGGTGTTCGATAAAAACAAGCTACCGGAACTGAAGGACAAGGCAGAATGCTGGTAAACGCTTCTTATTGATAGATCAGGCTAAACAAACGTTCAGGAGCAAAGACCTCGTTAGCGACCTCCTGTATCTCTTCGGCGGTCAGCCTTTCCACCTTAGCAAAGACTTCCGGCAGAGTATCATAGCGGTTATAATGGAGAAAGCTCTTTCCCAACCCCAAGAACAGTCCCTCCCGGTTATCGCCAGAGACACCCAACTGCCCGATCACCTGCTTCTTGGCCGCTGCCAACTGGGTTGCGGTCAGTTTTACATCGCGCAGCTTAGCCAGTTCCTTATGAACAAGCCTGATCGCTTTCTCTTTATTCTTCGGATCGGTCCCGAAATAGATACTTGCCAGTCCTGTATCGGTATAAGAAGTCACATTTGATTCGACGTTATAGACGAGCCCGTTTTTTTCCCGGAGAGAGACATTCAAACGGTTGTTCATCCCCGGACCTCCCAAGAGATTGTTCAGCAGGAACAGCGGCAGACGTTTCTCATCGTGCATACTGTATGCTCGTCCTCCGATCAGCACATGCGCCTGATGGGTATCTTTGTGTATCTGGCGGCTGACGGGAAGGATCTCGCCGGGTGCCATCCGGTTACGTGCCGCCATCGGGAAAGCGATATCAGACAGGGTGCTTTCCGCCAGCTGCACGATCTTCTTGAACGGAATCCGGCCCATCGAAAAGAACACCATGTTTTCGGGTGCATAAAAACGCTTCATAAACGACTTGCCGGACTCGCTTCCGAAACCGAGTAGCGAATGCTCGTCCCCTAAGATATTATGTCCCAATGCATGACCGTCGAATAGCAGATTCTCAAATTCATCGAAGATCAGTTCAGAAGGACTGTCCTCGTATGAATTGATTTCGTCCAGGATCACATCCACCTCCTTCTCAATCTCTTGTTCCGGGAACTGCGAATGGAACACCAGGTCAGTCAGCAGTTCGAAAGCCCGCCGGAAATGCTCCTCCATAAAGATGGAATAGACAAAAGTCTCCTCCTTCGTGGTATAGGCATTCAGCTCCCCTCCCACATTCTCCATCCGGTTCAGGATATGCCAAGACTTACGTTTTTCCGTTCCTTTGAATATCATGTGTTCGACAAAATGAGCCAAGCCGAACTCGTCCGCCTCCTCATCCCGTGTCCCGACATTCACGGCAAACCCGCAGTATGATACCGGAGAAGCAGCAGGAAGATGTACGATACGCAAACCATTCGGCAAAATATGTGAGAAGTAATCTTTTTCCATTATCCATTCATTAAGAGGGCACAAAAGTACAACAAATATTTATTTACAGACTTCTTTTAACTACCTTAGCCGTCAAATTAAAACTCTTTACTATGGAATTACAAACAATACAAAGTAAGATTTACGAGATCAGAGGACAGAAAGTCATATTAGATTTCGACTTGGCTGAATTATATCAATCAGATACCCGCTCTCTCAATCAAGCAGTCAAAAGAAACATCAAACGTTTTCCTCTCGACTTCATGTTTCAACTGACCACCGACGAATGGTCCGTCTTGATGTCACAATTTGTGACATCAAGTTGGGGTGGCACTCGGAAACGTCCCTTTGCATTTACAGAGCAAGGTGTTGCTATGCTGTCAGGACTATTGAAGAGCGATATCGCAATAGAAGTGAATATTTCAATCATGCGTGCTTTCGCCGCCATGCGCCAATACCTGCTCAACTCCGCTCCCTCACCCCAACTCAAAGAACTGAAAGAACGGATCGAGGCATTAGAAGACATCACAGAGGAAAACGAAGAAAAATTTGACGAAATCTACCTTGCCTTGGCGCAATTGGCACAAAAAAACAAACAGAACAACCAACCCCGTAATCCAATAGGATTCGTCAAACCCCAATAAAGTACAAAAATATGCGCTTCCCGCTGTGCAGGTATCATTAAAATAGATACTTTTGTACTTTGTTAAATTCATAACATCATATAGAATCATTTTTAAAGCTATGATAAACGAAGCAATCTCATCCATCCTGCAACAGGAAGCTGAAGCAGTACGCAATATTCCGATAACCAACGGCTATGAAGAGGCAGTGACACTCATTGTGAAACACGTACACGAACTCGGTGGAAACCTGATCACCAGCGGCATGGGGAAAGCAGGACAGATCGCCATGAACATCGCAACGACCTTCTGTTCGACAGGCACGCCTGCCTACTTCCTGCATCCCAGCGAAGCGCAGCATGGCGACCTCGGTATCGTCCGCAAGAACGATGTCATGTTGCTTATCTCCAATTCTGGCAAGACACGCGAACTGCTCGAACTGGTGGAGTTGACACGTGGTCTCGTACCGGAAATGCAGTTTATCGTTATCACTGGCAACCCCGACAGCCCGTTAGCAGCTGAAGCGACGATCTGCCTGCCGACAGGTGCGCCAAAAGAAGTGTGCCCCTTAGGCCTCACCCCCACCACATCGACCACGGTCATGACGGTGATAGGCGATCTGTTAGTAGTCGGCACCATGAAACGCATCAACTTCGGCTATCCCGACTATGCCAAACGGCATCACGGTGGTTATCTAGGCTCGAAAAGCCGCGAGCAGTGTAAAACAGAAAACAAATAAACAGTATGAGGAAGGTAATCGGCATCGGAGAAACCATTCTCGACATCATCTTCAAGAACAACCAGCCCCATACAGCAGTACCCGGCGGATCGACCTTCAACGGCCTTATCTCGTTAGGACGTCTCGGAGTACCCGTCTCCTTCATCAGCGAAGTAGGCAATGACCGTGTCGGCGACATCATCCGCGACTTTATGATGGAAAACAACCTTTCCACCCGCTACGTCGACCGTTTTCCGGACGGTAAAAGTCCGATCTCGCTCGCGTTTCTGGACGACGACAGCAATGCCAACTACACCTTCTACAAGGAGTATCCGAAGCAACGCCTCGACGTGCCCCTGCCGGAGATCAACGAAGATGACATTTTCATCTACGGCTCCTACTATTCGCTGAACCCCGCGCTCAGAGGACGGATGGTGGAGTTCCTCAACTATGCCCGCCAGCGCAAGGCGATTCTTTACTACGATCCGAATTTCCGCAAGGCGCACGCCCACGAAGCCATACGCCTCGCTCCGACATTACTCGAAAATTTCGAATATGCCGATATCGTACGTGGTTCGGACGAAGACTTCCTCAATATTTTCGGAGAGACTGACAGTGAAAAGGTCTACACTGACCATATCCGTTTCTACTGCGACCGTTTCATCACTACCCACGGAGCCGGAGGCGTAAACCTTTACCACGGCGACCGGCACCGTCATTTCGACTCGCCCGCCATCCGTCCGGTCAGTACGATCGGAGCCGGAGACAACTTCAATGCAGGTATCCTCTACGGTCTGTTAAAATATAATGTCCGCCACCGCGACCTCGTCACTCTCCCTCAGGAGACATGGGCGAACATCATCCGGTGCGGGATCGATCTGGCTACTGAGGTTTGCCACAGCTACGACAATTACATTTCTAAAGAATTTGCAACCTCCTACCTCTCTCAGTCTTAAATATCATTAACCGGGTAGATAAAGGGGTATAAAGACACATGTTTTTCACTATCTTTGCTTTGCATGAGTAGTAGAAGTATGATATTGAAACGGATTCTTTTCTTGTTCACCAGTGTGACCTTATTGGCAGGGTGCAGCTCCGGCAGAGCACCTGAAATTCGTGCCATATGTTTGCGTGACGACATCGGTAACTATATTATCAAATGGGAAACAGATCCCCATACCGACGGGATGATGAAACTTTATGTATCCGACACCCCCAACTCTTTCGACATGTCGCAGCCGTGCGGCTATGCTAACATCAACGACGGGAGAGTGACCTACATCACAAATGACAACATCACCCGCAAATACTTCCTCCTGTCGTTCAACGACAAGTACTACCGTACCGTCGGTGCCCGCTCGGTACAGATGGACAGTGTCCAGAACTTGCGCGACATAGGAGGCTATTTCAGCGAACACGGGAACCGTATGACCGGCTGGGGCAAGATATTCCGTTCGGGTGAACTCAAGGCGCTTAGCCGCAACGACACCATCCGGTTGGACAACCTGAAGATCAAAACGGTCATTGACCTCCGGGGAGAAGACGAGGTAGCCCTCGCCCCGGAAAAATATACAGGAGCAAACATCATCTCCATCCCAATCCCGGTAAAAGGAAAAGAACAGATCGCCCGACGTTTGGAAGAAGGGCGCATACGCAAAGGTGACGGACTCGTATACATGCAGGATACATACATCAGCTACGTGACAGACGAGAGCGAACAGTTCGGCAAGGCTTTGAAGGTCTTCCTCGACAAGGACAATTACCCGATCCTCGTGAATTGTTCGTTAGGCAAAGACCGCGCAGGTTTCCTGACCGCCATGCTGCTGACAGCTCTCGACGTACCCGAAGAAACGATTATGAAGGACTATATGGCTTCGAACAACCATATAGACCTGAGACACCTTGCCTATATGGCACGCAACCTCAATACGGACGCCCAGGAAACTATCACCGTTCTGCTGGGTGCAGACGAGACATGGCTGGACTTAGCCTTCCATAAAATAAAGAAAGAGTACGGTTCGACTGACAAATATTTGTCGAAAGGGCTCCATCTTACGGAAAAAGAGCGCGATACACTAAAAGATATTATCCTACACTGATAGGTATCCGAATAATTTGCGTACCTTTGCCCACTCTGAATTATTATATATACACATATATCACATTTTGAAAACATTTGAAGAATTAGGAGTTGCCGCACCAATACTGAAGGCAATTCAAGAAATGGGCTACGAATCGCCCATGCCGGTACAGGAGGAAGTGATTCCTTTCTTACTGGGAGATGACAACGACGTAATTGCATTAGCACAAACAGGTACGGGGAAAACAGCCGCTTTCGGCCTTCCGATCCTGCAAAAAATCGATGTAACTACATACCAGCCCCAAGCACTCGTACTTTGTCCTACTCGCGAGCTTTGTCTACAGATCGCAGACGACCTGAACGACTACTCCAAGTATATCGACAACCTGAAGGTTCTCCCAGTGTACGGTGGTTCCAGCATCGAGAGCCAGATCAAGACGCTGAAACGTGGTGTGCACGTGGTAGTGGCCACTCCGGGACGCCTCTTGGACCTGATGAACCGCAAGACGGTGAACCTCAGCTTGGTAAAGAATGTCATCATGGACGAGGCGGATGAGATGCTCAACATGGGCTTCACCGACAGCATCAACGCCATCCTCGCTGAAGTGCCGGAAAACCGCAACATGCTGCTCTTCTCGGCCACCATGCCGAAGGAGATTGCTGCCATCACGAAGAGGTACATGAAGAATCCGAAGGAAATCGTGATCGGCAACAAGAACGAGGGCAATAAGAATATCCGCGATATCTACTACATGGTCCGTGCACAGGACAAGTACCTCGCGCTGAAACGTATCGCCGACTTTTACCCGAACATCTACGGCATCGTCTTCTGCCGTACCCGCAAAGAGACGCAGGAGATCGCCGACAAACTGATACAGGATGGCTACAACGCCGATTCGCTGCACGGCGAACTGAGCCAGGCACAGCGCGACTACGTAATGCAGAAGTTCCGCGTCAAAAACATACAGCTTCTGGTTGCCACTGACGTGGCTGCCCGCGGCCTGGACGTGGACGACCTGACACACGTGATTAACTATGGCTTGCCCGATGAAGTAGAATCCTACACACATCGCCGCGGTCGTACCGGTCGTGCCGGTAAGACGGGTATCTCCATTTCGATCTGTCATGTGAAAGAAAAGGGCAAGATACGTGAGATCGAACGCATCATCAACAAGAAATTCGAAAAGGGTGAGATCCCTTCCGGAAGTGCTATCTGCGAAAAGCAGCTTTTCAATCTCGTAGATCAGATCGAAAAAGTGAAGGTGAACGAGGAAGAAATCGCCTCCCTGATGCCTCAAATCTACCGCAAGCTGGAATGGCTGGACAAGGAGGATATCATCAAGCGAGTCGTTTCGCTCGAATTCAACCGTATGATCGACTACTACAAGGATGCTGACGAAATCCAGCAGGTGGACGAACGTTCCGCCCGTAGTGAACGTGGCGAACGCCGTGCATATGTGGCCGAAGAGGGTTATTCGCGCTTCTTCCTCAACTTCGGCAAAGCCGACGGCCTCTATCCGAACCAACTGATCGAACTGGTCAACAAATGCGTGCCGGGCAAGGTGCGTATCGGTAAGATCGACCTGCGCGAAAACTTCTCTTTCTTCGAAGTGGAAGAGGGTGAAGCCCAACGCGTGATGAACAGCATGAATGGGTTTGAAGTAGACGGACGCCGCATCTCCGTCGAGCCTGCACAGGGCAAGAAAGAAGAAGGTGGACGGGGTGGCAAACGCAGTTATGGAGGCCGGCGTAGCGATGACGGCTACAAAGGCAAACGAGGTTCCAAAGATAGCGGACGCCGGAGTAACGATCGTTCAGACCGTGCTTTCTGCAAAGACGAACGCGACAGTGACCGCCCATGGAAACGGACAGCCGCCGCACGTGATGCCCGTAAAAAAAGACGTTTCTGATCCTTCTTCCTCACGCTAACAAAAGCAGGAAACCGCAGCATACATCAGCAACCCCCAGCCGGTAACGACAGGGAGTTGCTGTTTTTATTTCCACTTCTCTTCTTATCCCAACATATCTTATCCATTCTTCAACACATCATCCTTGTCCGGTGCATCGGGTTCGGGTGTGGATTCCGGATTAAAGGGGTTGAAATAGTAGATGCCTTTCTCACCGAGGAATTGCAGGAAGTACGGGAGCTTCTGCATAAAGAGGCTGCACTCCTTTGACTTGGCAGGGGTCCAAGCGGATTCGGCTACTGCGACCAAACGTGGGAACGTCATATAATCCAGACGTTTGGCATCGGCTACACGTTCCGTCCAAAGGGAGAACTGGAGACCCATCACCTGGTCTTCATAATCACGAGTCAGATGGATGATAGGTTCGGGGAAACGGTAGATGTCTTCGACCGGATTGAAACCGCCCCACACACGGCCCACTTTATGGCCACCATATTGGATGAAGTCGGCATACAACGGACGACGCGGAGTCATAATCACCCGGTAACCGTTTTCGAGCGCTTTCACCAACTGGTGTTTGCGGTCATGCCGCCACCACATGATGACGGCTTTGTCGGGAGAGACACCGGCTGTCTCTT
>OJPI01001545.1_pt1 | contig 10149 bp, 10 predicted proteins | sample 1598461 | NCBI WGS metagenome assembly OJPI01 (sample SAMN03922483, study PRJEB24848) | human gut metagenome | isolation source: stool sample | host: Homo sapiens | place: Germany | collected 2011-05 | reverse complement strand
AGATGCTCAGGAGTCTCGTGGGCTCGGAGATGTGTATAAGAGACAGATATAAAACTGCCCTTGCCGCTGCTCCGGAAACCTCCGAGGACAAGGAAGAAAAGACCAAGGCATACTGGCAGGCACAAATTGATTGGCTTACCGAGCGTTTTCCCGATGGTGTGTACTGCGATGTTATCGGTCTTTGTAAGATTGCCAAGCTGAACGGCGAGGACGGCATCATCGACCAGGACTATTCCCTCAACGCAGGTCGGTATGTGGGTGTGGTTATTGAAGACGATGGCTTGACAGCAGAGGAATTCAAGGCGGAAATGCAAAGATTAAGTGCTGATTTTGAGAGTTTAAACATCGAATCTACACAACTCATCTGCGGTATCTCCACAAAACTTAAGGAGATGGGGCTATGAGTTGGGAAATTGTAAAACTCTGCGATTGTTGTCAAAGCATAGCTGATGGGGATCATCAAGCACCACCAAAGGCCGAATCGGGTGTTCCGTTTGTTACTATTTCAAATATTGACCACTTTAATCGTTTTGATTTTTCTGATACGATGTTTGTTCCACAGATGTATTATGATAAACTGGACAAAAAGAGAAAAGCTGTCAAAGGTGATGTGTTGCTTTCTGTTGTTGGTTCATTTGGTATTCCAGTCCTAATAAAAGATGATACGCCGTTTGTGTTCCAACGACACATTGCTATACTTCGGCCAAATCCTAATATCATTATGCCGGAGTTCCTTTACTATACAATGCTTAGCAAATCATTTTATGCTCAGGCAGATGCGTATGCTGTAGGCGCGGCACAACGCACTATCAGCTTAACATCGCTTCGAAAAATGAAAATTGCGATTCCGCCTTTGGAGGCTCAAAACGATATAGTTGCCATACTATCCCAATACGATTCCGCTATCGAAAACAACAATAAACGAATCAAGCTGTTGGAGCAGATGGCTGAAAATCTATATAAAGAGTGGTTTGTGCGTTTTCGTTTCCCCGACTATGAAACTGCAAAATTTGAAAATGGTATCCCAATGGGATGGAACATTGCTAAAGTTAAGGTATTAGTGAATCGATTGCCATTTGGAACGCTATATAAAGCAGATGATACTGAGCCTTCTGGAAATGTAATCGTAATTGATCAGTCAAAAGATGCCTTTGTTGGATACCATAACAATGAACCCTCGCACACGGCATCTGTTGATAACCCAATAGCTATATTCGGAGACCACTCTTGCAAGTTCCAGTTGATGATATGCCCGTTTTCTTTGTCCGAAAATGTGATTCCATATAAGGCAAAAAAAGAAGCAACAACGATTTTCTTACACTATTCATTATGCAGATTGATTGAAACCACAGAATATAAACGCCATTGGACAGAACTGATGAGCAAAAAAATATTAGTTCCACCAATGAACTTACAGGAGCGTTTTGACGAATATATTAAAAAACTACTTGAGAATATCGAATCGTTGAAAAGCCAAAATCAAAACCTTACCACACAGCGGGATATGCTCCTGCCCCGCCTTATGAGTGGTAAGTTAGAAGTGTAAATACGGGAGGTGACAAAATGGCAAAATATATTACGGAAGATGATATTGAGATAGCCGTTTTAGACAGACTTTCCCACCCTGACTTTGGGTATGATATCATAAAATGCGATGCCGACCCAAGCAAGCGTGAGAACCTCGATGACGGCACGGGACGCTCCTCGAAAAAGGAGTGTGTTTTGCCGTGCATTTTGAAGGCTTCTCTTGTCAAGATTAATCCCCACATCCCCGAAAGCATCATTGACGATGTGACGAAAACGCTGATCCGTGATTTCACAGGCACGGACATTGTTGCTACCAACTATGATTTATATGGCAAAATCCGCAATCAAATCAAGGTCAAGGTACGCCGTAACGGCAGGGATGACTTCGATTTCGTAAAACTGGTGGATTTTGATACTCCCACCAATAACACCTTCACGGCAGTGTCGCAGATGTGGATACAGGGCAAGCTGTACTGGCGCAGACCCGATGTGCTGATTTTCGTCAATGGTCTGCCCCTGGTGTTCATCGAGCTGAAAAACAGCGTGGTGAAGGTAGAAGAGGCCTATAACAAAAATTTGCAGGATTACATCAAGGATATTCCTAATTTGTTTGCTTTCAACCAGATTTGCGTCCTGTCCAACGGTCTTGAAACACGGCTCGGCGCCTTCAATGCCACCTATGATTATTTCTTTGAATGGCTGAAGGTAGACAGCGAAAAAGAAAAGCCCGACCGCGCCGGAATCCGCGACAGCGGTGTGTCCATCGTGTATTTTATTGACGGCCTCCTTAAAAAGGAGCGACTTGTCGATTATATTGAAAATTTCGTGCTGTTCGATAACCGCAAGTACAAGATTATCGCTAAAAACCACCAGTACCTGGGTGTCAATAACCTCGTCTGTGCTGTGGAACGGAAAGAGGAACTCAAGGGTAAGTTGGGTGTATTCTGGCATACCCAGGGCAGCGGCAAATCCTATTCTATGGTGATGTTCGCCCGTAAGGTGAAACGCAAAATCACAGGCAATTTCACATTCCTGGTGATTACCGACCGAGATGACCTGGATACGCAGATTCACAAGAATTTTGTGCGCACAGAGGTTATCGGCAACAACGATGAGTGCCAGCCGAAAAATGGTGAGCAGCTCCGTGATTTCCTGCAGAAGAACAAGGAATTTGTGTTCACGCTTATTCATAAATTCCGTTATGACAAAACCAAGAAGTACCCTGTGCTGTCCACACGCAACGATATTTTTGTGATGGTGGATGAGGCTCACCGCACACAGTACAAGGATTTGGCTGAAAATATGCGAGCCGCCCTGCCGAATGCAAACTTCATCGCATTCACAGGCACACCGCTGTTAGGCTCCAAGAGACTGACCAACCAGTGGTTTGGCGATTATGTTTCCGAGTATAACTTCGCCCAATCCGTAGAGGACGGCTCTACGGTGCCGTTGTTCTACAGCCGCCGTGTGCCGGAAGTAGGTCTGACCAATGATTTCCTTGACGATGATGTGGTAGATATTATCGAGGAGGAAAACCTCAACGATGATGAGGCGCGGCTCCTTGAAAATTCTGCATCCCGCATTTTGGAGGTTATCAAGCGTGATGATCGATTGGAGAAGATTGCCAGGGATATTGCCCATCATTTCCCACGGCGTGGTTTCCTTGGAAAAGGTATGGTGGTGTCTGTTGATAAATACACCGCTGTCACCATGTATAACAAGGTGCAGCATTATTGGGCAGAGGAAAAGAAAACCATCATTGCTGAGCGTAATGCCGCCAAAACCAAGGATGATCGTGCCAGGCTGACCGCTATCCTTGATTATATGAATCATGTGGAGATGGCAGTCATTATTTCCGAAGAGGCGGATGAAGTGAAGAAGTTTGCCTCCAAGGGGCTGGATATCACGACTCATCGGGCAAAAATGAATGCAATCACCGTTGACGGAAAGGATATCGAGGATAGATTCAAAGAGCCGAATGACAAATTGCAGCTCGTTTTCGTGTGCGCGATGTGGCTCACAGGCTTTGACGTCAAAAACCTTTCTACCCTTTATCTGGACAAGCCGATGAAATCCCACACGCTTATGCAGGCTATCGCAAGAGCCAATCGTGTGTATCCCAATAAGCCGTGCGGCATCATTGTGGACTATGTGAATGTGTTTAAGTACATGAAAAAGGCACTTTCCGATTATGCCGTTCCCGATGATGAAACTCTTATGCCAGCGAAAAATGTGGATGAACTGATTGATCTGCTCAACTCCTGCATTAATGAGGGAGATGCATTTTTGCAGACGCTTGGCGTGTCCCTGGACAGCATTCTTGGGGAAAGCAGTACATTCGATAAACTTGATGCCCTCCGCAGTGCATACGATACAGTGGTCGCAAATGACGAAAGCAAGGATAAATTTAAGGTTATCACAAATAAGATGATTAACCTATACGAAGCATCCAAGCCGGAAATCTTTGAGCGCCATTGGGATAATGAGAAATTCTCACCCCTTGCCTATATCCACGGCCTGCTGCATAACAAGATTGATGATGAGAAAATCCAACGTGCCAGAAATCGCATGGCTACCGTCCTTGACAGCAGCGTTACCTCTGCTACGGCGGAGGACAAGCAGAGGGAATATGCCATCCACGGCACGAAGGTGATTGACCTCTCCAAAATCAATGTGGATGAACTGCGGGCAGAAATCAAGAAAGCCGTTTATAAAGCAGTGGAAATTGATGACCTCAAGGCATTCATGGAAACGGCTTTGCAGAAGATGATCAGCCGGAACTGTACCCGTCAGAAGTTTTCACAGCGGTTTAAGGGCATTATTGACCGTTATAACGCAGGTGGCTCGGAAAATGAGGATTATTACGAGCAGCTTGTAAAACTGCTTGAGGAAATGCAGAAGGAGCAGGAGCGCCCCAAGGCGGAAGGCCTGTCCGAAGAGGAACTGGAAGTTTATGACCTGCTCGTCCGTGGTAAAAAACTGACACAGGAAGAGGAGCAAAAAGTCAAACTAGCTGCGAAAAATCTGTTCAAGAAACTGACAGAGGAGAAAACCGAATTGCTCGTTGTGGACTGGTACAAGGATGACCAACCAAGAATGAAGGTGAAATCCGCCATTGAGTATGCCTTGAATGAGGATTTGCCGGATAGCTATGACAAGGATTCCTTTGATGCCAAAACCAACCTTTTGCTCAATCACTTTATAGATATGGCAATCCAAGGCTATGGATGGATTGCTGCATAGTACAAACAGAAAAAGTCCACACTCAAGGTTTTATCCTTTGGCGTGGTCTTTACTTCTGTTGCCGCCCGAAAAAAATCGGTTAAAAATCAGTTTTTTGCGCTAATCCCTAACCGCAACTCCCTTTATCCGGTTTCTTTTTTACCGGATTCCGCGTCAGCTTATTCATCCACGGAACACAGAGCGTACTGCAGCCAGAAAGATGAAAAGCCGACAGTTGGCACAACAAGGCCGTACAGGCGTTATGCTGGAATTTTAAGCGTCTTCAGCTACATGCCTCCCGGCCCCGTTCCGGAGACGGAACGGGGCCGTTTTTTTTCCGTTTTCCCCCTCCCCGGGCCGTTTCCATTCACGGCATCGGGCGGCGCATGTCCCGACGCAGCTCAACAAAAGCAAGCGTTGCCCGCTCTATTCCTTCATCAGATTTTTTTCGTATGAATATAACCATCAAACGAATTTATGACCCGAAGGAAACCGGAGACGGCTACCGCGTGCTGGTGGACCGGCTCTGGCCCCGCGGAATTTCCAAGGAAAAGGCTTCCTGGGATGAATGGCTGAAAAATGTGGCCCCGTCCACGGCGCTCCGCCAGTGGTTCGCGCATGATCCGGCCAAATGGGACGCTTTCCGCCGGAAGTATGACGAGGAACTGGACGGGAACAAGGAGGCCGTTTCCCATCTGCTCCAGCTCGCGCGGAAAGGGAAGCTTACGTTGCTGTACTCCGCCAGAAATACGGAGCACAATGAAGCGGCGGCCCTGAGGGATTATCTGATGCAGCGGTCTTCTTCATAAACGGGGGCACATTTTTGCACAAGAGCCAGGCGCAAGGCCCCAATGCTGTTACAGGGACCTATGATATGGCCGGATTTCTTCTCTCGTTCATGAACAGGCGAAGAAAATGGAAAGGAGGTGAAACAACATGGCAAGTAGTTCCCACATGGGTGGAAATCACAAAGGCGGTTCTTCCAAGAAGCGCTCCGAAACCACCACGAACAAAACCGGGCAGCGCGTCAAGCGCGATGCTTCAACAGGGCAGTTTATGAGCGATAAAGGCTCAAGCTCCAAGGAAAAACATTAATTCCCCGTGAGCTCTCTGCTTAATTCAGGTTCCGGACTTGGTCCGGAACCTTTTTTTATCCCTGTCCGCTCCGGAAAAAGCGGAAGAGCGCATCCCGTCAGAGCAGGTCCAATTCTTCAAACGCACGAAGGCCGAGGACCCCGGGCTCCTTCCGGTCCCCGCGGACCACCACGGCAAAAGGTTCTTCCCTGCCTGGCGCGTAGTACGCCGCACGCAGGACCAGTTCATGCCCTTCCAAACGGGCGTAAACGCCCACGGGCGTGGAACAGCTCGCTCCCAGGCGCACCAGGAAGGCGCGTTCCGCCAGAGCGCAGGCGAAGGCTTCCGGATCGCTGACTCCTGCCAGCATTTCCATCGTCTCCCGGTCGGAAGAGCGGCATTCCATGCCCACGATGCCCTGCCCCACGGCGGGAATGAAGGCTTCCACCGGCAGGAGGCGCATGTAGAGCTTCCTCCCCTCCACAAGGGTTTCCGGCGCATACAGCCCCAGGCGTTCCAGTCCGGCCCTGGCCAGAATTACGGCGTCCCAGCCGGGATGCTCCGCCAGCTTCGCCAGGCGCGTGGGCACGTTGCCCCGCAGGTCTTCAAACCGGAGGCCGGAACCCCAGTACGTGCGCGCCATCAGGCGGCGGCGCACGCTTCCGGTAGCCAGCGTGCCGGAGCCGTTCCAGTCCGGTTCTTTCGTAATGAGCACGTCTTCTACGGCGGCGCGGGGCAGCACGGCGGCCAGCGTGAAACCGGGGGCCAGCTCGCTGGGCATGTCCTTGAGGCTGTGCACCGCCACATCAATGCGGCCTTCCAGGAGGGCGGTTTCCAGTTCCTTGATGAAGATTCCCTTGTCCACGATGCCGGAAACGCGGGCCACGTCCGCCAGCGGCACGTCCGTGCGGCGGTCCCCGGTGGTATGGATGATTTCCCGGCGCACGTTCAGTTCCGGATAACGGAGGGAGAGAGCGGCCCGGACCATGTCCGCCTGGGCCAGCGCCAGGGCGCTCCCGCGGGTGCCGATGATAAGGGTGTTTTTACTGGTCATAAAGCGCGGAGTCCGGAAAGTATTTGGAGATGTTGTCCTGGATGATGGCCTCGCACCGGGAGACTTCCTGCTCCCGGCTGCGCTTGGCTTCATCCGCCAGCTGGGTGAGGGTGTCGATATCGTAGAGGTACACCTCGTCAATATCCGCCACGTCCGGAGAGATGTTGCGCGGCACGGAGATGTCAATCAGGAAGAGGGAGCGGTACTTGCGGGGCGCGCGCAGCGGCAGCAGCGTCTCCCGGGTGATGATGCAGTGGGGGGCGGCGGTGGCGGCCACCACCACGTCAATGTCCCTGAGGTAGTCCCCCCACACGTCGTACCGGATGGCCTGGCCGCCGATCATGCCCGCCAGTTCCACCGCCCGGTCAAAGGAACGGTTGGCTACATAGATGCCCTCCGCCCCGCGGGCGTGCAGGGCGCGGCCCGTGACGCGGCTCATCTCCCCGGCTCCCAGGATGAGGACGCGGGTGCCGGAAAGGTCGCCGAAGATTTGTTCCGCCAGCTCCACGGCCACGGACCCCACGGAGGTGGCTCCGGCGTGAATCTGGCTGTCCGTCCGCACCCTCTTGCCGATGGTGAAGGCTTTCTGGAAGGTCTTGTTGGCGCAGGCCGCGGTCACTCCGGCGTCCAGCGCCATCTGGTAGGCCGTCTTCACCTGCCCGAAGATTTCCGTTTCCCCCAGCACCATGGAGTCCAGCCCGCTCAGGACGCGGCACAGGTGCTCCAGGGCATCCGCCCCCAGATGGCTGTAAAAGTGGGAGGCCATGTCCACGTTCCCGCGGCCCGCTCCCAGGAAGTGGGACAGGATGTGTTCCTGCGCGCTTTCCGGCCTGTCAGACCAGTAGTAGATTTCCATGCGGTTGCAGGTGGAAAGCACCACGCACTGGTCCACGTCCGGCAGGGAGCGGATGCGCCGCCCCTCCTCCTGGAGCCTGTGGGACGGCACGGCAAAGCGCTCCCGTATTTCCACGGGAGCGGTCCGGTGATTCAAGCCTAAACAAACCATTCTCATCAGCTTACCAGGAAAATGCTCATGGATGCAATAAAGAGGGCCACACAGCAGTAGGCCAGGGCGCGCCCCGGCATGCCGCGGCGGTAGATGAACCACAGCAGAATGCTATAGCCCAGCGTCAGCAGAATGACGATGGAGGTTTTGGCCCCGTTGATGGGGAGATGCCTCTGCCAGCCGAGCCATTCCCCGGCCAGAAGCAGGAGGAACGCCACCAGAACCAGGCGCTTCATGCTGGCTTCCAGCGTGCGGATAGGGGGCAGAAGACGGCAGGTGCCGGGTATCTGCCGCCTTTTGAGGCATTCGTTCTGCATGCAGAACGCCACGCCCGCAGCGGCGGCCAGGCCTCCGGCTCCGTAGGACATCATGGCTACGCCCACGTGCGCCGTCACCCAGAAGTCATGCGTGCCTTGCACATCCGCGCCGTACAGGCCGATCAGCAGGGAAAGCGCCGTCAGCACGGCAATGGCCGGAGCGGTGAAGATGCCCAGCACGGACATGCGGTAGGCGCGCCCCAGAAGAAGATAAAAGAGGTTGATGGTCCAGGAGAGGAAGAAGAGCACCTCCGACGCGCCGCGGATGGGGCACATCCCCGTCTGGTACGCCTTGACGCAAAGCGCCCCCGTCTGGAGCGCAAAGAGGCACGCCATCCAGAGGTGGGCGTATAAAAACCGGCGGCCGGAGGCCAGCAGGCGCCAGCCAAGCCCCGTAAAAGCCAGGGACAGGACGAGAGATGCAATGGCCCACCAGTTGTCGTTCATAAGTCCTGTACGGAAAGCAGCTCAGGAACGCAGGTCCCGTTCAATGACGGCATACGCCTGGTGGTTGTGGATGGATTCAAAGTTTTCCGCCTCCACCCGGTACCAGCTGAAAGCGGAGTGGCTCTGCGTTTTCAGCGCCACGTTGCGCACCAGGTCTTCCACAAAGACGGGGTTTTCATAAGCCTTTTCCGTCACCCATTTTTCATCAGGCCTTTTCAGCACGCTGTACAGGGAACAGCTGGCGCAGGATTCCACCAGGTCAATCAGGTCTTCAATCCAGACGGGCCGGGAGGCGAAGCGCACGGAGTAGGTGACCAGCCCGCGCTGGTTGTGGGCCCCATAGGCGCTCATGGCCTTGGAACAGGGGCAGAGCGTCGTCACCGGGACGACCACCGTCAGCTTGAAGTCCGCCAGCCTGTTGTCCGCTTCCGCCTCCATCTCAAACCGGACCACGTAGTCCATGAGCCCTTCAATTCCGGTTACGGGGGCGTTTTTGGCGCGGAAGAACGGAAACTCCATTTCCACATGGGAGCGGCGCGCGGACAGGCGGCGGAGCAGTTCCCGGGGAATGGCCAGGGCCGTATGCACGTCCAGCAGGGGGCCGTGCTGGTGCAGGGCCTCCACAAAGCGGCTCATGTGCGTGCCCTTGAATTCCTCCGGCAAGTCCACCGCCAGGGAAACCGTCGCCACGGTGGACTGGATGCGGTTGAGCTTGTCCTGGATCTGGATGGGAAAGCGCAGCCCCTTGACGCCCACCCGGTCAATGGAGATATTGCGCGTATCCGTCTCGGACTGGGTATCTTTCAGTTCCTGCATGCGGAAGGAGGATGTTGGCTGGAAATAAAGCGGGAGTCTGCCCTGTTACCGGACAAACTCCCGCCTGCAAAGACAATTTCTACCGAAAGAGATTTCCTTGGGGCTTGTTACGGCAGAAGGTTGATGGAACGGGCCCGCTTGATTTCACGGGTCACCTTGCGGTGCATCTTGGCGGACAGCCCGGTCACGCGGCGGGGAAGAATCTTGCCGGTTTCAGAGGTGAACTTGGACAGGAAATCGGGGTTGAGCAGATCGACCTGATCCATCGGGATGTCGAGACGGCGGCGCGGCATCTGGCGATTGCACGTGCGGAAACGAATACGACGTTCTACAGTCTTGGGTTCAGTGGACATAGTAATAAAGATAATCGATGAGCTGGACCGCGGTTAACGCATTTCACGATGAAGCGTGCGGCGCTTCAGGAAAGGATTGTACTTAACCTTTTCCAGGCGGCCGGGGGTACGCAGGCTCTTCTTGTTGCGCGTGGTGACGTAGCGGGACGTAGGCTTTCCTTCGGCTTTAGCCTCGGTGCATTCGAGGATGATGATGTCTCTTGGCATGATGAAAATGTGTTACGGGGGAGGATTTATACACTATTCTTCGTCATCGTCAAGAGAAACAGATAAATCTACATCATTTTGTCCTCCCGCAAAGCCCAGGGCCACTCTGGGGCGGAACCGGGCGTT
>OJPI01001536.1_pt1 | contig 10199 bp, 7 predicted proteins | sample 1598461 | NCBI WGS metagenome assembly OJPI01 (sample SAMN03922483, study PRJEB24848) | human gut metagenome | isolation source: stool sample | host: Homo sapiens | place: Germany | collected 2011-05 | reverse complement strand
CGCTGGCCAGACAGGGAACCAGCCTGCTCTACCACAACCACAACTGCGAGCTGCGGCATGTGAACGCCGAAAAGCGCGCCTACGATATCCTCTTAGAAGAGACCGACCCCGCTTTTGTCAACTTTGAGTTTGACAGCTACTGGTTCACCGAAGGCGGTGCAAACGTGCTGGCATGGATGCAAAGGCTCGGCTCCCGGATGAAGCTGTGGCACATCAACGACCGGGGCACCCGCATCACCGGCAGTGCCATCACGCCTATCCTGAAAACCGACAGCATGGAGCTGGGCACCGGCAACATGGACTTGGACAGCCTGATGGCGCAGGCCCTTGCCGTGGAGGTGGATGCCGTTATTCTGGAAAGCCACCGCAATTGGGTGGACAATTCCCCCATCAAGAGCTTCCAGCTCAGTGCAAAATACCTTGCGCAAAAATTCTGACCTGCCATTCTCTCATTATTTTCTTCTTCATTATCCCCATAAAAGCAATGCCCCGCACCGGTTACTCCTTCCGGTGCGGGGCGTTGTGTTTTGCGGGGAATCTTTTTGCGTTACAGGGTGTGGGTGCCCGGCTGCAAGGTCAGGCTTCTGCCATCCGGGAGGGTGACTTCTGCGGTTCTGTTGCAGGGCACGGTGATGGTGTAGGTCACGGCATCGCCTGCATACTGCCAGCCGCTTTCAATGCGCCCCACCGGGGAATCGTACACTGCTTTTGCCCAGCCCAGAGCCGGGTTCGGGGTGGGGGCGATGGTCAGGGTCTCCCCTGCCAGATGGATGCCGCACACGCCACCGAACAGCCAGCCGCAGATGGCACCGTAGGAGTAATGGTTCAGGGATTCGCTGGGGTGGCCGTTTGCGTCAATGCCCGTCCATGTCTCCCAGACGGTGGTGGCGCCCTGCTTGACCTCATAGAGCCAGCTGGGAGCGGTGTCCTGTAACAGCAGCTTATAGGCGGTGTCGGCATAGCCGTACTTTGCCAGCACCTCGCAGAGGAAGGGTGTAGAAAGGAAGCCGGTGTTCAGGTGATAGCCGTTTTCCGCCACCATCCGGTTCAGGGTATCCGCAGCGGCTTGGCTCTCCTCCTCGCCCAGCAGTGCAAAGGCAATGGCGCGGACGTATTCGCACTGGCGGTCAGAAGTGATTTTCCCATTGTCAGTAAAGGCGGCGCGGTACGCCTTTACCGCCTTTTCTGCCGTGTCGCGGTACTGCGCTGCGTCCTCTGCCTTGCCCAGCGCCTGTGCAATTTCTGCCAGAAGCCGCCCGGAATAAGCCAGATACGCCGTACCCACGCTTTTGCGCGGGTTCATCATCGCCTGCATGGGAGTAATGCCAGGCTCACACCACTCGCCGTAGTCCAGACCGTTCAGCACCGTGTACTTGGCGTATGCCCCGGTCTGCTGTTCCTCGGTGGTCTGCTGTGCACGGCCAAGCAGGAACGCATACCACTTCTGCATCATCTCGTAGTTGTCCGCAAGGATCTTGCGGTCGCCGGTGCGCTTATAAAGGACGTAGGGCACCAGAATGGCGGCATCGCCCCAGCCCGCCGACATACAGAGCATGGGGGTCATGTAGCCGGGGCGGCTGGTGGGCGGCGCAATGTTCGCCATGCGTCCATCCGGGTACTGGTTCAGGCGGCATTCTACCAGCCATTTTTCCACCACCGGGTAGCAGTCCATCAGGGTCAGGCCGGTTTCAATGAACACCCCCATGTCCCCCGTCCAGCCGGCGCGCTCGCGGGTGGGGCAGTCGGTGGTGATATCACAGAAATTCCTCTTCTGGCTCCACACACTGTTTTTCACCAGCTGATCCACATCGGCGTTGCCGCACGCAAAGCTGCCGATGACCGGCATCTCTGAATAGACGGCGTGGGCAGTAAACTCTGCGCCGGTCAGCTCGATGTCCGTTTCCACCTTTGCGTACCGGAAGCCCATGATGGTAAAGCTGGGCTTGTAGTGGTTCTCGCCCTCTTTGCAGACGAGTTCCAGCATCTGTGCCGTGCCGCCCTCCTTGTGGCGATTCCGGTCCTGAAAGTTCTCCTGCGTAAAGTTGCCGTTCTCGTCCAGTGCTTCGCCGCACAGCAGCTTGATTTTCTGCCCGGCGTGGGCGGTCAGCTTCATCTCCACATAGCCAGCCATATTCTGCCCAAAGTCCAGCACAGTCTCGCCGTTGGGGGTACGCAGCAGCCTGCCCGCAAAGGCTTCCTGCTCCCGGATGGGCACGGTGTTCATACCGGTGATGGGCAGGGAGTTCGGCTCGGTCTTTACGCCATGCCAGCCGGAAGGCTCCCCTTCCAGCCGGGCATCATACACTTCGCCCTGCTGCATATCATTTTGGCGAATCGGGCCGCACTGGGTGGCCTCCATGTCGTCATCCGAAACGCAGACCGCCTTGCCGTCCACTTCCAGCTGGAACAGGACAGCCACTTCTTTCCCGAACAGGTCACGGTCACCATCCACGCCCGAGGTACTGCGGTACCAGCCGTCGCCCAATGCGATGAGCAGCTCATTTTCACCGTCACGGACAAGCGCAGTCACATCGTAGGTCTGTGCGCCCAAATGCTTGTTTGCGGTAAAGCTGCCGGGAGCAAGCACCATATCGCCGACACGCTTGCCGTTCAGCCATGCCGCATACAGTCCCTTAGCGGTAATGTACAGCCGCTTGCTTTCTCCCGCCGGAGCGGTGAACGTTTTGCGCAGATAACTTGCCGGGCGGTGGGGCTGATAAGGCTGCGCCTGCCCTTTGCCGGAGGCTTCCAGCGCCGCCTGCTTCTGCTCCCAGTTGGGCTTTGCAAAGGCGTTGATGGCATCGGTGCAGTCGATGTCCGGCTCTTCTGTCTCCGGGCAGACCCACACGCCCTGCCAGTCTGCCTGTGCAAGCCCGGTCTCGAAGGAAGCGGTGCTCCATGCACCGGGCTGGTCATTTTCATCCCACAGCCGGATGCGCCACTGTCCCTGCATCTTGGGCGGCACAGGGGTGGGCGTTTCGGTGTGCATCATACTGCTCAAAATCTTTCCGCTCGCCCACAGCGTTTTTGCTCCGGCGGTCACTTCGATTTCGTAGGCAGTCTGGCGCACGCCTTCGGCGCACTGCCACGATAAAAAAAGCGTCCCGGCATCTATGCCGAGAGGCTGGGTCAGATGATTCGTTTTCAGGTTTGTTGCTTGCATCATCCGCATCTCCTTTTTCCATTTGATTTCTGTTCTTATTATAAAGAGAATCCCACGGAATAAGGGTGCAAAATTTTGTGTTATCAGTCAAAAAGTCGTGTTATTTATGACAATTCAAAAAATTCATCTTGCTTCACGACTTTTCATCCGTACTGTCTGCGGTTCTTCTGTTATACTTTGGGTAAGAAAATCAAGGGGTCGTGGACTGCCCTCAAACGAAAGGAAGGCATTACAGAATGGACATTGAAAAGATCCTCCAGCAGATGACACTGGAGGAAAAAGCAGACTTCTGCTCCGGTTCGGATTTCTGGCATACACAGCCGGTGGAGCAGCTCGGTGTGCCTGCCGTGATGATGAGCGACGGCCCCAGCGGTCTGCGCAAACAGGACGAGCAGGGCGACCATCTGGGCATCAACGAAAGCATCCCTGCGGTCTGTTTCCCGTCCAGTGCGGCGGTGGCTTCCAGCTTTGACACCGCTCTGGCAGAAAAGCTGGGCGAAACGCTGGGCAACGAGTGCCGCGCCGAGAATCTGGCCCTGCTGCTTGGCCCCGGTCTGAACATCAAGCGCAGCCCGCTGTGCGGACGTAACTTTGAGTATTTCAGCGAAGACCCCTATCTCAGCGGTGAGATGGGCGCGGCACTGGTCAACGGCATCCAGAGCAATGGTGTGGGCAGCTGCATCAAGCATTTTGCCGCCAACAATCAGGAGACCGACCGGATGGTCAGCGACAGCGTGATGGACGAGCGCACCCTGCACGAGATCTATCTTCCCGCCTTTGAAACGGTGGTCAAAAAGGCAAAGCCGCTGGGCGTGATGGCCGCCTACAACAAGCTCAACGGCACCCACTGCTCGGAGAACAAGGAACTGCTGACCGACATCCTGCGCAAACGCTGGGGCTATGAGGGCATGGTGGTGACCGACTGGGGCGCAGTAAAAGACCGCGCCAAGGGCATCGCCGCCGGACAGGATCTGGAAATGCCCGGCGGAAGCGGCCGCGGCACAAACTCGATCCTTTCTGCCATCAAGGCAGGAACGCTCTCGGAGGAGGAGTTGAACGCTGCCGTCCGCAACCTGCTGCGGTTCGTGGATTCTGTGACCAAAACTGAAAACGCGAGCGCCGTATTTGACCGGGACGCAGACTACCGGATGGCAGTTTCTGTTGCAGAGAACTCTGCGGTTCTGCTGAAGAACGAAAAGGGCGTACTTCCTCTGGCAAAGGGCTGCAAGGCGGTGTTCCTTGGCGAATTTGCGCAGCACCCCCGGTATCAGGGCGGCGGCAGCAGCCATGTCAACAGTGCGAAGGTCAGCTGTGCGCTGGAGCACGCTCCCGGTGTAGCCTATGCACAGGGCTACCGCACCGATGAGGATACCGTTGATCCTGCGCTGGAACAGGCCGCCGTGGCTGCTGCTGCAGACGCAGAGGTCGCCGTGATCTTTGCCGGACTCCCGGAGCGGTACGAGAGCGAAGGCTACGACCGCACCACCCTTGCCATGCCGGAAAATCAGAATCATCTGATCGCCGCAGTCGCTGCGGTACAGCCGAATACCGTGGTCGTCCTGCACAACGGCTCTGCCATCGAAATGCCGTGGGTCAACGATGTCCCGGCTGTTCTGGAACTGTACCTTGCCGGTGACGGTGCCGGAGAAGCCGCCGTGAATCTGTTGTACGGCGCTGTCAACCCCAGCGGCAAGCTGGCAGAGACCTTCCCCCGGAGGCTGAGCGACACCCCGGCTTATCTTTCCTTCCCCGGCGAGCGGGAGACCAGCGTTTACTCTGAGGGCGTATTTGTCGGCTACCGCTACTACGACACCACGGAAGCAGATGTTCTGTTCCCCTTCGGTCATGGCCTTTCCTACACGACCTTTGAATACAGCGTACTCCGGCTGAGCCGCAGCACCGTCCGTGAGGGTGAAGAAGTGCAGGTCACCGTCACGGTAAAAAATACCGGCGCAGTCGCCGGCAAGGAAACGGTGCAGCTCTATGTAGCACCGCCCAAGGGTGAGCGTCACCGTCCGGTCCGGGAACTGAAAGGTTTTGCCAAGGTGTCCCTGCAGCCCGGTGAGAGCAAGGAGGTGCAGTTTACACTGGACAAGCGCAGCCTTGCCTATTATGAGCCGGAACTGCATGATTTCTATGCAGAAAGCGGCACTTACCAGATCTGCGTTGGTGCATCCAGCCGGGATCTGCGCCTGACCGGCTTGCTGGAATGGCAGGCAGCGCAGCCGCTGCCGGTACACTTTACCGCAGCCTCCACTCTGAAGCAGGTCATGACCCACCCGGTGGGTGCTGCCATCATCGGACCGATCCTGCAGCGTATGGCCGCAGCCGCAGGCAGCGCCACCGGAAAAAAGGACGATGATGATTCTTCTCTGTCCATGATGATGGGAATCCAGCTCAACACGCTGATTGATTTCCACGTCCTGACCGAGGAGCAGCTGAACGGCATCCTGAGCCAGATCAATCAGGCGTAAGGCAGGGATTGCGCGATAAAATAAGTCCTACTCTCTCCACTTTATTGCCATAAATTTCCCAAAACCTCTTGACGCATTCTACATACAGTGGTATTTTTCTTGTAAATCCCACTGCTTTTGTGGATTGGCCCAAAACCATCCACAAGATGTGGTCGTGTTCATTTTGAACACAGCCACAGAAAGTGGTTGGTTATCACCGTGAGACCCCACCACTTCAGTGAGGGAAAGTCCGCAAAAGAATTTACCGCCCCGCAACACACCCGATTCATTTTGCCGCCGTTTCACCCGACAAAATCATCGCTGCGCTGCGTGGGCGGTATTTTTCTTTTAGGGAGCTGCACCTTGAAAATTTCATGAGCCGACCGAACGTGATACCGACTTTCCGTCAACTCCGCTGCACAAACAGGGGCAGGAACTTCGTTCGGGGCAAACGGCGACCCCCTTACATGAGCAGCGGAACTCTCTACTTATTTTTGCGTCTTAACAATTCGGAAACAATTACCCAGAAACGGTTTTGAGCGCAGCGGTAGAGGGCAAGAACCGTCCCGTGGCCACAAATTTTCAATTCTTGAAAATTTCCTGTCCATCCAGGACTTCACTTCTGCAATGCGTCTGCATTTCCGAAGTGATCTTGTTGGGGCGTGCCTGCCCCAAACCCTGCTCATAGTTCGCACCTGACGGTGCGAACAGCAACGGCGTGTCGTGCTTACATAACTTCACCGAGGAGTTATCGAACAGACAGGAGGTACAATGACCAAAACGAATGTTCAACCGATTCCTAGTAATTCCCAGCACCACGACACGCCGAACAACAAAACGCACGTCATCAAGTTCCGTGTGACAGCGGAGGAAAAAGCGTCACTGGAACTCACTTGCAAACTCCTGAATCTCTCCCTCTCCACTTTTATCCGCCGCGCCATCCACAACGTCAAGATTGATAAAACGGTCATCGTTGCAGGCGGCGGCGAAGAAACCCTGACCGCTGTTTCCACTTTGCTTGCCCAGTGCAGCAAGGTGGGCGGAAACCTCAACCAGCTTGCAAGGCACTTCAATTCCGGCGGTGCAGACACCGAGCAGATCCGGGCGAAACTCCTTGACGAACTTGCAGACCTGACTGCATTCCGGCTCAGCGCCGAGAAAGTTCTGGGTGAACTGTATGGCAACGCTCAAGCATATCAGCTCTAAGAACTCGGACTACACCGCCATCGAAACGTACCTCGTTTACCAGCACGACGCGTTCACCGGGAAGCAACTTTTGGATGAACAGGGCAAACCGAAGCTGCGGGATTCGTACGTCCTCGATACACTTGAGTGCGGCGATTTCTCGTTTGCAACAGCCTGTCTGCTGGCAAACCGCAAGTATGGCAAGAACACCCAACGCGATGATATTAAGAGCCATCAGTATATCATCAGCTTCGACCCACGAGATGCAGCCGACAACAGCTTGACCATGGAAAAGGCACAGGCACTTGGCCTGAAATTCTGCGAAGAAAACTTCCCCGGTCATCCTGCCATCGTCTGCACTCACCCGGATGGACACAACCATTCGGGAAACATCCATGTCCACATCGTGATCGGCAGCGTCCGAACACGAGAAGTGGAGCGTAAGCCCTATATGCAGAAGCCCCGTGACTGGCGTGAGGGTATGAAGCACTCCAGCACAGCCCAGACCATGCGACACCTCCGTGTCGAGGTCATGGAGCTGTGCGAGGGTGCCGGACTGTACCAGATTGACCTGCTCAACGGCTCGAAGGAGCGCGTGAGCGAAGCCGAGTATTGGGCAAGACGGCGTGGGCAGCAGAAGCTCGACCTTGCAAACGCAGCCCTTGCCGCAGCTGGACAACAGCCCAAGCAGAAGAAGTTTGAAACCGTAAAAGATACCCTGCGGAAACAGATTTCTTCGGTGTTGTACCGTGCTACCAGCTTTGAAGATTTTTCCGACAGGCTCTTGCAGCAGTACGGCATTGCCGTCAAGGAAAGTCGCGGATGCCTAAGTTATCTGCCTGCTGGAAGAACAAAGTTCATCCGAGCGAAACATCTCGGTGACAAGTTCGATAAGGCAGCAGTGCTTGCCACGTTGCAGGCAAACACCGAGCGCAAGCCCAAGGCGCAGTTCAAGCAGAATACCATCGGGAAACTGATTGACATTCAGGCAAAGCTGGCCGCGGGCAAGGGCACAGGCTATGAGCGTTGGGCAAAGAAGTACAACCTCAAAGCCATGGCACAAACTCTGATCCTCTTGCAGGAAAAAGATTTGCTCAACGAGGACGCCCTGAACCAGCGCATCGCCGAACTGGAAACCAAGTACCACGACGCACTGGCAGTGGTGAAAGACCTCGAAGGTCGCATGAAATTCAGCAAAGAGCTGCGCTATCACATCGCAGCCTACACCAGCACCAAGAATGTTGCACAGCAGTTAAAGACTGCCAAACGACCCGCAGCCTTTGAGGAACAGCATCGTGCAGAGCTGACAGCGTACCGGGCGGCAGCAGCCTATTTCAAGGCAAACAACCTCACCAAGCTGCCCAGCCCGAAAAAGCTGGAAGCCGAGTATGCGCAGCTGGCATCCGAAAAGGCAAAGTTCTACGAGCAGTACAAGGAATCTAAAGAGGAACTGCTCAAACTGAAAACCGCAAAGCAGAATGTTGCGTCCTTTTTCCGGGAGGAAGAACAGACGCAGCAGGAGAGATAAAGGAGTGTGCGTATGATCAATCTGAAAATCGACCCGGAGTTTCAGTCTCAGATTCCCCCTCTGACCGATGATGAATTTAAGCAGCTTGAAGAAAATATCTTGAAAGAAGGCAAGCTGATTTCTCCTTTGATTGTCTGGGGTAATACCCTTGTTGACGGCCACAATCGTTATGAAATCGTTCAGGAGCATCCCGAAATCTCTTTCTCCACCATGCCGCTCCCGTTTGAAAGCAGAGAAGAAGTCCTCGCATGGATCTGCAAGAATCAGCTGGGGCGGCGTAATCTCACGCCGGAGCAGAAGAAGTTCCTCATTGGAAAACAGTACAGTGTGGAGCATCGGAAGCCCGGTGGAAACGGCAACAACCAGCACACGGCTGCTGCCAAGAAAACCGCCCCGGAGGAATTGTGTCAATTTGACACAATTCCTCCCACTGCCACAGAAGCAAGCGTTCGTAAGCAGATTGCAGAGCGGAACAATGTCAGCGAATCCTACGTTGCCCGTTCTGAAAAGTTCATGCGGGGCGTAGAGATCATGGAGCAGATGATGCCCGGTACAAAAGAAAAGATCCTGTCCGGGCAATTCAAAGTCCGTGATGCCGATATGCACCGCCTCGCCAGAGCTGATTTTCCGAACCGTAAGCAGATCGTGCACGAGATTCTGCACCCGGAAGACCGTCCCGCTCCGCAGTCGAGCTACTCACACTACTCTGGAATCAACTACTCCGCGCTGGAAGTCGCCGTCCGGCGGATTCAGCAGGACTTTGATTTTTTGATGAGATACTTGCCTAAGCTACCGGACGATTCCTACGCCAAAACTGAAACGCTAAAAATCCTCAAGCAGCACAAAGCGTATATGGCACAGTTTGAAGAAATGCTGAACGATAAAGAAATCGCATAACGACAGGCACTTGTAAGCCATCAACAAGCCACCAGCCGCAAGAGCAGGGCGGAAAGCATCCGCGCCCTTGCGCCTGATAAAAATTGGAACTTTGATTTTCTCGCCCGAATTTGCCACGGTGGGACGATCAAAGGAGCGTGCGTTTGAACAAAAAGAAAAAGTCCACAAACACTTCCCCCTACCCCGATGAAGTCATCGACCGTCTGGCACGGGCATTCTACCCAGCCATCCTTGCCTGTTGGAACAGCGAGGAAGGGCAAAGAGAGTTTGCCGCGTGGCAGGCGGAACAGGCTCATCATATTCCAAGCAAAGAAAAACAGAGCGTTCCCGACGGGGAACGCCCTGTTGTACATATCGCTATCGTCTGTGGTCTTTTGCAGGGTGCGTCCTATTCAGGGGCGCACCCTGTTTTTGTTTTGCCCTTAATCTTCTAGCCCATGGCTCCCGGTTACGTTTTTCAAGTATTCTTCTAGATTACCGTTCAGAATCAAATCCGCATAGCCCAGTGGGTCATTGTAAATAAGGTAATCCAGCTCCGTCTGCTGCGCCATGGTCACATCCAGCGCATCCTCGATCCCGGTGCAGTCGATAGAAACCTTTCTGCCATCCCGGAGCAACAGCTCCACGCAGCTGGTGTCCATGTTGAAATGACAAGCTCTTGCATCGTACTTCATGTTTGTGTCCTTTCCGCCTTACGGCACTCTTACCGTGGTCTGTCGTGCTTTTTTGTGATAAGGTCTAGGACGTTTTTCGATGGAAGCAAGGGATTCGTTCTGTTTTCCGAAGAATACAAAAAATCCGAACCCTTCTCCTATCGGAAAAAAGTTCGGATTTTGTTGATGTGGTGCACCTCCAGGGACTCGAACCCTGGGCCCACTGATTAAGAGTCAGTTGCTCTACCAACTGAGCTAGAGGTGCATATGGTGACCCGTACCGGAATCGAACCGATGTTAAAGGCGTGAGAGGCCTCTGT
>OJPI01001535.1_pt1 | contig 10210 bp, 7 predicted proteins | sample 1598461 | NCBI WGS metagenome assembly OJPI01 (sample SAMN03922483, study PRJEB24848) | human gut metagenome | isolation source: stool sample | host: Homo sapiens | place: Germany | collected 2011-05 | reverse complement strand
CTATCTAGTTGTATTGTGAATGGCAGATCAGCTTTTCTGCCGCTTTCCGATTCCAGGAAACTGTCTATCGTTGCCCCCGGAAGCAAGTGTACGTATCCTTTTTTGCTTCCGATAAACGTAATCATGGCCCCCACCAAGATAACGAGGAGAGAGCCATGAAACAACAATATGGGGAACCGTCGCCATAAAGCGCGTCGGATGAGAGCAACAAGTGCAATGGTGGCAATTATTCCCCACAAACAACAAAACCAACATGTATGATATATATTTCTTTCTACAAAATCTGTCCCATACGCTTGTTCTACGAAAGTAGTCACAGCGAGTAGTCCCACCAGACAGATATATAAGATAATAAGTAACCTTTTCAACTGTATAATCTTTTATGATATTAAAATGGAGCGTATTCCTTATTCTTACATTCTTTCACTCCCATACATTCCATCTCAATCAACCATCCGGGACGGCATACCGGAGCATGAACAAATACTTTAGGAGTATGTGGGAAACGTTTGTCATACATTGCTTTAACAACTGTATAGTCGGCTATGTCACGCAGATATACAATCATTTGTCCCAAATCTTCAAACGTGCAGTCCGCTTCTTTCAACAGGGTTTCCACATTCTCCCACATTCGTTCTGTCTGTTTGCGGATGTTGCCGGGATATACCACTTCGCCTTTGTTGTTGATACTTGCCGTTCCTGAAATAAATACCTGTCGGCGGTCGCCATAATCTACATACGTGCCACGTTCAAAGCTTACTCCATATTCATAAGTTGGGTTCAGATGGGTAGGAGCATAGAGGAAATGAATCTGTTCCGGTTGCAGTCCTGCTACGGCGTAAGTATCCATTTGTACCAGTACTTTCGGGTCGGCATGCCGGCCGTCGATGCCTGTGCTGGAAATATAATGTGTTTTTTCTGTCAGGTTTTGGGTGACGAAAACTTCATTACGTGCTTTCACTACTCCGGCATAATTCACATCTACATTTTGCACGAAAAACCATGTGCGGATACAATTGTCTGCCAGTTTACAACCTTGTTCCATGAGTTGCATCACATAGTCATTCAATAATAGACGGGTCTGGTATTCCGAATTGGCGGCACGATTGAATGCACTACCGCCCCAGAAGTGGCGATAGGCACTGTGTTTCACCTCAAAAAGCCCGTTATGTAAGACTTGTGTCTGTACATCTGTCAACAGGTAAACCCATAAGGCTATTTTTGTTCCGTCCAGCGGGGGCTGTTCCACAATGGAAAGTGCGCAGTCCGAACCTTCGGTTGTCAATGCCAGTAGTGTATCTGCCTGATTGGCAGCGTCACTAAGGAAATAACGTTTGAGGATGGCAACTGCTCCTTTCAATTCTTGGGTAAGTAAATAATCGTAGGTGTTTAATACTGCATTCAGCTGTTCTTCGTATGTATCTTCCGGTTTAGTAGAATGAATGATAATATGATACTCTGAAGCTTCTCCTCCTGCATTATATTTAAAAATCTCTGTTAGCGTCTTTTCAGACTGAATATTCTGTTGTTTTTTGTTGTTCATATCAGTTGGGTAAATAACTATTTATTCTTGCGCATCGTTATTGATCCAGTCGTCAATAAGGGTCAAAATCGGAGATGATACTATTTCTTTTGAGTGATCGTATCCCCAGGTTGAACTAATAGTGGTATTCAATAATGTGTGCAATACGCTTTCTTGCGCACTGCCCGGCTTGACGAGTAACATGCCATCTACTTTCTTCGACGGGCGGTTGACCAGTGCCTCGTAACTTTTACCTTCTGTCAGATACAGGTTGGCTGCTGCCGAACTACCTCCACCATGACAGTGTGCGCATGTCGTATTAAATACTTTTTCTTGAATGCCATGGTACATACCTACATTTACAGTTCCCACATCCATAAGGATGGTGTCGTCAACTGCTGTAAGGTCGTCCATTGACTGAAAACTGATAACTCGTTTTCTCAATTTATTAATAACGCACAATTCAATAGTGGTTACTTTATCACTGACTCCTGTCATCGTAACCTGGATCTCATCATCTTCGACCGCCGGAATTGTTTTGGTGACAACGGCATACTCGCTCTCATCACTGAAGCCTGCCACTACAACACTATAACCATCGGGCCATTTACTGATACCATTGATCTTACCGCTCATCTTCAGCGTGCGTCCTTCTTCTGATAGGGTCTCTGTCTTTTCGTAAATACGTCCGTCATCACATGATGTGATGTATGCCAATAACAGTAGATAACCCCCGAAAAGAATGTATTTTTTCATAAACAAATCCTTTCTTGTGCTATTTAGAATGTATACTGAAGTAGAATACTGGCCGAATGTACTGCCAAACCTAAATCGTCGTTATCCCGATCAAGTTGGGTATCATGACCTTTACGGGCAATATACTGGTACATTGCTTGTAACTTCAGATTACAGTTCTTGAAAAAATAGTTCATACCCACGGCTGGCATATTTAGAAAACCATTGGTGTCCATTCCGTTACGGTTGAAGAAATCATAGCGTGCAGCTGCTTGCAGACGGGGGGCAACGAAGTAACCACCTTGTACATAGCCGCCCAGGTAATTATATGACTCGGAAATCTTTTGTCTTTTTGTGAAGCCAACATTCATATAATAGACTTCAGCACCGAGGTAAAGTTTGTTCTTTAGCATTGCAAACTCCAATCCGGCACGATAATCATTGGTACTTTCATTTTCACTTTCTACATTGATAGAGGTAGAAATACCAAACATGATTTTGTCTTCATTCAGCCTGTTCGGATTTCCCTGTGTAGCGGGCATCACTCCTTTAGGCATATAGGTGAAACGTCCGGCGTACAGTAAAGACGGAATGTGCCAGTCATCACTAAATGTTTTTGTTGCTGTATTTACTGCTGCACCCGTACCGTTGAATAAACCGATTTCATACCCGAATTTATCAGCTACCAAACCGTGAATCTCTACACCTAAATCGAATCCGGTGCCAATATTGGGTGTTACCGCATTCAAAGAATAGGGGAGGATAACGGGAGCAGTCAGTGATACTGGCAAACTAGGTAACAATGTTTCTCCCAGTGTTGTCAGGTAGGCATGTGAAAACGGAGTTTTGAATTTACCGACCCGGATGGCAAACTGCTTTTTCAGTTGAACATCAAACCAGGCTTGTTGAAGTAATGCGCCTCCGCTGGCTGCCGCATTTATGGAAAGGTTGAAAGATACTTTATCGAAAGCCTTTCCGGTGAATCCGAGTACGGCGTAAGGAACTGAAAATCCGGAGTTGGCTATGTTATCTTGATTGTATGCTTTATCCAGTCCTTCATCGTCGTACCAATTGAAGTTTGCACTGGTCTGTACGAGCAGATAGGGTTTGAATACAAAATCTCCTTTCTTGGTTTCGATAGTGAATCCTTCTCTTCCAGCTAATGATACTACACCATTTTCTGTATCTTCTTCATGTTGTGCCATAGCGGCCAAAGGCATTATGGCAGTCAGCATGGCAATGATTATAAATCTCTTCATAATTACTTTATATATACTACTTTTAGTTTAAAGTGAATTTAAAAATGCAATCAGCGCATCCCGGTCTTCCTTACTCATATTCTTAAATAAGTTCTTTGATGCTTCTCCTTCTCCGCCATGCCACATGATGGCTTCTGTCAGATTGCGGGCACGTCCGTCATGCAAGAAATAAGTATGTCCGTTGACCTTTTCTTGTAAGCCGATTCCCCAAAGAGGGGTAGTACGCCATTCGTTTCCACGTGCCAGCCCGCTTACATAGTTGTCGTTCAGTCCGACTCCCATAATTTCAGAACCCATATCATGTAATAGATAATCAGAATAAGGGTGAATCGTTTGACCGCCTAACCACGGGAGTTGAGTATTATTTAATAAAACACTACCACGTGTTTTAGTGTGTAAAGTGGTCACATGACAGAGATGACATTTGGCTTTATAGAAGTTCTGTTCCCCTTTGATTACTTGCGGATCGTTTACATTACGCCGGGCGGGAACACCAAGACTTTGCATATAGAGATCTACGTTTTCCATCTCTTCTGTGCTGACATCCAGTTGGTCGTAAGAAAGCCCCATCATGCTGCCTTGGTTTACTTGTATTTGTCCTTCACAGATTTCTTCCGGATAGCGGCTGTTGGTAACGCCCATATCACTGGAGAATCCCAATTCTACAGTTAAATCGGCATGTTGAGCTTTGTTGCCGGATAATCCCAGACTTCTCACTCCGCGTTCGGTGATGTAATTACATCGTCCGCTGATTCCATATTCGGGATAATTACTTTTTGCTGCAAGTGCTTCAATTTCAACAGGATCTAGTGCCATCATTTGCCCCATGCCTACATGGCGTAATGGAATACGTACGGTACAAAACAAATCTTCCGGTTTGATTTCTTCGGCATACCATTCAGATATAGTATAATTGGGTTTGCAAAGTGTGTAGGCTTCTCCATCAGGGAAAGAAAATGTCTCGTAAGTGTATTCCACAGACAGTTTGCCTTCCGGTTGCACTCCATAGATTGCCTGGTCATGAAGCACACGTCCATAATCTTGAAAGAAAGCTCCGTTTTTACGGGATATGTAGACTAGCATGGAAGAGAATCCATAGCTGCCCGATCCACCCTCTGTCCATAAAGAGGGTTTGGTACGTCCCGCATTCCGGTGGCAACTGCCGCACGAATAACCGGCATAAACGGGGCCAAGTCCGCCGCCATGCCCGTTGTTGCTTGTACGTACATCGTCATATAGCCTGTCGCCTCGGGTGAAACGTACATCGTATGCTCCTGTTATCCAATCTGCAGGCGTGTCATAAGCAACAGACGAATTCAAGAAAATAGTTGATGTTCCGGCTGATAGAGCATAGCCCTCCGGAATCTCGATATCCAATATGTCAATTCCGTCATCATCACAGGCAGAGCATGCCAACAGGCAAAAGAAAGAGAATGAATATTTTAGAAAGTGATTCATTGTTTATTGACTTTGTTTCAATAATATGTTTTAAACATACCAAAGAAGTAAAGGTGGATCATTGAATTCCAACCTTTACTTCTCAATAATATCTTAGCTAAGATAAAGCTTTATTGTACTTTACGTGGTTCACCGTTTTTGTAGAGAAGGAATTCCAATGTGTGGAAACCGCGTACATTTTGTGCCGATTCGACAGCAGCTTCATCATCACCTTCACTCCATTCGAGATCACTCCAACTTTGAGAATTCAGTATTTGTACAATAGCATTCTGATCCAGAGGCCAGCTGTCCATGTTAGGATCAAGTCCCATTTCGTCTACCGGACCGAATAAGAAAGCTTCGCTCTTTTCCCATGGTTCACGAGCAGTGATCCAAGCATCACAAGCTGTTTCAAAAGCACTATTTGACGGATTGTCTGCAAGGGCTATTACTGCATTGTAGAGAGCGTCATTTTTTTCTTTCAAACTTTTGTAGGTAGGCACTACTACTGCATCTACATATTGTGTTACTACAGGATTAAGTACTGCGTCTGTATTGATATTGTTGCTATTATTTGCAATATAGGATTTTAACTCGTTCTTAAATAGAAGCTCCAATTCGGAACAAGCATCCATCGCTGCTACTGTTTCTGCACTCGGAATGTGATTGCGGAAAGGTTGCGGAATGGCTTGAATAGCGTCTGCTGCTTTCTTGATCGCGTTTTTGATATTGGAGTCCAGTTCGGAATTGACACCGGCTATTACTTTTGATAAGGAATTAGCGTGTATGCTACCATTCAGGGAACCATAGTAAGCGTTCCGGATAGAGTAGATATTATTTGTATAGTCATCACGAGAGTGCCAACTATACCAAGACTCCACTTTATACAGAGCTTCTGTTGTGTTTCCTTCTTTATAGGTATTATACGGATCTCCGATTTTTGTGCTACCGACTTCACTGGCAATTTCCGCGCATTTATCCACAATTTCTTCCACACAGTTCAAGGCACTTGCGTAAGTAGAATTGTTATGAGCCTTGAACAGGGAAGCATAGCTTTCACCTCCTTTATAACTTGAATTCCATGCGTTGTAGAGATCGGTTGCATCTGTTTTTAAAAGTGCCGCTACATTTCTCATGTAGTTATTCCAACTTGATGCGTTTTCAGAGGTATAATCAATATTTTCAGGGTCTACCGTCTGATTGTCATCGTCACTGCTGCAAGAAGTTGTTGTGAATGCTAATCCCAATATTAGGGCTGCGACATAAAAGAATTTTGTTTTCATCATATAAAAATTAAATAATTGATTATTTGTTATTTCTTAATAAACCATCCTATATAGGCAATTCCAATAGAAAATTCGTTTTCACTGTTGTATGACTTTGATACGCCAAAAACTTTATTTGTACCAATCTGGCGGGTTGCATAGTCTGCTTTTATCACTAAGTTTGGCAAAGCGTACCAATTTAATCCCGCTGTCCACATACTTACTTGGCAACGCTTTTCCATCGTTTGCCCTTTTTCCCCTTTCTCTTGTGGGTTGTAGTATTCATAGCGGGCAAATGGATAGATTACCGGAATCTTTTTATTGCCTCCGAAGACCGAGCGGATATTAATGCCGGCTTCTGCTGCATAACTTACGGCATTCTTCGCTACCGGAGCCAGACGGCTGTAAGGCGATTTATTGGATAATTTGACATTTGCCTGACTTACTCCTAATGAATTTCCTAAATTTCCATATAAGATATTACCGCGTGCCGTTACATATTTATTGCGATACTGTGCATCTGCGGTGAAGATTTTTATCGGAATTTTTCCATAGCTTGCATAAGTCTGTTCTTTATCAGAGTTGGCTCCTGCATCTGCACAATAATAAAATGATGCACCTACACGCAAACCGGGAACTCCTTTATAATCTAAACGAAATACATATGCGGGAGAAGTGAAGTTGTCTTCCTCAAAGATTCCCTGTTTGCCACTACCTACCCATGTGTTACGGTCGAATCCATTAGGATTCAGGCCTGCTACCACCATAGCTTGATAATCGAAGCTTGCATACCCTTTTCCGAAAGAACCAAAGATTTCCAGACCATTTTCATGCCAGGTAGAAGGCAAAAGGCTTGTTTCACCTTCCGGGCGTGAAGTTCCGAAGAAATTGATCGGTTCATGGTGTGCGTTAGTCAATCCTACCGGAACAATAATATGTCCGGCACGTACATTGAGGGAGCGGTGAATTAAACGTGTGATGTGAAATTGTTCGATAGCTACTTCACCTCCTTTTTCAACTTCTGTTTCGTATTCACCGTTTTCGGTGTTTTCTAATTCGAAAGCTGTACCTGTTCCACCAGATTCAAACTCAATCTCTGCACCGAGTATCCATTTGGAATTGAACTTATAATCAAAAGCTAAAACGAAACGGGGAATTGAAATGGTATTCCTGTTTTTCTTTGGATTACCATCGTTTCCTCCATAGAAACGGTTGATGCCATAATCTTTAAAATTAGCGACCATTTCACCGTATCCTCCAAAACGGAATTTTGTATATTCTTCTGTAGAAGAAAAATTACTACTTTTGGAAATTTCTTTTGTCTCCTGTGCTGGAATTGTAAGAGAAGGTAGGAGACTAAGAATAACGATTGCTGTTATTTTTCTCATCTTTTTAATAATTTTATCGGCTGCAAAGTTAGATGAGGTTAAAAAATGTGGCAATACCTAATATTAGGCATAGTTGTTTCTTAAATTCAGTATATGTAGGTAATTTTAATCTAAAGAGTAAAAAAAATATAGTAGTAGATGAAATAAAACAGACAAAGGTGTATTTCAGTATGATAATTTTTACTGATATACACCTTTGTCTGTTGTTAGTGTGTAGAGTTGTCTTTATTATTTCATAGTGTCACCGATTTTGTTTGTAATTGAGCGAATCGTTTCTTCTACAACCAGTTTCCTTGAGTATATCTACCATCAGGAAACTACCTTTTCAGAAACGATTCAACTCAGACAAACTACATACAAACAAAGCTAAACTTATGCTAAGGTTATCGCTTAAACTGCCATCTTTATACCTTCTTTTTTACTGCAATATCGTTTGCATTGCTGGCAAAGGTCATATCCCAGCATAGCTCCTAAAATAAAATCTTCTTCGGCAGTCAGTTGGTTTAAAGGACGGATGATGATGTGCCGCATGGCTTCCATACATTCTGCCTTTCCAAAAAACAGGTTAATTTTATTGGTACCTACTTCCTGTATCATATAACTGATCTTTTGATTTTTCAATCGGCGGATGGCAAATTCTTCGTGCTCTTTACTCATTGTGTAAAGTACCATGTTGCGTACGCCTTTCTTAAACTCATAAATATGATTAAGAAAAATTCGGATTTCGCCGGGGATGATTCTTTCAGTTGCCATGATGCAAAGTATTCTTTTTATGTTAAGGTAAAATTAGCTAATTTCTTGTTTCACTTGTTCGGCCCATGCGCTGATACGTTCGTCTGTTTTGCTATCTTCGTTGACTTCGTCAAGTGGAAGACCTACAAACTTACCGTCTACGACGGCAATGGAAGAATCGAAGGTATAGCCTGCAGTATCTGTTGCTCCACAGAATTTGCAGTGGGTATCTTTCAGATCTTCATAAAGAATACCTATTGCGTCACAGAATGTGTCGCTATACGAGTCAGAGTCGCCGCAACCGAACAGGGCTACAGATTTGTGGGATAAATCACACTTCTTTAAAACTTTTACTCCATCGTACCAGTCGTCTTGAAGTTCGCCTGCTCCCCATGTGGAAGAGCCGAGCACCAATACGTCATATTCATTGACTAATGCCTCTGTTAGCTTGGATACATCAAATACATCTGCCGATGGTACATCTAATTTCTCTGCAATTCGACGGGCAAGGTCTTCTGTTGTTCCGGTTGTGGAACCATAAAATACACCAATTTTATTCATCTTTGATTCGTTTTTAAATGTAACGCTGCAAAGATAGAGGGTCTTAAAGAAATAGGAAATCCCCATTTATAATGGAAGATTTGTCTCCTTCTCATTATAAATGGGGATATATGGAATAAAAAATGATCGATCTTTTTAATGGTGGAACAAGCGGATGCCTGTAAATGCCATTGCCATATTGTATTTGTCGCAAGTTCCAATCACATGATCGTCACGTACTGACCCGCCCGGTTGTGCAATATAGCTAACGCCACTCTTGTGTGCGCGTTCTATATTATCTCCGAATGGGAAGAATGCATCCGATCCTAAAGCTACGCCTGTCATCGTATCCAACCATGCCCGTTTTTCTTCGCGTGTCAGTATTTCAGGCTTTTCAGTGAAGAACTGTTGCCAGATACCGTCTGCCAGTACGTCGTCATAATCTTCCGAAATGTAAACGTCAATCGTGTTATCACGGTCTGCACGACGGATTTTTTCAATCCACGGCAAGTTCATCACTTTCGGGTGTTGGCGTAAATACCAGATATCTGCTTTATTTCCTGCCAGGCGCGTACAGTGAATACGTGACTGTTGGCCTGCGCCAATACCGATTGCCTGTCCGTCTTTGGCATAACATACAGAATTGGATTGTGTATATTTTAAAGTGATTAAGGCAATGATTAAGTCGCGTTTTGCATCAGCCGGGATTTCCTTGTTCTGCGTAGGCATCTCTTTCAAAAGACTTTCATCGATCTTCAATTCGTTTCTTCCTTGTTCGAAAGTTACTCCGAATACATCTTTATGTTCGATAGGAGCCGGGCGGTATGCAGGATCTATCTTTATTACATTATAGGTTCCTTTTCTTTTATTCTTTAGAATCTCCAGTGCTTCGGGAGTGTAGTCAGGAGCAATGACTCCGTCGGATACTTCACGGTTGATGATGCGTGCTGTTTCTTCGTCACAAGTGTCGGACAATGCGATAAAGTCTCCGTAAGACGACATGCGGTCTGCTCCACGTGCACGGGCGTATGCTGTAGCCAATGGAGATAGTTTCATGTCATCGACAAAATAAATCTTCTTCAGCGTGTCGCTCATTTCTACCGCAACAGCAGCACCTGCAGGGCTGACATGTTTGAAAGACGCGGCAGCCGGCAGTCCGGTAGCTTCTTTCAGTTCTTTTACAAGTTGCCAACTGTTGAATGCATCCAATAGATTGATATAACCGGGACGTCCATTCAATACTTCGATGGGGAGTTCGCCTTCTTTCATGAAGATACGGGCAGGCTTTTGATTAGGGTCTGTCTCTTATACACATCTGACGCTGCCGACGAT
>OJPI01001534.1_pt1 | contig 10222 bp, 6 predicted proteins | sample 1598461 | NCBI WGS metagenome assembly OJPI01 (sample SAMN03922483, study PRJEB24848) | human gut metagenome | isolation source: stool sample | host: Homo sapiens | place: Germany | collected 2011-05 | reverse complement strand
TTTCTTCTGTCTGTACGACTGCTGTCAGTTGTCCTTTGAAAAGGGACATCTGCGGAGCCTGGAAAGATTCGAGTGACGAAGGATCACCGTTGGCAGCCGCACGATAAGAGCCGGAACCACGAACATTGAACTTCACCTTGTTCGTAGCGTCAGGACAGAGGTTACCGTTCTTGTCGACAACGCGAACATTGATAAAAGAGAGATCCTTGCCATCGGCTTTCAGGCGGTCGCGGTCAGCTTCCAACTCGATGCGGTAAGGCTTGCCGGCTGTATGTACCACTTCTTCGGCAACAGCTTTGCCATCTTTGTCATAAGCCACCACTTTCAGAGTACCCGGCTCGTATTTCGTGTCCATCCACATCAGGCGATAGCGTTTCTGGCGCTCGAAGCTCTTTTGAGCGGCTTCCGTATAGCTACTGTCCAGTTCGACGCTCAGATCTTTCGTGCGTTTTCCCTGACTCTTACCGTTGATGAACAATTCGGCAGAAGGATAATTCGTGTACACAAAGACAGGCGTCACTTCCCCTTCACGTCCCGGCCAGGTCCAATGAGGCAGAATATGCAACGTACGTGCCGTTTTGTTCCAATGGCTGCGGTACAGATAGAAACGATCCTTCGGAATACCCGCAAGGTCAATGATGCCGAACAGGGAACTATGGCTTGGCCAATCCGTATAATAGGGAGTCGGTTCTCCCAAATAGTCGAATCCGGTCCACACAAACTCACCGATGCAATACGGCAAATCTTCATGCTGGATAAAGTCGTCCTCCGGCAAATTGGACCAACCGCAATGTTCCACATCATAAGAGGAAGCTTGGTGGTCATCATATTTCGCCATCGCCTTACGTTCGACCGGGAACTTATAAACACCGCGGGAACTTACCGTCGAAGCCGTTTCGCTACCTAAAACAATCCGCTGCGGCAACTTCTTATAGTTTACCTTATATTTGAAAGGACGGTAGTTGAAACCGGCCACATCCATCACAGCAGCAAAGTTATTGTTAACTACGGCATCCGGAGCATCCATTCCCTGCGTGACCGGACGTGTCGGATCTTCGCGGTGACAGATATCCTGCAACCATTTAGCAATCTTCGTATCTCCCTCATTCCACTGGTTGGGCACTTCATTACCGATACACCACATGACAACGCTCGGATTGTTGCGGAAGTTATGAAGCAAGTTCACGAGGTCTTTCTCCGCCCATTCGTCGAAGAGTAAATTGTAACCGTTCTTACATTTCGCCACGTTCCACTCGTCAAAGCTCTCCGCCATGATCATCATCCCCATTTCGTCACAAGCCCTTATCAGTTCGGGAGCAGGCATATTGTGGGAAGTTCGGATCGCGTTACATCCCATGTCTTTCAGTATCCGTATCTGGCGACGGATGGCAGCATCATTGACGGCAGCTCCTAACGGGCCGAGATCATGATGGTTACAGACACCCTTAAAGACAGTCCGCTTGCCATTCAGGAAGAAACCTTTGTCCGGTATAATCTCGATCGAGCGGATACCGAAAGGAGTCGTATAGACATCCTTCAGCTTGTCGCCTTCATACAGACGGGTTTCCGCAGAATACAAAGCCGGCATTTCAGGAGACCATAAGGACGGGTCTTGGATAACAAACTCCTGCTCTGCCTGATCATTGTTGTATTTCATCTGGGCAAGAGAAGTGCGGACAGCCGTCAGCTTCTGCTTGTTCGGGTTCCATACGCTGGTTTCTACGCTATATTTGGCGGGATCAGCACCTTCGGGAAGCACCACTTTGGTAAGCACGTTCACTTTGGCAAACTTTTCATTTACCGAAGGAGTCGTGATATAGGTACCCCAAACCGGGATATAGGCGTCTTCGGTAACGATCAAGTGAACATTCCGGTAAAGACCGGCACCGGGATACCAGCGGGAAGATTCCGGCAGGTTTTCCAAACGTACAGCCAACGTGTTCTTCTCGCCCGGCTTCAGATATTTCGTGATATCGAAGTGGAAAGAGTTGTAACCATACGGCCAATAACCGACCTTTTGCCCGTTGATATAAACATTGGCATGGCTCATCGCCCCGTCGAACAGGATCGTCGCCCGCTTGCCGGCCTGGAACTGCGGGACGTCGAACTCGGTACGATACCAGCCCACACCGACAAACGGCAATCCGCCGGTACGCCCGGCATGCTCCATTGCCTCTTTCTGGCCATCCTGAGAAATGGCAACCTCCTGTTTATCGTTCTGGGAACTGAAAGGGCCATAGATCGCCCAATCATGCGGGACAGTCACAGACTGCCACTTGCTGTCGTCGAAAGCAGGCTTTATAAACTCATTGTTGTCTTCGCGGGTGAACTTCCAGTTTTTTTCCAACAAAAGCTCACTCCGTCCCTGTGCCGACAATACCGACACACACCCAAACAAGCCTACCAAAGCTGCGAAATAGATTCTTTTCATTCGTATTAATTGTTTTTGTAGTATTTAGCAGGGCAAAAATAATTAAATTTGCGACCTTAACAAACTAAATCTGCATTTTACAAAACATGTTACTACAATTACTCTTCGTTTTAGTTGCAATTATTATCGGTGCCCGCCTCGGCGGCATCGGGTTGGGGGTATTGGGTGGCCTGGGACTGGCCGTCCTCACTTTCGTATTTGGATTGGAGCCGACCTCCCCTCCCATCGATGTAATGCTGATGATCGTTGCAGTTATCGCCGCCGCCAGTTGCATGCAAGCGGCCGGCGGATTGGACCTGATGGTGAAGTGGGCGGAAAAACTGCTGCGCAAGAATCCCTCCAAGATTACGCTCCTTAGCCCGCTGGTCACTTATATCTTCACATTCATTGCGGGAACGGGGCACGTGGCCTATTCGGTCCTTCCCGTAATAGCGGAAGTGGCAACGGAAACGAAGATACGTCCCGAACGGCCATTGGGAATCGCAGTGATCGCATCTCAACAAGCCATTACAGCCAGCCCGATCTCGGCGGCAACCGTAGCATTGCTCAGTATGCTGTCGGGACATCATATCTCATTGATGGATATCCTGATGATCTCCGTCCCTTGCACGTTGATCGGTGTCCTGGCGGGAGCGTTCTGCTCGCTACACGTTGGAAAGGAACTGGCGGAAGACCCCGAATACCTGCGCCGTATCGCAAACAGAGAGTTCACAAGCGATCAATACAGGACGAAAGGCGTCGAGAACCATCGTGCCGCCCTCCTGTCAGTCGTCATATTCATAGCGGCGACAATCGGTATCGTCCTGTTCGGCTCGATGACAGAGCTTCGTCCCTGGTTCAGCCTGCCCGATGGCAGTTCCCGGCAGATGCAGATGGCGCATATCATCGAGATCCTGATGCTCTCGGCTGCCGCCCTTATCCTGCTCGTCACCCGGACGGACGGCATAAAGGCCGTACAAGGCTCCGTCTTCTCCGCCGGCATGCAAGCAGTCGTCGCAATTTTCGGTATTGCCTGGATGGGCGACACCTTCATCGGCGGGAACATGGAGGAACTGAAAGGCTCGATCGAACATATCGTAACGGAAATGCCCTGGCTTTTCGGCCTGGCCCTGTTCGTGATGTCCATCCTACTGTTCAGCCAGGCGGCAACCATCCGGGCGATGTTGCCGTTAGGAATCGCCCTCGGCATCTCTCCTTACATGCTGATCGCCCTTTTCCCCGCAGTCAACGGCTATTTCTTCATTCCCAACTATCCGACCGTAGTCGCTGCCATCAACTTCGACCGTACCGGGACGACGCATATCGGCAAATATGTCCTAAACCATTCGTTCATGATGCCGGGACTGGTCGCCACAGGAGTGTCGGTGGCATTGGGGCTGTTGATGATCCAGTTGTTTTAAAGTAAAAAAGAATACTTTGACAATTGTTCTAGCTACAGAGAAGGTAGCATATACACAGTTATTTCAAATAGCCGGCGGTAATGATTGCGAAGAGTCGAACAGGTGGGTACTCAACGCCTGCAAGGCCCGTGTTTTATCCTCCTTCCGCATGACGAGCGAGACGTTGCTACTGCTGCCTCCATACGAGATCATGCGGACGGGAATATCTTTCAGAGCCTCAATAATCAGTGCCTCGAAGCCCACATTCCGCCACTCCAGATCCCCGACAACGCAGATAATCACCATCTCTTTCTCAACAAATACCGTAGCATAAGATTCTAACCGGGCGACAATCTCCTGCAAGTATTCCGTGTTGTCGATCGTAACGGAAACCCCGATATCGGATGTCGTTACCATATCGACCGCCGTTTTGTAGAACGCGAAAGTATCGAACACATGGCTCAAGAACTTATGGGACGGAAGTTGGTTTATCGACTTGATCTTGATATAAGTTATGTCATCTTTGGCAGCCACCGCCTTGATCCGTCCTTTCTCTGCGGTGTTGGAGATGAGCGTCCCCGGAGCAGACGGTTCGAAAGAGTTCAACAGACGAACCGGAATATTGCTTTCCTTGGCCGGGCGGATGCAACAGGGATGGAGAATCTTGGCCCCGAAATGTGCCAGCTTCGCCGCCTCCTCGAAGTTCAGTTGACGGACAGGTGAGGTATGGTTGACAACACGCGGATCGTTGTTGTGCATCCCGTCAATATCCGTCCATATCTGTATCTCCTCAGCATCGACAGCCGCCCCGATCAGGGAAGCGCTGTAGTCGCTCCCTCCCCGTTGCAGATTGTCGATATCACCGTATGCATTCCGACAAATAAATCCCTGGGTGATAAAGACAGACGTATCGGGATGCTGATCCAACAAGGCAACCAGCTTCTCTCGGATATAAACGGGGTCCGGTTCCCCGTCGGCAGTGATACGCATGAAGTTCAGCGCAGGCAGAAGAACAGACTCAATCCCTTGCTCTTGCAGGTAAAGATCCATCATGCCGGTGGAGATCAGTTCTCCTTGCGCCAGTATCACCTTCTCGTCAAAAACGGTAAAAGGTTTGCCAGAGAAAGACCAGACATGATTGAAATGCTCGGTGACCAATTGTAGGGCACGCTCTTTGTAGAGATCTGTCCGGTATAACGCTTCTATTTCCCGCGCATATTTCTGTTCCTGTTCACTGATCATCTTATTCGCCTCGTCCGGTGCTTTCCGGTAAAAGCATCCGGCGATACAGACCAGCGCATTCGTTGTCCCCGACATGGCCGAAAGAACCACTATCTTTCGTTCACTGCTACCTATTATGGATGCGACGTTCTTCATCCGCCGGGCCGAGCCGACGGAAGTTCCGCCAAATTTCAATACTTTCATACTGATTGTTTTGTTGTTTCTAAGCGATATTAAACATTAAAGGTAATGATAAAAGTACTCCCCTTGCCGACTTCGCTGTCCACACGGATCGTTCCACCATGGGCTTCGACAAAGTCTTTGCTGATGGCAAGGCCGAGACCGCTTCCCTGTACTTTCGTGCCTGGAACGCGGAAATAACGGTCGAAGATACTCTGATGGTAACGCGGATCGATTCCTTTCCCAAAGTCCTGCACGAATATTTCCACCTTCTTGTCCTCCTGGCGCGCACCGATAATGATACGACCATTCTCCGGCGTGTAGTGGATGGCATTGGAAAGGAGGTTCGTGAGTACCCAGGCGATCTTTTCGCTGTCGACAAAGAGCTTGGATATTTTTTCGGGATAATCCACTTCGATATGGCAATTGAAGCGCTCCGCCTGCACACGGTTTGCCTTGATCGCATAATCGATCAGTTCAATCGGCTTCGTGATCTTCGGGTTTAGTTGTAGCTTGCCCGTCTCTACCTGTGTCATTTTCAGCAATTCGCCGGTGATTTCGAGTAGGCGGTCGCTACTTTCACGAATGCTATCGGCAAGCGCGATCTGCTCGTCGTTCATTTCTCCGACACGTTTGTCCTTCAGCAATTTGAGACTCATAAGGATAGCAGATATCGGAGTTTTCAGCTCATGGGAGATAGTGGAGATAAAAGTCGTCTTGGCAGAGTCCAATTCCTTGAATTCAGTGATATTTTTCAAGAGGATCACATCACCCACATACTCTGTCTCACCTCCGTCACCATTCGTCACATGGATCGGGATATATTTAGCCTGGAAATAGCTTTCTTTATCATCAGCATAGATTTTCAAGGGCTCCTTCTTCTCGTCAGGCTGTATCAGTTCACGTACCAGCCGGCGTAACAGGTCGTTTTTCAACGCCAGTTCGGCAGCAGACTTTCCCATCACATTCTCACGTTTCAGATTCAATATGGTAAGCGCCTCGTCGTTAGCGAAAAGAATGGAACGGTCCCGGTCGAGCCCGATTATCGGTTCGGTAATGCTGTTGACAATCGCCTCGATATATTTTTTGGCCTGGATAATATCAGCCAGCGTGCTTTTCCTGTATTCCGTCAAACGTTCCGCCATCCGGTTGAACGAAGAGGTGACTTCAGCAAACTCCTGATTGTCGCCCAGATCGAGCCTCTTTTCGTAATTGTGGTTGGCAATCTCCAGGATACCGTCGGTCAGTTTACGGATCGGCGACGTAATGGAACGAGGTAAACGGATCAGGAAAGCAAAAGCGATCAGGATACAAGCCACCGCGATAATACAAATCCACAGCAATGCCTGGTCCGCCGTATGCTCGGCCACTTTACTCTTCCGGTAGATCGTCGACATATTCAGACTCATAATATCATTGAGTGCCATCCTGACACGCTGTATAGTCGTGTCATTCAAGTTCTGATACATCGCCTCATATTGTGCGACCAGATGTGCCGTCGCCACATTCTCGTCGATCTCTGTGATATTCTTCTGCTGCAAATCCAGGTTCTTTTCAAACTCTGCGTGTGCCTGCGGATCGTTCTTGATCCGTTCGAGAGCATCCAGCATCCGGCGGGAATAGAGAAGCGAATTATAATTATCTGCCAGGATATTCTGCGTGTCGGAAGACATATCCGTAATATTCCGCACGGCCAGCCCACCCAGCAGAACGATCATCATAAACAACAAACCGATTCCGAAGGTCAGTTTTGTTTTTATTTTCAGGCTTAAGAACTTGTCCATACGCTTATGCTATTATTATCAGATCAATATTCAACTGCGACAAACTGTTTAACAACGTCCTGTATTGGAAAACTGACAGCAGGACAGAACGAAGGCTAAATGAAGGTTTACCCACGCACACCGTGCTGATTTGTTTTTCCCTGCACACCCGGACGATACTTTTCGGGATGCTCTCGGACTGGATACGGATCACTTCGCCGCCCAGTTCCGTAGCCAGTTTAAAATGGTTCGAAAGATAACGCTGGTTCGCCAACGGTATCCGGTCCATACTCTCACGCGGTGTCTGGACATACAGCACGTAGAATTTCGAATTATAGCGTGTTGCCAAACGAGCCGCCTTGCGGATCACCTTCCGGGGAGTCTTCTCGTGACTGCTGATACAGGCAAGGAACCGCTCGTGACGGACGCCCGTATTAACAGGGACCGAGTTTTCGACTTTCTTTTCGACCCGGAGCGCTACTTCCTTCAACGCCAGTTCGCGGAGTTGCAGGATATTTTCGGCTTTGAAGAAATTGTTCAGCGCCGTCTGCACCTTTTCCGGCTTGTAAATCTTGCCGGCTTTCAGGCGCGCCACCAGCTCGTCGGCGGTCAGGTCGATGTTGACCACCTCGTCTGCTTGTTCCAACACACTATCGGGAATGCGTTCCTTCACCTCGATGCCTGCAATATCCTGGACCTCCTCGTTCAGCCCTTCGAGATGCTGTATGTTGACAGCGGTAATCACACTTATTCCCGCTTCGAGGATATCCATCACATCTTGCCAGCGTTTTTCATTCTTGCTGCCCTCGATATTAGTATGCGCCAGTTCGTCTACAACCACCACTTCCGGATGAATGTTCAGGATAGCATCCAGATCCATGTCCTCAACTTCCTTTCCCTTGTAAAAAGACTTGCGACGCGGAATCAGTGGTAAGCCACCCACCAGCGCCTCCGTCTCGGTTCTTCCATGCGTCTCGATATAGCCGATCCTGACGTCTATCCCGCTACGGAGCAGTTCGTGTGCCTCCGATAACATCCGGTATGACTTGCCTACACCGGCAATCATACCGATGTAGACTTTGAAGTTGCCGCGCCGTGACTTTTTCAGCAAATCCAAAAAGTGTTGTACACTCTCTTCCCTGTTCATCCGTTTGAAAAACTGTTTACGGTTTCAAAGTAAAGCCGAAGACCAGATGTGCATCTTCCAACCGGGGATTCCAGATGGCCTGTGCAAAAATAGGCAAAGAAAACGAATCTGTGATCTTTATAGCGGTAGTTCCTTTCAAAGCCACGTTCGTAACGGCAAATCCGCTGGTATAGTATTGGGCAGCTTCGTAAGGAACCAACCCGCAGGTGGCGGTCAAGTCGACACGTTTCACGGAGAAAGGGTAGTTCAGTTCAACGTAGGAAGAATAGTTCTGGTTGCCCTCGGCATCCTTATCCTGTCCGGCGAACATCGTGTACCAAGCCAACGACAAAGGGAACTTTTCAAGCGGGAAAGTGTAGGCAAGCCCCGCCTCGAAATGATGGGCAGTTTCATGGCTCTTGAAATTAAAATACTTGTTGGCGCCTTGTCCCGCCCACCAGAGATCAGCAATGGACAGTGTCAACCCAGAAGCACCGAACGTATAGGCGGCAGTAAGGTCTATCTCCTTATTGGCAAGACCTTCGGAAGACCGGTAACCGTCGAAATCGGTCGATCCCCAAGCTGTCAGTGAGAAGCCGGCTACACTAAAAGCCAATGTAGGTTGGAAACTCGCACCTGTCTGGTACATGCCACGCCATATGTAAGAACTTACTAAATCACCCTGGACTGCAAATTTCACCCCGGTTTCATTTTCGGAAGCTTTTGCCATTCCGAATGAGCATAAAGAAACAGTTACTACTGCTGCTACTATCTTTTTTATTATAGAGTTCATAATTTATTCCTGTTTTATTTATTAATCCTTTCTTTCTAACTTTTCCAATGCCACGTTCAATTTCAGGACATTTACTTTTTCCGGTCCGAAAAGCCCCAATAGCGGACCCTCGATATGGGCGTTGACTATCGCCATGACCTTATCGGGAGAGATACCGCGTGCCTTCGCTACACGTTGCACTTGGCTATAGGCGGCTTTCGGAGAGATGTCGGGATCGAGACCGGAAGCGCTGGCTGTGACCATTTCGACAGGAACTTGCTCACGTTTCAGGTAGGGATGATATACGAGGAACGTATCGATACGTGCTTGTATGTCCGCCAGATATTCTTCATTGGACGGCCCTTTGTTGCTACCTGCCGAGCTCGAAGCATCGTAACCATCTCCGGCATGGGACGGGCGGCCCCAAAAATAAATATCTTTTGTGAACTGCTGCCCCACGTTAGCAGCGCCTACGATCCGACCGTTCAACTCGACCACATCGGCATTGCCTTTGTTGGGAGAAGCGACCTGGGCGAAAAGCCATAAGATAAAGATATAGCCAACACTGAATAGAATGCAGAAAGCAATCGTCAGTTTGAATGATTTAAACAGATTTGATATCATAAGATTCAATTTTTTTTCGTTTTTAATTGGGAAACACCCGCTACCCCCGGCAACCTTTCCGGACAACGTAGAAGCCTTGGCCGGGCGGCGCGCAGTGTCAAAAGATATTTATACTTAGAAAAATAGAGAAACAACCATGTCGATCAACTTGATCCCGATAAAGGGAGCGATCACACCGCCCACCCCGTAAATCAATAAGTTACGCCGTAGCAGAGCCGATGCCCCTATAGGCTTGTAAGCCACCCCGCGCAGAGCCAGCGGAATCAGGATCGGGATAATGACCGCATTAAAAATCACGGCACTCAAAATCGCACTTTCCGGACTGTGCAAATGCATGATGTTCAAAGCAGCTAACTGTGGTATCGCCACCATGAACAAGGCCGGGACGATCGCAAAATATTTCGCCACATCGTTTGCGATACTGAAAGTCGTCAGCGTTCCGCGTGTCATCAGCAATTGCTTACCGATCTCTACGATCTCAATCAGTTTTGTCGGGTCGTTGTCCAAGTCCACCATATTACCGGCCTCTTTTGCCGCCTGCGTACCACTGTTCATTGCCACGCCGACATTTGCCTGAGCCAGTGCAGGTGCATCGTTCGTCCCGTCGCCCATCATGGCGACCAACTTGCCCGCTTCCTGTTCTTTCTTGATGTAGTTCATCTTGTCTTCCGGCTTCGCTTCGGCAATAAAATCATCTACTCCGGCTTTCTCAGCGATATACTTTGC
>OJPI01001533.1_pt1 | contig 10222 bp, 7 predicted proteins | sample 1598461 | NCBI WGS metagenome assembly OJPI01 (sample SAMN03922483, study PRJEB24848) | human gut metagenome | isolation source: stool sample | host: Homo sapiens | place: Germany | collected 2011-05 | reverse complement strand
ATCTACACAGAGTAGATCGTCGGCAGCGTCAGATGTGTATAAGAGACAGATGAAACAGCTGCCATCTAATGTCACAGGGAAAGACGCCATGGCGGAAACGCTGACCGCCTTTCAAATCTTTCTTCAAAACCGTGATATGTCCCCAAATACGATTTCCTCTTACATGTTCGGAGCCAGGGATTTTCTTGAACGGTACGGCGAGATCACCCCGGAACATATCAGCCTTTACAAAGCCCATCTTATCGATCACTACTGTCCGCAGACTGTAAATGCCAGAATACGTGCTCTGAATTCATTTCTCAGATTCCAGCAAAAAGAAAATATGAATACGCGGCTTTTAAAAATTCAACAAAAAAAATATACCGAATATGTGATCAGCCAGGGAGACTATGAGTATCTGAAGCAACGGCTTCTGGAGGATGAACAATTGACCTTTTACTATATCGTGCGTCTGATCGCAGCCACAGGCGTACGGGTCAGCGAACTGGTGGAATTTAACTGCGAAGACGTCGCCCACGGATACCGGAACATCATTTCAAAAGGCAATAAAATAAGGCGTGTATATATTCCGTCAGGACTGCAAATCAGGCTGAAGGACTGGCTTTCCAATGAAGGCCGAAAAAAGGGGCCTCTTTTTTTGAATCACAGCGGATGCCGTATGTCTGTCTCAGGAGTACGCAAACAGTTAAAGGTACTTGGATGCCGCTATGGACTTGACCCAAGAGTTGTATATCCCCATTCACTGCGCCACAGGTTTGCCAAAAATTTTATTGAAAGCGGCGGAGATATTTCTTTTTTATCCGATCTTCTTGGACATGAAAGCATTGAAACTACCCGAATTTATCTGCGGCGGACCAGCACTGAGCAGGCGCGGATTTTCAATCAGGTCGTAAACTGGTAGGAGGCGGGATGTATCATGGGACAACGAAAAAAGCCGAAGGAACCGGAGGAGGAATTTATCCTGTATCTGAAGGAGCATGGGGCATCAGAACACACCGTTGACAGCTGTCTGGCTGCTCTCCGGCTCTTTTTCAGGCTCTATGGAGAAATCAGCGCAGAGAATCTGGATGCATTCAGACGGTATCTGATGGAGCACTATAAAATTTCTACCGTAAACAGCCGGATCTATGGTATAAACCGCTTTCTGGCTTACTGTTCTGAGTGTAAAAACTCTTATGAAACAAGTGAGAAATGGGCACTTCCGGAAAAAAATTTCCGCCTTGGCGTAATCCGCAGCCAGAATCCTCCATTTCTGGATAATATTATTTCAGAAAAGGATTATGAAAAGCTTAGAGACAATCTGAAAAAAGACCGGGATATGAAATGGTATTTTGCAGTGCGGTTCCTGGCCTGTACTGGAGCCAGAGTCAGTGAGCTGATCCAGATCAAACGGGAGCATATACAGCTTGGATATATGGATCTGTATACAAAAGGCGGAAAGGTGCGCAGGATTTATTTCCCCGACTATCTCTGTTCAGAAGCTTCCGGGTGGATGGACTCGCAGAACATGGGATCCGGTTTTCTGTTCCGCAACCGAAAAGGCGGAGCCGTTTCTCCCCGCTGGATCAACAGCCAGCTTAAGCTCCGTGCCAGACAGTATGGTATTCCGGAGGAAACGGTATATCCACACTCCTTCCGCCACCGGTTCGCTAAAAATTTCCTGGCCCGCTGCAATGATATTGCTCTGCTTGCGGATCTGATGGGACATGAAAGTATTGAAACCACGCGGATCTATCTGACAAAATCTTCCCAGGAACAGCGTGAGATCATTGATTCTATCGTAACCTGGTAGCTATCCAGCCCCCACACTTACATTTTCTAAAAAATCGGTCTAGGATGGATGAAAAAAGGAGGATTCATTATGAATGCGATTACAAAATCATCATCTGTCCGGGGATTGGAGGTTTTCCTGGAGCACCTTCAGGAGAAAAATATGTCCGATAACACCATCTGCGTTTACCGCTATGCTGTGGAGCAGTTTTACAGGCTCTATCCCCAGCTTACTTCCAGAAATCTGCAGCTTTACAAGGTTTATCTGCTTGAGCATTATAAGCCCCAGACTGTAAACTTAAGACTCAGGGCAATAAACTGTTTTATAGAAGATAAAAAGCTCCGGTCTTCTCCTGCCCCCATGATACGGATCCAGCAGAAAACCTGGCTGGATAAGATTATCAGTCAGGCCGATTATGAGTATCTGAAACAGAGGCTTTTAGAGGATGAGGAAATGGTCTATTATTTCCTCGTTCGTCTTATGGCAGCTACCGGAGTCAGGGTCAGCGAGCTTGTAACCTTTCAGGTAGGGGATGTACACTGCGGTTTTAAGGATCTGTATTCCAAAGGGGATAAGATGAGGAGGATTTATATTCCTTCAAATCTTCGAAAAGCCTTTTTTAAATGGGATGACTTTACAGCCCGTACAGATGGAGCCCTGTTTTTAAACCGCTTTGGAGCTCCTATTACTCCCTCCGGCATACGCTCGCGGTTGAAAACCTTTGCCGCACGGTATGGATTGGATCCGGAGGTAATGTACCCCCACTCTTTCCGCCACCGGTTCGCCAAAAACTTTATTGAAGCCTGCGGGGATATTTCTCTGCTGGCAGATCTTTTGGGACATGAGAGCATTGAAACTACGCGGATTTATCTGCGCAGAAGCAGCGCGGAGCAATACAGGATCGTAAATAAGGTAGTAGACTGGTGAAAGGAGACATATGGGATGAATGTGAACAATGGAAACTCCCTGCTCCCGGAGGATCGGATCGAGGAATTTAAAAGCATGCTTTCAGAAAATGGAGCGTCGGAAAATACGGTAAGGGTATATGCGGCGTCTGTGCGGGAATTTTATAAAAATCATCAGGAGCTGACCGTAGACGAATTACAGGACTATAAAAGAGAGCTTTTGAAAAAATACCGGCCTGCAACAGTAAATACACGGATCTATGGGATCAACCAATATGTGAAGTACCAAAAAAACAGTGGAATTCCGGAGGATTTCCGGCTTCCTCCTGTGCGGTGCCAGCAGAAACCATTTCTCAACAATATAATCTCAAAACGGGATTATGAAAAACTGAAAAAGGGACTTTTGAAGGATCAGGATCTGTTCTGGTACTTTGTAGTGCGGTTTCTGGGTGCTACAGGAGCCAGAGTAAGCGAATTGGTTCAGATCAAGGCAGAACACATTGCCGTAGGCTGTATGGATCTGTACACGAAAGGGGGAAAAATGCGCCGTATTTATTTTCCCAAACAGCTTTGCAGGGAAATGGCTGTGTGGCTAAAACAGAGAGAACTGTCATCCGGATATATATTTACCAGCCGCTGCGGAAAGCCCATTACTCCCAGAGGGATCGGCTTACAGCTTAAAGTGCTTGCAAAACGATACCGGATCCGGCCTGAAACGGTATATCCCCATTCCTTCCGCCATCGGTATGCAAAAAATTTTCTTGAAAAATTCAATGATATTTCCCTGCTGGCAGACCTTATGGGACATGACAGCATCGAAACCACGCGCATCTATCTGACCCGTTCCTCACAGGAACAGCAAAAGGTGATTGACCGGGTAGTAACCTGGTAATATAATACAACCATTAATGGAGGATAATTATATGTATCAATACACCTGGTATCAATGGCTGTTTATTTTCTATCTATACTGTTTTTTAGGGTGGATCTTTGAATCATCCTATGTTTCTCTAAAAGAAAGGCGTCCTGTAAACCGGGGATTTCTGCGGCTGCCTCTGCTCCCTCTGTATGGTACGGGAGCTGTGATGATGCTGTGGGTATCCCTCCCTCTGAGAGAACATCTCCTTTTGGTCTTTCTGGCCGGCATGACCGCTTCTACTGCTCTTGAATATATAACCGGCTGGTGCATGGAACAGCTGTTCCGGGTACGCTACTGGGACTACAGCAGCCAGGCTTTTAATTTACACGGATATATCTGCCTTTCTTCTTCTATTGCCTGGGGGGTTCTTACCCTGCTTCTGACAGAGGTAATCCATAAGCCGGTGGAATTCTGGATCGTAAACACCTCACAAGCTCTGCTTTTGCTCTGGGTTCTGTTTATATCCGTATTTTTCATCCTTGATACCGTACAATCAGTACAGGCTGCCCTCAATCTGGCAAAGGTACTGGATTCCATGACCCATATTCTGGCAGAACTGGAAGATATACAGGTCCAGTTAGCCCTGCTCAAAGCAGAAACAAACCAGAAACTTGCCAATATCCAGGAAGAGGCTTCCCATAAGCTGGCTGCCGCAAAAGCCGAGGCTGCACTTTACAGGACTTCCAAAGAAGAGCAGATCCGCTCTCTTACCAGGAGGATGTCTGAGCTGGCGCATCAGAGACAGCATATGGCCCTCCACATAGATTTATACCAGAGAGGGATCCTGAAGCGTAATCCGGGAGCCCGTTCCACACGGTTCGAAACCGCATTTAAAGAACTGCGGGAGATTGCAGAAAAACAGCTTCACAAATAAACATCGATCAGCCGCCGGACAGTACACACTGCCCGGCGGCTGATCTTTATACTGCTTTTATATTACATCATCTTATCTACCATAGCCATAACAGCTGCTCCAAGGTCTGCTTCCTTCTGGTCTGCATCCTCTAAGGAGGTTCCCTTTACGCCAAAGTAGAACTTGATCTTCGGCTCTGTACCGGAAGGTCTTACGCAGATCCATGCGCCGTCCTCCAGGTCATAGTACAGTACATTGGAGGCCGGAAGTCCGGTTGGCTTTACCGCTCCTGTCTCCATGTCCCTGATCGTATCCAGCTTGTAGTCTCTTGCTGATACTACCTTGTAACCTCCTACCTCTGCAGGGGTATTATTTCTCAGAGTTTCCATGATGGACTGGATCTTTGCCAGACCTTCGATGCCGGATAAACCGATAGACTTGACAGAATCCTTGTAATAGCCGTATTTCTCATACATGGCTACCATGGCATCCCACAGGGTCATTCCCTTCTGCTTATAGTAGGCAGCTGCCTCGCAGAGAGCGGCCGTAGCGGAAATAGCGTCCTTATCACGGGCATAGGTGCCGATCAGGCAGCCATAGCTCTCTTCCATGCCAAAGAGATAGGTTCCTGTTCCTGTGGTTTCATTTTTAAGGATCTGCTTTCCGATCCACTTAAAGCCTGTAAGCACCTCGATCAGCTCTGCACCGTAGGCTTTGGCTACCGCGTCGATCAGATTGGTGGATACGATGGACTTTACAACCTGTCCGTCTGCCGGGATTTTGCCCTCAGCCTGCTTCTGGCTTAATACATATTCGCACAGCAGGGAACCGGACATATTTCCGGTCAGAGGAATGTATTCGCCGGACTTTGCATCCTTTACATATACGCCCAGGCGGTCGGCATCCGGGTCTGTGGCAAGTACAAGGTCGGCGTCCTTTTCCTTAGCCAGCTTTAAGCCCAGTTCAAAGGCTTCTTTGGCCTCAGGGTTTGGGTAGCTTACAGTAGGGAAATTTCCGTCCGGAAGCTCCTGCTCGGGAACTACATATACGTGAGTAAAGCCGATCTCCTTCATCACTCTTCTGGCAGGAATATTTCCAGTGCCGTGAAGAGGGGTATATACAATGCGGATCTGATCCTGCATCTCATCAATGGCCTTCTGGTTTACAACCTGAGCCTTTACCTGAGCGATGTACTTGTCATCGATCTCTTTTCCGATAACCTCATACTTGCCCGCTGCGATGGCAGAAGCCTCGTCTGTGGTCTTTACGCTGGACAGATCCTCGATGGCAAGAACCTCCTCTGTCACGCCCTTGTCGTGAGGCGGTGTAAACTGTGCGCCGTCCTCCCAGTATACCTTGTAGCCGTTGTACTCCGGCGGATTATGGCTGGCAGTGATGTTGATGCCTGCCACGCAGCCCAGCTCGCGGACAGCAAAGGACAGCTCCGGTGTGGGGCGCAGGGATTCAAACTTGTATGCCTTGATTCCGTTGGCTGCCAGAGTCATAGCCGCCTCCATGGCAAATTCAGGAGACATATTGCGGGAGTCATAGGCAATGGCTACGCCCTTGTCTGCAGCGCCCTGCTTGATAATGTAGTTTGCCAGTCCCTGTGTGGCCCGTCTTACTACATAAATATTCATACGGTTGATTCCTGCTCCGATGATCCCCCTAAGGCCTGCGGTTCCGAACTCCAGATCCATATAAAAACGCTCTTTGATCTCGTTCTCATCGCCTTCAATGGCCTTTAACTCGGCTTTGGTGGCTTCATCAAAATACGGATTGGACAGCCATTCCTGATAGATCTTCATGTAATCTTTCATTTCTATACTCCCTCCTGATTTCCCATGCATCGTAATACCTGCATTTTTATGCTTTTGATTATACTACACCAGGAAAAAAAAGGGAAGTAGATGCCAAGTAAAACTTCCCTTACAGCAGGCGTATCTTCTTTACCATTTCGCAGAATTCATAGTTATTTCTTGTCTTGGAGAAAAGATCCAGGATACGCTCTACGGCTTCATCGGGCTTCAGGGAATTGGTGGCTTTCCGCACTATGTCTACGGCCTCTGCTTCCTGCCGGTTAAGAAGAAGGTCATCCCTTCGGGTACCGGATTTTAAAATGTCAATGGCCGGGAAAATCCGCTTTTCTGACAGGCGGCGGTCTAAAACCAGCTCCATGTTTCCGGTTCCCTTAAATTCCTCATATACTACATCATCCATACGGCTTCCTGTATCTACCAGAGCCGTAGCCAGAATGGTAAGGCTGCCGCCCTCCCGCATATTTCTGGCGGCTCCGAAGAAACGCTTCGGCATATAAAGAGCAGCCGGGTCAAGGCCTCCTGATAAGGTACGGCCGCTGGGAGCTACGGTAAGGTTATAAGCCCTTGCAAGACGGGTAATACTGTCTAAAAGGATAATCACATCTCTCCCGTGTTCTACCAGGCGCTTTGCCCTTTCGATCACCATTTCTGATACACGCTTATGACGGTCCGGCTGCTCGTCAAAGGTGGAATAGATAACCTCTACGTTTGGCCCTACGATCGCCTCTCGGATGTCCGTTACCTCCTCTGGCCGTTCATCAATCAAAAGGATCATCAGGTGCATATCCGGATGATTTACAGTAATTGCTCTGGCGACCTGCTTTAAAAGGGTGGTTTTTCCTGCCTTGGGCGGAGAAACGATCATGCCTCTCTGGCCCTTTCCAATGGGCGATAAAAGATCCAGCACACGCATTGCTACAGAGTTACGCTCTCCCCGTGTTTCCATATGAAGACGCTCATTTGGGAAAATGGGAGTAAGATCTTCAAAATTCGGGCGGCGTTCTGTGGCGCTTAAGGGATATCCGTTCACTGTTTTGATATAAAGAAGGGCGGCGAATTTCTCCGTTACTGCTTTGATCCTTCTGTTTCCTACAATGATATCACCTGTTTTTAAATTGAACCGGCGGATCTGTGAAGGAGCCACATAAACGTCATTTTCTCCCGGAAGGAAATTTTCGCAGCGGATAAAGCCAAAGCCATCCGGCATAACTTCCAGAATACCGTTTGCCTCAATTCCGCTGTCAAGCTCTGCCATATCCTGACCGGCAATGCCGGAAGCGTCACTGCGAGGCTCTGGACGGGATTCGCGGACGTCTGCCCGTGTCTCTCTGGTGTCACGAATGTCTCCTGTTTCCCTGGATTCCCGGCTCTCTCTTGACTCCCTGTTGTCTCTGGATTCCCGGCCCTCCTTGGGCTCCCTGCTTTCTGCTGAATCCCTGGAAGCTTCTCTGGAATTTTGCTGCCCGTATGAAGTCCGGGGCTGTCTGACAAAACGGGTTTGACGTGAGGAGTCACGCTGTGGGCGTCCATCGCGCGGCTTTCCGCTGTCCCGTGACTTTTCGCTGTCCCGCGGCTCACCGTTTTCTTTGCTGCTTTGGGGTTCACGGCTGCTTTGTGCCTCACGGCCTTCACTGGAACCGGAATCCGGCTGCAAAACAGCTTCAGACTGTGCGGCCGCCTCATTTTCCCGGCACAAAAGTTCTATGATCTCAGCTTTTCTGAGGGTGCTGATGCCTTTAAGCCCCTGAGATTTCGCCAATTCCTTGAGCTCCGCTAAAGGAAGGGTCTGTAATTTTTCTCGCATATGATTCTCCTTAATTTTACGAACAGTTGTATTGATCCTGAATTATCTAAATGTAATCAAAAGTGGGAATGGTACAAAACCGGAACGGTTCTGACCGTGAATGAGTCCGGGCGCTGATATCTCAGACAGAAAGCCCCTGGAATATGCGGGGAAAGCGCCCTGATTGCTTATACAGACATTATAAACGCTCTCCCCTGCGATTGTAAAGTTTAATTTTTAAGCCATTCCATATGGGCTTTCATCTGTGTTTCATATCCATTGTCCGACGGCCTGTAAAAGATACGGCCCTCCATGCCATCAGGCAGATACTGCTGGCGTACATAATGCTTGGGATAATCATGGGCGTAGAGATAGCCGTCTCCATGTCCTAAGGCTCCTGCGCCCTTATAATGCCTGTCCTGAAGATGCACGGGAACAGGCATGGCACGCTCCGTCTTTACCGCCTCCATGGCATCCTGAATAGCGCAGCAGGCCGCATTGCTCTTGGGTGCACAGGCCACATAGGTCACTGCCTGCGAAAGGATGATCTGAGCCTCCGGCAGACCGATGCGCTCTGCGGCCTGAGCGGCGCTTACCGCTACTGTCAATGCCTGGGGATCCGCATTTCCCACATCTTCTGCAGCGCAGATCATAATCCGGCGGGAAATAAACTTAATATCTTCACCTGCATAAATCATCCGCGCCAGATAGTACACAGCTGCATCCGGATCAGAGCCCCTCATACTTTTTATAAAAGCGGAAATGGTATCATAATGGCTGTCTCCGTCCTTATCGTAGCGCACAGCCCGCTTTTGGATGCATTCCTGAGCCGCTGCCAGATCAATGTGGATCTTCCCGTCCGGGCTTCGGTCTGTAGTAAGTACACCCAGCTCGACTGCATTTAAGGCAGCTCTGGCATCTCCATTGGCCGCATCTGCCAGGAACCGGGCTGCATCCGGCTCGATCACTGCATCATATGTACCCATCCCCCGTTCCACATCCGTAATGGCCCTTTGGATCAGTTCCAGAATATCCTGCGTTTCCAGAGGCTTCAGCTCAAAAATGCGGGATCTAGAGATAAGAGCGCTGTTGACCTCGAAATAAGGATTTTCCGTCGTAGCGCCGATAAGGATCAAGGTGCCGTCCTCTACAAAGGGAAGAAGATAATCCTGCTGTCCCTTGTTAAAGCGGTGGATCTCGTCTACAAACAAAATGGTCCTTTTGCCGTACATTCCCCTGCTGTCCTTTGCGGCGGCCACAATCTCCTCCATATCCTTTTTTCCGGCCACTGTGGCGTTGATCTGCTTAAATTCAGCGCTGGTGGTGTTGGCAATAACCTTTGCCAGCGTGGTTTTTCCGGTTCCTGGCGGGCCGTAGAAAATAAGAGATCCAAGTTTGTCCGCTTTGATGGCGCGGTAAAGGAGCTTGTCCTTTCCAATGATATGCTGCTGCCCCACCACCTCATCCAACGTCCTTGGGCGGAGACGGGAAGCGAGAGGCGCTTCCTTTTCCATTGTATTTTCTCTCATATAATCAAACAGATTCATCTTTATCTCTCTTTCAGTCAATCATCAGTTCATCGGCTGTAACAAAGGTATATCCTTCTCTCTGGAGGATATCGATCAGCTCCAGAGCCGCTGACACAGATGTATCAAATATATCATGCATCAATATAATATCCCCATCCTCAGCTTCTTTCAAGACCTTCTTTACGATACGCTTCTGGTTTCTGAGCTTCCAGTCCAGGGAATCCACAGACCAGAGGACTGTCGTCATGCCGGACTGACACTCCAGCTCCTCGTTCCAGTCTCCGTAGGGCGGACGCATATATTGAGGTCGGGAGCCCGTAATGTCCTCGATCATCCCGCTGGTGCGGTCTACCGCCTCACAGACAGCCGCAGGACCGGCTTTTGTAAGGCGCACATGATTATAGCTGTGATTTCCGATCAGGTGGCCTTCTTCCTGCATCCGTTTTACCAGAGCCTCGTTTCCCGGTATACAGCTTCCCATGAGAAAAAAGGTAGCAGGTACTCCCCGTTCCTTTAAACCATCTAAAAGAACCGGCGTATGGACGGGATGGGGGCCGTCATCAAAAGTAAGAGCGAGATATTTTTCCGGCTCAAACGTACCCTCAGGTGCTGATGCCTCCCTGACCGTAACCGGAGCAGCCA
>OJPI01001515.1_pt1 | contig 10311 bp, 12 predicted proteins | sample 1598461 | NCBI WGS metagenome assembly OJPI01 (sample SAMN03922483, study PRJEB24848) | human gut metagenome | isolation source: stool sample | host: Homo sapiens | place: Germany | collected 2011-05 | reverse complement strand
CTATACATCTCAGTAGATGTAAACGGTTACAACAAAAATCCAAATCGCCTTGGACATGACCTTTTCATGTTTGAAATCGACAATAAGGGAAAACTGATTCCAATGGGTGTTGAGGGTTCAAAATATTATAACAAAGACTCTTTATACTGTTCACCGACCTTTGCAAACAATTTAAATGGTGCAGGCTGCACTTACAAAGCACTGACAGATAAAGACTATTTTAAAAATCTTCCTAAATAACTCTGGCAACAATATCGTCTGCTGAAATTTTAAGACAGTCAAGGTTTTCGCAGGTTGTCTGACGACGCTCCCAAAGACAGGGTTTTATCGGGCATTTGTCATTTGCCTTGATTGCTGTTACAAGTTCTGATTGCGGGATAAGTTTTTTGTCGTCCGTAGGCCCGAAAATTACATAAGTTTTTGTCTTCATCGCAACTGCAACATGCAAAGGCGCCGAATCAGAACAGATAAAAGTTTCAGCTTTACCAATTAAAACAGCAAGGTCTTTCAGGCTTTTGGTTTGCCCGTAAAAATCAGAAAAATTAATTGGCTGGATTGCTTCGCAGCCGCTCGCAATGACGTCAGAACGCTTAATCTTTGTTCTAATCTCTTTAATAACTTCATCATCATCCGGCCCGCCTGCAAGCATAACGTGCTTGCCGCGCTCAAGAAGCAAATCAATTGTTTCAGCCCAAACCTTTGCAGAAATCGTTTTAATCATACCCTTTTGAACGCTCATTTTGCTCACGCCCGGGTGGATTAAAACAGAATTCGGGATTTTCTCCTGAGGACTGACATTAATTTCAGGCAGCGCTATTTTAATTTCGGTTATTTCAGACACCAAATCGTGATACATATCACAAGCATACTGGTTTTTATTAAGCGGGATTGCTTTTGTCAAAAGTTTTCGGCTCAAATTCCCTGTGTCATAGCCGTAACGCTCTTTAATTCCCATCATAAAAAGCAAAATGCTTATGAATTTATTTCCGCCTGATGAAATCACAAGGTCAAACTTACCTTTGCGCGCCAGATGAACGAGTTTTAAAAGTTCAAAGTATTTGTTTTTGCCTTTAATATCAATCAAAAACAAATCGTCTATAACATCAGTCAAGTCTTTCACAGATTTGCTTCTCGGCTCAAGAGCAAGAGTAATTTTGGAATTTGGAAACTCTTTTTTTAATGAAATAAGCGTTGGCAAGAAAAATATTTCATCACCGATTCCGCCAAAATTTATTGCAAGAATATTTTTAAAATCATTTTTCATAACATTATTATTTTAGCAAAAAAACATTTTTGTGTATAATTGACTTATGGTAAACAAAGTTACAACCGCAACTGTTATCGGGCTGGAAGCATACAAAATTACAGTTGAAATTGATGTTTTGAATTCTTTGCCGGGAATCTCAATTGTCGGACTTCCGGACGCAGCGATTAATGAAGCACGCGACAGGGTTCGTTCGGCCGTAAAAAACAGCGGATATACATTTCCGGCCAAAAAAGTCATTATAAACCTTGCACCGGCGGATTTGAAAAAAGTCGGAACAAATTATGATTTACCGATAGCAGTTGGAATATTAACAGAAGAAGGCGCGATTGATACTGAAAAAATAACTGATTATGCTTTTATCGGCGAGCTTTCTCTTGACGGGGAACTTCGAAGGGTAAACGGAGTTTTGCCGCTTGTGCTGGGGTTGAAAAGCTTCGGGATAAAAAATGTTGTTGTGCCAAAAATTAATGCTGCCGAAGCCGCGCTTGTTGAAGGAATTAATGTTTACGGGGCGGCTAATCTTGCAGAGGTAGTTAACCACTTCATTGAAGAACCTTTAAAACTTGTAAAATCTGACATTAACTCGTATTTGACCCATCTCAAAGAGGAAGAATATATTTACGACTTTAAAGACGTGAAAGGCCAGAAAAAAGCTAAAAAAGCACTTGAAATTGCGGCAGCCGGCGCTCATAATCTTTTGATGTCAGGCCCTCCCGGCTCAGGCAAAACCTTAATGGCAAAATGTTTCGCCTCAATTCTCCCGCCTCTTGAAATGAGCGAGGCGCTTGAACTTACAAAAATCTACAGCATTTCCGGACTTTTGTCTTCAAATGAACCATTGATGACAAAACGCCCGTTTCGCTCAGTTCATCACACGGCTTCTGCAAACGGAATTATCGGGGGCGGAGCCAATCCAAAGCCCGGTGAAATTACGCTTGCGCACCGCGGAGTTTTGTTTATGGATGAACTTGTTGAATTTCCGCGTCAGGTTTTGGAGGTTTTGCGCCAGCCGCTTGAGGATGCAAAAGTTGTTATTTCCAGAACAAGCCATTCTGTCACTTATCCTGCAAAGTTTATGCTTCTTGCGGCGATGAACCCCTGTCCCTGCGGATATTTGGGCGATAAAGAAAAACAATGCACCTGTTCGGAATTCCAAATTTCAAGATATCTTGCAAGACTTTCCGGTCCGCTTTTAGACAGAATTGATTTACAAATTGAAGTTCCTCGCTTGACATCAGAAGAACTGCTGCATTCAACGGCAAAAGAAGAAACTTCGGCAGATATCAGAAAAAGGGTTGTTGCGGCAAGAAAAATTCAGGCCGAAAGATACGCACAGGACGGAATTTTAACAAACTCCGAACTTACGCCGAAATTAATTAAAAAATATTGTAAAATTGATAAAGCCACCGAAGAAATTTTCAAAACCGCAATTGTAAAATACCAGCTTTCAGGAAGGCGTTATGACCGGGTTTTAAAGCTTGCCCGCACCATTGCGGATTTGGAATGCTCCGCTGAAATTAAACAATCGCATCTTATGCAGGCGCTTCAATACCGCACTTTTATTAATTGCGAAATATAAATAAATTTAAAATACAGCTTTTCCAAAATAAAAGAGCCTGTCAAAGACAGACCCTTTTAAATTTGTTTATTTTTAGAAACTATTTAACAATTTCTCTGAATTTTTTACCGGCAGTGAAAGCAGGAACTGTTTTAGCAGCGATTTTCAATACTGCACCGGTTTGCGGATTTCTGCCAGCTCTAGCAGCTCTTTTTCTCGGTTCGAAAGTTCCGAATCCTACCAATGTAACTTTTTTACCTTTTGAAACTGTTTTTTCAATTGTTTCTAAAATTGCAGCGATAACATCGCCTGTAGCTTTTTGTGAAACTTTTGCTTTTTTAGACACTTCTTTTACTAATTCTTCTTTGTTCATTACGAACCTCCTTCTTACCTTTAGCTTACGGTTTAGCAGAAACCTTCTCTCTTCCGCATGCATTTCTATCGACAAAGTTATTATAACACGTTATACGGATTTGACAAGGGGTTTTGGAAAAATTTCAGCTAAAATTTTAAACATATCGGGAACTTCAGGAGTATAAACCGTCGTAAAAGCTGTCCTGTATGAATTTCAGCTAATTAAGAGAATTTTCACTAACTTTAGCAAATTTTACGTTTTGGAAGAAATAGCTGAGAATTTGATAAGCATTATAGCCTTGTTTAGCAAGATTGTTAGCACCATGCTGCGACATTCCGACGCCATGCCCGTTCTTTTTCACATTGTCATCATAGGAGGGAACAGAACGGATAAACGGAAGGTCGTTTCCCCAAACCGCTGAGGCATTAATGGTTTTCCCGCCAGCAGAGGCTGAATAATAAGCGGGAACAACTTTTGTATTATATGTTAAAACAAGTCCGCATGTGCTGTCGACAGCTTCGTTGGTTTTAACGGTTTCGGCAGACGCTCCGCCGTAAGCCTGGTCTTCAGGCGTGTCTTTCAGGTCATAACCTAAAGACGCACGCTTGCCGAGGTTTGCCAGAGCATAACTTCTTGCGGCAATGGCCTGTGCTTTCAAGGCTTCAAGCTCCCAGCCGGAAGGCATTTCTGAAGGGACAACGCCTTTCAGATAATCTTCAAGTTCTACATCGTTAATTACTGTGAGTTTTTTGTTTTTGTTTTGAATAATTATAAAACCTCTGTACCATTTGTTTTTTGCACTTACAAAAGCGCCGGCCGGAGCTTTCAAAACAACATAATCGGAATAAATCTGGTAGAATTTGCCGTTTAGGGCAATTGCCATTGTATTTTTGTAGGGAATTATTTCGTAACCCTTCATAGCTTCAAGCTTTGTTACGGTTTTGTTTGTGTTTGCGTCAATCAAAGAGGTTTCGACAGAGGCTCCTATACCAATATGCTCGGCGTCTGTTTCAAGCCCTATTTTGATTGCATAACAGGGATTTACAGCAGCTGAAAGCATTAAAAATATTGAAAAAGCCCAAATAATTCTCTTCTTCATAGAACTATTATAACATATTATTGGAAAAGCGGCTTAAGTCATCTGATTGATTTTTTGTTTCTTTTGAATTCCGAGGGTTTCCATAATGCCGTCGGCGTAATGTTCACCGGCCTTCTGAGCAGCAGCATATGAGGCTATTGAACCACAGACGAAGAAAACGCCTTTCAAAATTGATGCGGCTTTTCCTGTATATTTTGAATTTTTAACAGTGTCTGCAAGCGGTTTTAAAATTCCGTTATCAGAAGCTTTAACTGCAAGGTTTTTGAAAGTTTTTTCGTTAAAAACACCGTTGAAATTGTCTTTCATAAATGCTTCGCCGGCAAACATCCCGCACAAAGCCGCTGTTTCTACAATTCCGGAATGCACTTTGTCCTCTGACATTGCAACTTTCAAAGCTCCGGAAGCGCAGATAAGCGGATTTACATGGTCAGCCGTAAATTGCAGACATTTTCCGGCAAAACCAAGAGCTTTGCTGTTCTTAGCCAACTCTTCGAAAACATTTACAGCGCTTCTTGCAGTAGCAGAAAAGGCATTATCGTATTTTGAAATCTCCTGCATAACGCCGGTGCATTGGCCGACAGTAACCACACTTCTGCCGAGGTCGCCGTTTTTGGTTTTTTCGGCGTTGCGATATGCAAATATTGTTGATGCAACCGGACTAAACATATTTTAACCTTTTACACACTACATTACACATATATAAAGTAATTTTTATTCAGAAAATTGCGCCGGCTGAAAATATTTTTACAATTGTAATAATTATTTACAACAATCTGAATAAACAGAAATGTAACTATCCATATTAAAACAATGTCAATGGTATTGATTGTTATAACTTAAAAAATCGTTTAATATTACAAAATGAATAAAAAATCTTTTCAATTTTATAAGTCAGATAGTCATATAAATGAGCACATAAACCTTATACAAAAACTCGGCAAAAAAATTGCATACTTAAGAAAAAACAAAAAATTTTCACAGGAAAGACTTTCAGAAAAAGCAAATATAAGTGTAATTTATCTGGGTAAAGTTGAACGCGGCGAGGCAAACCCGACTTTAGACAAACTAATAAAAATTGCCAAAGCACTCGACGTTGAAATTGCAGAAATTTTCAGCTTTACCCTTTAATTACTCAAACTCTTGCTTTTCGCTTAAAAACTGTTATAATAACCTTATGAAGAGAGTTTTGTGTTTAACTTTAATACTGTGCAGCTTTTTGGGCGTCAAAGCCTTTTGCGCTCCGCAGTTTGAGAATATCCAGCTCGAAATGCGTGAATTTGACCCTGTAGAACTTCGCGCAGGAACCTTTATTCCCGTAATTAACGCACAGGAAATATCAACGCAATACATGACCGAAGGCCACAAAGTTAAATTCATCGCAACAAATGACCTTTTCATGTACGACACGATTATCGTTCCGGAAAATACCGTTTTTGAAGGCTATATCGAAAAAATGAACGAGCCCGTTGTCGGTACAAATGCTTCTATGATTATCAGAATTTCGAAAATGATATTGCCCGACAAGTTTGAACTCCCGATGAAGGGATATATTTATACTTCAAATAACAATCTTATAGGCGGCGGCATTTCAGAACCCGCCGAATGGGTTAAAATGCCGCACTACCAGAACAGACTCCGCGGTGTTGCTTCGCTGCAAATTAGACCAGGGGAAAAACGAAAAATGGGCGAGCATACAAATCTCCAGGCAGGACTTGATTTAATCATAATCCTCACCGAACCCCTCGAAATTACACATATATTAACAAATTGACAATAAATCCAAACTAAAATAAAATATTATAAAAAACAAATTATGCAAAGACAGAAGGGAAGGGTAAACAATGAAAAAATATTTTAATCTGATTCTTGCAGCTGTTCTTCTCAGCGCAAATGCATCTTTTGCCGCAAGCAATTTTAATTATACAGAAGCGGCACCGTCATATCCGAATGTTCAACAGCCTTACGGCTATCCGCAGCAGCAATTCGGCGCACAAACAAATTATCAGCGCCAGTATTATAACCAAAATTACAACACAAACACGCAGCCGGTTTCAAACACAAACCAAACACTTAAAGGCCGCGTAGTTACTGTTCCGGCAGGCCAAAACATCCCCGCCGTTACAACAATGCCTTTAAGTTCGGAAAATTTAACTCTGGGACAAAACGTAACAATCGCTTTAAGTTCTGATTTCTACTACAACGGAAGCCTTATTGCACCGGCAGGAAGCTCTGTAACAGGACAAGTTCTTGAAGTTTCTAAAGCAAAACGCGGCAGTATGAACGGCAAGCTTATGATTAGATTTACTCAAATCGTTACACCGTACGGCGGCCAAATCCCGATTTCCGCAGTAATCAAAACCGATGATAACACAGGAGTTTTAGTCGGCGGAAGCAAAATGGATGTAGCAAAAGATTACGGTAAGGATATTGCAGTAGGTTCCGCAGCAGGCGCAACTGCTGGTCTTGTAATGAGCGCAGTTTCCGGCGGAAAACTTGGTAAAGGTACCGCTCTTGGAACTGCAATCGGTGCCGGCGGAGGTTTGGCAAAATCACTCTGGGACAAAGGCGATAATGTTGAAATTCCCGCAAACGCAGGTATAGAAATCACGCTTACGCAAGCTATAACTGTTAACCCGGCAGTTTATAATTATTAATAAAATGATTAGTCAATCAGGTGATAATTTTATTTTACAATTAAATTAAAATTATCACCGTGAGATAAGAAGAAGAGTTCCGGCAATCCGGCAAAACGCTTCAATGTGAGACCCAGGAAAGGTTTATCAAGGGATATGTCAATATTAGGAAAATATACCGATAACATAATAGAAGACGATGATAATAACGAAACAGAAGGTTATACGCTTCCGGTTGTCATAAAAAAAGACAAGGAAGACAGCTTGAAAAAAGCCTTGACAATTTCAGCTCTGCTTCACCCGGCAGTACTTGGCTCTGTTTATCTTATTTCATTAATATTGCTGTTTTTCGGAATTTCTTTAAACGTTTTCGAAAGACCAAAACCGAAAATGAAAGATATCGAATTTGTTCTTGTAGAAAACGAAGATACGCCCATAAATAAAAACACGCCTTATCGTTCTGACAGGAATTCGCGTGCAGGCGGCCACCACGACCCGAAGAAAAAGGTTTCAATGCCATCACCTGCACCGGCAGCTGCACAAAAGCCGACTCCGGCACCGCAAGCTCCTGCCAAAACGCAACAGCCTGCGAAATCACAGCAGCCTGCCCCAAAAGTTCAACAGCCAAAGCCGCAGCCTGCAAAACAACCGGCAAAACAAGAAGCTCCTAAACAAGTAACAAAACCGGCGCCTAAACAGGAAAAACCACAGCAAGCACCTGCACCGAAAGCGCCGCAGCAGGCAAAACCGGCACCGCCGACAGCGCGTCCGTCGATTAAACCTCCAATGACACCAAAACCGGTTGCAAAACCGAGTTCAGCCTTTCAGGTTCCGGTGCCATCAGGCGGAACAAAATCAGGAACTTACGCAACCGGCCCGATTAGCGGTTCAGGTACTGCAAACAAAGGCGGCGGTTCAGGCGGTCCTGTCACAGGAAGCGGTTCCGGCAAATATGTTCCGGCACCATCTTTGGCGCCGACAGGCGGCGGGGGGTCTTCTTCAGGCCAAAAGCTTGCTAAAGGCGGAGGCGGCGGAACTGGCGGCCCCGGCAACCCTGGCCCCGGAAATCCGAACGGACGCCCCGGAATTGATACTATTAGAGAACCCGATTTCGGCCCCTATATGCGTGAACTCCAGAGAAGAATTAAAATGAACTGGAATCCGCCAAAAGGAAATGAAAGCAAACGTGTTGTACTTCTTTTCAAAATCGCAAAAGACGGAAGATTACTTTCATGCAGCGTTTACAAGTCATCAGGCTTGCCAAGTGCGGACAATGCGGCCTTGAATGCAGTAAAACTTACAGCGCCGTTCAAACCGCTCCCGGCAGAATACAAAGGTCAAAGCATTGATATTCAATTTACCTTTGACTACAACGTCTTTGGCGCCGCAGGGTATCAATAAATAAGTGAAAGGTGAAAAGTGAAAAGACCTTTACAGGGTAAATTTAAAACTAAACAAGCAATCTATACAAGGCAGAACGGGTAAAACCGTAAGCCACGGCAGACTAAGACCTTCGAGAAAAACAGGTGCGAAGGGAAAAGGTTCACAAATGACAACAAAATTTAACTAATGCACCCTGAGTGCATAAACCAAGTAAAGCCGGTAACAAGGGCTTTTACAAAACTAAACAAGCAATCTATACAAGGCGAACCGGCTAAGGTCGTAAGCCACGGCAGACTAAGACCTTCGAGAAAAACAGGTGCGAAGGGAAAAGGTTCACAAATGACAACAAAATTTAACTAATGCACCCTGAGTGCATAAACCAAGTAAAGCCGGTAACAAGGGCTTTTACAAAACTAAACAAGCAATCTACATAAGGCGGGTCGACAAAGGTCGTAAGCTATATTAAAAAAGGAGAAAACAATGGAATTACTATTACACTCAATTAAACTGGATTGGCCGGTACTTTTACCGATTTTAATCTGTTCAATTCTGGTTGTAGCGGTTGTTATCAACAGATTTCAATTCTACAAAAAAAACAAACGCGACGTTGTACTTTTCATCCCGAAATTACAGAAGGAATTGGCTAAAAACAATCTTCAAGGCGCGCAAAGCGTTGCGGAAAACTGCGGCGGCGTTATCGGTGAAGTCACAGAAGAAGCTGTCAGAATTTTTTCAGAACAAAGAAACGGTTTTTCACGTTCATTTGATATTGCAGCAGCGCTTGCAACAAGAAAATTGGAAAGCCATTTAACAATTTTAGGTACAATCGGCGGTGTTGCGCCGTTCTTAGGTTTGTTCGGAACAGTAGTCCGAATTCTTTACACCTTCCAGGATTTGGCAACTCAAGGCAACCAGTCAGCAGCAGTTGCAATGGGTATCGGTTCAGCGTTGATTGCAACCGCCTTCGGTCTTGGTGTTGCGATTGTGGCTGTTGTATTCTACAACTCTTTCCAATCAATAGTAAAACGTTATGAAGATGATTTCCAGTTGATTAAACTGCTTTTCTTAAGCTTTGTTGACTCAGAAGATGAATCAAACAAAACAGCAGCAAACGTTTCATTATAATTAAAATAAAAAGCTGTAAAAACACCGGAACCGGTGGAAGGATATTACAAAAATGGCAATGAGCACTAACAAAAAAGGTAAAATGTTTACCGAAATAAATATAACACCGTTAACAGATATTTTTCTTGTGCTGTTAATCATAATGATGGTTGTTGCACCGACATTTCAGTCAATGGACAACGAAATTTCGGTTCCTGAAATCAACAGCGGAATTGCAATAGAACAAAAGAACGCAACAATTTCAATTACAAAAGACGGCCAGATGTATCTAAACGGCACGCCTGTTACAGAAGACCAGCTTACAAGCGAATTAACAGCGCTCAAAGAAACTCTTGAAAAACCGGAAGTCGTTGTCAAAGCAGATGAAAAGGTAAAGAGTTCGGAAATTATGAAGGTTATGAACGCGGCACAGGACGCTGAATATAAAAAACTTATTGTCGCAGGTGAACCTTTATCAAAAAAAGAACAAAAAGACCTTAAAGAAAACAAACAAGGAGTCTAAACATGAGCCGTGACCGCGGAGAATTTAATGAAATAAACATAACACCATTAACAGATATTTTTCTTGTGCTGTTAATTATAATGATGGTAATAGCGCCTTTGCTTGACCAGCAGGGACTTAATTTAACAGTTCCGGAGAACGTTGCGCAGGAACAGGTTAAAAAAGATACCAAAATTTTGACTGTGAATGTTACGGCAGAGGATAAATATTTTATTAATGGCGAAGAAATCCAGGTTTCAGACCTTGAAAAAACAATAGCGCAAATGGCAAAAGACTATCCGGACGGAATGATGATTGAATCAGACGGGGATGCAACCCACGGTGCTGTTGTAAAGCTTATGGACAGCGCCAGAAACTCCGGAATAACTGTCTCTTATACACATCTCCGA
>OJPI01001512.1_pt1 | contig 10366 bp, 8 predicted proteins | sample 1598461 | NCBI WGS metagenome assembly OJPI01 (sample SAMN03922483, study PRJEB24848) | human gut metagenome | isolation source: stool sample | host: Homo sapiens | place: Germany | collected 2011-05 | reverse complement strand
AAATCATTCTCGTCGCGAATCAAGTCCTGATGCGGTTCTTCCTCTACGAGAATCAGCAAGTCGCCTGCCACACCGTTGTGTTTGCCGGCATTTCCTTTGCCACCCATAGAAAGCTGCATACCTTCAGCTACTCCGGCAGGGATTTTCACCGTTACTACTTCTTCACCGTAGATGATTCCGTCGCCACCACACTTCTTACACTTGTTCTTGATGATCTTACCTTCACCGCCACAAGTAGAACACGTGACGCGAGTCTGCATCGTGCCCAAAATCGTCTGCTGGTTACGGATCACGGAGCCGCTACCCTTACAAGTAGGACACGTTTCCGAACCTCCGTCACCTTCGGCACCCGAACCGTGACACTGATCGCACGGAACATATTTCTTTAATTTAAACTTCTTTTCCACTCCCGTAGAGATCTCCTTCAAAGTCAGTTTCACTTTGACGCGAAGATCGCTACCCCGATACCGGCGTTGCTGTGAGCCTCCACCGCCTCCACCGAATCCGCTAAAACCTCCGAAGCCACCTCCGAAACCGCCGCCGCGACCTCCGAAGATGTCACCGAACATGGAGAAAATATCATCCATCGACATGCCTTCGCCACCGAAACCGCCGAACGGTCCTCCATTTCCTGCCGCACCGCTCACTCCCGCATGACCGAACTGGTCATAACGCGAACGTTTTTCCGGATTGCTCAATACATCATACGCTTCCGCAGCTTCCTTAAACTTCTCTTCCGCCTCCTTGTCGCCAGGATTCTTGTCGGGGTGATATTGAATCGCTTTTTTGCGGTAAGCCTTTTTTATTTCTTCTACTGTGGCCGTCTTTGTCACCTCCAGTACTTCGTAATAGTCTCTTTTTTCTGCCATGCTTCTTTAAAAAAATATGAGTTTTATGGGTTGTCCTTATTCCCCTACTACCACTTTAGCGTGGCGGAGCACTTTGTCGTTCAATGTATAACCCGTTTGTACACAATCCAGAATCTTACCTTTCTGTTCCTCAGATGGAGCAGGGATTACCGCGATGGCTTCGTGATAATCGGTATCCAACGGTTGGTCTTTAGTCTCGATAACCTTTACACCGTTTTGCCCCAATACAGCCATGAATTTATTATAAATCAGCTCGACACCTTCTTTCACGGCACTCACATCGGTTGCCGTCTCCATCGTTTTGATGGCACGCTCGAAGTCATCCACTATCGGAAGAATGCTGCTGAGACTTTTTTCTCCACCGTTCAGAATCAGTTCCGCCTTTTCCTTCATGGTGCGTTTACGATAATTGTCGAATTCGGCGGACAGGCGCAGATATTTGTCCTTCTGCTCATCAATAGTCTCCTGAGCCTTTTCCAATTCCTTTTCCAACTCCTCTTCGTGCGTCAGTGGAGCCGCCTCTTCAGCTTGTTCGTTTTGCGGTTGTTCATCCGCACCGTTCTGAGTTTCTTCAACATTCAGTTCTTCTTCCTTCACTTTTTTTTCTTTTGGATCCATTTTGGTATTTACTATTTAACTAGTTACTATTTATTGTTTAAAAACACGTTATCTTTTTTAGAGATACCGTCTATTCGACATACCAGACTGACCGGATGTCATTAGTCTTGCTTGCAAAAACTTTGCCAAGTCGGCGTTTTTGCCAGAAAACGCAGCAAAGGTAACACTTTTATGTCAGATTGGCACATATCGGATAGCTCATAATTCATTTTAAATGTCTACCTTTGCACGCTAAAACAGTAAGTAGTAACTAGTAAAATAGTAAATAATAAGATGATTACAGTTTCAAACGTTTCGGTACAGTTTGGTAAAAGAGTGTTGTTTAATGACGTAAACCTGAAGTTTACAAGTGGTAACTGTTATGGTATTATCGGTGCGAACGGTGCGGGAAAGTCTACGTTTCTCCGTACGATTTACGGAGATCTGGACCCTACAACAGGTACGATTGCGCTCGGACCGGGCGAACGTCTCTCAGTGTTGAGTCAGGACCACTTCAAGTGGGATTCATATACCGTCATGGATACCGTCATGATGGGACATACTGTGTTGTGGGACATCATGAAGCAACGCGAAGAATTGTATGCAAAAGAAGATTTCACAGACGAAGACGGACTGAAAGTATCCGAATTGGAAGAAAAATTTGCCGAGTTGGACGGATGGAATGCCGAAAGTGACGCAGCCATGTTGCTGAGCGGATTGGGCATTAAAGAAGACAAACACTATACATTGATGGGTGAACTGAGCGGTAAAGAAAAAGTTCGTGTCATGCTGGCTCAGGCGTTGTACGGAAATCCGGACAATCTTTTGCTCGACGAGCCTACCAATGACTTGGATATGGAGACGGTAACCTGGTTGGAGGAATATCTTTCCAATTTCGAACATACGGTATTGGTGGTGAGTCACGACCGTCACTTCCTCGACTCCGTATGTACGCACACCGTAGATATTGACTATGGAAAAATCAATATGTTTGCCGGTAACTATAGCTTCTGGTACGAATCCAGCCAGTTGGCTCTCCGTCAGCAGCAGAACCAGAAGGCAAAGGCGGAAGAGAAGAAGAAAGAGTTGGAAGAGTTTATCCGTCGGTTCAGTGCGAACGTAGCGAAGAGCAAGCAGACTACTAGTCGTAAGAAAATGCTTGAGAAGTTGAATATAGAAGAAATCAAACCTTCTTCACGTAAGTATCCGGGCATTATTTTTACTCCTGAACGTGAGCCGGGTAACCAGATTCTGGAGGTTTCCGGACTGAGTAAGAAGACGGAGGAAGGCGTAGTGCTCTTCAACGACGTGAACTTTAACATAGAGAAAGGTGACAAGGTAGTATTCCTCTCACGCAATCCGCGCGCGATGACAGCTTTGTTTGAGATCATTAACGGAAATATGAAACCGGATGCAGGGCATTTCAACTGGGGAGTGACTATCACGACTGCTTATCTGCCGCTGGATAACACCGACTTCTTCAATACCGACCTGAATCTGGTAGATTGGTTGAGTCAGTTCGGAGAAGGCAACGAGGTATATATGAAAGGCTTTCTTGGCCGTATGCTTTTCTCCGGCGAAGAGGTGCTGAAGAAAGTAAGCGTACTCTCTGGAGGTGAGAAGATGCGTTGTATGATTGCCCGTATGCAGCTGCGCAATGCCAACTGCCTCATTCTGGACACTCCGACCAACCATCTGGACTTGGAATCTATCCAGGCGTTCAACAACAACCTGAAGACGTACAAAGGAAATATCCTCTTCTCGTCTCATGACCACGAATTTATCCAGACCGTTGCCAACCGCATCATCGAACTGACACCGAACGGTATCATCGACAAGATGATGGAATATGACGAATATATCACTTCCGACCATATTAAGGAATTGCGGGCGAAGATGTACGGAGACAAATAAGTGACCACTTAAAAGAAAGAGAGGGTCAGTTCATTTGAATGAATGAACTGACCCTCTGTTATTCTACCTCTTCCATCAGCGCCAGCTCCCAGCTTCTCCATACGACCGTTGTCAGTTTCAGTTTCCCTTTCTGACGGGCTTCCGCCACACATTCGTCCTTGCTATAACGGATCAGCTGCTCCCGCGCTTCATCGGCAAGCTCCCTTATTTCCTTTTCCGGAGCACCGGCTTTCGCATACTTCACTTCCAGCAGATAAGTGTAGGGTGGAGATACGGGTACGGCCGGACTGGGCTTGAAGAAGAAATCAGCGAATCCCTTGTTCATTTCATATTCCGGATACAGTTGATAATAGCGGAACATACTTAGATAGGCGAGTAGGAATCCTTTGATATGGGCTTCCCCTTCTATATATTCTCGGATACGGCTCTGCTCCCGAATGGCCTCTGCTACAAATTCGAACAACGGTTTCCATTCTCCCTTGAAGGACATATTCTCAAACAGCGTGAGCAACCTGTTCACGTCGAGCTTGAATATTTCATGACGGGCATATCCTTGAATTAGGAAATTGAACAGCTGTTCTCGAACCACCAGGTTAGGCACGTGCAGGATAGGACGTCCCATCATATCGACTCCTTTGATGGAAAGCAGCCCGAAATAGAACAGCAGCGACCTGAAGTTGCTTACGTCCGTCATTTCCAACGCGGAGAAATGAGTGACAATTTCGGTTATTATTTCTCCCTTTTCCGCAACCTCCTTGATGACGGAGAAGTTTTCTCCCAGTCCGTGGTCAAGACGTACGAGGTAGGCAAGCTTGTTAAAGTCCGTCCGGATATTCGGATCTACAATCTCTTTAGGTTTGACTCCGTGCAATATCAATGACTTCATGCAATAGAGCACCATGTCCGAGTTGAACATGCAATCCGTTAATTTATTTTCACTGAAGCAATAATTGTCATAGTTGGGTTTCATCATTGCCACCGTGTCGTCTATCGACATGGAAAGAGCTCCTTGTTCCTTATAATAGGCCAGCATTTCCCGCAGCTCCTTCTCGCTGAACCCCACCAGGTCGTTAAACCAGGGATCGTTTGTGATATTCGTTCCTATGTTGAATCCGCTTGTCACGTCGTCCATCGTCACCGGGCTTACTCCCGTGATAAACAGTCTGTTGACGGCGGAACCCATTCCCGTCGTGGCGGCTTTGATTACATTGAAGAACCTCCGGATATACCCTTCGCCATGCGTCGCTTTCCGATATAAGTCCGTTCCGTAAGTCGATAGGATGGTATTCGTGAAATTATCGTATTCATCGATCAGTAGATATATTTTGATGTTCCCCTTGCGGGTGGCGTAAGTGTTGATGGCTGACAAAAAAGCGCCGGGCTCTTCTTTTGTTTTTTCATCCAGCACTTTCCAGATGTCTTTTCCCAGCAGATGTTCGTATCTGTAAACAAAATCGGAAAGCTTCCCGCAGCAATGCATCCGGAAAGACTCCTCCACCTCATTGATATTCGAGCTTACCTCCGAGAAATTGAATCTCATGATGAGAAACTGGTTATGTATGGGTGTGGGATGTTGCCCGATATACAGCTTCCCGAACAATTCGTCAAACTGGTCAGCGTAACGGACATCATAGTACGCCTCCAACATCGCCAGCGTGAGGCTTTTCCCGAAGCGTCGGGGGCGGATGAGGAAGAGATAAGACGGCTGCATTTCTATCTTTTCGATAAACATCGTCTTATCCACATAATAATAGTTTTCTTTTTGGATGCGTCCGAAATCCGTCAATCCGTATGGTATTTGTTTCATCATATCACGATTCCTTTCTTTAATTCATATCAAAGATTCATATCGAAGCAAATATACGGAAAACGGATGAAAACGGCACTATAATTGTCGCTAATTTATCCGTTTCTCCGGTCATTCCCTGGAAAAGTTTCCGCCTGTCAAGAGGGATTACAACTCCAACCCTTTCTGCACCGGAAGTTGCGGTCGTATTGAATTTTCCTTACGCTCCTGAGGCGTATACTCCACCACCCAATATTCCGTGACATTGTTGGATGTTTTCCGTGAGTGGAAATGATTGTTTTCCAGCACCGTGACTAGCATCTGCTTCATTTGCGTGTTGGCCTGTGTGCGTCCGTTTGCGCTTAATACCGACAGAAGGTAGGCGGCAGGATACCATTGCGCCTGTATATCGTTCGGTCTGGCAGCCCGGAAATAGAAGAAAAGATTCTCCTCCAGCGGATCTTTTTGGCGGAACGTCTCGTTGCGGTTGTTGAGAAACGTAATCTCTTGGTTCTCATACCAATATTGGAATCCCTGCCGGTAGAGCGCGTATGCTTGCGCATATATCCCCTGATGGTTGACAGGCGCGCGGTAGTCTATTTCCAGAAGCGTATTGAACAGGATACGCCTGTTTTCACCGATGTCCGGCAGGCAGTGCGGGTTGTTGGTGCTGGCAATGAACGAGGCGCGGCGGATGAACGTATAATTCTGGATGTCGAAAACCTTACGTTCGTTCATCACATCTTGTGTGATAAGACTTTTCAAATCCTGCATACGTCCGGGAGAGAGCGTGTCAAACTCGTCCAGATTGATGAGCAGGCAGGACGACATTTGCAGGAGATGGTCCTTGTTTTCGGGATAAATCATTCCGTTGCGATAATAATCTTTAAGCTCCGGCGGGAGGAGATGGCGGATAAAAGTGCTCTTGCCTTTTCCCTGTGCGCCGTGGAGGAGCATCAACAGGTGGTTTTGCACTTCGTCGTTGATGGCGCACGCTACCATTCCCACAAGCCACCGACGGAAACTGTCCTCGAAAAAAGCCTGGTCTGCCGCCTTCACTGTCCTTGTCAGTTGGCCGATATGGTCCGTTTTTCCGTCCCATGCCTCGAGTGAGGTGAAATAATGGACAAATGGATTGAACGGTTTCGCATAGTCCGAGTCTACCAGCGCTTTCAAATTACCTTGTGAGCTGTATATCTTCTCCATCTGCGCATTGATATAGAAAGTGTTGACATCCTTTACACGGAGTGTCTTGAAAGGCGGTTGCTCTGTCGGGGAGAGGGCGGGCATTCTCTTCCGGAACTTGATTTGTTCTTTCACTACGTTTCTCCTGACTTCATAGTGTTCGTCCATAAACCTGATTATCTGGTAGATTTTCGGCTCTTGATTTTCTTCTTCCGCCCGGTCGGTTTTTGAGGTATATTGGTAAGCGTTTTGCATAGGAAGCTCGAGGTCGAAATCGGGGATTTCACCAAAATGACTGTGTGCCAGACTGATGGCTTCTTCTTCCGTGATATGCCGACGGTAACACTGATTGCCGAGACAATAGAAGAAATTGTCGCGGTTGCCCGTCTTAAGGTGTTCTTTTCGTTGGGTGTATTCCAGCGCCTTCCGGAAGTCGAGTCGTGCTTGCAGGTCAATGGGCGACGTGTTCTCCTGCACGGGAAGGAGCGGAGAGCGTTTTTCCGGACTCTTGCGTTTCTTGTTTTTGCACTCTTCTTCGGTGGGCAGTGTCACTTTCACGGTCAGCGGCTTCACGTTTTCCAATCGTTCGGTGGCGAGGAAGGCGTCCGGATCATGCGACACGAAGAATCCGCGTCCCGGATCGCTTCCGCTCGTATCCACTTTGGTATTGAGCAGTTTCTCGTATTTGTAGCTTGACAGAGCGTACATACGATGGTGATATTGTTCCAGAGTGGGGAAGTCGACGGTTCCCCGCGCGTTCAGTTCGGCGCGTAAAGCTTCCGCCTCCTTGCCGGTGAGGTAGACGAAGATTTTCAGCCCGTGCATACGGGGGCTGACGAAGCTTCCCAGCGTGTCGGGGCATTCGTTCACCAGTTTGCGGAATTCCGGAAGCCTTTCTGTCGGCATATCGTCACAGTCGAGCGTGATGATGTCCTGATACTTGTCCATACTGTAAGCCAGCCTTTCCTTCGCGTAAGTAGCCGTGATGGTGCAGTAGGGGAGTTGCTTCTTCATGTGGTCCGCTTTCACCGTTTCTCCGGCGTCCACTGCTTCCCGAAGTCTCCGGATTCTGTCCCGATAGACATCTCCCCGTATAAATTCGAACATTTGCCGGATACTGATACTTCCCGATACGAGTGATAGTCCTCTGTATGTGGTTATTGCGATATTTTCCATTTGATTTGCCGATATGAATTTAAGCCGTGTCAATATTAACACACTGCAAAGGACGGCTTTTCATGTGGATAAAAAAAACTGCTTTTCGTACTCAAAAAGCAGTTTTTTAACGGTCAATCCTTAAATGTTAATCGTCGAGAAGCGTTCTTTTCAATCTTTGTATCTCATAATCAACCTCTTCAACGCTTAACGATTCGTCCGAATGATCTGATTTCTTGAAATTAACAGCCATATATAACAATTGCGCGAAAAATTTAGGGCTTTTAATGTTAAAAACAGACTCATGATCATAACAGAGATGGACAATGGGGAGGAGATACTCTTTGCGGTCGTGTGGACTTACGTCTATCCTGTTGGTATACAAATTGTTGACAATGTCAAGCATTTGTGTGATAAATGGGGATACTTGGGGAAATTCTCCCTTTTCGAGCGTTATAGCCTGCTTGTTCTGGTAAACGAAACCTTCGGAAAAAATGTCTTTTTTCTCATGATTTTAAGTGTTATTTGCGTGTTGTTAAAAAATGTTTTTAAAAAAAGCGCAAAGATACATTTTATTTTGTTCCTGCCATTTACTTATGGTTATTTATTCTCTTTATATATATTATTTTGAAAAAAAGCGTGTATTTGAGGGTGAGCCCCTCACCCTCAAATACACGCTTTTTTCTATATAAAAGAATATTCTCTCGCGTCTGCGCGCGTGTACACTATTATATTAAGGAAAATCATAGGCCGTTTACCCTCAAGATACCCTATGTTGTAAGTAGCCACCCCCTCCCTATAGCCTATTTTATTTTCATTATGGCTAATTTCGATTTCATTATAGCTAATCTTGGTTTCATTATAGCTAATCCGAACTTGCCGTCAGGAGCTTCACGGCTTATCGAGATACTTCACGATGAGCCGCACCTGCCTTGCGCTGTAAGTGTGGTCGTTCTTTCCTTCGCCGCCGTTATACATTGCGTCATACAGTTCCCTGTTATTTTTGATCCACTCCCTCATTTTCCGCATGGCGTACACTAACGGTACATAAGGATTATATAAATGCGCCAGTTCCGACTTCAAATACGGACGTATGACAAACGGCTCTTCCACCGTCTCTTCTGTTTCTGCTTTCATATCTTCTGAGAATTATTGTTATCGTACTCCAAATATACGGAAAATTCATAAGATATACAAGTATATAAGTAAAAAAAAATCACTATAAGTATAAGTAAATACATTCTAAATGAAAGTAAGACAAAGTAAGCCGATCGGAGGTAAAGTGTGCCACTTCATTCCTTTGTAATATAGTACTTTTGAGGTGTCGAAAGAGAAAGAAAAAGAGCTCGTTCATGTCTTCCGATACCTATTGTGATAATCGTAATATGTAATATCAATTTATGATTTTCAAATTCTTAATTTTTAATTTTTAATTCTTAATTATTTATGGCAATACCATTCAAAAGAATGGGTCGTAAAGACCCGAGGGAGGTTGACGGGGTAGTGAAGTATCACCCGCAACTTGTGACGCAGGGACAAAGTGTAGACCTGGATAAACTTGCTTACACGATGAAAGAGAGAAGTTCCTTGTCGCTGGGCGACATCCAGAGTGTGCTGACCAATTTTGTGGAAGCGATGCGTGCGGCGTTGTTCGACGGTAAATCCGTCAATATCCGTGATTTCGGCGTGTTCAGTCTTTCCGCCACCACACTGGGGGCGGATACGAAGGACGAATGTACGATGAAGAATATCAAGAGTGTGAATATCAATTTCCGTCCTTCGAGCAGCGTCCGTCCCAACCTGACCTCTACCCGTGCCGGTGAGAAGATCGAGTTCCTCGACCTTGACGCTCCCAAGAACAAGAAAACAGATGGCGGTGAGAATCCCGATGAGGGCGGTGGCGTGATTCCCAATCCGGATGAGGGCGGTGGTGAGGCGCCGGATCCGGCAGAATAAGTCACAGAGAGTAGATAATGCTTACAATTGACAAGAAAAACAGTAGTGCTATGATGCGAAAGATTGATTTGATCGTAATTCATTGTTCCGCCACGCGGGAAGACAGGACGCTGACTCAGGATGACCTGGAGACATTGCACCGGCGACGGGGATTCAACGGGACGGGCTATCATTATTACATCCGCAAGGATGGGAGGGTGGTCCTTACCCGTCCGCTCGAACGCGTCGGGGCGCACACGAAAGGCTGGAATGCTCACTCTGTCGGAGTCTGTTACGAAGGCGGTCTGGATTGTCACGGACGTCCGGCGGACACGCGGACACCGGCTCAACGGGCAACGCTCCGTTTGCTTGTACATCAATTGCTTGAGACTTTTCCCGGTAGCCGGGTGTGCGGTCATCGGGATTTAAGTCCCGACCGCAATGGAAACGGGGAAATTGAACCGGAGGAATGGATCAAAGCGTGCCCGTGCTTCGAGGTGGCAGGTCTCTTCACGGAGAACACGGTGAAAGCCGGGAAAGTGGAGGGCACGGAGGCGGTTTCCGAAAAAAATGTTTAACTGAAGAATTGGAAAAGGAAAGGAGGTGTGTGGAATTATGGCAATGAAGAAATCCGTATGGGATATGATCCTGAAGGTGGTTATCGCGGTGGCTTCGGCAGTGGCTGGCGTGTTGGGCGCTAATGCGATGAATCTGTAAGAAAAATAATTCATGGACAAGGCGGGGGATAGTCTATTGTCTCCCGCTTTTTTATTTCATTCTATTGATATTAAATTAAATAAGGTAAAACAATGAAAAGAAGAACAATCATACAATTGGGAGGCTCTTTGATGTGTCTCCTTTTATTGGCTATGCCGATATGCGCGCAAGAAGATCTGTCTCTTATACACATCTGACGCTGCCGACG
>OJPI01001510.1_pt1 | contig 10391 bp, 10 predicted proteins | sample 1598461 | NCBI WGS metagenome assembly OJPI01 (sample SAMN03922483, study PRJEB24848) | human gut metagenome | isolation source: stool sample | host: Homo sapiens | place: Germany | collected 2011-05 | reverse complement strand
CTCGTGGGCTCGGAGATGTGTATAAGAGACAGCGTGTACAGCGCGATGTATGGTATCTGGAACACTGGACTTTTCTATTGGATTTATACATTATATACAAGACAATCAGAAACGCCATTCAAGGCGAGAAAGAAGCGTATTGAGAATTAAAATTGAAAATCAAAAATTAAAAGGAGCAGTAATGAAAAACAAGAAAAGTATAGCCATCTTGATGGCGGCAATTACATTGGCAAGCTGCCAATCTTACAAAAAAGTACCTTATCTACAAAGTTACGAATCACTTACAGATAAGAGTTATAAGGAAATCGTCATCAATGAAGTCAATCAGCAGGATACCCTCTACGATGCGCGTATCCAACCTAAAGACTTGCTGAATATCACCATAAACACCACTGATCCGCAAGCTGCCGCACCGTTCAACCTGACCATGCAGACCTATAATAACATAGCACAATCCAATGCCAGCACTACATCGCAACCAGCCCTGCAACAATATCTCGTAGACAATGCAGGTGAGATAGACTTCCCCGTGATAGGCAGACTGCAAGTAGGCGGCTTAACTAAAAATGCAGCCGAGAACCTTATCCGTGAACAGCTTCGTCCTTATCTCAAAGAAATACCTATTGTCACTGTACGTATGTCCAACTACAAAATTTCTGTCCTCGGTGAAGTGAACAGTCCCGGAACTTTCACTATCAATAATGAGAAAGTGAATATTTTCGAGGCGCTTGCCATGGCAGGCGACATGACCATTTACGGTATACGAAACAACGTCAAGCTCATCCGCGAAGACTGTAACGGCCAGCGAAATGTCATCAGCCTAAACTTGAACGAGCAGAATATTCTTCATTCTCCCTACTACTACATGCAGCAGAATGATATCCTTTATATAGCTCCAAATAAAACCAAGGCAAAGAGTGCAAGCGTCAGTAACAGTACCACTATCTGGGTTTCTGTGATTACTTCCCTTGTTTCACTCGCAAGTCTGATTGTCAACATTGTAAGATAATTTTAATCCTCAAAAAATGAAAGAAGATTTATACGATGACCTTTTAAACGAAAAAGAGGAAAAAACAGATTTCCAAGCCCTCTTTTTCAAATACATCATTCATTGGCCCTGGTTTGTGGCAAGCGTATTGATATGCACTGGCCTGGCCTTTGCTTATCTCCGTTACCAAATACCTGTCTACGAAGTGTCATCTTCTATCCTAATTAAAGAAGACGACAAGAAAAGTACCAACAATGCACTGTCTGCCATGCAGGATTTTGGTATGCTTTCCATGACCAGCAACTTTGACAATGAGCTGGAAATTCTGAAATCAAGGACACTCATCAAGAAAGTCGTGTCACGTCTGAACCTTTATACCAACATCGCCATCGAACAATCTTTCGGCTACGATGTTCCACTTTACAAAAACTCCCCTCTTGATGTGTTCATGACCGCCGAGGAAGCTGACAAACTGGAAGGGAACATTCGGCTGGAACTGATATACTCCCCTACCGGCCAACTGACTGTCACAGCCTTTTATATACAAAACGGAGACAAGCAAGAAACGACCAAATCTTTCGACGAACTACCTGCCATTCTACCACTCCCGGTAGGTGTCATCACCATTTCGCACAATGACTCATTGCCTGCTCCGCAAGAGCCCGTCAATCTGAAGGCTATCATCAGTACCCCCACTGCCGCAGCAGCAGGCTATAGGGCAGGTCTGACCGTAGCCCCTATATCCAATACCAGTACCATTGCCACCATCAGTGTACAAAACACCCATATACAACGAGCCTCCGATTTCACCCAAGAACTGATAATACTCTATAATCAGGACACCAACACCGAAAAGAATGAAGTGGCCCAGAAAAGCGCCGACTTCATCGAGGAACGTATCAGCATCATCAACCACGAACTGGGCACCACAGAAACCGAACTGGCGGAATTCAAGCAACGCGCCGGACTGACCGACATCAGCAGCGACGCGCAGCTTGCCCTTCAGGAAAGTTCCAAGTATGAACAGCAATATGCAGAGAACGCCACCCAAATCAACCTCGTGAACTATCTGCGCGACTACATCAACAATCCTGCAAACAACGACGAGATCATCCCTGCCAACGTAGGACTGAGCGACATGAACCTGACCTCTGCCATAGACAAGTACAACAATCTCATCGTGGAGCGTAAGTGCCTGCTACGTACCTCCTCCGAAAGCAATCCCGCCATCATCAATCTGAACACGGGGATCGAGGCCATGCGCCACAATGTGAAAACCACCGTAAACAGTGTTTTGAAAGGCCTGCAAATCACCCGGAGCAACATCGACCGACAGTCGCGCAAGTACGAAAGCCGCATCAGCAACGCCCCCAAGCAGGAGCAGGAGTTCATGAGTATCGCACGCCAGCAGGAAATCAAGGCCACCCTCTACATCATGCTGCTGCAGAAACGCGAGGAAAACGCCATCACACTGGCTGCAACCGCTAACAATGGACGCATTATCGAAGAACCCATGCCTGCCGGCATCGTTTCTCCCCAAGGCAAAAAAATCTATATGATTGCCTTTGTCATCGGCATCGGCATTCCCTTGGGCATCATTTTCCTATTGAACCTGCTCCGTTTCCGCATTGAAGGGCATACCGATGTGGAAAAGCTCACAAAGGTTCCCATTATCGGTGACATCCCCCTTACCGGTTCAAACAAGCATGAAGAGTCTGCCATTGCCGTACGCGAAAACGACAACGACATCATGACGGAAACCTTCCGCAGCCTGCGCACCAACCTGCTCTTCATGATGGGCGATCCGGATAAGAAAGTCGTCCTGGTTACCTCCACCATAAGCGGTGAAGGCAAGACTTTCATAGCTTCCAACCTCGCCCTCAGTCTGGCGCTGCTCGGCAAAAAGGTCATTCTGGTAGGATTGGATATACGCAAACCGGGATTGAACAAGTTGTTCCATCTTTCACACAAAGAAAAAGGAATCACCCAATACCTTGCCGCCCCCAAATCCACAGACCTTCATGCGCTGATACAGCCTTCCGGCATAACTTCCAACCTCGACCTGCTATTGGGCGGTCCCATCCCACCCAATCCTACGGAACTACTGGCACGCCAGTCACTGGAAGACACCATCAGTACATTACGCAAAGAATATGACTATATCGTACTGGATACAGCCCCTATCGGCATGGTGACCGACACGCTCATCCTTTCGCGCGTAGCGGACGCCAGCATCTACGTCTGTCGTGCAGATTATACGCATAAGACCGATTACCAGCTCATCAACGAGCTTCAGGAGCATCATCGTCTCCCCAACTTATGCACAGTAGTCAACGGAATCGATATGAAGAAGAAAAAATACGGTTATTACTACGGCTATGGTAAATACGGAAAGTATTACGGCTACGGTAAGAAATACGGATACAGTTGAGTTAGCGACTAGCTATTAAGAGTTGAGAGTAAATAATCGAGTGTCTAATTTTTAATTTCTAATTTCTAATTTTTAATTAACCCCGCCCCTCCAATGTGACAGGCGACCGCGTAGCGCGCCCGAACCTCAACTATTTATGAACCATAGAAATACACCTTTAAAGGATTTTACATGAACCATACTGATATCACCCCTCATATTATTCCTCGTCGCCAATGGCTGGTGGCATACGTGCAGTCTTGTCTGGAAAAGAAGACTGCCGAACGGCTGAAAGCTATGGGAGTGGAATATTACTTACCCATACAAAGCGAAATACGCCAATGGAGCGACCGGCGCAAGAAAGTGGACCGCCTGGTCATCCCGATGATGATTTTCGTGCATGTCACTCCGCAGGAACGCCCCCTGCCGCTTACCTTACAAGCTATCAGTCGGTACATGGTATTGCGCGGTGAAAGCCGTCCCGCCGTCATTCCCGAGGAACAGATGGAACGTTTCCGCTTTATGCTGGATTATAGCCCGGAGGCTGTAGAGATTTGCAGTACACCTCTGGCAGCAGGTGATGCCGTGAAAGTAATAAAAGGCCCCCTTGCCGGATTGGAGGGAGAACTGGTCATGATAGGAGGAAAAAGCAAAGTGGCAGTCCGGCTGGATATGCTGGGCTGCGCACATGTGGACATGCCGATAGGATACGTGGAGAGAATTAATTTTTAATTGTCTCGTATTCGCTTTTGGCGTCAAAACAAGGACAAGCCTTATGGATAGAGGAACTGAGTTGCCGATGCCCTGAAATACGGGCATTGGGATAGTCGGTCTTCAGCTGCCGAAGCAAGTCAAGCAAAGAGCATTTCTGCGCATAGGTACGTGTATCGGCAGGGACACCATTCTCGTCGAGCCCACCCTCATAGCAGATGCCGATACTCTTGTCGTTCCAGCCGGTGGCATGGGCTCCAATCTGATGAACCGGGCAACAAATATGCACCTCGCCGTCACGGGTGATGTAGAAATGATAACCGATATCGGCAAAGCCCCGTGCCAGATGACTGCGGCGAAGCGCCTCCACCGAGAAGTGACGGTCACAGCGCGTAGCGCTGCAATGAACTACCAGGAGGGTTACCTCCCGATAGTTCTGATAGAAACTGCCTGCTTTCATCCGACTAACGGTTGATGCAGGAAGTCAAGCCAAACACTCCGGCCAATGTAGTGGCCACGGTAATAATCACTTTAAGGACAATGCCCCATACAGATTTTGATTTTGTTTTCTCACTCATAACAATTTGCAATTAAGGAATTAAACACTATGGTTAGCTGCATTTTTTAGACAGAAGAACATATTTATTTTCTCTCTTTTGTCTTTTCGTTTCATCCTAACGGATTTTCCCCCTGGTCTCCGTCCGAACCGCCTCCCGGGTTGCTGCCTCCACCGGCATCTTCACCCCCGCCAGTGGCTCCGGTCAGGTCCACGGTAGTCTTTCCGGCCTTCAGGGCTTTCACCACGGCACGGGCTGCACTTCGGGTTGCCACCAGATTGAATTCCGCCTCCTCCAGCAGCTCTCCAAAACGCTGGCCGCAGGTCCAGTTCACATTCAGCCTACGGATATGGATGGCAGGATTGAACTCCTTGGCAGAAGCCGCGCCGATACTGTTGATGCTGATGTAGAAACTCCCCAGGTCGCCCAACTGGATTTTTTGTCCGGCCAGCAACTGCTCCCGCATGCAATCCACGGACATGGTGAGGATGGCAACGATATCCGAACGCTTGTACACGCAGCCATGACTGGCTATATGCTCGGCAAAGCGGTTGATGTCCATCACTTCCGAATACTGCGCACTTGCGTACGCTTTTTTGGCAACCGTCTTATCGGTAGGATTGCCACGCATCACGATACTGTAGTTAATCATAAATTAAAAATTATAAGTTAAAAATTAAAAGATAGGGAGACGATACTAATCCCAGGGGCTTACGATTACTAATCTTCGCGCGTCACGATTACTAATCTTCACCCTTCATCGTCTGACAGAACAAAGATACGACGTACCTCCAGGCAGAATAAGAGATGCGGTGAAGTGATATGAAGGGATGTGGGAAAATGTGAGATTAGGTAAGATTATACCGGGTTCCGGCAATGGGTATACAGAAAAAATTCCGTACATTTACAGTGTAATAACCAGTTAAAGCATTGTTTATGAAGTACGTTGAAGACTACGAAAATATCCCCGGCAAAGAGTGGCCCGTCCGCCCCTATTACAAACGTGAACTGGCAGAGGCATACGCCCCCACCATTTCACCGGCATCCGCACTCAACCGCTTGTCCAAATGGATGAAGCTGAATTTGGAACTGGACGAAGCCCTGCGGCATACCGGCTACAAAGGCTCCCAGAAAATATTCACCTCCCTGCAGGTGGAACTTATATTCAGGTATTTAGGAAAACCGTGAAAGAATCAATCCCCCACATTGCGCGCCATGGCGCATTGGTTGCGGTAGATTTCATCCCCTTTCAGCTCGACCACCCGATAACCACGACGGCCACCGGAACGGACAGCCTCATAGCCCTCCTGCTTCATCACCAGACCGAGGCGCGTGGGACTCAAGGGTTGCCGGATACCTATGTTGATATGTCCCAGTATCTGGGCATTGGTCAAGAACATGCACTCCTCGCCCGGCATGGGGCGGCGATAGTACACCTGAACGAGCTCACGCTCCAGGCAGGGCACCTCAAAATAACGGTTATGAAGATTCACGGCATCAATCTCCTCCTGCTCAAACCAGTAGTGGAAGCCGCTCTTCCAGAGGGCATAGCCTTGCGCATACACTCCGGCATAGTCTATGGGATAATCGAAAGGACTGTCTATGGAATCCACCTCGAAGGGAAGCCAACGGCGGTTGCCACTGAGGTCGTTGAGGAAGGTGACGTTGTTGCTCGTGCCACAGAAGCTGGCAATATGCGGACGGCTCTCCTTGAAGTGTCCGTAGGCGGCACGCTCGTTCACGTCTGTCATGCCGGTGATGGCCTTCAACTGGCTGACCTGGGCAGAGGTCATCTCCTCCAGCTCTTCAAGGCATACCAGTGCAAACTCGGTCAGCGTAAAAAGGTCGTCCTTGCTGACGCGCCGGCTGTTGCTTTTCACATAAAAATAACGCTGAAGTTCGACAGGAAGCAGACGCTGCATCCAGGTAGTCTTGTAGATGCCCTGCTTACCGATGAAGACCAGAATCTCATGATTCACCACCTTGGTATCGAGCAGCGAAGCAATGGTGGCCACCAGCCACTTCTTGAAGTAGATGCCGAAAAGCTTCTGGTCGTCCTTCACATGTACGCCGGCAGCCAGACGGGCAATAGGGTCAGTAGTACCGTCCCAAGTAGGCAGCCCCTCCAGATAGGCTACAAAGGGATTGAAAAGCGGCGTGTACTCCGAATCGAGCACGGAACGTATGTCAGCAATGCGGGCAAGCATCCCTGCCTTGTTCATGCGGCTCCACAACGTGTTGACGTAGCGGTCGGTCAGCTCCGCATACTCCTCTCCGCAGTCGGCCATCAGGACTTCGAACTTGCCGCTCACCGTATTTTTGCGGAACTTCGCCTGTTCGGAAAGGAACTGCTCGATATCTGCCACCGTGGCAAACTTTTCATCGTCCTCTCCCCTGCGGACAAGGGAACGGGTGCCATGCTCCCCGGTATTCGCGTAGCAGGAGCCGATGACAGCTGCCACATCCCCGTCATAGTCGGGAAAGTGCTCCGCTGCCCAAGCGGCGGCTGTCTTCCGAGCCACTCCGTACTGGTTGAGCAGATAACCCATGCGCATCACATATTCGTTATGATGATGTTCACAATAACTCACTCCCTCCTCTTCCAGCAGGCGTTCGGCAGCTTTCACCACCTTCTCCAAACGTTTGTTGCGCTTTGTCGGCACGGCTTCGGAAGCGTTATCCTGCGGTTGGGGAGCAATCGGACTATCTTGCAAAACAAAAGAAGCAGCACTGGGATTGTAATATACATGAGGGTCGGAAGCCAGTCCACTGATACGGGTAGCATTCTTGCACTGCCCGTCGCTTTCGAAGCCCACCAGGCAGGAATAGTAGTCGTTGACTTGATTGAAATACTTGGCGTATTGCCGGAAGGCTTTTCCCTTTTCCGCTCCGTTCAGGTCATCGATGCGGCAGATGATACGGATGCCATGACCGCTGATAGTGGTGTAGGCCATCAATGTATACTTGTCGGCACAAATCAATGTCAGTGTGGCAGCCATCCGCTCGGGAGCGATATGGTCCAGGTCGACCAAGGTATAGCCGGTCCAGGCACAGATATGTTCGCGGGTCTTCCCACCTTCAAAGCAGACGGCAACAGCGAAGCAGGGACAGCCGGACTTCTCGCGGTCGGCATCCCTACGCAGGTCTTGCTGCAAGTAGTAGCGATGTTTCTCGGTGCGGTCTCGCAGGGCAGCGTCGCATTTAATGATGTTGACTATTTCTTCAAGAGAAGTTTCTACTGATTCTGTGTCCAAATAGCCTCTGAAAAGGCTGATATTGCGGTGTTCCATAATTTACTGATTTTTGTTTATGTTTAAAATTACGACGCGAAGGAACGCATAAGTGCCCAGATACACAAGTCCGGTCGTTTCCACTACATGGAAATGATTTCGCTTGTTTTTATTATTGTTTAACAATTAAAAGAGTCAACATGACAAAGAAAGAGCCGGTGACACCGGCATTCGGAGCCTTTCTGAGCAAATGCCAGAAAGAACAGCTCGTTAACGGCAGACATCTGACCAACGAGACCATCGCCCAAGCAACGATGATGAGTACCAGAACCTACAACCTTTTAAAAAAGGGCTGAGCAACAACATCAACCAGATACATGCCATAACGCATTTCTGGAGGTCGTTCCCGAAAACAGACCAAGAAAGGGAGAGTTTTGAGAAAGAGGTGGCAGATTGCCTGGAGAGTGATTTGAGGAACTACAGAATCCATACCGGAGTCCTGAAGCCTTAACTTCACTTGCAACCTTGACACTTGTGGCACCCTTTTTCCAATACTCCCTATTAGGCTAATATTTATCACACACAAACGATACAGGTCTGTGCATATTGATAATTTGTCTCGCGCGCGTAACGGGTATTTATGTTTAAGGGGTGACACAGGTGTCATTTCGGCTTACCACTGATTACATAAATTGACAGAAATTGAAAAGAAAAATTACCTACAAGAATCTGTGAATTTTATGGTATAGATATTAGAGAAAGTAAGCAGCTATTCCATATAAAATATAATCATGATTATGAAACAATATAATATTGCCGTTGCAGGTACCGGCTATGTAGGTCTGAGTATTGCAACTTTGCTTGCACAGCACAACCATGTCACTGCTGTCGATATAATCCCTAATAAAGTAGAACTTATCAACAACAAGAAATCACCCATTCAGGATGAATATATAGAGAAGTATTTGGCAGAAAAGGAGCTTGACCTAACTGCTACTCTGGACGGCAAGGCAGCCTACAAAGATGCGGACTACGTCGTTATTGCCGCTCCTACCAACTACGACCCGGTGAAGAACTTCTTCGACACCCATCATATCGAAGATGTGATAGACCTCGTCATCAGCGTAAATCCGGATGCGGTAATGATCATCAAATCAACCATCCCCGTGGGGTATACCCGTTCACTCTATATAAAATATGCACAACAATTCCTTCACAATCCGGAACTGGAAGGCAAGAAATTCAACCTGCTCTTTTCTCCGGAATTTTTGCGTGAGAGTAAAGCACTTTACGATAACCTTTATCCTTCTCGCATCATAGTAGGTTATCCTAAAATTATTGAAGGAACAGAATTTACAGAAGAAAATACAGCTATAAATGCCATCAGCAATCCCAATGCGGAAGAATATGCCAAAATTTTCGCAGCATTGCTCCAACAAGGTGCTGTTAAAGAGAACATAGATACCCTATTTATGGGTATGAAAGAAGCCGAAGCCGTAAAACTTTTCGCCAATACCTACCTTGCCCTGCGTGTCAGCTATTTCAACGAACTCGACACGTATGCCGAAATGAAAGGGCTTGATACCGCAGCCATCATCAACGGAGTATGTCTCGACCCACGTATCGGCACACACTACAACAACCCCTCTTTCGGTTACGGCGGCTATTGTTTACCTAAAGATACAAAGCAACTCCTTGCCAATTACGACCGCGTCCCCCAAAACATGATGACCGCCATTGTGGAAAGCAATCGCACACGCAAGGATTTCATTGCTGACCGTGTATTGCAGAAAGCCGGTTACTATAGTTATGCAGAAGGTAATTATGATGTTGCAAAAGAAAAGCAAGTTGTAATTGGCGTATATCGCTTGACGATGAAGTCCAATTCGGATAATTTCCGACAATCATCCATTCAAGGTGTAATGAAACGGATAAAGGCAAAAGGGGCAGAGATTATCATCTACGAACCGACACTGGAAGATGGAAGCACGTTCTTCGGCAGCAGAGTAATGAATAATCTGGATGAATTCAAACTACAGAGTGATGCGATTATCGCCAATAGGTATGACGTCTGCCTGGAAGAGGTGAAAGAGAAAGTTTATACGAGGGATATTTTTAGAAGAGATTAAGAAACTGTTTTTTGAAAAAGTGATAAACACTCCTTATAAAATCCGATGAATTATATTCATAAATATACAACCTGTATCATTCAATACCTCTATATATACATAATGATATCCTCCGCAGGAATGGCCTTACCCGCCTATATAGGGAATGATAATTTCATCATATTGACACTATTAATGGGAATATACTATGTATTGAAGAAAAAGACATTATTTCATCTTCAAAAGCAATATTTACTTTTCATCGGATGCTTGTTTTTTTCAATGCTTCTAGTCATAATAGGCTCTACATTAAGTTTAGGTACAGCACTCAGTGTTACCTGTCTCTTATACACATCTCCGAGCCCACGAGACTCCTGAGCATCTCGT
>OJPI01001508.1_pt1 | contig 10404 bp, 7 predicted proteins | sample 1598461 | NCBI WGS metagenome assembly OJPI01 (sample SAMN03922483, study PRJEB24848) | human gut metagenome | isolation source: stool sample | host: Homo sapiens | place: Germany | collected 2011-05 | reverse complement strand
GCCAGATACTTCTGGTGGGGCTGGTGGCGCTGGCGCTCTGTCCGATAGTCCAGTACGGGAGCCAGCTGATAGTCGAGGAGGAATATCGGAATCCGGACTATAACTTTCAAACGCTTTTTGAAAATGTCGTATGGGGCAATACCCAGATGTTTTTCCCGATTTCGCTGGTGATGATAGGCGGCTGGCTCATCGACAGGGAATCCGCTCATGATACGCTGAAAAACATCATGACAATTCCTGTTTCCATGCCGAAGCTTCTGGGGGTCAAGCTGCTTTTGACCGTCATGCTCACGGCTCTGCTGGGAATCTACAGCGTTGGCGTCACCCTGCTCACAGGGCTGGCGGTCGGCCTGCCGGGGCTGACCGGGGAAGTGGTCTTGCATGGCGGTATGCAGATAGTGACAGCGGCGCTGCTGACCTGTCTGGTCTGCATGCCTCTGATATTGATATTCGGGCAGATTCGGGGGGCATATCTGGGCGGTTCCATTCTGGCGTTTTTCTTAGGATACAGTATGATGTTTTTCAAAGGCGGCGTCCTTGCCAGTATCTATCCGTTTTCTGCGGCGCTTATCTTAGCTGGGTTTGACATGAGCGGATATGCGGGGACAACAACGCCGCCGAATCCTTTGCTGGCGACGGCAGGGATCTTTTTCATGGTTCTGTGGACGGCAGTGCTGCTGATGATGTCCGGCAGGAAAAAAGAGATGAAGCCCGGTAAAAGGAAAAATGGCAGGAAAAGAGCGGGAAGCCGCCGGAAAAGTTAAGAGGAGACAATCCAGCTCAGGCTGTACGTTTGGGCTGGATTTTGCATCGTTCAGGAAAAAATATTCAGGATTTCATACAGTATGATATACTGTACAACATTGCAGCATTGGTTATTTTCGACACAGGGCTGCAATTACGGACTTGACCTGGCAGGGACGTCGTAGAGGAGAGTTCGGGACGGAGGGGGAGATTTTGTGATTGTATCCAAGATAAAAGAGTACGGCAAAGTTATCTGTTCTGTTGCTCCTTATGGGCGGACGGGCATTCCGCAGGGTGGTGCGGTTTGCCCGTCGTTGACCTGCTGCAGTCATGCGGATAAAGCGTTTTGAATGAAGCCTACCGGATTCCGGTCAGACGGGCTGCTGTTAGAAACAGAAGAAGTCCGGCAGCATTTACGAGCGTGAAAAGGAAAAGAAAGGCTGGCGCGGAGGCGTTTTTGGTCTTCATATAAAGCCGGAAGGAGATCAGGCTGGCGAGGGAGGCGATGGGCGTCCCGAGGCCGCCGATGTCGGTGCCGAGGAGCAGCGCCCTCCAGTCGTCCGTGAAACCGGAAAGAAGGACGGCAGCGGGAACATTGCTGATGATCTGGCTGGCAAGCGCAGAGGTGACGAGCGGCCGGGAAGCGAGAAGCTCCTGCAAAAAGCTTCTGACCGCAGGAATGGCTCCGATATTTCCTGCGAAGACAAAAAAGCAGACAAAGGTAGCCAGCAGGCCGTAATCCAGCGCCCGGTACAGGCTGCGGTCCGCAAACAAAAGCGCTGTACAGACGATAAAGAACAGTATCGGATACGGGAGCAGATGAAAAACGGAAAGCAGGCAAAGGGCAAACAGGAAAAGATAGAGGAGCAGCCTTTTTTTCTCCGGAAAGGGCTCGGAAGAAGGACGGGTTTCATCCATGCCGGGAAAAGAAATGATAAATTCCCTGTCGGGGCAGAACAGTACGCTGGCGGCTGTCAGGATGAGCGCAAGGAGCGCAAACGGCAGGACGGTTTTGAAAAAGGAGCCGGCTGACAGACCGAAGCGGGAATACAGATAGAGGTTCTGCGGATTCCCGACGGGAGTTGCCATGCTTCCGAGGTTGGCGGCGACGGTCTGCATCACGACGATAAAGACGAGATATTTTTGCTGACCGGTCAGCTCAAGGATGAGTATCGCGAAAGGAACAAATGTGATGAGCGCGACATCGTTCGTGACGAGCATGGAGACAAAAAAGGGCAGCAGGATGAGCGTCAGGAATAACGGACGCCGTCTTTTTTTGCCGGTGAGGAGAAGCTGTGCCATGCGCGTGAAAAAGTTGCAGCCCGGCGACGACCGCCATAAGGCAAAAGAGCAGCGCGAGCACGCGGAAATCGATGTAATCGGCATATGCGGCTGTCGGCGGTACGAAGAGCATGGAGAAGAGCATGCAGACTGCCGATACGGCGAGCACGGGTTCCTTTTTCAGGATTCGGAGTAAAAAATTACGGGGATGTGAGTTCATAACGTTCCTTTCTTTCATATGTATACTGCTTTCATGGCCGGGGCTTTGCCTGCGGCGTTGTACACGCACGTATTTTACCGCATCCTGACCGGAAAAACCAGTTTTTTGCGCGGGAAACGGTTGACAAACGCAAAAAATTCCCATATCATCAATACAAGACAGCAAAGAAGAGGAATAGTAAGAGCGGCGTTGGCAGCCCAGAGAGGGTGCGGCAGGTGGGAGCATCCGTGCAGCGCGTTTTGAACCGGTCCTTGGAGCGTCTGCCCTAATAAGGCAGCGTAATTCCGGCGTTAACGGGAGGATGAGTGGGCGCATATGCGTTAATTTGGGTGGTACCGCCGGATATCCGGTCCCTTTCGGGATCAGGGTATTTTTTTTATTTCATTTTCAAAAGGAGAAAGCGATATGGCAGACAAAAAAATGGTGGAACAGATAACCTCCATGGAAGAGGATTTCGCGCAGTGGTATACCGACGTTGTGCTGAAAGCGGAGCTGATCGGTTATACGAGCGTAAAGGGATGTATGGCGATAAAGCCTGCGGGCTATGCTATCTGGGAGCTTCTTCAGAAGCAGTTGGACGACAGATTTAAGGCAACGGGAGTACAGAATGTATACATGCCTTTGTTCATTCCGGAAAGCCTTCTGGAAAAAGAGAAGGATCATGTGGAAGGCTTTGCACCGGAAGTGGCGTGGGTAACGCATGGCGGGCTTCAGCCTTTGCAGGAGAGACTTTGTGTACGTCCGACATCCGAGACTCTGTTCTGTGATTTTTATAAAAACGATATTCAGTCCTATCGCGATCTGCCTAAGGTATATAATCAGTGGTGCAACGTGGTAAGATGGGAAAAGGAGACCCGTCCTTTCCTGCGTTCCAGAGAATTTTTGTGGCAGGAAGGTCATACGGCTCACGCGACAGCAGAGGAAGCGGAGGAGCGCACGATACAGATGCTCAACACTTATGCTGATTTCTGTGAAGAGGTTTTGGCTATCCCGGTTGTAAAGGGCCGCAAGACCGATAAGGAGAAATTCGCAGGTGCGGAAGCAACCTATACGATAGAGGCACTGATGCACGACGGCAAGGCACTGCAGTCCGGTACGAGCCACAACTTCGGCGACGGCTTTGCAAAAGCGTTCGGCATTCAGTATACAGACAGAGACAATAAGTTAAAATATGTACATCAGACATCATGGGGGGTAACCACCCGTCTGATCGGCGCTATCATCATGGTTCACGGCGACAATTCCGGCCTGGTTCTGCCTCCCAGAGTAGCACCCACACAGGTTGTGATAGTTCCTATCCAGCAGCGCAAGGAAGGCGTTATGGATAAGGCGAACGAGTTAAAAGACCGTCTGTCTAACTTCCGCGTGAAGGTGGATGATACGGATAAGAGCCCCGGCTGGAAATTTGCAGAAGCAGAGATGCGCGGCATCCCGGTTCGTGTGGAGATTGGTCCGAAGGACATTGAGGCAGGCAAATGCATGCTGGCACGCCGCGATACGGGTGAAAAGATAGAGTGTGCGCTGGACGAGGTGGAAGCAAAGGTCGGAGAGCTTCTGGAGACAATACAGAAGGATATGCTGGAAAGAGCGCGGGCACACAGAGAGGCACATACTTATATCGCAAAGAACATGGAAGAGATGGGCGCTATCCTTACCAATACACCCGGATTTGTAAAGGCGATGTGGTGCGGCTGCCAGGAGTGCGAGGATAAGATAAAGGAGCAGTTTGCAGCAACGAGCCGCTGCATGCCGTTTGAGCAGGAAGAGCTTTCGGATGTGTGCGTATGCTGCGGAAAGCCTGCGAAAAAGATGGTTTACTGGGGCAAGGCATATTGATGCAGTGCTAATGATTTTGGCATTACGATAAAAAACCCCAATGTTATGAGCTTTTGTGCCCGGCTTCACAAAGTTTTCACATTTTTCTCCTTGTAATATATATTATAAGTGTTACAATGTGAATGTAACAGATTAATGATACTTAACAAGACCCATGAAAAGATCAGGTCCGCTAAGCAATCAGTTTTTTTGGAGGAAAAGATAAATGAATACTTTAAAAGCTGAAACAAGGGACATGAGCGTAAAGGCAAAAAGACTCAGAAGAGAAGGCTATGTGACAGGCAATGTGTTCGGACGGGAAATAGAAGGTTCAATTCCGCTGAAAATCTGCGCCCGTGATGTGGAACGTCTGCTGAAAACCTGTAATAAGGGCAGCAGGCTGATGCTGGAGGCAGACGGAAAGAACTACAATGTTCTGATCAAGGAAATAGATTACGATTCGATGAAGAATCAGGTGACAGAAATTGATTTTCAGGCGCTGGTAAGCGGTGAGAAAGTACATTCTGTAGCAGAAATCGTTTTGCTGAATCATGAGAAGATTATAGAAGGTATCCTGCAGCAGCGGCTTGCGGAAATCGCATTTCAGGCGCTTCCGGACGCATTGGTTGACAAGGTTGAGATTGATGTGGGCGACATGAAGATCGGTGATGCTGTCCTTGTAAAAGATCTGCCGATTGCATCTGCTGAGGGGATTGAGCTGACAACCGATCCGGAAGCGATTGTTGTGACTGTGACGAGAGCTCACAACGTTGCCGTGGAAGAAACGGAAGAAGCGGCAGAGGTAACACAGGAAGCATAACGTGTAAAACATAGTAAAGGCGGCTGTCTGTAAGAGGACAGCCGTTTTTTTGTCCGATAGGAAATCATATTTTATGCCGGACAAAAGAATACGATTATACGAGTTTTTGCAAAAGGTGGGGATTGCCTGGCGGCAACGCGCTGCTCTTAAGTGTGGTGTTTCCCAAGAGAAAGGATTGAACTCTCCGGTATCATATGATAAGATAAGTTTTCCTGTTCTGTCCACTTGCGGGTAATATTCCGATAAACGGGAGCGGGAGGAAAGGAAAATAAAGCATGGATTTTTATCAGTATAAAGTCACAAAAAAGGGAGAGAAGCCGCCTGTATGGAGACGGTGTCTGATTCCTGCGGATATTACATTTGCGCAGCTTGCAATGATCCTGGACGATGTGGTGGATGCAAAAGAAACGCTGCGGTATGAATTTGAATTTAAGACTTCTAAAATCCTTATCCGGGAAAATGAAGAGACGGAAAGCGGTTACGAGGAGCTGGATGCGAAAGAAACTTTTGTGAGCGAGCTGGCAGATGGCGAAGCGTGGTTTAGCTTTTGTCCTGACTGTGCGGAAAAAAAGGGCAGCATATACCGGATAGACCGTGAGACGGCGGCGCTGAATGAAAAGGGAAAACAGGAAATGCCGGAATACCCTGTGATCGTGAAGGAATCTGAGGCGGCGCAAAAGGCATTCCCGACAAAGCTTGCAGCTAAAAATAAGGTGCTCCGTCAGAGATATAGCATTATCCGGGAAGCAGCGTCTGTAGAGGAAACAGCGAGGGAGAGTCTTGAAACGCTGATACGGCGGCGCGAACAGGGAGAATACGGCATTGTGACCTGTCCGGGGGCAAAGAGCGCTTACAGCCGGAACGACTGGATGCTGTCCTGCCAGCTGATGCTGAGTTTCTTGTACGGGTCGGCTCCTATCGGGGTGATGCATGAAATGTATCGTCAGCGGGAAGGGTTTGAAGTAAGCAGACTGGAATTTATGGATGTATTCCGGGCTGTTCCGAAAGAGCAGAATTTTTGTGTGGTCCAGGATGGCAGGATGATACAGAAGGAAGCGCTGGAAGATGATATTTATAAGCGTATCGAGAGCCGGCAGGGAGATTGTTCTTTTTATATGCCGAATGTAGAGGAAATCATGGTGTACAGCCGGAAGGGATATCCTGCGGTACAGGCTTCTTATGAGAAGCTGTATGAGTTCTTTGAAAAGGAAGAAAAGCTTTCTGTCAGCAATATCGAAGAGCTGATGCGGCTGGTCTATAAAAAGTTCTCTTTAGGCTGCGACATGGAGGAAACGTTGGAGGCGCTGGGAAAAGAAGGCGTTGCAGCAGGAGAAGGGCTGAGAGGGCTTCTGGCGGCGGCACAGGCGGATACGAGGATGCTCACACTGCGTGGGCACACCGTAAGCGAGTGGAGGCAGGAGGAAGCTGCGAAAAAGCAGGAAGAAGATAGAAGGAAAGGCGCGGGCAGAACTCTTTTGCAGCCCCGTCGTAAGATATATCCGAATGAGCCTTGCCCTTGCGGCAGCGGACGCAAGTATAAAAAGTGCTGCGCGGGAAAATAAGAAAACTCTCTGCAATGTTTTACGGACAGGAGCAGCGGGCAAAAAAAGGACGTCACGGCAGGAAAAAGCCGGACGTCCTTTTTGATGTACAGACCGTAAAATGATTACTGAATCTTGAATACAAGCGCGATCGGTGCAGAGCCGGTCCTGCGCCCTGCAGGAACAGTAACGGTGATGCCTCCTTCTGTTTCGGTGAAGGAAACGTCTGTCCCGTCATCGAGCATTGTTACCTTGGAAGCTTTTTTCGTATAAGGGATGAAGATCTTTGCTTCCACGGATTCCTGAGCGATAGGGTATAAGCGGAATGCGTAAACAGCATCGCCCTTCTGGGTAAAACGAAGGTTCTCATACTGATAAGGAGCGACAGCACGGGTTCCGTAGATTGCCTCGCCATAGGTCTTGAGCCATGCGCCAAAGCCGTACAGGCTTTCCATAGCATCTACCGGAATCCTGCCGTCGGGCTGGGGGCTTACGTTCAACGCCATGTTTCCGCCCTTTGCAACGATGCCGACAAATGTATTTATGAGCTCACGGGGAGATTTGTAGCGGTCGGCATATTCATATGTAAAGTCTGCGCCGAGCGTCAGGCAGCTTTCCCACGGCACTCCGAGAGGCTCATCGGGCACACACATCTCCGGGGTAACATAGTTTTCATATGCGCCGCCGATGGTACGGTCAACGGATAATACCCAGGGCTGGAGCTTCCGGGCTTCGTCAACGATCTCATTTAAGCGGATGCCCTGACCGTTTGTTTCGCGCACCCATCCTGCATCGAACCAGAGGATATCCACCCTGCCGTAATCGCGGCAGAGCTCGAGCACCTGATTTTTGGTATACTGGATGAATTTTTCCCAGCGTTCGGGATCTTCCTTGGGGGCGTACATGGGGCCGTTATTGGTCGGTTTGGAATCTTCGAGCTCAGGTGTGCGGTAGTAGGGGGTGTGCCAGTCTGCTTTTGAAAAATATGCGCCGATACCAATGCCCTTTGCGCGAAATGCGTCGAACATGCTTTTGACGAGGTCAGCGTGCTCGTTTACATGATAGGGGCAGTCGGGAGCGGTCACTTTGTAATCGCTGTATTGGGTATCCCACAGACAGAAGCCATCGTGATGTTTGGTTGTCAAAATCAGGTACTTAAAACCACAGTCCGCAGCCATCTGCGCCCATTCTTCGGGCTGGAAGCGGACAGGGTTAAAGGATTTATTCAGTCCGTAATACTGTTTTTTGAAGGTTTCGCCGTCTGCCCAGTTTATCTGGTGGCGGGACCATTCGGAATCTTTGTCGCTCAATGCCCAGGAAGCAACGATGCCGAGCTGGCAGTACAGCCCCCAGTGCATCATCAGCGCGAGCTTCTGGTCCTGAAACCATTCAAGCTGCTTTAAAACCTCCGGGTCTTTCGGCCAGACATAATCCTTGGCGGCGCTGTAATTGTGGACGCCTTCCTGTACGATATCTTCTTTTTCTTCTGCTGTCGTACTCATTATATTTCCCTCCGATTGGTTTGGAATAAATTTTGCCCGGGCACGCTCTGAACTGCAGCCTCAGGCTGACAGTGCGCTTTCGGGACGCCCCTTATCTTACGCAATTTTATAGGGACAGTCAATATGATATGGTGTGAAAAATATTTAATATTCTCTGAATGTGCTTGCATTTTGATTTTTAATGGTGTTAGAATGAATGATAAGCGCGGTAACGCTAAAGAAAGTATAAAATACCGTGCCGTCGCAGTATTTGGATGATACGTACATATTGTTTTTGAGGGGAATATTTTGAAACATATTGCAAATACCAAAAAATCGGCAGGAAGAGGAAGGCAGAAGAGAAAAAAAGACGTAAGAAAGCTGGCGGCAGTATATATAGCAGTGGTCCTGGCGGCAGCGGGAGCTGCGGGATGCGGTTTGTTCTGGGCGCTTGAAGGCGGCAGGACACAGGAGGTCGCGCAGGTAGAGAGCACGGAGACAGAGAGTGTCCCGGAGGAAACAGTTTCATTGGAAGAAACATTTGAGGAGGCAACAGAGACGGAAAGCGAAACAGAACCGGAAGAGGAATATGTGGAGCTGACGGAGGACAATATTGGGGATTTTGTAAAAGTGGAGTCCTGCGAGATAGAGCCGGGAAGCGGAAGCTTCGTGCTGAAGGCGTCGGCGGAGGGAAAGCCTGCCAGCGATGATGATAATCTTTATCTTTTGGAAATGAATATGTACGATACCGGAGTGAGTCAGGAAGCGGGGTATCTCACATCGGCAGCAAAGGCAGAGGAGATATCACTGTCGGCGGCTGTAAATGAAAACAGTGCAGATTCCCGTCTGTATTCTAAATTTGTTGTGGCGGTAAAGCTTGACGGGGAGTATGTCCCGCTCTGTGAGCCGCAGTATATCACAAATCCGGAAGTGTTATCGGCTTATCGGGAGGAATATCCGCAGAGAGATTCGATAAAGGGTATTTTGGTGGATCCGATGCGGGTGGATCAGCTGGATGAGCTGAACGTTAATCATGCGGCATATAATATCCCGATAGGCAACATCCTCGGAGAAACAACAAATGGGCTGTATCCGACAATACATTATACCTATAATGGAAAGACGTATGCATTTAACGGACAGCGGATAGCGGAATATGATTCGATTTTTTCCAGACTGACGGCAAAGGGAATAACGATATCGGCAATCCTTCTGAATAATAAAAGCGGCGCATATCCGCAGATAACTCATCCGCTTTCGAGAGGCGGGGCAGCATATTATTACGGATTTAATGCGGCGGAAGAGGACGGCGTGGAGCTTCTGGCGGCAGTCGGTGCATTTTTGTCCCAGCGTTACCGGGATGCAAACTGCGGGACGGTAATGAACTGGATAATCGGAAATGAGGTCAACGTGCGGACGGACTGGAACTATATGGAGCACGTGGACATAGATACCTATGCGCGGGAATATGCCAATGCGGTCCGGGTATTTTATAACAGTATCAAGAGCATGAATGCGAATGCGAGGGTATTTGTTTCGATGGATCAGCAGTGGGACAGGAATATCTCCACAAACCAGAATTATGATGTAAAAGACCTGTTGGTATCCCTGAACGATATCGTTTCATCGGAAGGAAATATCGACTGGGGACTGGCTCATCATCCGTATGCGTATCCGCTGACTAACACAACATTTTGGAATTCTTCCGGCAAAATACGGAAGCTAATCACAGATGAGCAGGATACGTCTATCGTAACGATGGAAAATATTGAGGTGGTTACTGATTTCCTGCAAAGAGAGGCTATGCTGACAGCTGACGGAGAGGTCCGTCCGGTGATATTGAGCGAGCTGGGATATTCTTCGACAGGCGGCGAGGTCAATCAGGCGGCGGCTTTTGCCTATGCATATTATGCGGCGGAAAGCAACCCTTATATCGATGCGCTCATCCTTTCAAGGCAGACTGATGCGGCAGAGGAAGTAGCTCAGGGACTGGCGCTGGGACTGGCGACGCAGGGCGGACAGCGTAAGTATATTTATCAGGTGTTTCAGAATATCGACCAGGCAGGTTCCGAAAACTACACGGAGTTTGCAAAGTCCGTGATAGGGATAAACAGCTGGACGGAGATTCTGGCAAAGGCAGATTAGAGGAATATAAAAAAGGGGATGCGAAAAAACTCGATTGAGTTTTTTCGCATCCCCTTTTTTCCATAGAGACTGTTATTTCACATCCCTTTTTTTATATGGTGCAGGTTTTACAGGTTTTCGAGGATGCGTACGTCTACCGCGGTGTAATAAAATTCCCGGTCGGGCGCCTGACCGGTCATAAGGTAGTCGAAGAGGAGCTGCAGGGGCTTTGCGCCCTGAACCTTTGGCTGCTGGCAGATGACGGCTGAAATGATATTCTCTTCCATGGCTTCCTGTGTGGATGGAATCTTGTCATAGGCGATGACCCGGATATCTTTGCGCCCTGAGGCAATCAGAGCGCGGCAGCCTCCATATACG
>OJPI01001500.1_pt1 | contig 10460 bp, 9 predicted proteins | sample 1598461 | NCBI WGS metagenome assembly OJPI01 (sample SAMN03922483, study PRJEB24848) | human gut metagenome | isolation source: stool sample | host: Homo sapiens | place: Germany | collected 2011-05 | reverse complement strand
TGACGGTTTGGTCTTCCGCTTTAAGAAACCCCGCCGTTTTCATCCGGCGGGGTTTTGTTTTCAATTTATATCTCTTTACCTTTGTGATAGCTGAATGTTTTTCTGTTTCTTTTATTGTTGCGTTTGGACGGGTCACGGTTGCCGCGTTCCGGATTTTGGTCATATTCGGCGGTTGAAGGGGAATTGACCCGTTTTTCCTGCTGCCGCATAAATCTTTCGGTTTTGGCGAGTTTTTCTTCCATCTGCGTTGATTCGATGAAGACTTTTTCGGTATGTGTCCGTTCTTCTGCTTTGGGCCCTTGGCCGAATTTGGTTCCTTTTTCGGGGACTATTTCCCGGCCCATTTTTTGCAGCGCCTTTTGGGCCGCTTCGTTATGTTTGGTCAGGTATTGGCGGCAGCCGGGCGGTATGCTTTGCAGATGTTCGGCTTCCAAATTGATGACGCCGGGCGGGTTCTTTAATTTCATTTTAAATTGCAGAGCGGCGGCCAGCAGTTTGTCACGGAATTCCGGCGTACGAATATTGTTGAATTCAATGGTGTCGGCTCCGTTGTCGCGGGCGGCTTTGACCAAGGCGTAAAAGTAATCGTAGCTGAGCGGTTTGCCGGCTTCGGGGTTTTTGACGGTGACGTCGATTTTATCCGGCTGCGGCGCTTTTTTCACCATATAGACGGCGCCGGCATCGCCGCGTTTGCGGGCAATCGGGCTCAGCGGGCGGACTTCGATTTCCACGGACGCAGGTTCCCGGTTTTCATCGGTTTGCACCCGAATTTCTTTAATTTCGCGTTTGGGTTCTCCGGTTTTTTTATCAACGGCGGTTTCGCACCATTTTTTCAGTGAAGCGGGATATCCCTTAATCCATGAGGGTTCTTCGGAGTGATCGGAAGCTTCGGGTTTTTCTTTCTTTTCGGGAGCGGTTTCTTTTGCCGGGGCCGGCGGTGTGTCTTCCTTTGGGGCCGTTTTGTTTTTTTGCTCGCGACGGGCAAGCAGCTCATCTATTCTGCGGGCGGTGTCGTTTTTCTGCCGCGTATTGGATTCGTTTGATTCGGCAGTCCGGGAGGCAGGCGTTTGTCTTTCTCTGGATTGCGGAAGTTCGGGCAATTCTTCGCTGATGCTGAAGATTTTGATTTTGGGAGCAGGGCGCAGTTCCTCGGTTTGGGACAGGAGCGGCTGTCCGGAAGCGAAAGAATCCGTGTATGCGTCTTCAAAAGTCGGATTATGCTTGTCAAAAGAAAATTCAATCTGCGGCGTTTCGGCTTCCAGTTCTTTTTCGTTGAGCGAAATGATGCCTCTTTCGCTCAGAATGCCGATTTTATCCAGGTTCAGTTTATTGTCATCGCCGATGATTTCTTCCAAAGCTTTTTCGTCGTTAATGATGTAGTTCAGCTGTTGCAGCCGTTCCTTTATTTTCCGGAGGGTTTCCTGCCGCTTGTCTGTGTTCGGCGAGGCAGCTTTGCGGGTGGCCGCGTCGGCTTGTTTGCGATATTGGTTTTCCCTTTCGGCTTTGGATAGAACTTTCATGTGCCAATCGTCCTGATGGTTAGATATGAGATCATACTATCATAAAAAAATAATTTTGTCTAATTTTTTCTACATACTGCAGAGTTTGTTCAGACTGGCAGGGGTGACGGCCTGAAGATAAGGATTGCAGTGTTTTTCCAGACCGAGGGTTACCGGTGCGACCGGTTTTCCCTGTTTGATTTTGCCCATGGCCTCTTCCACATATTGTTTAAGCAGCTGGCTGTTGGGGTTGAAGTATTGGGCGAAGCCGATGCCGTGAATGGTATATTCATGACCGGGATAGAATTTGACGTCGTTCGGGAGTTCTTTGATTTTATTCAGTGTGGCAAACATTTGTTCGGCGCTGCCTTCAAACAGACCGCCGATGCAAAGGTTAAACAGCGTGTCGCCGGTGAAGAGGGCTTTAGCTTCAGGAAAATACCACAGAATATGACCGATGGTGTGGCCGTCAGCGCGGATAATTTCGGCGCGGGAGCTGCCGAGGCTGAACGTATCTCCGTCATTCAGGCCGATGTCTATGCCCGGAATACGGTTGAGGTCGGCTGCTCCGCCGACAACCTGTGCGCCGTAAAGCGCTTTCAGTTCCAGGTTGGCGTCGGTATGGTCGTAATGGTGATGGGTGTTGAAGATATATTGCGGTTTGATGCCCAATTCTTTGCATCTGGCAATAATCGGCGCCGCTTCGGAGGGGTCAACCACAGCGCTTTGTCCCGTTTCTTCATCGGTGAGCAGCCAGGCGTAATTGTCCATGGTGCCGGCCCGGCACAGAACTGGTTCAATTCTTAAGTTACTCATGCTTGTTTCTCCGTCAGTGTCTTATTTATAAATAGTCATCGGGGTTGATTTCATCAATCTGTTCCGGTGAAATATATTGCTCGGCGTAGTCCAAGTAAACTTTGCTGGTGATGAAAACCTTGTAAAGGTCGGGATCGATATGTCCGTTGTTTTTCATGTCGCGCATAATGGCCAGAACTTCCGAGAGTTTTTTCGGCTCTTTATATGGGCGGTCGTTGGCGGTAAGCGCTTCAAAAATGTCGGCAATGGCCATAATTTTGGCAGGAATGGACATTTGGTCGCCGGTGAGGCCGTTGGGATAGCCTTTGCCGTCTATGCGCTCGTGGTGGGCGCCGGCATATTCAACGACTTTTGAGAGTTCTTTAGGGAAAGGCAGAGCCTTGAGCATATCGATGGTGACAACAATGTGTTCGTTGATTTTTTCCCGTTCCTCTTTGTTGATGGTTCCGTGCGGGATTTTCAGGTTATAGAGTTCGCCGCGGTTATATTGGTCAAAGAGCAGGTCGCCCCGGTCCTGAAGAAGATTTTCAACACCCGGCTGTTCGTAAATTTCAGGGTTTTTGATGTGGTCGCGTTCTGCCCAGGAGAGCCCTTTCATACGGTTGAAGTAACGGGTGAAGGTGATGCGGGAAATCCTGTCCAGTTCGGCAAAGTCGCGTTCGGTCATGTCTTTATCGCCGATGTTGCACTGGGCGATAAAATCGTAATCTTTTTCCAGCTGTCTGACTTTGGCGACAAATTCGGCCTGCAGGTTCTCCGGCGTGTCCGTATTGGCCAGGCGCTTTTTCAGGTAGTCGATATGTGCGTCGCGGCGCAGAATCTCAAAGCGGCTGCGTATTTCATGAATGCGGTTGTAGATGGTTTCCAGCTTGGTGGCTTTGTCAACGATATATTCCGGTGTTGTGACTTTGCCGCAATCATGCAGCCAGGAGGCAATATGCAGCGTGTACCAGTCGTCGCCGCTCATTTCAAAGTCACGCAGCGGGCCGCTGTCTTCCTGAACGGCGGCGGTAGCCAGCAGGCGGGCAATAACGGGCACGCGCTGGCAGTGGGCTCCGGTATAAGGCGATTTGGCGTCAATGGCCCGGGCCAGAACTTCAATGAAAGATTCCAGCAACTGTCCGTAGGCCTCATTAAGCATTTTGTTTTCCAGCAGAAGACCGATGAGCTTGCAGATTGAAATGGTGTTTTTCTGGGTGTCCAGCGTAAAGGTCAGGGTGCGTCCGCTTTCGTCCCGCGGATTGACAAACTGTGCAATGCCGACAACGTAGCCGCGGCGGGTGGTTACCGGAATGCTGAGAACGGAGACGGTGGCATAATTGTTGTCTTCGTCAAACTCGGCGAAAAAACTGTTGTCAAATTTATTGTCGGCGTAGATGTTATTGGAATTAATGACGCCTTTGCTGAAAAAACAGGCGGCGGCAATGGATTTCTGCGGCTGGTTTTTGATTTCGGGCAGAAAAACGGTCGGAGCATAGACCAGATTGTCTGAGCCGCGGCGGGTGATTTTCAGGCTTTTGTTGACGCTGTATGAAAGGGTCAGAAACTTATCATCATTGACATTGTAGAAAAACCAGCCGTCCGCGTCACACATGTCGGCGGCGGTATCCATTATTTTTTCGACGATTTCGGCATGGTTGGCCTCTGCCAGCATTAAATCGCTCAGCTCAAGAATGGAACTTAAATTTCGCGTATTCGTCGACACCAAAGGCCGCCTCCTTCCCTTTACAAGGGTATAGTCTATACGCATTTAGTTAAAAAATAATCAATTAACTGATTTTTGAAATGAGGTAATTGACATCATCTTCGCTTAATTCCTCGCTGGTGGAGCTTATCGAAAGAATGCGTTCAATCACTTTGTGAATGAAAGAAGCACGATCGCTCTTCTGGCAGCCGAAGCGAATGTCGCGGATGACGTTCAGGGCGCTGAAAACCGCGGGGAACATACTCTTGGGGATAAATGCCTTGCGGAGCAGATTGCGAATCATAAAGTCAACCTGCAGGTTAAACAATATTTTGCGGACTTCCAGCAGCGGAGTGTTGGAAAGGTAAACCAGCGCATATTCAAAAAATTTCAAATCGCCCATGCAGATTGAACGCACAACCAGTGACGGCGTCAGGTGATTGGAGGCGTAAAGCTGGTGAACCAGTTCTTCAATCTGTTTATCTGAGCTGTATTCTTCCGAAATGCGCAGCGTGGTTTTTTCCTTAACCTGTTCAACAATGTCGGTGGCAATGTTATTGGGCAGATTATGGGTGGTAATCAAACGTTTCTGCAGTTCGTCGGAAAGAGAACTGACAATCTTTTCAATGACCGAAACCGGCAGGTCGGAACGATAAACCAGGTGTTTTTTGATATTGTCGCTGTCGGAATATTTATCAATAATCGAATCGTAGGTCTTTTCAACGATATTGGCGCTTTCATTGGAGATGAGAACGCCGACGACATCTTCCGAGCATTTGTCAACAATATACTGCGAGACGTCTTCCGGCAGATTTTTGCGCTGGGCGACCGCTTTCTGTTTGTTGCTGCTCTGCGCTTCGATAATGCTGATCAGGTCTTCTTTGGTGAGGTTGGCGTAATATTTGATGAAAGGAACGGCAACGCTGTCCTGATCGTTAATCAGTTTGACGGTGATATCGCGGGGAATTGACTTGCAGTTTTTCAAACTTTCGGAAAGGACTTCCCTGACTTTGACCTGAACGTCTTCAACCATAATGCGGAAAATGTCTTCCGCCAGTTTGCGCCCGCGCTCGCTGATGTCGGTTCCGTCATAATAGGCGGAGATTTTTTGGGCCGCAACTGCTTTGTTCTCAACAGACAAGTCGTGAGACAGGCGGTTAACATCTTGCATTGTCAGGCCGAGTTTTGTCATTTTTTTCTGCACTCGCTTTAATTAACTATCTATTTCTTATCATAAAATAAATTAAATGAAAAGTGTAATTAATCTTTTGTTACAAAATTTTGTCGAGCAACCATTATTTTTCCGCATCCGGAATTTTTGCGTCCAGCCAGTCAATGTCCCCCAGCGTTGCCTCATCAAAATTCGTCAGTTCGTAAAAAGTCATGGTATATTCAAGCAAACCGGCGAAATTCCGGAGATTGGTGTCGAAAATCATGGCATTGGCAAGCGCTTTGCCGGTGACGGGTTTGTCACGGTTTTCAATTTCGGCGCGCAGAAAACGCAGCTGTTCATAATTTACGCCGGAGTTGATTTTATGGGTGTATGAGCGCATGGAGGCCAGCAACGAAGGGAAAATTTTGTATTTGTAGCTGTTGTCTTCGGTTTCGTCTTCGGGAATCAGTCCGGGTTCGTTTGAGTACCACAACAGTTCGCGGTAAAGCGAATTGCCTTCGTTGGCCGGGCGGTTGGTGCCCCAGTTGCTTTCAATGGCAGCGGCGCCCATCAGCAGAGAAGGCGGCAGTTTGTTGACGCGGAGCAGCAGTTCTTTGAAAATGTAAGCATAACGCCGTTCTCCCGTGAGGCGGGTGAAAATGTCATATTTTTCCGCCTGCTGTTCAAGAAATTTTTCTTCTTCCGCAGTGAGGTCGTGCTGTTTTTGGAAGCGGTCTTCCAGCAGGCGGATATGCAGCCGCTCTTCACTGAGTTCTTCGCCAAGTTTCAGAGCCAGAGGGCCGACGATTTGCAAGAAGAGCTTGTTGCGTTTTTGCGGGTCTTTAATTGAGCGGAAGTCGCGAGGGAGACGGGTGAGAAAAATCGGCGGATAAATCCAGTCCCGCATATAAATGTAGTCTTTATAGCCGTATATCCGGTAAAAGTCTTCCAGTTCGGCAACCGTGATGTCATGGATATAAATGCCGTCAACCTTGTATTCATAAACGGGAGTATCCGGCGCTTTGGCGCCGCAGATAAAAAGGACGCTCAGAATCAGGGCTGTGACGGCGGTTAATGTTTTCATGCTTCGCTGTTTTCAAAATTTCTGACTTCTTTGACTTCAGGGATATAGGATTTGAGAACCCTTTCGACTCCTTCTTTAAGGGTAATCATAGCGTAAGGACAGCCGGCGCAGTTGCCGCGCATTTCGACATAGACAATTCCGTCTGCGAAGTTTTTGAAAACGATGTCGCCTCCGTCCTGTTTGACAGCCGGGCGGATGCGCGCATTAATCAGCCCGATGATGCGGTTGGCGACGTCTGTTTCGTCGGCAGCCGTTTCCGGCGTTTCGATGACGGCTTCGTCGCCAAGAGCGGCATAGTCCATAATTTCGGCGAGAATCTGCGGTTTGAGTTCTTCCCAGTCGGCTTCGTCTTCTTTGGTGACGGAGATCATTTCTGCCGTCATAAACAATGATTTTATGCCGCCGAGGTCAAAAATCTGCTCGGCCAGCGGTGACTTGCGCAGGGATTTGGCATCAACGAATTCGGCGGTTCCGCTTTTCAGAATCCGAACCGGCGGAAAAAAGTTTAAGACATTGCGGTCAGGGGTTTCTTGTGTTTCAATCAGCATTTTATTTCCTTGCAGGGGCTTGTTCGTTTAAAGCTTCGGCAATCAGGGCAAGCAGATTGCGGGCTTTCACGATGTACATGTTTAAATAACTCAGGTGGTTGGGTGCGGTCAGGCTGTTCAGCTCGCCGTTGCGGACAATGGCCGGTTGGACGGACGAGGCGTCTTCCAGAGCTTTGATCAGGCTTATCCAGTTTTGATATTGTCCGGCGGAAACGATGATGTTTTTATAATCATTGCCGAGCGCTTTGAAAAGCAGGTAATAAGCATAGGCTTTGCCCTGCTGATAATAGAAAATGTTATCGGCTTTGGTGTCCCACCAGGAAGAACTTTCCTCCCGGATTCGGGTTTCAAGAGCGGCGCTGCTTTTGCCAAGGTTTATTTTGGATTTGCGGAGCAGGTAAGCGAGGTCTGCCGGGCTTTTGTAAAAGACTTCGCGGCCGGCACTGAGGCTTTTGTTGTAATTAATCAGGTGGCGGCGAGCCTTGCGGTACTGGTTGTTGGCCGACGGTGCCAGCAACAGTTTGTTTTCGGCGGAAAACATCCAGACGGTTCCGGGGTAACGCAGCAATTCCGCCGCGGCCCGCAGGTCGGAAGGTTCATCTTCCACGGTAATCTTTTTATCAATTCTTTTGGCAAAAGAAGAAGTAAATTTATTTAGGGCGTCAAAAATGCCGAGCTGAAAATTAGGCATATTGTCAAGGAAATAAGAGGGGTAGAAAAACGGCAGGTTCGGCGTCCAGATTTTTTCGTTTACTTCACGGTTGACCAGAAAAGAAATCATTTCCACGCTGCTGGATTGTTCAGGGTGTTTTTCATCAATTTCATAATCGGTGGTGCGGTCAATGTTGCTGATGAGCAGTCCGCCGATAGGATAATAAAGAAAAACCAGCGCGGCAAGCAGAAGAACCAGTGTGTTCCACCAGGTCGCAAGAAAGTTCATTCCGCGGTCAACCATGGCATCAAAAGAAAATTTCGGCAGGCGGATTTGCCGCAGTTTGCCGTATTGTTGCAAAAGCCAGTTTTTAAGCTTGTTTTTGAGCATTTTTCTTTCCCCGTGACGAAAGCATTTTAAGAATGTCGGTTAAACAAAGCACACCGGTTAGTTTAGCCATTACGCAGAAAGTTGCAACACCCAAAATGCATAATCCGGCGAAAAGCGGAATTTTTATGCCGTAAGACAGCAGCAGCCAATTGTCAAACTTCCAGGTTATGCCGAGTTCTCCCAAATAAATAACCCCGCCCATTACCAGCGAGCAGAGCGTGATTTTGAGAATTTTGCGGTTCAGCTCGGCGGAATAGCTCCAATAACCGCGTTTTTTCAGGCCGCGAAGATATTGGTAGAGCGAGACGAAAGAGGCGACGGAAGTTGCCGAAGCCACGCCGACGTGGCCGAAAGGAATCATCAAAGCTATGCTGAGCGACAGGTTGGCAATCATGACAACAATGCTGTATTTGACCGGGGTTTTGGTATCGCCGCGGGCAAAAAAGTTCGGAGCAAGGGCTTTAACCATAACGTAAGAGGGCAGACCGACAGAGTAGGCGATAACTGCCCGGGCGGTCATAACCGAATCTTCGGCGGTGAAACGTCCGTGGCGGAAAAGAATATCTATAATCGGATAAGCCAGAACAATCAGGGCAACCGTTGCCGGAATGGAAAGCAGGGCGCCGTATTCAACCGCTTTGTTTTGGCTGTGACGGGCAGCTTCGATTTCTCCGGCTTTGAGGTGGTGGGAGAGTATCGGCAGTAAGGCAACGCTGATAGCTGCGCCAACCACGCCGAGCGGCAGCTGCTGAATGCGGTTGGCATAGTAGAGCCAGGAGATGGCTCCGGTTCCGACCAGCGAAACAACGATGGTGTCAACCACCATGTTAATCTGATAGACGCCGGCTCCGAGAACGCCGGGAGCAATACGTTTGAACAGGGTTTTGATTTCAGCATTATGCAGCAGGCGGCGGATGTTGAACTGCGGTTTGACGCTGACGTCAATCCGCCGGAGAAAAAAGTGCAGCCAGAGAATTTCAAGCAGACCGGCAATGGTTACGCCCCAGGAAATGCCGTGGGCAGGGGTTTCGCCAAAGGGAACAAAAGCAAAAACGGCAACAATCATTGTCAGATTGAGGATAACCGGTGCTGCGGCCGGCCCGGCAAATTTGCCGAAAGAGTTTAAAATGCCGGACTGAAAAGAAACAATCGAAATAAACAGCAAAAACGGAAAAGTGATGCGGGAGAGTTCGACCGACAAAGCCATTTTTTGCGGATCGGAAGCAAAGCCCGGGGCCATCAGTTCAACCACCCAGGGCATGCAGAATTCCATCAGAATAACAAAAAGGGTAAGAAAGAAAGTGAGGACGGAAATGGCCTGGGAGGCAAAACGAATGGATTCTTCGCGTCCGTCGGTTACCAGTTTGTGGGACAACATGGGGACAAAAGCGGTGGTGAAAGCGCCTTCGGCAAACAGGCTGCGAAACAGATTTGGCAGTTTGAAAGCAACGAAAAAGGCGTCGGATACGGCACCGGCACCGAGGAAATTGGCAAGAATCATATCCCGGGCAAATCCGGTAATGCGGCTGACGAGCGTGAACCCTCCGAAAGTGGCAATTGACTTAAATAAAGACATTTTTTTCCCATTAAACTGTTATTTGTTAAGGATATTTTATTGATTTGTATGCAGTATATTGTATAAAGATTAAAATTACGAACAGAAAAATCGTTTTATCGCCTTATATTTTGAGAAAAAGCCAGTTTAAATATTGACAAAAGACAATTATATTGCGATAATAGACAAAAGAGATAAGCAAGAATAATAAAAATCTTAGGAGAAGTTTTATGGTTAACATGGCTAATGTGCCGCAGGGAAAAGAGTTTTCTTGGAAAGGCGGCGTTAAAAGCATAGCACGGGGAAAGGAAAAATCTTCGGATCCGGCTCTTTCTCCGGCCGCACAGATTTTGATTTCGCGAGGATATAACGGTTTGGGATCGTCCGTATCCCATGAAGCCGATGCTCATAAAAATATGTTGTCAAATAAAATTTTGGCAAACAACGGTTTGGAATTGCAGGCTGACGGTTCTTATCGTCAGGTTTCTGCCGAGAAAGCCCGGGCGGCCGTAAATGCTGCCGAAACGGGTGCACAGATTATTTCTAAGGGTTTGACACGCTAACTTTTGATTAGAAATAAAACTTCTCGCAATAATCGTTAAAAAGTCCTCCGGTAACGGAGGACTTTTTTTACCAGCAGCTTCGGTGGCTTCCGCCTCCTACTGGACCGCCGGAACACATATGTCCGTAACCTGAATATTCCTCTATATCTCTTTCACATGCAGACGAAGAGGTATAGGAGGAATAAGTGTAACTTGTATCTTCCGTTTTCTTATATACGTCGTTGGTGTAGTATTCCGTATACTGTCCGACACGCAAAGAATAGCCTCCGTTTCCGTCGGAGATGCAGCTGCATCCGGTACTGTATCTTTCGGTTCCGCTTGTGATGCACCAACCATAGCAGCTTTCGCCGCAATTTGTTGTTCCTGTGTATATGTACTGATAGTTATCGAAGGGAGGATTCCCTCCGTTGTCGGTATAGGGGCAGGGATCGCAGACTTCTTTGCATTCGGAGAATTTCTTGAGGCTTCCGGAATAGCAGACCTCGGCGCCGGCGGCTCCCCCGTCGGTGCATTCCT
>OJPI01001494.1_pt1 | contig 10512 bp, 8 predicted proteins | sample 1598461 | NCBI WGS metagenome assembly OJPI01 (sample SAMN03922483, study PRJEB24848) | human gut metagenome | isolation source: stool sample | host: Homo sapiens | place: Germany | collected 2011-05 | reverse complement strand
TTTCGGCATCACTTTCGGTACTTCCGGCTGCGATCCGGAGGGACGGGTTACCGGCGGAACGCAGAAAATGGTGTTGGCCTTTATTGAAAACAATATGGAACAATATGCGCTGGACGCTTCCCGCGGCAGCGGCGAGACGATTGATACGCTGGCCGGTATCCTGAACATGGATAAAAGTGTTTTAGGCGCCAAGTCTCAGCAGAATTTTGCCGTTCTTTTCCCTGATGAAAATGTTCAGGCTGTTGACGTTACTTTGTCTTTGTTTGAAATTTTGAAAGCTTAGTACGGTTTTATTGACGGGGCGGAAAATGCGTGTGTTCGGTTTGAAAGTGTTTTCCGCTCCGTTTGTTTTTTTTCTTTTATCTTTTTTTCCGTTTTCTCCGCAGGCCGCGGAAACTTCTTTAGCTTCGGACAGCCAGTGGCTGGCATTGGGACATTATCGCCTGCAGTGGACCGGCGGTTATCGCAGCACTATTGATTCTCCCGGTTTTTTTGTCAGCTCCGAAGGCAAAACGAATCCTCAGGCCGAATTGAACGCAACGATTGAGCTGTTCGAAGCCGGCAGCGATGAAAAGAAAATTTGTCTTTTTCCGGCGCGGTATGCTTATCTGCGACGTAAAGGACTGGTGACGCGCCGCTTTCCCGAATGCAGGGAATATCGCCAATTTCTGTCCGATGTTGCTCCGGCCGGGATAACGCTGCTGTTTACCGATGCTTATATGAATAACCCTTCGTCGCTGTTCGGACATACGCTTATTCGCATTGATACGGCGCGCAAAGGGACGCAGCTGCTGGCGCACGGCATGAATTACGGGGCGTTTACCGGAGACGAACGCGGTGTGCTGTTTGCGGTTTACGGACTGACGGGCGGTTATTACGGCGGTTTTACGCTGAAGCCTTATTATGATATCATCAATACATATAACAATATTGAAAACCGCGATATTTGGGAATTGCAGCTTAATTTGACGCCGCGGGAGCAGAAAATGTTCGTGGCCCATTTGTGGGAATTGGGACATGCCCAGTCCCGTTATTATTTTTTCGGACGGAATTGTTCTTATATGCTGATGGAGGCGTTAGATGCGGTTCGGCCGTCGCTGAGACTGGCGGATGACTTTCCGATGCAGACAATTCCGCTGGATACGGTTAAGGCGGTGAATGCGCGGCCCGGGCTGGTCAAAGCCGTTCATTACCGGCCGTCGCGCCAGAGCCGTTTGAACGACCAATACCGCCAGATGACCGTTGCACAGAAAGAGGCTTTTGAAAGATTTGTTCTCGATGGTGAATACGGGCCGGAGGGGCTGACGCCGGAAGAACAGGCGGGAGTTGCTGAAGCGGCTTATCAGTTTGTGCAATATCAGTATGTCGCCAAAAATATCGATTTGAAAGATTATCGCCGGCAGAGTTTTAAGCTTTTGGTGGCTCGCAATAATCTTAAAGCAAAGGATAATTTTAAGCCGTTAACGGAAGGAAAATCGCCGTTGAAAACGCATGAGGCAATGCGGCTGTCGGCCGGGATTGGCGTCAGAAACGGGCAGGGGTTTCAGCAATTGGAGTTTCGCCCGGCCTATCATTCGCTGACGGATGACAGTTACGGTATGCTTCCCGGGGCTGAAATTAATTTTCTGAATTTTGCCGTGCGTCATTATGACGGTCGGAACAATTATGTTTTGCAAAAATTTGATTTGGTCGGTATTCGTTCAATAAGCCCGGTTAACGTGATGTTTCGGCCGTTGTCTTATCAGATAAGAGCGGGAATCGACCGTGAGACGAATCCCGATAATGAGGAAGAAGGATACGCGTTTAATCTGACGGCCGGCGCGGGAGGAAGTTATGCTTTTGCAGAATCGCTCAAAGGGTATCTGCTGCTGAACAATCATTTGTCGTACGGCGGTTTTTTGCCGCATAACCAGTGGGCGGGAATCGGGGCTGCCGCAGGTCTTCTCGGCGAGTGGAGAAATTTCCGCTTTGGGCTGGAAGCGGAAAAAATCTATGCGACCTCGGCTTTCGGCGACCGGTCAGAATATAAGGCGGAAGTGGTTTACGGGTTAACGCGCAACACGGCACTTGCGCTTAATTATCTGTATCAGGACAATCGCGGTCATGATACGGAAGAAAGCCTGTTTTCTTTCCGGGTTCATTTTTAGTCGTGATTTGGCTGCGGAGCCGGGAAAAGCTGTATTCTTTTCGGCCGGTAGATTTGGTTTATCTGCGGTTTGGCCGGTTTTTCCGGAGTTGCTTGCTGTTTTATCTGAAGCTGATTGATAAAGTCAGCAGCAGTTTCGGCCTGCCGGGTTTGGGCTTCCGCTGCGGCTTGCAACGGACCGCCGATTATTTCTGACATGGGCAGTCCCTGAAATTGTCGTGTCACGTCATTGGCCGCGGCATCAGGCTGCGGCGCCGTCGTTTCCGGTGTTTGAGCCGCAAAATCTTGGTTTTGCTGCGCCGCTTTAATGATGGGTTCCATTGATTTGACGAGCTCACCCATGCTTTTGGCAATGCCCGGCGCCGATTTGTTGATAGCCTCGGTCATATTGTTCATTGATTTGACCATAAATTTGCTCATTGCCTGCAGCGCCTGGTTCATTTCTTCCATTTCCCGGGCAACCCTTTGGTTATATTCCTCTTGGCTGAATTCTATCGGGTCGGGCGTTTCCTGAGCATGAAGAGGAAATGCGGCAAGAAGCAGAGCCAGGGAAAAACGGGCGGGAATACGCATGGATCATCCTTTCTTTCTGTTTTTTTACAATATAGTCGGGTGAGGCATTTATGGCAAGCCTTATATGATAATGCGCTTGCTTTTTTAGCCTGAAGTGTTTATGCTTTGAAACAAATTGTCAAAATCAAGGAGAATAAAAATGTTGAGAGAAGATTTACAAAAAGCTTTGAAAGAATCAATGCTGAATAAAGATATGACGACCGTAGGCGCGGTTCGCCTGATTATCGCAGGCATGAAGGAGAAAGACGTCGAAGCGCGCGGCAAAGGACAAAAGGAAGCCAGTGAAGCCGAACTGCTGTCGATGATGCAGGGAATGATTAAACAGCGCAACGATTCAATCAAAATGTATCTGGACGGACATCGTCAGGATTTGGCCGATAAAGAAATGAGCGAAATCAAAGTGATTGAAAAATTCCTGCCCAAACAGATGAGCGAGGCGGAAATTGAAGCCGTTTTGAAGACAATTATCGCTTCGACCGGTGCCTCTTCCATGAAAGATATGGGAAAGGTTATGGGCGAACTGAAAGCCAAATATGCCGGACAGCTGGATATGGGCAAGGCATCGGGGATGATCAAATCTCTGTTGCAGTAAAGTTTCTTCCTTTAATCGGTAAGGGGAGAGAAAAGGCGTAGGATCATAGCGGGCATTCAATGGCTGGGATAGATTTACAAAAGTTTTGTGACGAACTGCGGGCGAAGGTTTCTATCGTCGATGTGGTCGGTTCAAAGGTAAAGCTGGTGCGCAAAGGGCGCGAATACCAGGCCTGTTGCCCGTTTCACAACGAAAAGACGCCGTCGTTTACGGTGAACGAAGCCAAAGGTTTTTATCATTGTTTCGGCTGCGGTGCGCACGGTGACATTATCAAGTTTGAAATGGAAGCCAACAATCTGCCGTTTATGGATGCCATTCGCAAGCTGGCGGACAAGGCCGGTTTGCAGGTTCCGCAGATTTCCAAGGAAAGCCATGAAGAAGCGGTTAAGCGCAATTCGTTGTATGACATTATGGACATGGCCTGCCGTTTTTTTGAAAAGTCGCTGCATTTGCCGGACGGGCAGCGGGCGATGGATTATCTGCATCGCCGCGGGTTTGAAGAAGATATCATTACCAAGTTTCGTCTCGGGTATGCGCCGGGCAATAACGGTTTGAAAGCGCTGCTGGCATCCAAGGGAATTTCCGAGCATGATATGGCGGAATTGGGGCTGATAGCCATTCCGGAAGACAAAAACCGCCGTCCGCATGATTTTTTCCGTGACCGGGTAATGATTCCGATTATGGACAAGGCCGGGCGGGTGATTGCTTTCGGCGGCCGGATTATGGGCGACGGACAGCCGAAATATCTGAACTCGCCGGAGACGCCGCTGTTTAATAAGCGGCGGGTGCTGTATAATCTTAACAATGCCCGCGATCGGGCTTTTGCCGCGCGGAATATTATTGTCTGCGAAGGATATATGGATGTTATCGCCTTGGATAAATACGGTTTCGGCTATGCGGTGGCTCCGCTGGGCACCGCTTTGACCGAAGATCAGATTGCCGAAGCCTGGAAGGTCTGTCCCGAGCCGACGCTTTGTTTTGACGGCGACGGGGCCGGTATTCGGGCCGCCATTCGTTCGATTGACCGCGGTCTGCCGATTTTGAAAGCCGGCTATTCGCTGAAATATGTTTTTCTGCCGGATAAAATGGATCCGGATGAATTTTTGAAGGCGCACGGGCATGACGCTTTTTTGAAATATCTGCAGGAAACGACGCCCCTGGTAAAACTCCTTTGGCGGAAGAACACCGAAGGCCGGGTATTTGATACGCCGGAACAAAAGGCGCTGATCGAAAAAAACGTGATGGAAGAAGTGGCGAAAATCGCCGATGAAAAAGTCCGCGGCTATTATCAGCAGGAAATGCAGAATTATATCTATAACGAACTGGGGCGAGGTTTCTGGAAAAACAAACAACGCCAGTCGGCCGGCGGAGATACGGCTTATCAGGCGCCGCGAGGTTCGTTCCGACGGAATGAAACCGCGGTTAAGCAGACGGTTCCGGCAGCTCAGCGGCCGAAGGTTACCATGGACGAGCTGGTGGTCAAGTTTGTGTTGGCGGCGATGGTTTATTATCCCGAACTGATTGCCGAATACGAGGAGCGGATGGGAATGTTTGAAATTTCCAATCCCCGGTTACAGCAGCTTTTTGACGTGCTGGTTGAAGTCTATCACGATGATGAGGAGATTCAGAGCGACGGATTATGCAAGCTTTTGCAGGAAAAAGGGCTGGAAAAAGATTTGGCCGCTCTGTGGGAGCTGGAAATGTTCCGCCAGCAGAATCCCTATATTAACAAAATCAGGGAAGAGATCGATACAAAAATTATAGAAGTTCAGATAAAACAACTGGATAACGAGATAAAAGAATGCCTGCGGATTATTCAGGTTTCCGAGTCGTTCCCGGAAGAAGCCTATCAGCGTTACGAGAGCTTGAAAAAAGAGAAAGAATCTTTACTTAATACACAAAATGCTTTTTGATAAAACCCAAATAAAACAAGGCGTTGCCTCGGCGTGTTAAAAGCCTCCCGGCGTCGGACGGCAACGCAAGTGTTGACAAATCGTACAGAAATTATTAAAAGGTTGCTAGCTGCAGTATCAGGTTCAGATTTGAACCCTTCTATTTTTAAAACCGGTTTTTATAGGAATTGTCATGTCAGATACCGATAATCAAGATTACTATGAAGGCGGCTCTGCCGACGCGCCTTTAATCGACTCTCTGGGGAGCGCGGTTAAACGTCTGTTGGACAAAGGCAAAGCACGCGGATATATTACGGTTGAAGAGCTTAATAAAGCTTTGCCATCCGAACGCGAATCTTCCGAACAGATCGAAGATATTATGGCCGAGATTTCCGATATGGGCATCAGCATCATTTCGGAATCGGACGTTGACAGCTTTGAACAGGAAAATGACGAAGAAGAAGTTTATGACGATGATGAGAGCGGAAACTTTGACGAAAAAGAGTTAGGCCGTTCGGACGACCCTGTCCGCATGTATTTGAAAGAGATGGGCACCGTCGAACTTCTGTCCCGGGAAGGGGAAATTGCCATAGCCAAACGTATTGAGGCCGGCAAAACGGTTATGATTGACGGTTTGTGCGAAAGCCCGATGACAATTAAAGCCATTGCCGACTGGCGTGACGATCTGCTGGAAGGCAGAATGCAGTTGCGCGATATCGTCGATTTGGAAATGATGTACGGCGATGATGCCGAAGCTATGGTTTATGACGAAGAAGACGCTTCGGTTGATGATTTGGAAAAAGTGGCCGAAGAAATTGCCACCAAAGACAACCTTGACGATATTGACGATGATTTGGAAGACGACATTGAATTGGAAGATGCCGTTGACGACGATGTCGAGGAAGAGGATGATGAGCCGGCAGATACGGCCGATGATGAAGAAGGAAGTGCTTCCTCCAGCGATGACGATGATGTTGACGGCGTGGGCGGCCGCGCTTCCGCTTCGGTTGCGGCCATGGAAGAAGCGCTGCTGGAGCCGGTATTGGAAATTTTGACCAAAATTTCCAGTTATTATGACGATTTGAAGAAAATTCAGAACCAGCGCGTTGAGGCAATTTTGGCCGGAAAGTCGGTTTCTTCTTCGGTTGAGAAAAAATATCTTCAGGTTAAAAAAGAACTGGTTGAACTGATGAGTTCCATCCATCTGAATGCGACCAGAGTTGAACAACTGGTTGAACAGCTGAACGGACTGAACAAACGTTTGATGGGGTTGGAAGGGAAATTGCTGCGCTATGCCCTGTCATGCAAAATTAAGCGCGAGGATTTTCTGGACGTTTATCAGAAATCAGAGCTTGATCCGAACTGGGTTGAAAATATTTCTCATAAAAAAGACAAGCACTGGCAGGCCTTTGTTGAAAAATACGGCATGGAAATCGTTGAACTGCGTGATTCCGTAGCAAAAATGGCGCAGGAATGCGGTTTGCCGATTTCAGAATACCGCCGTATGGTCGATACGATTAAAAAAGGCGAACGGGAGGCCGATCGGGCGAAAAAGGAAATGATTGAAGCCAACCTGCGTTTGGTTATTTCCATTGCCAAAAAATATACCAACCGCGGTTTGCAGTTTTTGGATTTGATTCAGGAAGGCAACATCGGTTTGATGAAAGCGGTTGACAAGTTTGAGTACCGTCGCGGTTACAAGTTTTCGACCTATGCCACCTGGTGGATCCGTCAGGCGATTACCCGTTCGATTGCCGACCAGGCACGGACAATCCGTATTCCGGTACATATGATTGAAACCATCAACAAGCTGGTGCGGACTTCACGTCAGATGTTGTCGGAAATGGGACGGGAGCCGGTGCCCGAGGAGTTGGCGGCACGGTTGTCAATGCCTTTGGAAAAAGTTCGCAAAGTTATGAAGATAGCCAAAGAACCGGTTTCGCTGGAAGCGCCGGTCGGTGATGAGGAAGATTCTTCGCTGGGTGATTTTATTGCCGATGACAATGCGTTGCAGCCTTTGGATTCCGCCATTCATTCGAATTTGAAGGAAACCTGCACCAGAATTTTGTCTTCGCTGACCCCGAGAGAAGAACGTGTTCTGCGTATGCGTTTCGGTATCGGTATGAATACCGACCACACGCTGGAAGAAGTCGGACAGCAGTTTAACGTTACCCGTGAACGTATTCGTCAGATTGAGGCGAAAGCTTTGCGCAAGCTGAAACATCCGAGCCGGTCGAGGAAGCTGCGTTCATTCCTTGATCAATAAAAATTGCGGATAACGGGTAACTAATACAGAAATTTCAGGACGGAAGTGTCCTCACTTACTAAAGTGTACGCTGCGGTTCTTTCTCCTTTGTTTCTTATTATTTACCTCGTTCTGCGCAATTTTGCGCAGTTAATCTAGAGAGAAAATTATGGCAGACTATTCCATTGAAGATAAAGAAGAAATGATAAAGGCAAATGTGGCGCGTCTGAATGCGCATAAGTCGCGTTTGCAGGAGTTAATCGAGTTTATCAAGGTTTCCGGGTTTCAAAAAATCGGGATTGCCAACTGTTTATCAATGCAAAAATATGCCGATAAGCTGGCGGAGATTTTGCGGGAAAACGGGTTTACCGTTTTTAGCGTCAACTGCAAGGAGAGCGGGCTGGATGGCTGTGTCATTTGTGAGGAAATGAAAGGGCCGTGCTGCGATCCGATTTCTCAGGCCGAGTTTTTAAATGATCAAAAGACGGAATTTAACATTAATGTCGGTTTGTGTTTGGGGCATGGTTTGCTGTTTCAAAAATATTCCCGGGCGCCGGTGACGACTTTTATTGTCAAAGACTTTGCCCATGAGCATAATGTTGCGGCAAGTTGGTTCTAGAATAAAAAAAAAGAGGCTTTGAAAGCCTCTTTTTTCAGATAGGTAACCCCGTTTAATCGGACGTTTTGTTTTTCTTGGCTTCCTGGTACAAATCGTACAGAGATTGTGCCGTCTCGTGAATAGCGATGCTGTCCTGCAGGTGATGATTACTGTTTTTCAGAATTTTAACCACCGTTTTGCCATAAGCAATTTTTTCGGCCAATTTCAAAATGACCTGCCAGTTGACGAAATTGTCCTGTTGTCCGTGTATCAGATGAACCGGGCAGGTGATGTCGATTTTGTCCTTTTGCAGGAGGTCGTTGGCATGAAGATTGGTCCACAGCCTTTGTGAAAAAACATAGTGATATTTTTCCACCTGTGCTTCAACAAAGCCGGTATCTGCCAGTGTTTGTCGCTGTTCGAGCGTTGAGCGCTCCAAAAGCTGCTCAATCAGGTCCGGTGCGGCGGCCAGTCCCAGAAAAGCCTTAATCCGGTCGGGATATTCTTCGGCGATGCTCATTCCCAGCCAGCCGCCGACGCAATGACCGACGATAATTACCGGGCCGGTGATGTGGTTGGCAATGATGTCCCGCAGTTGGTCTTTCCAAAGTTCAAAGTCGCAGCGGAGGAATTTTTTTTCATCGGAGCCGTGACCGAGAAGTTCGTAACGCCGGAAATTCAATCCGTTTTTGCGGCAGAGTTCCTTGATGTTGTCTGCCTTTCGCGCCCAAGGGTTGGATTTCAGTCCGTGAATGTAAAGAACAGTGAATTCCGGTTTTTCGGAGAAGTCGCATTGTTCGAATTCTGTCGTAAAATCCTTAAAATGGTACGACTGTTTAATAATTGTTTTCATATAGTTAAGTTTTAAAATAATAAATTATTACGCTTACTGTAGCGTAAAATCTTATTTTGTCAATTTCTATTATTTAAAACTTACAGGGCTTCGACAATACTGCGCAGCGAGTTGTTGATTTCTTCCAAGTCCAACGGATGCTGCAGGTGGTGATTGCTGTTTTTTAACAGTTTTATGGCTACTTTATCGCTGCGGAGTTTGGCTGCAATGCGGAAGATAACCCGCCAGTCGATAAAGGTGTCTTTAAGTCCCTGAATCAAGTGAACCGGGCAGGTGATGGGAATATCCGGCTGGTTGAGAATGGCATTCTTCAGACCGCTGGCGATAAAGCTGCGGGTAAAGGTGAAAACCATACGCTCTATTTTGACAATGACTTTCCCGTTGCTTTCCAATTCCTGCCGCTGTTCGGGTCTTACCTGCATATCCATCAGTTCCACCAGATTCGGGGCTGTTGAGGTGCAGACAATTCCTTTTAGTCTTTCGCCGCGTTCCTGAGCAGCCATCAGTCCCAGCCAGCCGCCGATGCAATGGCCGACGATAATAAAGTTACCGGTGATGTGATGATCAATGATGTCAAGAATTTGTTCTTTCCAGAGATCCAGATCGGTCTTTTCATAATTAGCGGCATCTATGCCGTGTCCGAGCAATTCAAAACGGTAAAAATTCAGCCCCAGCTGTTCACAAACACTTTTAACGGCTTCAGGTTTGCGTCCCCAGGGATTAGAGGCCAAACCGTGAATGTAAAGCACTGTCAGCGGAGCCTCTTCCTGGGGTTTATGATGTTCATAGCGGGTTAGAAATTCGCGAAAAGAGCGGGTAGGGTAAATAGATGTGTCTGACATGGTCTGATGTGTTTTGTTAATCCTTTGACAAAGTATAAAGAGGAAGATTTAAGAAAGTGTTTAGAGGAGAGGAAGATTGAGAAAAAGCTCTTGACTATCTTAACAATTTGGCATATTTTCTGCTTGTCTGTAAGACGGGCCCTTAGCTCAGTTGGTTAGCTTGAGGAATAAAAGATTGCCGGCGGCAGTCTTTTAGACGAAAGGTGCAGCGCAGTTGTGTTTGCGAGTAAACGTCAGTGCTGCGAAGCAAACCATACGAGCAAACGACAGGAGCGGCGTTAATGAGGACAAAGTCCGAATTTTACAAAGCGACTCAGGCCTGCTCTCAGAAAGAAAGCTTTGGCACACAGATTGTGTTTTATGCTTTGATTTTTTTTTCGGGCCCTTAGCTCAGTTGGTTAGAGCAGGCCGCTCATAACGGTCTGGTCGCAGGTTCGAGTCCGGCAGGGCCCACCATAGTTAACAGCTCCTATCACGGGAGCTGTTTTTCTTTTATAAATCAATATCGTTAATGAACTTCGGCCAAGATTGTGTATCGGGATTAATCCAGTCTGACGGTCGGAATTGAACGGCGCCAGTTGGCATATTGGTCTATTTGGCTTTTGTCCGTATGCCGTACCTGTTGCAGGAGCTTATAGCCGGTTATTACGGCCCGGGCGAACATATATCTTTGTTGAAGGGAGTTGGCTGCCAGATTTTGAATGTTAGGCAGCGGGACAAATTTTTTTTCGTTTTGCCGTTGTGAATTTTTTATTGCGTTCTTTAATATGT
>OJPI01001479.1_pt1 | contig 10608 bp, 19 predicted proteins | sample 1598461 | NCBI WGS metagenome assembly OJPI01 (sample SAMN03922483, study PRJEB24848) | human gut metagenome | isolation source: stool sample | host: Homo sapiens | place: Germany | collected 2011-05 | reverse complement strand
TTCTGCCGGAGCGCCAGACAGCGGGCCTCGATGGGAGGGGCCGCAGCAGCGGCCGCCTCCGGCTTTTTGGTCTCAGTTGCCATGTGGCACCTCCTTTAGATGTCGACCGTGAAGGTGGCCGGGGTCTCGTAGGCCGTGACGCCCTCCACGATCTCGCCGGTGCTCTGGATGGTGGCGATCTCGCCGGTGTAGGCGAGCAGCTTCTTCAGCTCGCCCCACTTGGCCGACTCCTCGACCTTGACGAGGTCGCCGTAGCCGTTTTCGCGCAGCCACGGCACCAGCTTGGCGTCGTCGACCGTAGCCTTGACGGTGCCCTTCTTGAGGGTCAGGGTGCCGGAGAGCAGCCGGTATTTCTCGGTCGTCTTGGTGGTCTTGTGTGGCACGGTGTTGAAGAAGTCGGCGAGGCAGGAGGTCAGGAAGGCGGTGCCGTTCTCCATGCGCCGGCGGGCGGCTTCGACCTTCTCCTCGATGGCCGCCTTCTGCTGGTCGGCCAGATCCTTCAGGCGGTTGTACTCGCTGCGCTCCTCGGCGATCTTGCGGATGGCCCAGTCGGCACAGCGGTCGTCGGTGATGCGGAAGGGGGCGCGCTCGCCCTGCTCCACGGTGCCGAGGTCGACCTGCTCCAGCTCGTCGAGGGTGACGGCTGGCAGCACCTCGGCCGGGGCCTCTGCGGCGATGGCTGCGGTGGTTTTATCGCTCATTGTGGTTCTCCTTTCTGTCTGGCGCGCTGGCCTTAAAGGTCAGCATGACGCCGCAGGTGATGGGCTTGACGCTCTCGAGTTCGACGGTGTAGCCGTTGCGCAAGTGCAGGATCTCGCCCGGCTTCATATCAGTTGCGGGTCTCATTCGTTTGGGCTCCTTTCTGCGAAAAAGCGATGGCCGCCGACTTCTGCGACGAAGATCTGGCTCTCATGCCAGTCGCTCGTCACGAGGGCGGGGTTATAGAAGTACATGACAGGGGCGTCGATGGCGACCTCGCCGCGGTCAAATACGGCCGCGACGGCGTCCTTGACGCTCTGTGTGGGGTCGGGGCGGTTGCTGGTGTAGCTGTAAATCACGACGGCCTCAGAGGGCTGCACGCCCTCCTTCTCGGCGGCGTTGAGAATACACTGAGCGACCAGCATTTGCCCCTCGAAGCTCTCGCCGCCAGACTCGGCCATGACGACACGCTCCACGGTGTCGCGCTCGCTGGCGCTGAGGTAGAAGCGGACGGGCGCCTCGGTCGGCTCCGGCGTCTGCGTACTCGCTGCGGGAGTCGTGACGACGACCGCCGGTTGCTCTGCGGTCGGCTCCGGGATCTCCGTGGCATTTTCACGGCCTCCGGCGATGGTCGAGATGACTGCGCCGATGCCGGCCGCGATGACGGCAGCCGTCAAAAGGACGGCCGCCTGCCGGATCCGGGCCTTGGCACGGCGCCGGCGGCGTGTTATACTTTGGGTGCGGGATCCGTGCGCTGGCGAGCTGCCGGATGTTCTCGCAGGGGTCGCCCGGTCGCGTCGGGCGGCCCTTTCTTTTGTTGCTTCCATGGTTTTCTCCTTTCACTGGCCCCGGGCCGTCATGAGGGCCTCGCAGGCTGCGATTGTGAAGTCGCTGAACGCGGTCTCCCTGACGGTGTCGGCCGTCAGCAGGACGAGGTACTCGTCGTTGTAGTAGTCGATCTCCGGGCTGCGCTCCCGGCAGAGGTCGAGCTTCCTGCGGGCGTAGGGCTCGGAGCGTTCCCACAGGTTGTCGGGGATCCAGCGGCCGAGGTGTTCCTCGACGCGCTCGCGCAGCTCCTCGCTCGTGATGGTGATGGCCGGGGCCATGTTCTTCACCTCCGTGACATCCGGGCCGGGAGCGTCTGCTCGGGGCGCGTGATGCTCTTGTTGAAGCCCTGCGGCTCATAGCGCACGCCGGTGATCCGGCGGCCGCTGACGCCGTACTTGGGGTTATAGCCGAACAGGTTGACGTAGCTGCCGAGGTCGTCCCGTTCCTCGTCCATGGCCTTCAGCACCTCGAACAGGGCGAGCACGTCGTCGATGGCCCGGTGACTGTTCTGCACCTTGTCCTCCAGCTCATAGGCGAGGATCGCGTTGGCGAGCTTGTGGGGGTAGGGGCGGCGGTCTTTGTAGACCGTCAGGCTGTCCAGCCAGTCGAGATGGCCGGGCTTGAAGCCCCGCAGCAGCTCCCGCAGAAAACAGGCGTCAAACTGCGCATTGTGGGCGACCATCAGGACGGGGCCGGGCTTGACCAGCTTGAGGAAGCGACTGACGGCCGTGCCGCTCTGCACACCCTCGGTCTCCAGCAGCCGGTCGGTGATGCCGGTGAGGGTTACGATGTTCTCAGGGAGCTGCTCACCATCCGGCAGTTTGATGAAGGTGTCCATCTTGCCGGCGATCCGCAGGGCCCCGGTCTGCGTGCGCTCCACGCGCAGCGCTGCGAGCTCGATGATCTGGTCGTCTCCCGGGTCGAGGCCGCTGGTCTCCGTGTCGAAAATGACGAGGGCCTTGTAGCGGCCGAGCAGGCTGGAGAGGTTACTCATGGGCCGCCTCCTTCTCCCGGATGGCTCGCAGCTTCCCGAGCAGGAAAGAGACCTCGGCCGCGAACTGTTCCCCGGTGGCGTAGGTGCCGCCGAACTGTTCGACCAGCTCCGCGACGATGGTGCCAGCTTCCTGCGGGCCGACTCCAGTGTCCTCGTCGCCATTCTCGACCGAGATCAGGAGATCGGAGTCCAGATAGCAAGCGGGGCGCAGGCCGTAGTTGCCGTAGAAGGCGTAGTCCCAGCCCAGCGTGCCATCGTACCAGACGCTGCGGGCGCTATGCTCGTACCCATTGGCTGCGGTGCTGTATGCGGTAGAGAGCCACCACCAGTCGTCGGCGTTGGGGATTACATCGCGGTTGCGCCGGTACTGGTCAACGGTCAGCGAGAAGATGGTGACGGTGCAGGTGCCGTAGTCCTTCAGGCCGTCGTCGGCGGTCAGGTCGAGCTCAGTCTGGAGGAAGGCGTGCGGGCCCTTCACGGCGTCGATCAGGTTGTCGAGGTAGGGGCCGTTCATCCACTCTTTGCTGCTGGAGATGGCGAAGTTGTTGCGGTTGTCCTCGTCGAAGGGCTTGTCCGGGATCACCTCGAGGCGCAGACAGAGGGTACGGCCGGCGGGATCGTGCTCCAGCACCACCCACTTCTCGGCGGCGTAGGGGAACACGGTGCCGCGGGCGGCAGTCTTGAGGGCTTTCTTCATGGTTTTGCTCCTTTCGTTGTCTGCGGCCGGTCGTTCTGGCCGGGCCGCTGGTTTGGTAGTGTCTCGCCGGCGCGCAGCCGGCTCTCACAGTGCGGGCAGATGTAGCCGCTGCGGGGGATCTTCTGGTATATGCTCACATTCCAGTGAAGGCCGCAGCCGACGCATTTGATGGTCACGAGCTCCCACCTCCTTCCGAGGCCAGCGAGGCGAAGAAGGCGCGCCGGATGCGGTTGCGGTATTTCTTGCGGACGCGGGCCCGCTTCGCGTGCAGGGCGAAGTGACGCCACTTGGGCGGGGCCCTGCGCAGCAGGAAGTCGTCGAGCGACTCGGTCAGGAAGTCCGCGATCTTCTTGATGGCCCGCGTAGCCCACTCGCAGAGCGCCCGGGCGGTCTCGACGAGCCCGTCGAAGACGTCGAGGATCTGCTGCATGGTCTCCGGGGTGAGCCTCAGCTCGCCGGCGATCTCGGCGAGTTTCTCGACGATCTCCGGGTCTGCCTCGGGGAAGTGCGCGGCCGCGACTTCTGCGAGAGCTGCGTCGGCGTCCATGGCCTTCCTCATGGCTGCGTAGTCCTCGGGGGTCATGCTGCCGTCGTAGGTGTACGGGTCGATCATGTCCTCGGGCCCATCCACCAGCCGCTCGCAGAAGGGGAGGCCCGCCTCTGCGGCAGCCTCGCGGCCTTCCTCGATGGCGGCCCGGGCCTGCGCGAGGGTGTCATCCTCGGCGAGGGCGTTGGTGCCGCGCTCGTAGTGCCAGCGGATGCCGGCGGCGATGTCGTCGATGGTCATGTCGCCGAAGCGGCCGAGGTAGTAGCCGTTGAGGGCCACGGCCCGGGGATCGAGGCGCAGGGCCTCGAGGGCGTCGTGGATGTCATCGGTCTCCCACTCGTTGTTGCCGAGGTCGCTCCAGACGGTCAGGCCGTGCCACGAGCGGCCGGTGCGATAAACGATCACCCAGCCGATCCCGTCGCGGATCTCGCTGGCGTATTCCCGGGCGATGTCTTTCAATGCTGCCATGCTGGAGCCTCCTCTCTGATGATGCGGGCGACCGTGACGAGGTCGTCGATGTCGTGCTTGGTGATGTAGGTGTCGGCCTCGGAGAGCCCGAGGTGCCGCCGCAGCGGCTCGGGCCCGTCCAGCAGGAAGGTGTGGACGGCCACGGCGTTCAGCCGGTAGACCGTCACCTCCACGATGCAGCGGCCGCCGTCGTCCTCCAGCTCGGCCGGGAAGGATGCCCGGCAGAGCAGCGAGGCGTCGAACTTCGGGGCGGGGATCATGTGGGGCCTCCTTTCAGCAGCAGGCGAAGATCGCGGCGATCTGCGCCTTGGTGGCCCGCTGGAAGCTGGAATAAAAAACACGACCGCCGACTTCTTGATTGATGGCGTAGTGGCCGTCGGCGTAGCGTTTAATGAGCCACACCTTGCGGGCGTTCCACTTGTCCACCTTTCGGGTCAGGGTCGTGTTGTTCTTTCTGCTTCTCATGCTGAGCGCTCCTTTCTTCGGCCCGGCGATGCCGGGTGTTCTTGGCTGTTTGTGACTGATGCGGCCGGTGATCTCTTGCCTCTGCGCTTGAAGCTCTCGCGGAGCCGCCTCTCGGCCAGCTCTGCGCTGTACCCCTCGCGCTGGTTGGCGTCCAGCTCGCCGGTCGCGCCGCGCTGGAGCTCCTTGTAGATCGTGGTGTAGTGGACGGAGAGGCGGGCCGCGATGTCGGCGGGCCGGTCTCCGATCAGGTACCACGCCTCGATCTTTTTCCTGTCCTCGAAGGTCAGGTAGCGGTACTTTCCCGTCGGTCTCACCTCCGTCTATGGGGTCGATATAAAAGAAAAAATGCACAGCCGACTCGGTTGAGTCTCTGTGCATTTAATAATAACGGGGGCGGCGCCGTTTGTCAATAGTAAATGCTAAAAAAGTCTAAAAAATTTTTCAGCGACTCAGAATGAGGGCGATCTCCTCCCGGAAAAGCTGCTCGGCGCACAGATAACCGAACATTTTTCGGGGGTAGTTGTTGATCCACGCCTCGGCCGCCTTGACTTCTTGGGGCGAGAGGGTGCCGAGGTCGGTGCCCTTCGGGACGAGTCGCCGGATCAGGCCGTTTTGGTTTTCGTTGGTGCCGCGCTCGCTCGGCGTGTAGGGGTGGCAGTAGTAGACGGTCGTGCGCTTGCCCTTTCCTCGGCGCTTGCTCTCGATGCCGTCGGCGTCCGAGAACTCGGTGCCGTTGTCGCAGGTGATGGAGAGGAAGATCCGGGGGAATAGGGCGCCCAGCTTCCGCTCGACGCCATTGAGGGCCCGGACGACGCTCTCGCTCGTCTTGTCTTTCATGGCGATGATAAGCTCCCACCGGGTCTTGCGCTCGGTCAGCATGAGCCATGTCCGCTTCGCCCCCTTGCAGCTCTCGAGACTGTCCATTTCCCAGTGGCCGAAGGTCGTGCGCGTGTTCACGATCTCCGGCCGCTTTTCTATGCTCTTTCCGGCCGGCTTGCGGGGGATGCTGCCATCGGGCCGCTCCGGCTTGCGGCGGCGCTTCCCGTGCTGCGGCAGCATTTCGGCCGTGAGGTCATCGCCGAAGATCTCGGCCCGGATGTAGTTGTAGGCGGTGCTCGCGCAGATGTGAACGCGGAAGGGCCAGCCCATGACCTCGGCCTCTCCGATGGCTGCCTCGGGGCTGTACTTCTCGTCCCGGATCTTGCCGATCAGGTAGTCGGCGAGCTCGTAGTCGTTGCCGATCTTCAGCTCCGGGCCCTTCGCCCGCAGGTTGGCCTCATACCGAGCCTGCGCCCCGTCGGGGTTGTATCGGATCTCGGTCGTGTAGTCGCTGTTCAGGTGTTCATAGGTGCACCGCTTGAGCTCCCGGTAGATGGTGGTGTAATGGACGCCGACCTCCTTGGCGATGTCCACGACCTTCATGCCGGCGCGCCTGAAGGCGTCGATCTGCGTGCGCTGCGTTGGTGTCAGGTGGCTGAAGTGTTTCCCCATGGTGATCCCTCCGTGAAATAGAAAAAAGGGCGGCCGGCTGGCCGCCCTTCGTTGTCATCGCCTGTTGTATGCCGCGATCAGTGCCAGCGTCTCGTCGTCTGTGACGATGTCCTCGAGCCGGCACTCCAGAGCGACGCAGACCTTGAGGAGCGTTTTCAGCTTCGCCCCCGCGATGTCTCGGTCGTCTTGCTCGTAGGTCTGGAGCACTCGGCTGTTGATGTCGGCCTTCTTGGCGAGCTGCGACTGAGACAGGCCGCGATCCTCTCGCAGCGCCTTCAGGCGTTTCCCGGTGGTGATCGTTTCCATGTTGAGCGCCTCCCCTTTTGTTTCGTGTGTCTTTACTATACAACATTTGTTGTATAAAGTCAAGAGGGGAGACAAGAGAAAAGCAGCGAGGCCGCTCTGGCTGCGCTGCTTTCATTCTTTTCCGAGCAGGTAGTAGATGGTCACGCCGAGGGCGTCGGCGAGGTGCTCGAGCTCATAGTCGGCGACAATGCGGTCGCCGGTCTCGATCCTGCTGATGGCCTTCTGCGTGATGTCGAGCCCCGCGATCTGGATCTTGTACGCGAGGCGCTCCTGCGAGATGCCGGCCCGCTCTCTGGCTGCGCGGACGCGCTCGCCTGAGATATTGCACCGGCCTTCTGGCCTGTATATTTTCAAATACGCGCCGCCTCCTTTTCTGCCACTTATGCCAAAGATGGGTAGTGCAAGTTGACAATAACACGCCGCCCGTGATAATATTATCCCAAAGATGACTAAATACTAAAAAACGCAATAGGACAGACGAAAAGGAGGTTTTTTCAATGGGTTTACGTTTCCGGCGCAGTATTAAGATCGCTCCCGGCGTCCGTGTGAACTTGAATAAAAAGAGCGCGAGCGTCACCTTCGGCCCGAAGGGCCTGAAGCACACAGTCAGCACGACCGGGAAAAGCCACACGACCGTCGGAGTGCCCGGCACGGGCCTGTCGTACACGACCAGTGGCGGCCGGCCGGCCAGCGTGCCGGCAGCACAGCGCCCCACCTCACCGAAAAGCAAAGCGGTCGTCCTGCCGTTGTGCATTTTCCTCGGGATGCTCGGTGTGCACCGCTACTATGTGGGGAAGATTGGCACCGGGGTCATCTGGACGCTGACGGCTGGCTTCTTCGGGATCGGTTGGATCGTGGACATCTTCACGGTCGCCCTCGGCGGCTTCTATGATGTCAACGGCTATGTTGTCCGCTTCCACCCGACTGAGGCCGAGCTGGCCGCTGCTGAGGCGGCGCAGAGCGATGGCGGCGAGGATCCAGCAGAGGACGACGCCGCAGAGGAATGAGTGCATAAACAGAAAAAGCCCGCCCGGGATCACTCCCGAGCGGGCTCTTTTTGTGTGTTCTGACGGTTTCGGAGCTTCCGGCCGGCGCCGATCCGCGCCGCGCCGGTGGCAAGTTGCACAATTAGACCTTTGCGGCGTAGTCCAGAGAGATCCAGCCGGCGCCGCTCTTGAGCTTGCCCCACTTAGAGGCACCGGGCCCGTCGCTCTCGGCGACGATGGTGTAGACGCCCTTGTCGCGGATGTCCCCGTTGGTGCCGTAGTTGGTGCCGGGGCCCTTGCGGATGTTCAGCACATCGGTCGTCACCTTCACGAGGTACGAGGTGGCCGTGGCGGCCGCGCTGGTCTTGATGTCGGCCGCGTCCGTCCATCCGTAGACGGTGGAGCCGCCGCCGGAGACGGCGATCAGGTGGTAGGGGTGCGCCTTGCCCTTGGCGAGGGCCGTGACCTTGGCCTTGCCGGGCTTGCAGCTCGACGCGGTCTTGGCCGTGGAGCTGACATAGTGCTTGGTGCCGGTGAACTCTACCACGTCGCCGACCTTGATGTCGGCGGCGCTGCCGGTGGTTCCCCCGGTGGAGGGTGTGCTGCTGCTGGAGCCGAGCTGACGGTTGACTTCGGCCGCGATCTCGTCTTGCAGGTTGTAGAGGTAGTCGCCCGGGCAGGCTTTCGCCGCATAGTCCCGGTGCACTGTCATGTTGCAGCCGTTCAGGTGGCCGACGCGGTTGTTTTTGCTGGTAGACCAGACGAGCTTCTTGATGCCGTTGCGCTTGCAGATGTCGGTCACGAGATCCAGCAGCGCGTCGTATGCCTTATCTCTGACGGCGTAGGGGTGCGTCGCGTCGCTGGCGACCTCGATGGTGACGGCACGCTGGTCGTTGGCGTTGGACGACGTGCACCACGAGCGGTTGCTCTCGTCCACATAGAGGGCGATGCGGCCGTCTGGGCCGATGCCGTAGTTGCTGGACGCCTGCCGGCTGCTCTTAGCAAACAGAGCGCCGCAGCTCTCGACGGAGAGCTGGCCGGCCATACAGTGGATCGTGATGGTGTCGATCTTTTTGGTGCGCTTGCCCGAGTGGTTGGGGCTGAGCTTGGTGTAGGAGATCAGAGTGCTGTTACTCATCCTCGTCATCCCCCTTTCCGTCACCGTCGAGCATGGCGTCAAGGGTCTTTTCATCCACGACATCGCCGTCCTCGTCGTAGATCAGGCCGGTCTCCTCGTCGTAGTTGAGCACGCCGGTGTAGGGAAGGTCGTCGTCGATCTCTCCGTTGTAGTAGCGCATATTCAGCGCGGGCTTTTTGTTCTCACTCATGTCTTTGTGCCTCCTTTGCAAAATGAAGGGCGGGCCGTGTTGGCCCGCCCTTTGCTGGTTATTCGAGCGGCAGGTTGCCGCCGTTGAGCTGGTTGACTGCCGCCTCGATGGCCGCGTTGACGGCCTCCTCGTCCACGGTGAAGCCCATGGACGCGAGGAACTCGAGGACATACTTCTTCTTCTCCTCGCCGCGGCCCTGCCCCGCGTAGAGCTGCTCGGCTGCGGCGACGCCGATCTTCACCCACTCGAGCAGCTCCTTGCGCTGCTCGTCGGTGGTCCTGCTCTTGATCCACGGGATCAGGAACACGGTGACGCCGGCGGCTGCCAGCGCGATGACGGCGTTGATGATGGGGGTGATGTCGATCATGTTCATCCTTTTGCCTCCTTGTCTGTTGTGGTGGTGGTATATTGGCCGGCGCCGGCCCCGCCGATGGGGTTGCCATCAGCGTCGAGGCCGTGCCGGTTGCGGCTGATCTTCTCGGTGGCCGACTTGGCCGCATAGCTCACGAGGTAGCCGATGCAGGCCGTGAAGATGGTGGTCGTGACATCGCTGGCGGTCTGCTGATCGCGGAAGGCCAGCACATAGGACGCCACGGCCGCGGCAGTTGCGACGAGGACGGCCCACGCCGCCAGCTTCTTCGAGAACTCCCACGGCCTGCGTCGGGCCTTGGCCTCCCGCTTGCGCCGGTATCTTCCCATGGGTGTCACCTCCCTCAGTAGATCGCGTGGATGCCCTGCTCGGTGAGGAAGTCCTTCTGCTCGTGTTTGATCTTCTGCGCGTACTGGAGGGCCGCCTCGGTCTCTCCGTTGGCGTGGCCGTTCTTCAGTGCGGTGGCCGTGGCCTCGCCGAGTGCGATGGCGGCCCCCACGCTGCGCACGAGCAGCACCTCGTTTCTCTCCCGGGCGGCGTCGCGCCGGTCGAGCTCTGCGTCCCTCTTGGAGAGCTGCCTCTGGATCATCCAGAAGCACAGGCCCGTGATGGCCGACGGGATCCCCATGAGGGCCACGAGCTGCCCGATGTCAAGCTGGATCATGCTGCACCTCCATCCTCGACCTCGACGACCTCCCAGCCCTGCGGGTAGGTGTCCGGCGACCAGACGTTGTTGTCGATGGTGCTCTCGTAGATCTGGCCGTTGTAGGTCACGCGGTCGCCGGTTTGGTAGGCGTCATGCGCGCCGGTAGGCTGGACGAAGGCCGGGACGGTTTCTCCCGTCTCCTCGCCGCCGGTTTCAGGATCTTGCCCCGGTTCCTGCTCTGTGCCGGGCTCCGTGGGTGTTTCTGGTTCCGGCTCTGTGCCCGGTTCCGGGGTCGTGCCGGGATCACCTGCGGCGGTCACTTCCTCCCAGCCTTGCGGGTAGGCCGCCGGGCTGTATGCGTTGGCCGTTTCCATGATGGAGCGGTAGACCTTGCCATCCGTCCACAGGCAGCACTCGCCCTTCTGGTAGGCGTCATGGGCACCCGTGGGCTGGATGAACGCCTTTGCCTTGGTCGGGTCTGTGGTGTGATACGGGGCCCACTGTGCGGGGCTGTTTCCCGGCTCGATGTCCGGGTTGTTGTTGGTGTTGTGCGCTTGGCAGCAGCGCCAGCTCTGGCCCTCGTGGGTGCAGGCTTCGTTCAGCTCGTGGCTGCCGTCGCCCTTGGGGCCGGCCTTTGTCCACGCCGGCAGAAGATCCTCGCAGGCGACGATCTCGGTGCCTGTCAGGTCGCCCGTGGCGGCCTCCTTGGTGAAGGTCATGCGGGCGCTGCGCAGGGCGGCCTCGAGGCCGCTGTACTTGGTGCTCATGTGGTCAGCCCCCTCT
>OJPI01001460.1_pt1 | contig 10720 bp, 8 predicted proteins | sample 1598461 | NCBI WGS metagenome assembly OJPI01 (sample SAMN03922483, study PRJEB24848) | human gut metagenome | isolation source: stool sample | host: Homo sapiens | place: Germany | collected 2011-05 | reverse complement strand
GAGACAAGAGGGTACTAAGTATCATCAAACAAATGTTTAGAGCAGGTGTAATGGATGAATGTACAAAGAGCGAACTTGAAACACCGCAAGGTGGTATCATTTCTCCGCTATTATCCAACATTTATCTAAATCGATTCGATAATTATATGACAGGTGATTTTGAAAGGAAGAGACTGAAAAAACAACATTCAAGAAGAGACGGTGAACTAACCGCTATGAGAAATCATAGCAATCTGAAAACCTGTTACTTCATCAGATATGCAGATGACTGGGTTATTCTTACGGATAGCAAGGAATCCGCTGAACGACTGAAATATAAGGCGAAAAGGTATCTTAAAGAAACCTTAAAACTGGAACTTTCAGACGAAAAAACACTGATAACGAATGTATGCAGCAGACCAATCAAGTTTCTTGGTGTAGAAATCAAGATGTATAACAAGAATGGGACACTGGTTAATAGAGTTTCTCCTGACAAAGAAAGATTTGCCCGCAAAATGAAAGATTTAAGCCGAGAATTATTTTATGTAAGGAAAACCGCTACATGGGATAGAGAAAGGCTAATCCAAAACATTGTGCGAGTAAATTCAATTATTGTTGGACTTATCAATTACTATCATATGTGTGACCAAATCAACGTTGTAGTGAGGAGATATGCATGGTTACTAAAGTATACGGCATATAAATCGCTGAAACGTTATGGAGGTAAATGGGTCAAAGCGAACCAAGTCTCAAACCTGATTGGACTGCATTATGGACACAAAGCTCATATACCAGCAGTCGAATATAAAGGAATGTGGATTGGAATTACAGATATAAAAATAGAGACAAGGGAAAATGTAAGATTTGCGGGGGATATGTTGAACCCAATGAGGCACATTTTCACCATGTTGAACCGAAATTACCTAGAAGCCAAAGAAATAAGGTCAAAAACCTTATAACAGTACATGAGTACTGCCACACACTCATTCATAATGATTCTGAACCAGAGGACTTGTCAGAAAAAACAATGAAAAAACTTGTGAAATACCGCAAGAAATTAAATAGTATTGCTTAAATAAACCTAATAGTTGATTACCTAGCCAAGCATAAATCTTGGAAAGGAGAAATTGACTATGAAAAATAAAAAACTTATTAGTATATCAATTATAATAGTTTTAATAAGTATCATCCTAATTGGAAAAAGTTTAACTGGTTCACATCCATATAAAAACCTAACGGTTGAAGAAGTAGCCAGTGTTACAGTAGAGCTTTATCCACCTAATACCAAAGCTGAACTTGATTCGCAGGAAATTGAAGATTTAGTGGAAATATTACACGAAGTGGTAATCTATAAAGAAGACAACTCTTATACAGAATATGCGGGTCAAGGAGTATTATTTGAGATTACCAAGACCGATGGTACTATAACTAGAATTATTGCCTATAATCCATTTGTTATAATAGATGGTGTGGGATACAAAACGAAATATGAGCCTTGCGAACAACTTAATTGGCTAGGTAATAACATTAGGTGATACAAAGTTTTTTTAAGCAAAAGAACTTCTGACATAACCCGAAAGTAGTTTACCGAAGACTACTATTCTTGATGGAACGCCGTGTGCGGTGAAAGCCGCATGCACGGTGTGAAGTGGGGGAAAACGACCCGTAACAGATAATGCTGACGGTGTTCGTTACCTATCACTATTTTTTGGGTCTCCGAACTCTGACTGTGATTCAGAATGCGGCAGAGCAGGTGGAGAGAGGATATGGCATTCACCTGGACATGGAAACAATTGATTATAATGATAAGAACGTTCTGGCATCCATTGGCACGGGAAAATGTGATGGAATCTTTCAGCTGGAAAGTTCTGGAATGAAAAGCTTTATGAAAGAGCTGAAGCCGGAAAATCTGGAGGATGTCATTGCGGGAATTTCTCTGTATCGTCCGGGACCTATGGATTTCATTCCCCGATATCTCAAGGGAAAAAATGATCGCTCATCGATTACCTATGACTGTCCGCAGCTGGAATCTATTCTGGGGCCTACCTACGGGTGTATTGTGTATCAGGAGCAGGTAATGCAGATTGTTCGGGATCTGGCAGGCTACACTATGGGACGAAGCGATCTGGTACGCCGTGCCATGTCAAAGAAAAAGGCTGCTGTTATGGAAAAGGAGCGTAAGAATTTTGTCTACGGAAATGAGGAAGAAGGGGTAAAGGGCTGTATTAACAATGGAATCAGTGAGAAAACAGCCAACCATATCTATGACGAAATGATCGATTTTGCGAAATATGCGTTTAACAAGTCTCATGCAGCCTGCTACGCAGTGGTGGCATATCAGACAGCATATTTGAAATATTATTATCCCAGGGAATTTATGGCAGCTCTGATGACGTCGGTGATGGACAATATTACCAAGGTGTCAGAATATATTTTAAGCTGCCGCCAGATGGGAATTGCCATTCTTCCTCCGGATATCAATGAAGGGCAGAGCGGATTTTCCGTGTCCGGCGGAGCCATTCGCTATGGTCTTTCTGCAATTAAAAGTATAGGACGAAATGTAGTGGATGCGATTATCCGGGAACGGGAGGCAAATGGTCTTTTTGTATCAATGGATGATTTTGTAGAGAGAATGACAAATAAAGAGATCAACAAACGAACCATGGAAAGCTTTATCAAATCAGGAGCGCTGGATTCCATGCCAGGAAACCGGCGGCAGAAGACGATGATTGCGCCGGAGCTGCTGGAACAGAAAAATAAGGAGCGGAAGAATGCCATGGAAGGCCAGATGAGTCTTTTTGATTTTGCTCCTGAGGAAGAAAAACAGCAGTTCCAGATTACCATGCCCAATGTGCCGGAGTTTCCAAGAGAGGAGCTGTTGGCTTTTGAAAAGGAAATGCTGGGGATCTATGTCAGCGGCCATCCGCTGGACTCCTATCTGGAAACCTGGAAAAACAGCATAACAGCAAAGACTACAGATTTTATAGTAGATGAGGAAACAGGCAGGGCTGCAGCCACTGATGGAGAGAGAGTCATTATAGGAGGAATGATTTCTGGAAAGGTAGTAAAGACTACAAAAACGGGAAAAATGATGGCCTTTGTTACGGTTGAAGATATGGTAGGCTCTGTAGAAGTGCTGGTATTTCCGAAGGATTTTGAGAATAACAGGAGTTTTCTCAATGAAGATGAGCGGGTGTTTATCCGGGGAAGAGCTTCTATAGGCGATGAGCCGGTGGGAAAGGTGATCTGTGAGCAGGTAATTCCTTTTGATGCGGTTCCAAAGGAACTGTGGATAAAGTTTTCTGATAAAGCGGAATATGATCAAAAGGGTCCGGAAATCCTGGAAGCATTGAAACAGTCAGAGGGAAATGACACAGTTATTATTTATCTGGAGAAGGAACGTGCAAAAAAAATCCTGCCTCCTGCCTGGAAAATCTGTGCAAATGAGACAATAATGGAGTTTTTAGAAAAACTTGTTGGTGAAAAAAATATCAAACTTGTAGAAAAGGGATTGAAAAGATAGGAAAAATGATATAGAATACTTCTGAATTGTATTTTCAGGAAAACAATTCCAATCCGGGAAATCGTACCGGCCTGAGACATAACAGAAAGAGACAAGAAAGAAAAAGTAAAGTGCAGGCAGCAGAAAGCGGCGTGCAGGAATAAACAGCAGGCAGCAACAGGCAGCATGCAGAAATAAACAGCAGGCGCTGACAGCGCGACAGGAGGAAATAACCATGGCAAAACAGGTGAAAACAATAGGTGTTCTGACAAGCGGCGGTGATGCTCCGGGTATGAATGCGGCTATTCGTGCGGTAGTTCGCACGGCTATCAATAAAGGCATGAAGGTAAAGGGAATTATGCGCGGCTATGCGGGACTTCTTCAGGAAGAGATCGTAGATATGGAGAGCACCAGTGTTTCCAATATCATTTACCGCGGAGGAACAATTTTATATACAGCAAGATGTGCAGAGTTTACTACTCCAGAGGGACAGCAGGCAGGCGCAGAGATTTGCCGCAAGCATGGGATTGACGGTATTGTGGTAATCGGTGGCGACGGTTCCTTCCGCGGTGCAGGAAAGCTGGCTGCTCTGGGAATCAATACCATCGGCGTGCCGGGAACCATCGACCTGGATGTAGGATGCTCTGAGTATACCATTGGTTTTGATACAGCAGTCAATACGGCAATGGAAGCGATTGACCGGGTTCGTGATACCTCTACCTCCCATGAGCGCTGCAGTATCATCGAGGTTATGGGACGTAATGCAGGATATATTGCTCTGTGGTGCGGCATTGCCAACGGTGCAGAGGATATTCTTCTTCCAGAGCGGTATGACGGCGACGAGCAGACGCTGATCAATAAAATCATTGCGAACCGTAAGAGCGGAAAGAAGCATAATATCATTATCAATGCAGAGGGAATCGGTCACTCTACCTCTATGGCAAGACGAATCGAGGCAGCTACAGGAATTGAGACGAGAGCAACTATTTTAGGACACATGCAGCGAGGCGGCACTCCGACCTGTAAAGACCGGGTTTTTGCTTCTATTATGGGTGCAAAGGCAGCAGAGCTTCTTTGCGAGGGCAAGAGCAACCGCGTTGTGGCTTACCGGGACGGTCAGTATATCGATTTGGACATTCAGGAAGCACTTCAGATGAAGAAGGATATTCCGGAGGATCAGTACGAGATCGCCAAGATGCTGGTAAAATAACAGACAAGGAGAATGTCTGGGAAGGACAGAAAACAGCTTGGAACAGGAAAATACAGGCCCGGTGGGAATCAGCCACCGGGCATTCTTCGGCTTTGCGGACTGGAAAAGTATTTTTATGGGTCTGCAGGGAAGCGGAAAAGATGAGAAAGGACGTCTGAAAAAGGAGAGAGCAGAATGCCGGAAAACGGAGAAACAACAGTACTTTGTGGTTCTAACAGTTATGAAAGAAAGTATTATTTTAATGAAGACTTTGAAAGTCTTCCAGATGCGGTGAAGCGTCAGCTTCAGGTTATGTGTGTCTGGTTTACAGAGGAATGTGGAGGGATCCTGACACTGGAATTTACAGAAGACGGAACTCTGGAATTTAAACATACCACATCAGAGTATGACGGATATTATGACGAAATCGGGGCAGATTTAAAAATTAAGCAGATGAGAAGAGAGGGGCAGGAATTTCTGCAGGCCCTGGAGACCTATTACCGAGTGTTTTTCCTGGGAGAAAGCCCAGAGAGCGAGGAGGTATGATGGCAGAGGACAGAAGTCCCAAGAAGGATCTGCAAAGCAGTGAGACATCAGGAAGGACAGGAAAACGCAGGCTTCGAATAGGAAATGTAGAGCTGGACAATAACCTGGTTCTGGCGCCGATGGCGGGAGTGACGGATCTTCCGTTTCGAATTCTCTGTAAGGAACAGGGCTGTGGTCTGCTCTGCACAGAAATGGTAAGCGCCAAGGCGATTCTTTATAAAAACCGCAATACCAGAGAGCTTTTGGAAGTAACTCCGGGAGAACGTCCGGTTTCGGTACAGCTTTTTGGTTCTGATCCGGAAATTGTCAGTGATATGGCGCACTTGATCGAAGAAGGCCCCTTTGATATCATTGATTTTAATATGGGCTGCCCTGTTCCAAAGGTGGTTAACAACGGAGAGGGTTCTGCTTTGATGCGCAGTCCGAAGCTTGCAGAAAAAATATTTACAGCTCTTGTAAAAAAAGTAAACAAGCCTGTTACAGTCAAGTTCCGGAAAGGCTTTGATGATTCCTCTGTGAATGCAGTAGAAATTGCGAAAATCGCAGAAGCCTGCGGTATGGCCGCTGTGGCAGTCCACGGAAGAACAAGAGAACAGTTCTATGCGGGAAAGGCGGACTGGGAGATTATCCGTCAGGTGAAGGAAGCTGTGAGGATTCCAGTTATTGGAAACGGAGATATTTTTACACCTGAGGATGGAAAACGGATGCTTCAGGAAACGGGATGTGACGGTCTGATGATAGCCCGGGGAGCCAGAGGAAATCCCTGGCTGTTTCACAGACTGAATCATTATCTGGATACAGGGGAGCTTCTTCCAGAGCCGGACTGCAGGGAGATTGGCGGAATGATTTACCGACATGCCCAGATGCAGACGGAAAGAAAGGGAGAAAACCTTGGAATGAAGGAAATGCGCAAGCACATTGCCTGGTATACGGCAGGGCTTCGTCACTCAGCAGGAATACGGCGTCAGTGCAATACGCTGGAGACATTGGAGGAGCTTCGGAATATGCTGGAGGAGCATGGAATGTTGCCAGAGGAGTTTTAAAACAGTGACAGAATGAGGCGGCTGGCCGGAGGGCATATCACGGAGGGAAAGAATGCGTTCTGCCCTTGAAAACAGGGGCTTTCCGGTTCTTGACAACTGATTGCCTTTGGGATATAATGTTTGGAATGCAGCGTTGCGGAACTGAGGGGATAGATAGGTTTATCAGAAGGGATACAGAGTTCTACAGCTCCGCAGCAGGTTAGTAAAAAGGAAGGAAATGAGCATCATGGCAGAGAAGAAACACATTTTAACATATGCAGGACTGAAGCAGTATGAGGATGAACTGCAGGATCTGAAGGTGAACCGTCGTCGTGAGGTGGCACAGAAAATCAAAGAAGCGCGTGAGCAGGGCGATTTATCTGAGAACGCTGAGTATGATGCAGCAAAGGACGAGCAGCGTGACATTGAACTGCGTATTGAGGAGCTGGAGAAGCTTCTGAAGAATGCAGAGGTTGTAGATGAGGACGAAATTGATCTGGATAAGATCAGCATTGGCTGTAAGGTTCGTGTATATGATGTGGACTTTGATGAGGAAATGGAGTTCCGTATTGTAGGATCCACTGAGGCAAACAGCCTGCAGAATAAGATTTCTAACGAGTCTCCTGTAGGTCAGGCTCTTATGGGCAAAAAGGCAGGAGATGTGGTTGATGTGGAGACTCAGGCCGGAGTGATCCAGTATAAAGTCCTGGAAATTCAGAGAGTATCATAATCCAATTAGAACGAAGGAGTAAAGAAAAACATGGCAGAGCAGAATCAGAAGAAGCAGCAGGAGCCGGATCTGAATCAGCTGTTAAAGGTTCGCCGGGAGAAGTTAGCAGAGCTTCAGGCAGCCGGAAAGGATCCGTTCCAGATTACCAAATATGATGTAACTGTACACAGCACTGATGTAAAGGAAGATTACAGTCAGTGGGAAGGAAAAGAGGTTTCCATTGCAGGACGTATGATGTCCAAGCGTGTTATGGGAAAGGCCTCTTTCTGCAACGTTCAGGATCTGAAGGGCGATATCCAGTGCTACGTAGCTAGAGACGATCTGGGTGAAGAAGCTTATAAGGAATTCAAACGCATGGATATTGGTGATATCATCGGCGTGAAGGGTATTGTTTTCACTACGAAGATGGGAGAGATTTCTATTCATGCCCACAGCATAACCCTGCTTTCCAAGAGTCTGCAGGTTCTGCCGGAGAAGTATCACGGATTGACCAATACAGATATGCGGTATCGCCAGAGATATACGGATCTGATTATGAATGAGGATGTACGCAAAACCTTTGTAATGCGTTCCAAAATCATCAGCTGCATCCGCCGTTATCTGGACGGACAGGGCTTTTTGGAGGTTGAGACTCCTATGCTGGTATCCAATGCAGGAGGAGCCGCTGCAAGACCGTTTGAGACCCATTACAATGCATTAGATGAAGATGTAAAGCTGCGTATTTCTCTGGAGCTTTACTTAAAGCGTCTGATCGTAGGCGGTATGGAGCGCGTATATGAGATTGGACGTGTATTCCGTAATGAGGGACTGGATACCCGCCACAATCCGGAATTTACCCTGATGGAGCTGTATCAGGCATATACCGATTATAATGGAATGATGGATCTGACAGAGAATATGTTCCGTCATGTGGCTCAGGAGGTATGTGGCACCACCTTAATTCCCTATGCAGATGTAGAGATCGATCTGGGCAAGCCCTTTGAGCGTCTGACCATGATTGATGCAATTAAGAAATATACCGGCATTGACTTTAATGAAATTGCTACTACGGAAGAGGCAAAGAAGCTGGCTGACGAGAAAGAGATTCACTATGAAAAGCGTCATGTGCGCGGCGACATCATTAACCTGTTTTTTGAAGAATTTGTAGAGGAGCATCTGATTCAGCCGACCTTTATTATGGATCATCCGGTAGAGGTTTCCCCGCTGACAAAGAGAAAGCCGGATAAGCCGGAGCAGGTAGAACGTTTTGAGCTGTTTATTTACGGTCGTGAAATGTGTAACGCTTATTCAGAGTTAAACGATCCGATCGATCAGAGAGAGCGCTTTAAGGCACAGGAGGCAGCTTTAGCTGCAGGTGATGAGGAAGCCAACACAACGGACGAGGACTTTATGAACGCTCTGGAGATTGGTATGCCTCCTACAGGCGGTATTGGATACGGTATTGACCGTCTGGTTATGCTTTTAACCAACAGCCCGGCTATCCGTGATGTGTTACTGTTCCCGACAATGAAGACCTTAGACGCAAAGAAGAACGACAGCAAGGCAGAGAAGGCTGCACTTTCTGTTGCAGCACCGGCTGCAAGCGTGTCCGCAGCAAGCGCACAGCTTGACCTTTCCAAGGTAAAGATTGAGCCTCTGTTTGAGGAGTTTGTAGACTTTGATACCTTTGCAAAATCTGATTTCAGAGTGGTTAAGATCGAAGCCTGCGAGGCAGTGCCGAAGTCTAAGAAGCTTCTGAAGTTTACGCTGAATGACGGAACAGATCGGAAGCGCACCATTTTAAGCGGTATTCACGAGTATTACGAGCCGGAAGAGCTGGTTGGAAAGACCTGTGTGGCTATCACAAACCTGCCTACCAGAATGATGATGGGAATTCCGTCTGAGGGTATGTTGATCAGTGCAGTGTATGAGTACGACGGACGGGAAGGCTTAAATCTTCTGATGCTGGATGACGTGATTCCGGCAGGAGCGAAGCTGTACTAAGAATAAGAAAATCTATAGACTTTTATGAGTTTTCAGAGTGTTTGACATCAAATTGACATCAAATTTATGTCACTTGGTGAACTAACTTGGACTGACAAGGGATGCATCAGAAATTAGAACCTTACAAAACTTAATAGTTAATGCTATTAAAAGGACATTTTCCAATAAAACGGAGAGTGTCCTTTTTCTGTTGTTATGGTTAAAAACAAAATCAAAAAATAACACAAGGAGGGTTTGATGTGGTATAAAAAAGTTGACACCCCATTCTCAAGGATTTGAGATATAATCTAGAGAATAAGGAGTGAACAAAATGGCAGCAAACAGACACTATGCTCACGAATACAAAGTACAGGCAGTGAAGCTTGCTAAAGAAATCGGACAAGCTAATGCTGCTAATCCGTACCCTGGTATCCGTGGAGCCATTATCCATAGTGACAGGGGGAGCCAGCTTTACCGGGATGCGATTCATCAGTACGGCATACAGCAAAGTATGAACAGCGTAGGCGGCAGATGCTACGATAATGCCCGCTGTGAAAGTATGTGGGCAAGGTGAAATCAGAACTGCTGTATGGCCGTTATGATACAGAAAAAATGACCACGGATGAACTCAAGACGATCATCTGGAGATATTTCATCAGTTACTGGAATAACCGAAGAATCTGTTCCATCAATGGAGGGCTTCCCCCTATGGTTAAGCGACAGCAATACTATGCTTCCCTGAAAGAAGCAGCATAGGGTATAAAATCCTTGAGGAAAATGTGTCAACTAATCTTGACAAAATCAATTTCTTTTTATTTAAATATGAAATATAATATAAGTCACAGGGAAATATAGTGGTAGAGGATATACAAGAAAGCGAATAGAGCAGTTTTGAAATTGTGCAGACGGTCTGCACAATTAGAAAAGAGTGAATGATAAAACAATGAAGCGAGGTAGTGAATATGGAAAAAGACCCGTTTAAGGAATATCTGAGGGAGTCTGAACCGGATAAAGTTCATAAAGGTTATGCTTGGAGTACAGCAATTGGACTTCAGGCGGTGGACGGACTCAAACCATCTAAATATTTGATTGATACTGCCATTCAGAATATTGAAGGCAAAATCACGATGAAAGAAGCACAAAGTCTTATTGACAGCTACTATGAGGAAAGACCAGTGCATTTGCCCGATGATGAGCGTACCGAAGAAGCTGATAAGGTTTCGTCCCGTATTGCAGAAATTCTTTCCGAAACAGCGTTCTCATTTTCTCCGAATGAGTATATTTCTATCCACCGCAAACTTTTTCAGGGTATTTATAAACACGCTGGAAAGATTAGAGATTATAACATCACAAAGAAAGAATGGGTGCTTGATGGGGCAACTGTTATGTACGGCAGTGCTTCCGAACTGAGAGCCACACTTGAATATGATTTTTCGCAGGGGAAGGATTTTAGTTATAAAGGGCTTTCAATGGATGAGATTATCCATCATCTTGCAGTATTTATTTCAAGGTTATGGCAAATCCATATCTTCGGGGAAGGCAATACGAGAACAGCGGCAGTGTTTTTCATCAAATATTTAAGGACACTTGGGTTCTCTGCAACCAATGATATTTTTGCGGAAAATGCGTGGTATTTCAGAAATGCACTTGTCCGTGCAAACTATACGAACCTGCAAAAAGGTATTCACGAAACAACAGAGTATCTGGAAGTGTTTCTCAGAAATCTGCTTTTGAACGAGAAAAATGAGCTTCATAATCGAAATCTTCACATAAGTGGACTTTTGAATGAA
>OJPI01001450.1_pt1 | contig 10774 bp, 10 predicted proteins | sample 1598461 | NCBI WGS metagenome assembly OJPI01 (sample SAMN03922483, study PRJEB24848) | human gut metagenome | isolation source: stool sample | host: Homo sapiens | place: Germany | collected 2011-05 | reverse complement strand
CTTTTCCGGAATCCTTATGGGCCTTACAGCAGCAAATAACTCCAGTCCACGGCGTAGCAAACTGTTTGCCGAAACAAGATTCGGCCACGGATCTCCTGCCCGAGGTGTTACCATTGGTCCCTTCAACAGTACATTGCAATTCTTTATTTTTTCAAAAACATCATCCGGAAGACTCTGCTGCTTTGCTGCACGGTTTTCAATAGTCATACCCTCAATCATTCGTATTTCCACATGTCCGTTTTCCAGTTCTGGCTTCAGCAGCTTCTGAATTACTCGAAGGGCTTGCCTCATAATAATCGGACCAATTCCGTCACCAGGCAAAATTCCAATAATAATTTTATCCAGTTTAGAAAAATCCATCACCTCATGTTCATTTTTCATACTTTCAATCCGCTGCAATTCCTCTTTAATTAGATTTCCAAATATTTCCTGAGCCGTTTCCACCACTCTCACTCTTGTCTCCTTTCACAAAAAAATTCTTAATTTTTTCTTTTCTTTCATCATCTTTACTATAACACTTGCATATCATAAAGTAAAATGGTACAATTTCATTAATATTCATAACTAATTGGAATGATATCTAGAAAGGGACATGATATCTATGGACGAAAAAGACTGCGAATTACTTCTGGAATTAAAACAATCAAAAAACATTACAAAAACTGCACAGAAATTTTTTATTACACAACCAGCTATAACCAAACGAATTCAAAAAATTGAGGAAGACCTCCAATGTCAACTTCTTCTCCGTACCAGGAAAGGAGTTGTTTTTACTCCTGCCGGAGAATCCATCCTTCCCTATGTTGCTACAATTGCAGAAAATAATCGCCGCATCCGGGAACAGATCGATATCAGCCGAAACGAAATCTGCGGTACAATTTATCTTGGCTCCTCTCTAAACTTTTCCCATTACCGGCTCCCTCCAATTCTCCGAAATTATAAAGAAAAATATCCAAATGTAGATATTCAGATTACCACTGGACAAAGCCGCCATCTCTTCCATATGCTAAAGCAGGATCAAATTTCTGTCGCAATTCTTCGTGGCTCCTTTGTTTGGCCTGAGGGAATTCAGAAAATTTCTTCAGAACCCATGTGCCTGGTGTGCAGCCGTGAAAATCAAGGGCGACCTTTTACAGATTATCCCTATATCGGACGCCACACAGATACAGAACTTTCCAGACAGATTGAAAGCTGGCTCATGGCACACGGACTATCTAATATCCGCTCAGGTCTATGGATTGACAATATTGATACCTGTAAAGAAATGGCACGACACGGTCTTGGCTGGTGCATTCTTCCCCAGATTTGCTTGGACGATTTTGACGGCTTTATTGAGCCCCTAACTCTTCCTGATGGTACACCATTTGTACGCAACACCTATCTTCTATACAAACACATTTATTCTGAGCTTCCTCAGATTAAACTTTTTTTTAAAGAACTGAAAGCCTAAAAAATCTCCGGGGCGGTGCGCAAAGCGCACCGCCCCGGAGGCCACATATGGAGTTTATCTATAGTAACAGAAAGGCTGAATTTGGGGAAGCCTATCTGTTTCTATTGTAATTAATCAGACATCCGGCTTTAACAATTTCTTTTTCCTCCGGTGTCATATCTGAGAGATAAAGATGAAGCTCTTTTATCTCTTCACCAATCACATAAGCTGTAATATTCTTTCCGTCACCGCTTAAAGCATCCCGAATACCAGGCACGTAGATATAACTGCCCACTTCAAAGGCATCCGGTTTTTCCTTCATCTGAAAAGGAATCATGCCCCAGTTCATCACATTGGAGCGATAACGCTTCGTTGCGTATTCTTCGCAGATATTTGCAAGACCGCCCAGCACACGCTGACAGCTGGCCGCCTGCTCTCGGGCAGATCCGTCTCCCGGACGAACTGCGTAAATCATACTGCCCACCTCTGTCTCACTGGCCTTCACATTTTCCTGACCTGCAATGGTGCGGATTTTATCAAATACCTGCTGCAGTTTAGGCTCTGCTTCACAAGGACACTGACCTGCTCTTCTGGCTTTTTCAATCCTGTCTGCTTCCTTGCTTCTTCCCACATACTCCGGATCCCTTCTGGACAGAGCAAATTCAGCCAGGCCCAGAGGATTGGAGCGGTAGGAAGAGGTCTCACCAGAAGGAATCAGTTCATCGGTTGTTGTTACCGGATCCATGATTTTTGAGCAGACCTTCAGTAAAATATTATCTGCCAGGGGACTCATTTCCGGCCAGTCCTTGATATTAGGACCGTAAACCAGACTGGCATTTTCATCCTCCTTCTGGTATCCCTGATAAACTCTTGCACGGTACACGCTGTCATCAAAACGATACTCCGGTACCTGATAATCATCCACAACTGCTGTTGCAGGTGTCAGAATCCCTCCGTTAGCTGCCGTTGCCGCAATCGAACGGGCATCCATCAGGGCTACTGCCGCCATCTGTCCTGCACCAGGCTTAGAACCTTCTCTGTTGGGGAAGTTTCTGGTGGTATGGCGAATAGAAAAGCCATTGTTGGCCGGCGTATCTCCTGCACCGAAGCAGGGGCCGCAGAAAGCTGTCTTTAAAACTGCGCCTGCTGCCATCAAATCTGCAATCGCGCCCTTTCTCACCAAATCAATATATACTGGCTGAGAGGAGGGATATACAGAAAGAGCAAACTCATCTGCTCCACAGCTTTTTCCCTGTAAAATATGGGCTGCCTCCATTACATTTGTATAGTTTCCGCCTGCGCAGCCTGCAATAATTCCCTGCGTTGCCCGCAGCCTGCCGTTTTCTATTTTATCGGTCAGACTGAAATCAAGATCTGCATCTCCAGTCAGCTTTGCCGCCTCTTTCTCAATGCTTCTCAAAATATCGCCCAGATTTGCATTCAGCTCTTCAATCTCATAGGTATTGCTGGGATGGAAGGGCATGGCGATCATAGGCTTCACTGTGCTTAAATCCACATACACCACACCGTCATAATATGCCACATCCGCCGGATTCAGTTCCCTGTAATCCTCTCCTCTTCCATGCATGGTAAGAAATGCCTTTGTATCCTCATCCGTTCTCCAGATGGAAGACAGACAGGTGGTTTCCGTTGTCATCACATCCACGCCGTTTCTAAAATCCGTGGTCATAGAAGCAACGCCTGGTCCCACAAATTCCATCACCTTATTTTTCACATAGCCACATTTGTAAACAGCTCCGATAATAGCCAGCGCAATATCCTGAGGTCCCACGCCCGGATTTGGCGCTCCCTCCAGATAAACAGCAACCACACCTGGATATTTAATATCATAGGTATCACAAAGCAGCTGCTTTACCAGTTCGCCGCCGCCTTCCCCGATTGCCATTGTTCCCAGAGCTCCGTAACGGGTATGACTGTCGGAACCAAGAATCATTTTTCCGCATCCTGCCATCATTTCGCGCATGTATTGATGAATAACGGCAATATGTGGGGGAACGAAGATTCCGCCATACTTCTTACATGCAGAAAGTCCAAATACATGATCATCCTCATTGATGGTTCCGCCAACTGCGCACAGAGAATTGTGACAGTTGGTCAAAACATAGGGCAGGGGAAACTTTTCCATGCCGGATGCCTTTGCCGTCTGAATAATTCCCACAAAGGTAATATCATGGGATGTCATTGCATCAAATTTTACCTTCAGGTTTTCCATATTTCCGGAAGTGTTATGAGCCTCCAGAATTGAGTATGCCATTGTCCCTTTTCTTGCTTCCTCTTTATCTGCCTTTTTTCCAGTCAGAGCCGCAACCTTTTCTGCCTCCTTCTCTGGAACCAAATGAGTTCCATGAACCAGATAAGCGCCGCCTTCATACAATTTTACCATTTCTATCTCTCCTTTTTCCAGGAACTGTTCTCTTTGTTCTGACCTCAGTATGCATCATTTTCATCTATTAGTCAAATACTATATTAATAATAAGACCTATAGTAAAATACTATAGGTCTTATTATCTGAACGATTGATCACACTCTGGTCACATTTCTGCACCGCAGTACATAAATGCAGGTATAAACAGCCATCACAGCAGACACCGTCGGCGCTACTGCACCGATGATTCCCAGACTGTCCGGCATAAGACGGCATACCAGAACCAGCAGAGGAATGCGAAGAGCCAGGGCTCCAAAGCAGCAGCTGATCATGGTAAAAATTGTTTTTCCCCGTCCGTTTAAATATCCATTCATAGAAAAAACAAACAGCACAGCCAGATAATCAAAGCTGCAGGTTCTGAAAAATGGAATTCCTGCTTCAAGAATCGACGTATCCTTTGAAAAGACCCCAATCATGGTTTCTGGGGAAATCTGCGCCCACAGGAAAAATGCCAGAGAAAACGGTGCAGCCGCCAAAATAGCAATCCACAGCGCCCGGTTCATCCGATCATATTTCCTGGCTCCATAATTCTGTGCCACAATCGAAGCCAGAGCGCTGGCCGCCGATGTAGCCGGAAGCATGGCAAACACATCGTATTTTCCTGCAATTCCAACTGCTGAAGAGGCTGCCACTCCCAGCGCATTGGTCACTGAGGTCAGATAGAGGAAGGAGAGGCGCACCATGCATTCCTGAAAAGAAATCGGTATTCCTACTTTTATCAGTTCTCCAGCCTTTCCCCGATCCATCCGGAAATTCTTCAGACGAAACTGAAAAATAAAATTCCGCTTATTCAGATACAGAGCCGCGCAGACCATGCTAAAGCCCTGAGAAAAAATAGTAGCAAAAGCAGTTCCCCGAACACCCATATGAAAATATTTTACCAGGACAATATCCCCTACAACATTCATGCACCCTGCAACTGCCACAAACAAAAGCGGACTTTTTGAATCTCCGCAGCCCCGCAGCACAGCGCTGATGGCATTGTATCCGCAAATAAAAACCACTCCGCAGGCGCAGACCTGTACATACTGTCCGGCCAGCTCATAAGCCTCTTCTGGCGTTTGAAGCGCTGTGAGGATCCACGGACAAAACAAAAACAGCAAAACCGAAAGCACCACCCCTGCTCCGGCAAAGAGACAAAAGCTGGTTCCAATGATTTTCTTTACCTCCTCCGGTCGTTTCTGCCCAGTATAATTTCCTACCAGAACCGTACTGCCGAGAGTCAGGCCTGTAATCATACTGGTAATAATCTGTGTCACCTGTGTACCCGTAGAAACAGCTGCCACCGCATCTCTTCCGCAGTACCAGCCAACCACCATCAAATCTGCTGCTCCATAAAATGCCTGAATCAGATTTGCAAGCAAAAACGGAATGGCAAAAACCACTACAGTTCTCACCAGGCTCCCCTGTGTTAAATCATGTTCCTGTTCCATCCTTTGTATTCCTGCCTTATTCTTTATTTATTTCTTTGCGCATCCCGCTTCTTCTGCTTTCTTTCCTCCTGCATGGACAGCAGCCGATCCAGATATACCGATTTCAGCTGCTTGCTGGCCAATGCCTGCTTTACCGGAGAAAGCTCCAAAATCGCGCTTAAGGCTGCTGCCAGCGCTCTGTGATTTGCAAAGGCCTGATTATCAAAAATCAGATTTGCCAGAGTTCCCTTTTCAATCGCCTGAAGCACAAACCGATGCGTGCTGTTTACCGGCGTTATTACCTGCTGGCTGCGCCGCTTCATCGTGATTGCCTTCACACTGCAGTTGCGGGCACAGACTCCGCAGCCCAGGCAGATGTCCGGATCCAGAACTGCCTTTTTCTTTCCATTCTCCCCTTCTTTCATAGAAACAGCCAGCACAGGACATACCCTGGCGCACTTTCCACAGCCCACACATTTTTCCTCAGAAAATTCCGGAATAAATCCCGTCGTTGCAACCGGCTGCATAGGGCTGAAATGTCTGGCTGCCTGCAGAGCCTCACAGCAGCATCCGCAGCAATTGCAGATAAAAGAAGGATGCTCCCGCACATTTTCACCAATCTGAACCAGATTGCTGGCATAAGATCGTTCCAGGGCATCCAAAGCTTCTTCCTTGGAAATCAAACGGGCATAATCTCCATGCTCCGCCAGAGACCGGGCCACATTATCGAAGGTCAGGCACACATCCCAGGGCGCGTCAATCTCACAGGGATGACCGGCATGAAACATTTTATGACGGCAATAGCAAAGCCCCAGCCCGATATATTCTGCCTCTCTGACAATATGCGTTGCCCGCTCATAATCCAGAATATGGTTTGCCTTGTCATTCAGAAGCACCGGTTCCTGAACAAAAACCCGGCCCAGCTTCGTTTCCGTGGCATAAAACAGATCCTTTATAAAGTCCTCCTCCACATTCATATACTGGTAATACAGCTCTGCCAGATATTTCTGATCGATGTCTCCCCGGGTTCTCATCAGAGCAAATTCAATAAAACCGGCCATGGGCGGCGGCATTACAAATTTACGCTCCCCATTATGCCAGGAATCAACCAGAAGAGCCTTATTGCAAAGGTGATCCAGAAGCTTCTCTGCTTTCGCCTCCGTTGTCCCCCACACTCTTGCCGCTTTCTTCAGAGTAAACGGGCGGACCGGCAAAAGCGCCACCCACTTTGCTTCTTTTTCTGTATACAGTACCTGAAGAATCTTATAAAGCGTCTCCGATTCCGGAGCCCCTTGCGTGAACCAGTTAATCCGATCACTTAAATTCCGATATGCATCTCTTGATGTAAGATGTCCCATCCCTGCTTCTCCTTCCTGATATCTGCTTACGCAAAAAATCTACTTGTCTTTCTTCTGATGCTTTTTACTTTTGTACAGTTCCTTTTTCGCCTCTGGTATTCTGGGTTACTATTTCTGGTGATTTGGAGGTTTGCTTCTGGTACTCTTACGTTTGCCTCTGGCACACTAAATTGCTGCTTTTCGTGTTCTGGTTTTTTCTTTTCGCGCTCTGGGCCGCTGCCTCTGATGCTCTTGGCCTTTTTCACTTTTAGCACTCTGAATTGCCGCTTCTTGTGTTCTGGTTTTTTCTTTTAGCACTCTGGGCTGCTGCTTCTGCTGCTCTGGCTTTTCATTTTGGCGCTCTGGACTGTCTTCTGCTACTCCGATTTTTTCTCCATATGCGCAGAATCATTTTTTTCAAGCCAAAGCTTCAAATCCCGCATCCGGCACAGAGCATCACGCCGCCCAATATCATAGACCTCCTGAAGCTTGGCCGGATCCGATTCTGTCCGCCCAATAGTCAGCTCCCTGCTGGGGCGCACCACAAAAATCTCTCCCTCTGCTTCCAGCTTTTCAATCTCCTGAACAGTTTCATTATACATAAGATGTCTGTTTTCCAGAGCCCTTACAAACTCCGGGTATTTGTGATAATACACCTTTGCCATCGCCATCTGCTCCGGTTCCTTCACATATCCTTTGTGACGGGTCAGAACCACCACAGACTTCAAAAAGCCCATTTTTCGAAATGCCTCTACCGGAATACTGTCACAGCATCCGCCATCTAACAGCTTCATTCCATCCTTCTCTACAATTCTTGACACATAAGGAAGAGATGCCGAGGCACGCATGAAATCAATCTGCTTTTTCATATCCGTAATCCGCAAATACTCTGCCTTTCCTGTCTCCAAATTGCTGCAGGTCACATAGAACTCCGTTTTGCTTTCATTGAAAGTCTTATAATCATACGGATCCAGCTTCTCAGGCAAATCGTGATAGCAGAACTGTTCTCCGGCAATATCACCAGTCAGAAACAAATTTCGAAAGCTCATAAAACGTTTATCCTGACAATACTTCTTGTAATAACGAATGCTGCGGCCCTTCTGCCTGGAAACAAAGGAAGAGCCGTGAATTGCACCTGCAGAAACGCCAATCACACCGTCAAACATCATATTCTGATCCAGAAACACATCCAGCACACCTGCTGTATAAATGCCTCGCATTCCGCCGCCTTCCAGAACCAGTCCTGTTTTTATATGCTCCATGTTACACACATCCTTCCTCCACCAAACTTTTCGCCTGCTTCAGGCGCTCATAAAATACCGGATAAAAACCATTCTCCGGTTCCATCTCTTCCCCATACGGTGTCAAATAAAACTGCTGCAATATCATCATACTAATGGATTTCGCATTCTTATCCGTCAGTTTACCCTGAAGAAGCTTTAAAAATCCATGCCAGTCCTTCACAAAAGCATCATATCTTGCTGCATCAGGAGTATCGATCCAGCGACGCACCTTCACCTTGGTGCGTTTTTCCTTCCGGCACTCATGAGTCTGCAAAAAATACTGAAAGGAACCATCCTCATCATAATAACGTCCCAAGGGAAACAAACGGCAAATTCCAGGGCGGTAAGGATGAATGCTGCACCGTCCTCCTGCATTTAAAAAACCGCAGCGTCCATCATATTCTCCGCCCATCCTGATATTCGGCTGCACAATTCCATCCACCACATTCAGCTCCAGCTTATCCGCCAGCAGTTGTGCTGCTGTTTGTCCCAGACCACGTGTCAGGCGGTGCATATCATACGGATCCAGCACAATCGAGCTTCCCATACCACAGCAGCAGGCAAAGCACCCCTGGCAGTCATCACAGCCTGCCTTAACCATATCATTCAGACCATACAGCCTGCCGTCAGAAATCTCTTCCAAAGTTACATTTCTTATCATATTTCCTGTCTCACTCCCTGTTCTGTCAAATATTCTCATTTATCTCATCGAATCTGATTTTGGTTTTGTCCTGAGCCAGATTTCACAATTTTTCTGGTTCTTACCCTTTTTCCGGCTTTTGCGTCTTTTACATCTTTCTAATTTTGCCATTCTTTCCAGCATTTTTCCCTTATCCAGCTTTTGCATCTCTCTGGCTCTTGTCTTTTTTCTGGCTTTTATATTTTTATCCTTTGTCCTGAGCCAGATTTCATATCTTTCTGGTTTTGCTTTTGATCTGGCTTCTCCCTTAAATCAGCTTTCACACCTTTCTGATTCTTAATTTTTTGTGGCTTTTGTATCTTTCTGGTTTTATCCCGATCTGATTTTCTCCTTATCTGTTTGTCCCTTCGTTATCAGTTTATCAGTCTGACTCCGACCTGATTTTTATTTCCCCACCTCACAACAATCAGACCGACTGCTCCTAGTTTTTAATTCTCAAAAAGCCTTCCAAAAAACTCCCTTCGTTATCCTAAAAATTATAACAGATATTTTCCATTTTGGTTTTAAAAAATTCTAAATTTCAAATAAAAATGTGAAAAATCCGCGAATTATTAGCACTCTATATTGACGAGTGCTAATAATTATGTTATATTACATGCATAACAAATAAAACAAATCAAACAAAACTTCCACCGATACACCGGTTCGAAGCGGCGCTCATAATAAAGGAGGAAAAAATTATGTTATTTACACCATCAACCAGAAAAAATTACGGATACGATTTATTTGATGACTTTTTCAATGATTCTTTCTTTACGGCTCCTGTAGCCCGCACCACCAGCGATTTGATGCGCACAGATGTCAAAGATGACGGAACCAACTATCTTATGGAAATGGAACTTCCGGGATTTAAGAAAGAAGAGATTCAGGCTGAGCTGAAAGATGGTTATTTAACTATCTGCGCTACCCACAACGATAACAAAGAACAAAAAGATGCCAATGGCAAGCTAATCCGTCAGGAACGCTATACCGGATCCTGCAAAAGAAGCTTTTATGTCGGCGAGGATTTAAAACACGAGGATATCAAAGCTTCCTTTGAGAATGGCATCCTGAAACTCCAATTCCCCAAAGAGGCACCAAAGCCTGTGGAAGAAGTTCCGAAATATATTCAAATTGACGGCTGATTCACTCGCTGCGGATAATATCATTTTCTAAAAAACTAACCTTCGGCAAAAAATGCCTATACACGAAAAGCCTCGGCAGAAAAGAGCAAAGGAAAGATATTACAATTTCCTTTATTCCTTTCCCGCCGGGGCTTTCACTTTTGCAGCATGACAAAAAACTCATTCAATTTTCCTACTCTGCGCTAATCCCTCTTACACTTCTCCTCTCGCCTTCAAAAACTCTAAAAATCCAGCACATCCCTTTACCACATCATTCCAGGTCTCATCAAAATTTCCCGTATACCAGGGGTCTGCCACATCCCGCGCCTGTTCTGGATTTCGAATTCCTGCTGCTGCCTGTTTCCAGCCACTTTCTGAAAACTCCATCATCTTATAAATTTTCTTATCCGGATCGCCGCCTGCAATCCTTGTCATATTGCGAATATTGGCACGATCCATCCCAATTAAATAATCAAACTCTGCATAATCTTGTTTTTCCATATGACGGGCATACTTCCCGGCACAGGAAATTCCGGCCTCTGCCAGCTTCCTTCTGGAACCCGGATGAACCGGATTGCCGATTTCTTCATAGGATGTGGCTGCTGAATCTACATAAAATTTGTCCGCAAGCCCCTGCTTCTTCACTAAATCCTGGAAGTACAGGTGGGCAAGAGGAGAACGGCAGATATTGCCGTGGCAGATAAATAGTATTTTAATCATATCTCTTATATCCCTTCATAAGCCTTCAAACCTTGATATTACTGGCTCTTAGGCACTTTTTTCAATTTTCATGTTTTGCCCAAAACCTACGCAATTCTATGTAAATCTACATAAATTCACGGGCAAATGGTGTAGTAAGTGGTGTAGTAATTTGGTGTATTTTCAGCCTGATTTTCTTCGCTTTCCCTGTGCGTCAATCCCCTTAAAGTCAATAATCTTTGACATCTGTTCTGCCGCCCGGTCATAGCTTGCATGAGTGTAAACATTCAGCGTCACACCTACATCAGAGTGTCCCATAATATACTGCAAATTTTTAATATCCATACCGGCACTTGCCATATTCG
>OJPI01001449.1_pt1 | contig 10778 bp, 10 predicted proteins | sample 1598461 | NCBI WGS metagenome assembly OJPI01 (sample SAMN03922483, study PRJEB24848) | human gut metagenome | isolation source: stool sample | host: Homo sapiens | place: Germany | collected 2011-05 | reverse complement strand
AGGAGTCTCGTGGGCTCGGAGATGTGTATAAGAGACAGATGCGGCGCGACATGATGCGGCCGGCGATGCGGACGTCCTGGAAATTCTTCTTCGCGTCGTCGTAGTTATCGGCGATTTCGCGCGCCGTGGCCGTCACTTCGTAACGGGCGGCGGGGTAGGGTTCGATGCCCAGATTGCGCAACGCCGTGAGCGACTGCCTGCGAAGCTGTTCCTGTTCGCTGAGTTCGATTGCCATATCGTGTGTTTTTGATGTATCGTTTTATATCCGTGCAAAATTAGTGAAAAAAGGGCAAAGTAGCAACTCTTTCCGCAATCGGCTGCAACCGCGGCGCGGCGGCCCGGGAAAACCGGGCGCGGGCGGTTGTTGTTTATTTGGTTTTTATCGCTATATTTGTTTGTGTGTCTGACTAAAACCTGAATTATGAAACAACTCTCCATTCTCTTTCGCGGCACGCTGGGTTTCCCCTTCCCGGTTTCAGGGGCGTTCGCCCTGTGCCTGCTGCTGCTCGCCTCGTGCGGCGGCGACGACTCTTCGGACGAGAGCTATGCCGCCATTGAATCCGCATCGTTCACCTTCGACGAAACGACTCCGGCGAACAATGCGGTCCGTGTGATCGCCAACACCGGGTGGCAGGTTTTCTGGACGCCCGAGTCGGCTGCCGTCCGGGTGGAGCCGGCCTCGGGTTCCGGTAACGGAGTGTTCTACGTGTGGGACATGCCCAAGGGCGCTTCCGTTCAGGTGGGCGTGCGCGCCGCCTCGGGCAAGACCTCGGGCAAGCCGGTCACCGTGACCCGTGCCGCCGATGCCGTCGGGGTGACGCTCTCGGTCGCTCCCGCCGAACTGCTCTACGATCCGGCCTCGCCCGCATCGAACGTCGTCACCGTGACGACGAACGCTTCGTGGAAGGCGGCATGTCCCAATTCCGCGCTGAAGTTCTCGCCCGCCTCGGGTACGGGCAGCGCCACGATCACCATTGCCGACGCGCCCGCGGGGCAGCGCACCACGCTGACCGTTACGGCCGGAGAAGGCTCCGGCGCCAAGACTGCAACCTGCGTGATCGTGCGCAATCCGGAGACCCCCGCCGAGACGGTTTTCAGCCTCGATTTCGGCAACGGAGCGGGCGGCGTCTGGGCGGGCGCGAATCAGGAGTGGAAAACCCAGACCGGCACGGGAGCCTCGACGGTGACCTATGCCGTGAACAATGTCCGTATCAACAATGACAATTACGGTTCGGCGGGCAAATACTCCGGGGCTTCGGGAAAAGCCTACGCCAAGATGTTCTACAACGCGTCGACGGACTATTTCGTGATCCAGGACATCTCGCTGCCTGCGGGGCAGACGAATTTCACCCTCGCTTTCGGTGCGATCTTCCCGGCGGATGACGTTTCGCTGACGGTGAGCGCCGACGGTGCGGTCTGGAAACCGCTCGTCTATACGGGCGCGTCGGCCTACAACACGTGGACCGGGACGACGGTGGGCTTCACGCTCGCGCAGCCTGTTCCGAAACTGTGGATTCGCCTTGCGCCGACGGGTACGGAGCGCGCCTACGGACTGAATTTCGACGACATCCGGCTCACGACGGGCGGCGGCGGTCAGCAGGTCGACCTCGGGACGGGTGCGGGCCTTCGCTGGGCCGAGCTTCCCTCCAATTTCGAAACGCCCTCCTCCGACCAGTTCGTGCATACGACCTGGACCACGACCGTTTCGGGCGGCAAGCGGGTGCGCAACTACACCTATTGTTACGATAAGCGCCGCCACAATCCGGTTTGGGTGGCCTATCCGCATCATCGCTGCTACCTCGAAGGTTCGGGGCGCTCCGACGAGCCGTGGGCGGCGGACCCGGCGCTTCCGGAAACGCAGCAGGCGAAGATCTACCCTTCGTCGGCAGGCGACGTTTACCAGTATTGGGTCGCCGATCTGGTGACCGGCCGTTACGGCAGCGGCTATTGGTCGCGCGGGCACCTCTGCATGTCGCGCGAGCGGCCCGGTAAGGGGTTGGAAATCAACATGCAGACCTTCTGGCCGACCAACATTGCGCCGCAGGCCGCCGAGCCGAGTCCCTTCGGGAAGATCTGGGGGAATATCGAGGAGGCGATTTCAGGCGGCGCGATTCCCGCCGACACGCTTTACATCGTGGCCGGATGTTATTACGAAAACGACGGCTGGGTTCAGAAAGACGCCTCGAACAACGGTGCGTTGAGTTCGCTTTCGAAGGATTGCGTCATGCCGACGCACCAGTTCAAGATGGCCGTGCGCAAGAAGACGGTCCAGGTGGGCAAACCCATTCAGGAGTGTACGGCCGACGAACTGGAGACCATCGCCTTCTGGGTCGAAACTCTGACGACGAGCGCCGCCACGGAGAAGTCGCAGTTGGGGCAGTTTATCGTTCCCATATCGGAGATCGAGTCGAAGATGCGGATGAAATTCTTTCCGGGGATTCCCGACGCGGCCAAGAGCCGGGCCGGCACGCTGTCGGCGTGGTATTGACGGAAAAGGAGCTGCTATTGCAGCTCCTTTTTTGGGCGGGACAGTCTCCGGTAGGTCCAGAAGGCCGCCAGTCCCAGCGCGATGCCGACCGCCGTACCCCACACGAGGTCCATCGGGTAGTGTTTGCCCAGATAGATGCGTGAGTAGCAGATCAGGAGGGTGGAGAGAACCATCAGTCCCGTGAACCACCGCCGGCGGATGACCGAGGCCGACAGCACGGCCAGCGTGACAATGACCGCCGCATGGGCCGAGACGGTCCCGAAGCGGCCGCTCACGGCCTCGACGGGGACGTGTACGACCCAGTCGTGCGTAACGCCCGCGGCGGCGAGCGAGTCGGGCGTCAGCCAGCGCAGCTTGCGCAGCGAGTCGGGAGCGATCTCCAGCCCTTCGAGCGCGGGGGTGAACATCGGCCGCCAGCGCGGTTCGAAGTCGGGCAGCAGCCCGCCCAGCACGCCGTTGTGCTTGAAGATTCCCGAAATCATGTCCGAGAGGACCAGCGCGGCGATCATCAGCGCCGTGAAGAGGATGACGTTGCGCCATCCGTCGCGGCGCCACACGAGCCAGAGGATCAGCGCGTAGAGCGGCAGCCACATCGTCGTGCCCGAGACGGTCAGCATCAGACGGTCCATGAAGGGGCCTCCGTCGAAGTTCAGAGCTAAAAAGAGGTTATGGTCGCAATTCATAAGCTAAAAGTTGAGTGAATGTTTGGCCGACAATTCGGTCGCGTGCGACAAGCCCCCGGCAAGGCGAGGGTTTGGGGGTGGGTCCAATTTGTAAACGCCGCTGCAAGCGGCGAAAACGACATTCCGGGATGCATGAGCGGGTCCATATACGTATCAGAACTGGAAATAGATAAACGGCTGTATGTCGCTGGATTTGATCTGCATGACGCACCAGATCATCGCCGCGGCCATCAGGACCTGCAGAACCAGCGGCGCATGGACCACGATCCGCTGCGCGACGGCGTCGACGGCCGACGGCAGCAGGTGCAGGATGTAACCCGCGGCGATCAGCGCGAAGACGGCGGCGTAGCCCGTCACGACCTGCGGGATCATCGCGGCGTTGAAGTTTTCGAAAATCTGGTGCAGCATCAGCGAGACGGTCTGCATCGACTCGGCGCGGAACATCAGCCACCCCAGGCAGACGATGTTGAACGTCAGGAGCATGCCCGCCGCGCGGCTCCACCAGTGCATCTGCGCCCCGGTGGCCTTGGCGCCCGGAACGAGGGCCATCCAGAGCTTGTGCAGCGCCAGGGCCGCGCCGTGCAGTCCGCCCCAGAGGATGAAACGCACCGCCGCGCCGTGCCACAGTCCGCCCAGCAGCATCGTCAGGAGCAGGTTGCCGTAGGTCCGGATGCGGCCCTTGCGGTTGCCGCCCAGCGAAATGTAGAGGTAGTCGCGCAGCCACGTCGAGAGCGAGATGTGCCACCGCCGCCAGAACTCGGTGATCGTCGCCGACTTGTAGGGTGCGTCGAAGTTCTTCGGGAAGCGGAAGCCCAGCAGCAGGGCGATGCCGATGGCCATGTCCGAATAGCCCGAGAAGTCGCAGTAGATTTGCAGCGCATAGCCGTAGATGCCCATTAGGCACTCGAATCCCGAGTAGAGCAGCGGTTCGTCGAAGATGCGGTCGACGAAGTTGAGCGAGATGTAGTCCGAAATGATCGCCTTTTTGAACAGGCCCGTGAGGATCAGGAAGACGCCCGTGCCGAACATCTCGCGCGTGACCACGACCGGGTTCTGCCGGATCTGCGGGATGAAATCCCGGGCGCGGACGATCGGGCCGGCCACCAGCTGCGGAAAGAACGACAGGTAAAAGAGATAGTCGAGCCAGTTAGACAAAGGCTTCAGCTGGCCGCGGTAAATGTCTATGGTGTAGCTCATCGACTGGAAAACGAAGAACGAGATGCCGACCGGGAGGAAGATGTTCTGGAATTGCAGGAAGCCTTGTCCGAACAGCTGGTTGGAGATGTCGATGAGGAAGTTCGTGTACTTGAAATACCCCAGCATGCCGAGGTTCACCGCGACGCTCAATACCACCAGCCAGCGTTTCGTCCACCGGAAGCGCGCCCGGTAGATGCCCCGGGCGATCAAGAAGTCGCTCGCCGCGGCGAAGACGAGCAGCAGGAAATAGATGCCGCTCGACTTGTAGTAGAAATAGAGCGAGAAGGCGATGACGTAGACGATGCGGGCCATCGGCGCGCGGCGGAAGACGCTGTAAACGAGCAGGAATCCCGCGAAGAGGAACAGGAACAGCCCGCTGCTGAAAATCAGCGGCGAGGAGGCGTCGTAGGCAAACAGCGCCTGGAGCCTGTCGGTGATGCCGTCCGTTGCGGGAAAGGTCATTGCGCGCGCGGGTTAAGGGGTGCGGAGGATGGGGCCGGGAGGATGCTGCGGTCGACGGCGGCCCTGCGCGCCGAGTCGAGGACGGCCTGCGCCGCCGTGCGGCGCAGGCTGGCGATCCGCTGCTCGGTGTAGACTTCCGAGACTCCGGCGTTGATGGCGTCGAACAGCGCCCATGCCACGCGGCGCCCTCCGGCGTAGTTGATGTGGGTGTAGTCCTTGCCCGCCCAGCCGTTCTTGACGAACTGTTCCATGCCGCCCAGGGCGCGCATGGCGTCGCACGTGGGCCAGAAGGCCGCGCCCGTGTTCCGCGCCGCACGGCGCTGGCAGTCGAGCATGTGTGGGATGGCGTCCATCGGTTCGAATCCGGCGTCGGTCTTCACCGAACGGTCGCTGACGCCCAGCACGAGCACCGCCGCCCCCGGGAAGCACTGGCGGACATAGGCGATCATCTTCTCGATCTGTCCGGCGTAGTTGGTGTAGTTCTTCACGCCCGGCTGCATGATGTTCAGCCCGTACTGGAGCACCACCAGATCGTAGCCCAGCATGGCGTTGATCTGGGCGTTGACCGACGGGTTGGTCCAGAACATCGCCTGCCCGTTGTTGCTGCGCACGGAGTAGTTGTCGACCACGACGCCCCGGCCTTCGAAAACCGCTCCGTAGCCGACGAAGTCCTCCGCGCCGGAGAGCACCTTGAAGGCGAGCGAGCGGACACGGGGGGCCGAGACGGCGATCTGCCGCACGGCGTCATCGCCCGCGATGTCGAATTCGCGGCGCTGGGCGTCGTTGAGCGTCACCTCGACGCGGCTGTCGCGGGGCGAGAGGAAGAAGACGCGCGCCGTGGTGCACGAATCGAGGCGTTTGCGGTAGTCGGTGCTCTCCCAGCGGGTCGAAGCCCCGGCCGCAGGCTGGCTCACCCAGCCCGAGACGTAGAAATTCTCGCGCAGGCGCGCGGGCGCGGCTTTGCGCTGCATGATGTTGTAGGTCGTCCAGCCCTTCGACTGGGTTTTGACCGTGCGCCGGAACGCCGTCAGCGGCGAGGCCATCGGGGCGAATCCCGCGCCGCCGCCCGAGTAGGCCGACTGGAGCCGTTCGCGCAGGTCGGCCGTGAGGATGTCGCCCTCGACGAACGAGTCGCCCAGGAAGGCGATGCGCACCGGGCGCGGAGCGTTGAGCAGCGTGTCGCAGAAGGCCTGGATGCGTCCGCTGTCGCTGAAATCCTCGATCGGGGTCAGCGTCGCGACGAAGCGCGCCGAGTCGGGCACGGCGCGTTCGCGGCGGGCCGTGTCCTGCGCGAGGAGCCATTCGTAGGTGATCTGCACCTCGCGCGGGGTGGTGTCGGCCTCGATGCGTTCGGCGACGGCGGCCATGTCGATATGGAACTCCTCTTCGTCGAAGAGCGCCGGCTCGGCGGCGGGTTCGGCCGCTTCGGCGTCGTCGAACGAAAGGAGGTCCGAGAGGATGTTGGCGCGGCGGAGTTTCACGCCCCCGACGCTTTGCGGAGGGATGAAACTTACGGCCACGAGCACTGCGATGAGCGCTGCGGCCGCCAGCCAGCTGTGGTGGGTGTAATCTTTTCCGGGGGTGTTCATCGGTGGGTCAGTCGCGCCGTCCGAGGATCAGGAAGACGTAGTAAAGCACCGACGCGATGGCGCTCAACGCCGCTACGAGGTAAGTGCGGGCCGCCCACGAGAGGGCCTCTTTGGCCTGCGCGAGCTGTGCTCCCTGCATCGTGCGGCTGGTCTGGAGCCACTCCACGGCGCGGGCCGAGGCGTTGTACTCGACGGGCAGCGTGACGAGCGAGAAGAGGGCCGACATGGCGATCATGCCCACGCCGATCCAGCACAGCAGTTCGTTCTGCGTCGAGGCGAGGATGACGAGACCCAGGATGATGACCCACGTGGCGGCCGTCGAGGCGAACTGCACGACGGGAACCAGCTGCGAACGCAGCGTCAGCGGGGCGTAACCGCGGGCGTGCTGCACGGCGTGGCCGCACTCGTGGGCCGCCACGGCCGCGGCGGCGACGCTCGACGACGAGTAGACCGAGTCGCTCAGGTTGACGGTCATCGTCTGCGGGTTGAAATGGTCGGTGAGGTGTCCGCCCACGTGCGTCACCTTCACGTTGTGGATGTTGTTGTCGCGCAGCATCTTCTCGGCGACCTCGGCGCCGGTCAGCCCGCCGGGGAACTGCACCTTCGAATACTTCTTGAACACCGATTGCAGGCGCGCCTGCACGATGAACCCGATGACGCCGATGGCGATGATCAGGACGAACATGCCCATCGTCGCGGCGTCGTAGCGCGCGGCGTGCGGCTCTGCATAGTAACCTGCCTGGAGCAGGGCAATCATAGGAAATGTCATAGCGTTGTCTGTTTTGTTTTCCGGTGCGTGTAATACGCTCCCGCCTGCTGCGAGGGCATCAGCACCATATCATTAACGTTCATATGGGCGGGTAATTGTGCCGCCCATGCGATTGCTTCCGCAATGTCGGCGCCGGTGAGCGGTTCGACGCCGTCGTAAACCGCGTCAGCGCGCTTCTTGTCGCCGTGGAAACGCACTTCGGAAAATTCGGTCTCGACCATTCCCGGGCGGATCTCCGTCACCTTGATCCCGGCCGAAAGTAGGTCGGCGCGCATCGACTGCGAAATGGCGTGCACGGCGTGTTTCGAGGCGCAGTAGACCGCGCCGTTCTCGTAGGCCTCGGTCCCGGCGATCGAGCCGATGTTGAAGATGTGCCCGCGGCCCGCGGCGACCATCTTGGGCGCGATGACGCGCGTGACGTAGAGAAGCCCCTTGACGTTGGTGTCGATCATGGCGTCCCAGTCGCGCGTGTCGCCCAGGTCGATGTGCTCCAGTCCGGCGGCGAGACCCGCGTTGTTGACCAGCAGGTCGATGTTTTCGAGCGGAGAGAGGTTGCGGCGCACCTCCTCCTCGGAGCGCACGTCGAAGGCGAGCGTCGTGCAGCGGCCGCCCGCCGCTTCGATCTCCGCGCGCAGCGTCGCGAGCCGGTCGGCCCGGCGGCCCGTGGCGATGACGGCGTATCCCTCCTTTGCCAGCCGGAGCGCCGTGGCGCGTCCGATGCCCGAAGTGGCTCCCGTAATCAATGCCTGTTTTTGCATACGAAAAACGTTTGTTTTCCGCAAAGATACAAAAAAGTAGGATGGCTGCAAAACAGAATTGCGGGCGCGTTTGTAAAACCTTCCGGCTGATAAAAAGTGTCGTTACGATACCGGAAATACGAAATTTATATGTTACTTTGTACAAATTTTCGACAAGACAGCGCACCGTGAATCTCTCCTTTTTCATCGCACGCCGCATGGCGCAGCCCGCGCCCGGGAACAAGCCCGGGGTGATGGAGCGTATCGCCGTGGTGTCGGTGGCGCTGGGGATGGCGGTGATGATCCTCGCGATGGCCGTCATCATGGGCTTCAAACGCGAGGTGGCGCGCAAGATGACGGGGTTTGCGGCTCACGTCGCGGTGACCGACATAAGGGGCGTGAACGCGCTCGATGCGCAGCCCGTGCGCCGCAGCGCGCATGTCGAGGAGCTGATCCGCCGGACCGACGGGTTCGTGGCGATGGCTCCCTATGCCGTCAAGGGGGGCATCGTCCGCACGGCCGACGCCGTGGGCGAGGTGATGCTCAAGGGTGTCGAGGCGGATTACGACTGGTCGTATTTCCGCGAATGGCTCGTCGCGGGGGAGCTGCCCCGTGTGGGCGGCGAGGTCCGCACGAAGGACATCCTGCTGTCGCGCACGCTGGCCGACAAACTGCTGCTGGGCGTGGGCGACAAGGTCGAGATGCTGTTCGTCGAGCCGGGCGAAATGCCGCGCCGCGACCGTTTCAAGGTGGCGGGCGTCTACGAGTCGGGGATGGAGGAGATGGACGGCGTGGTGGTCGTGACGGACATCCGCAACGTGCAGCGGCTCTCGGAGTGGGGACCGGACGAGATTTCGGGCTACGAGATCCTGACGCGCTCGCTGGCCGGCGCCGACACGTTCGCCCGGACGCTGGGCCGGACGCTGTTGTACGATGATGCCGAAGATTCCGAAAACCTCGCCGTGACGAGCGTCCGGGAGCGGTACGCCAATATTTTCGATTGGCTGAAGGCCCACGATGTGAATGCCGCGGTGGTGATCGTCATCATGCTCGTGGTGGCCTTCTTCAACATGACCTCGGCGCTGCTGATCCTCGTGCTGGAGCGGACGCGGATGATCGGTCTGCTGAAAGCCTTCGGGATGCGCAACGGCTGTCTGCGGCGCATCTTCCTCTGGCGGGCGGCGCTGGTGACCCTGCGGGGGCTGGCGTGGGGCAATGCCGCCGGACTGGGGTTGTGCCTCGTGCAGAAATGGACGCATCTGGTGAAGCTCAGCTCCGAGGGATACCTGCTCTCGGAGGTGCCCGTGTCGCTGGGTTGGGGCTGGTGGCTGGCGCTCAACGCGGGGTTCGTCGCCGCGATCGTCGCCCTGCTGGTGATCCCGACGGCCGTGGTCTCCACCGTGAAGCCCGAAGAAACGATTAGATACGAATGAAACCATACAATACAGATCAGACCAAAAAGGAGGAGGTGCGCGAGATGTTCGACAACATCGCGCCAAAGTACGACCTGCTGAACCATACGCTTTCGATGAGCATCGACCGCGTGTGGCGCCGCCGCGTGGTCGGCGAGGTGCGCCGCGCAAAGCCCGGCCGCATCCTGGACGTGGCGACCGGAACGGGCGACCTGGCGATCGCCATGGCCCGCCGCATCCGCGACGTGCAGGTGCTCGGGGTGGACCTTTCGGAGCAGATGCTCGCCGTGGCACGCCGCAAGATCGAGGCCCGGGGGTTGGACGGGCGCATCGTCCTCGACCGGGGCGATGCCGAGCGTCTCGCCGTGGCCGACGCGTCGGTCGATGTGGCGACCGTGGCGTTCGGGGTGCGCAACTTCGGAGACCTCGGGGCCGGGCTGCGCGAACTGGCCCGCACAATAAAACCCGGGGGCAAAGTCGTTATCCTGGAGTTTTCGCGTCCCCGCAACCGGGTGTTCCGGGCGTTGTACGAATTTTATTCCTACAAAATCCTGCCCCGCATCGGCGGGCTGGTGTCGCGCGACAAGCGGGCCTACGAGTATCTTCCGGCCTCGGTCGGGGAGTTTCCCGCGCCGGAGGAGTTCATGGCGATGATGGCCCGGGCGGGATTTCGCAACTGCCGGGCGCGGAGCCAGAGTTTCGGTATCGCACAAATATATATAGGAGAAAGATGAAGATGATACAACGTTATTCGGTGTACGTATTGCTGCTGGCGGTCGCGGTGTCGCTCTCTTCGTGCCGCCGCGCCGTGGAGAAGGCCCGGCGCAACATCCGCTTCGAGGGCATTGAAAGGGTCGAGCGTCAGGGACTGACGGGCGCCGAGGTGGTCGTGCGGGTGATGAACGATACGGGTTACAAGCTGGTGCTCGATGCCGCGGAAATGGGCGTTTACTATGCCGGCGGCCGTGTGGGGACGGTCGTCCTGCGCGAGGCGGTCGAAGTGCCCCGCCGTACGACGGACAGCTTCCGGACCTTGTGGCAACTGAAAATCTCTGACCCGCTGGCGCTCTACGTGCTGGCCCGGAAGGTGAAGTCGGGCGATCTGTCGCAGGTCGAGGTGTCGTATGCCGTGGAAGGGCGCGGAGGCCCGGCTCCCGTGAAAATTTCGCGCGAACGGATGCCGTTGTCGGATTTTTTGAATACCTTTGGCCTTACGATAGAGGACGTTAAAAAACAGTTGAAATAATGCGCAGATTGCTTTTCCTCATGCCGATTCTCCTGTGCGCGGCCGTTTCCGCGCACGCACAGTCGCTCGACGCCTTCAAGCAGCGTCTGGCGGAACCCACGCCCGGGGCGACGCTTTTCAACCGGGCGCAGGTCACCGTCACCGAGCATGACCTGTCTCTTATACACATCTGACGCTGCCGACGATCTACTCTGT
>OJPI01001411.1_pt1 | contig 11135 bp, 10 predicted proteins | sample 1598461 | NCBI WGS metagenome assembly OJPI01 (sample SAMN03922483, study PRJEB24848) | human gut metagenome | isolation source: stool sample | host: Homo sapiens | place: Germany | collected 2011-05 | reverse complement strand
CCTGTATTCCTCTGGCCCCATCGTCTGTTTCCGGAAGAATATGAGTGTGAATATCAATGATTTCCTTGTTCATTTTTAATATTTTAAAAAAATATTCCTTTCATTCCTAAATTCTTCTTATAATGTTAATTATAGGAATTAAAAGAATTAAATAATTATTGATATCGGCATGAATACTGCCACACAAGACTTTCATTTGTATAAAAGTAGACAAAAAGAAGGAAGGGTTTGTATAAAAAAGAAAAATGTATCTGATTTAATACATTCTTTGCAATAAATTTTCACGGACATGGGTATTGACATTTTCCACGCAAAATAATACAATTATCGCGAGGTTCATCAGACAGGATTTGAACTGCCTATAATTAACATTATCAGAAGCAAAAAAAGGATCCGCATTTCTGCAAGATCCTTTTTCTATTATCGTTCTTTTTTCTGTATCTACATTATATACTTCCAGAACATCAGAATTCCAGATATTCTCGATATTAATGATAGTTTCTGCCCGGTAGAATAGATTTTATCATACTGACTTCATGATTTTGTGCAGAAATCAGCTTTTCCCCTCGAAAATGCAAAATCCTCCCTCGATTTTGTGCAGAAATCACCTTTTTTCTTCGAAAATGCAAAATTCTCCCTCGATTTTGTGCAGAAATCACCTTTTCCTCTCAAAAATGCAAAATTCTCCCTCGATTTTGTGCAGAAATCACCTTTTCTCTTCGAAAATGCAAAATTCTCCCTCGATTTTGTGCAGAAATCATCTTTTCCTCTCAAAAATGCAAAATTCTCCCTCGATTTTGTGCAGAAATCACCTTTTCCCTTCGAAAATGCAAAATCCTCCCTCGACTTTGTGCAGAAATCACCTTTTCCTCTCAAAAATGCAAAATCCTATGAAATAAAAAAAACACCGTCAAGCCTTCTATTTACTAGAAAACTTGACGGTGTTTTGGGTTTTGCCCCTGCCAAGGAATGCCGGCAGCCGGACTCGAACCGGCACGAGGTCGCCCCCGTCAGATTTTGAGTCTGATGCGTCTGCCATTCCGCCACGCCGGCACACTTTTGCAACAAAATCATTGTATCACAAATAAAAGATTTTTGCAAGCAATTTAAAAAATTTTGACAACTCGAATTTTTCAGGCTCTTTTATGAAGGTTTCTCCCGCGGATATTTCCTAGTATCCGACACAACAGGGCCGCTTTCTTTCGCTTGTATTTGTAAGAAAGAAGCTCGCTCGCGAGCTTCTCCGCCTGCGTCGGGTCGCTTCTGCGACAAAATTCTCTTCCGACGCATGGCGATCCTCGCGGAGCGTTTTTATGTCATAGGACACACTTTCCTATGACATAAAAATTAAAACTACCGTAAGACTTTTTCTGCTGATTTTTCTGGAAATATCCGTTATAATAAGTACAAATACGATTGTGTCACGTATCACAAAGGAGGACCTTTTATGATAAAGCGAAAGAACCCGGAGTCCCGTAAAAGTAACCGCAGCCGCCGCAGACTGCTCCGTCCTGCTGCCGCCTGCCTGATGGCTCTGACTGCTGTCTGCCTGATTTCCGGCTGCGGCAAGAAAAATGAAAAGATTGATTTATCCAGCACCCATACAACTGCCGCAGAAACCATGGCCCCATCTTCTTCTCCAAAGGAAACGGAATCTTCTGCCGGAATCACCTTGGAACCAGGCATTGACAATGCAGTAAACTCCAATTCTGGAACCTCCGCTTCCGGAAACGGCTCTGGATCTGCTGTTACGAAAAACCAGGTAAAGACAAGCCTGACCACCTACACCTCCGGCAAAGTTTCCATTCAATATCCGGTTGTAGAGAATCTGGACAATGCTTCTGATATCAATGCCCTGATCAAAAAGAATGCCCTGTCCATTGTAGATGCCTATGATATTGATGAGGCAAAGGACACTCTGAATATCCAGTGTAAGGTGATATCTGCAGACAGAAGCCGCATTATCCTGACCTATACTGGTTCCCTTACCGTATCCGGGGGCGCCCATCCCTCAAATCTGTTTTACACCAATACCATTGATGTCCGCAGTGCATCCAGTCTGGATCTTCCCTATTTGACAGATCCGGCAGTTCTGGCAGACTATGTGCTTTCTGCAGATTGTATTTACCAGAACACTTCTCCCGAGCTGAAATCTGCCATGGCCCAGATCAATGCCGGTCGGAGCAAGGCTTACTATACGGATCTCTTCAGCAAAGCGGACTTCCCCTATGACGGCAGCTTCCCTGAGTCCTTCAGCTATGAGTATGAGGGAGATATTTACGTTTCCATTCCCGTTTCTCACGCAGCGGGAGACTATGTGATTGCCATTTTCACTCCGGAGAATAAATAATTTGCTATTTGTTATTTCATCTGGTAAAATAATAAACAGAGCTTACCTACAAAACGGAAAGGACATTTTATTTATGGAAAATGTAGTAATTTTTGATCATCCTTTAATTCAGCACAAAATTTCGATTCTTCGTGACAAGCGGACCGGAACCAATGAGTTCCGCTCTCTGGTAGAAGAGATTGCCATGTTAATGGGCTATGAAGCTCTCCGGGATCTTCCTCTGGAGGATCAGGAGGTAGAAACTCCGCTTGAAACCTGTATGACTCCCATGATTGCCGGAAAGAAGCTGGCGATTGTTCCGATTCTCCGCGCCGGTCTTGGCATGGTAAACGGAATCCTTGCCCTGGTTCCCAGCGCTAAGGTTGGACATATTGGTCTCTACCGGGATGAGGTAACTCATGAACCTCACGAATATTACTGCAAGCTTCCTACCCCCATTGACCAGCGCACTATCGTAGTGACGGATCCCATGCTTGCTACTGGCGGTTCTGCTGTAGAAGCTGTTGATTTTATTAAGCAGCATGGCGGCAAGCATATCAAGTTTATGGCTATTATTGCCGCTCCGGAAGGCCTGGAGCGCCTGAGAAAGGCTCATCCCGATATCCAGATTTATGTAGGACACCTGGATCGCTGTCTCAATGACGAAGCTTATATCTGCCCCGGACTGGGCGATGCAGGCGACCGTATTTTCGGTACCAAATAAGAAAACGCAAACAGCCAGTGAGAATGTTCCCGCTGGCTGTTTTTTATTACTTTTTATTGCTTTTTATTACTGTTTTTTTGCAACCTCACCCTGCTTTTTGTAAATAGATCCTGCATCCACACAAGTTCTCACACTGGACAGCGGGTAAATATTGCTGTTCTTTCCAATGACAGTTCCGGGATTCAGCACAGAGCCGCAGCCCACCTCTACCCCATCGCCAATCATAGCGCCGAATTTCTTTAAGCCTGTTTCAATATCTCCGTCTTCTGCATGTACCTTTACCAACGCCTTGTCAGACTTTACATTAGAAGTAATGGAACCAGCTCCCATGTGAGCCTTGTAACCCAGAATAGAATCTCCCACATAGTTGTAATGAGGAACCTGAACATTATCAAAAAGAATCACGTTCTTCAGCTCAGAAGAATTGCCTACTACTGCATTGGCTCCGATGATTACCTTTCCGCGAATGAAAGCGCAGTGGCGAACTTCCGCCCCCGGTCCGATGATTACCGGTCCGATAATTCCTGCTGTCGGGGCAACCTTGGCGCTTTTGTGAATCCAGATTCCCTTTGCCGGATTCATATACTCATTTTTCGGCAGGGATTCTCCCAGCTTTTCCACATACTCCCCAATATGGGCCAGAGCCTCCCAGGGATACTCAAACTGCTCCAACAAAGATTTGGCCATGGTATGATCCAGACTGTAAAGATCCTTGATTTTCATTTCTGATTTCTTCATGTGATTCTACTCCTCCTGATATTTTATATTCATTTACTATCTGCGTCCCGGCTGTATCCCGGAATACATTTAGGGATAGTTTTTCCCTGCTGCCTCAAAAAATTCCCGCAGCTGATACTGGTTGTTCAGCTTCAGCACATTATAGGTCCGGCCCGCCACAAACCGCTCCAGCTTTTCCATATATTCCTCCGGCGTAATGGTTCCCTCAGCCACATAGGTCAGTCCCTTTTCCCAGCTTGCAGTAAGCTCCGGATTCAGAAGCTGGCGGATGGATGCGTTTACCACATCAAAAATCAGTTCTCCCAGAAGGGTTGGCGTAATTATCTGCGTCTTTCCATTCAGGGCCAGGTATTTGATATTTACCAGCTTTTTCAGAATCTCCGCCCTGGTCGCACTGGTTCCGATTCCGCTTCCCTTAATCTGAGCCCGAAGATCCTCGTCCTCAATCAGCTGTCCGGCATTTTCCATGGCAAGAATCATGGAACCGGAAGAATAGCGCTTCGGCGGAGAGGTTTCTCCCTCCTTAACAGAAAGACTGTTTACTGGAAATTCCATTCCCTTTTTCAGTCCTGCCAGGCGGGCTATAAACTCCGGATTCTCCAGATCCTTCTGATTGATCTCTGAATCCTCCTTATCCTCTCTCTCCAGGCCTTCTTTTCCATTTTCTCCGGTCCTGCTGCCTTTTTTTCCATTTTCTTCCGTTTTTCTTCCGCTTTTGGGAACAGCGGCAACCTTCAGATATCCTGGTTCTGTCAGTACCTTAAAGCTGGCAAAGAAATGCTCCCGATCCGCCTCCAGCTCCAGGGAATATTTCTGATACACTGCTGCCGGATAGAAAATACTTAAAAACCTTCTGGCAATCACCTCATATACCTTCATTCCCAGAGAATTTAAGCTGCGCAGAGCCCCAAAGCCCTGTCCCGTAGGAACAATGGCATAGTGATCCGTGATCTGTTTGTCATTAACATACCTTGTTTTTTCAATGCCCTGGAAAGCCTTCCCTGCCAGAACCTCACTGGCAAAGCCGCTTACCGGCTCAAACCGCTGAAGGCCCTCAATATTCCTGTGAATCTCCTTCGCCACAGCCGTAGAAAGCACTCTGGCATCTGTACGGGGGTAAGTGACCAGCTTTTTCTCGTACAGCTCCTGCACCACCTTCAGCGTTTCATCGGGACTGATCTTAAACATCTTCGAACAGTCATTCTGCAGCTCTGCCAGGTTGTACAGCAGGGGAGGATTCTTTGTTTCCTTCTTCTTTTCTGCTTTAATCAGGCGGGCAAGAAGCTGCGTCTCCTGCTGCAGAGCACAAATCAGCGCCTCTGCGTCCTCCCGCTTTTGAAATCCGTTTTCCTTATAAAGCAGGGGGGACTGGAAATAGCGGGATCCCTCCACACTTCGCCACTCTCCGTCAAAGCTCATGCCCTGCATATCAAAGTTTCCGATCACCCGGTAAAAGGGTGTTTTTACAAAGTCACGAATCTCCCGCTCTCTCCGGACCACCATGCCCAGAACACAGGTCATCACCCTTCCAACCGAGAGAACTGTCCGGTCTGTCTTCATATAGGAAGAAATCGCAGGGCCATATTTTAATGTAAGAAGACGGGAAAAATTAATTCCCATCAGATAATCCTCTTTTGCCCGCAGGTACGCAGATGCCGCCAGATTGTCATATTCTTTCCAGTCTCTGGCCTCTCTGATTCCTCTGAGAATCTCCTCCTCTGTCTGGGAATCAATCCAAACCCGTCTTCGCTCTTTTCCATGAACTCCTGCCATCTGGTCCACCAGGCGGTAAATGTACTCTCCCTCCCGCCCGGAGTCTGTGCAGATGTAAATCGTATCAATATCGCTCCGGTTTAACAGGCGGCTGACAATCTGAAATTGCTTTGACACTCCGTCAATCACCTGATACTTAAATTCCTTAGGCAGAAACGGCAGGGTCTGCAGACTCCACCGTTTATATTTGGGATCATAGGCTTCTGGATAGCTCATTGTGACAAGATGTCCCACACACCAGGTTACAACAGCCGTATCTGACTCCAGATAGCCGTCCGATCTCCGTGCCGAAATTTTCAGCGCATTGGCAAACTCCTGAGCCACGCTGGGCTTCTCGGCTATGTATAATGCTTTTCCCATAAATTCAGGATTCCTTTCTATTCTCTGTCCCGTTTCTCCTGCTTTGCCTGCTTCACTGCTTCTCCCATTTCTTTTTTCAGGGACTTCCAGGCATCCTCATGCTCTACATAATACTTGGGACAGTTTTTTCCCACCACATCATAATGGCGGATAATATCCCTCTCTGTCAGATTCAGCTCCGCGCAGAGCCATCCCGTCAGCCTTTTTAAGGCTTCTATTGTTTCAGGAGAAAATTCTCCCGATGCATCTGGATGGCAGCACTCAATGGAAACCGTATCCTCATTCCGGGGATAATTGGCATAGGCCACCTCATCTAAAGGAATGCACTGAAGGATCTCTCCGTCAATTCCGATAATATAATGGCTGCTGGCTGAGGTTGCCTTTTCTCCGGTCTGATTGGCCAGATTGTTGAAATAAGAACGGTTCTGCGCCGCCGTAGTTCCCGGATTGGCAACATAATGAACCACAATGTGATTGATCTCCCTGCGCTTGGTTCCCGGTCTGGAATAGGGATTGATTTGGAGAAAGTCCTGGGTATACCACTCCGGTGCAGTCAGCTCTGACAGGCGGGGGCGATTTTTTTCCCGATACCAGCGGGCCATCAGCATACCTCCGGTAATCAAAACGGCAGCCAAAAGGATGGTATCCAGGGTCAGAAGCGCAAGGGTCTTCTGTCTGAGCGTCATCCGGCGGTTTTTATTCTTTCGCTGTCTTCTGCTTCGTTTTCTGTTTTCCCGTTCTTCTCCCATGATATTTTCATTCCTTCCTTCTGCAGGCATTTTCTGTTTCCGTATATTATATTCACCAAAACTGCTATTTTCTCGGATGAGCGCCTGTGTAGGCTTTTCTCAGAGGATCTTTTTGCAAATAAGTAATATAAGCCTGGGTGGTAGCAAGATCCGCATGGCCCAGCATAGTCTGCACTGCCTGGAGATCCGCGCCTCCGCTGATTAGATGGGCTGCAAAGGAATGGCGCAGAGTGTGGGGAGTAATATCTGTCTCAATCCCGGCCTTCTCGCCGTAGTACTTTACGATCTTCCAAAAGCCCTGACGTGACATGGGACTGCCGCTGCAGTTGGTAAACAGCCAGGGAGATTCCTTTCCCTTCAGCAGCCGTACCCGAGCTGTATCCAGGTAATGCTTCAAGGATTCTCCTGCCGCTTTGCCAAAGGGAATCATCCGCTCTCTCTGTCCGTCCCGGCAGATAATAAAGCCTACTCCCAGATTCACATCCTCCATAGTCAGCCCAATCAGTTCAGAAACCCGAATACCGGTAGCATATAAAAGCTCCAGCATAGCTTTGTCCCGAATCTCCTTGGGAGAATCTCCGCTGGGCTGCTGTAAAAAGCGGTCTACCTCCTCTACGGTCAAAAAAACCGGCGCCTTCTTTTCGATCTTCGGGGTTTTTAAAAACTCGGCCGGATCCTTTCTGATATTTCCCTGAATCATCTCATAATGAAAAAAAGATTTCATCGATGCAACAACACGGGAAATCGTTGTAGAAGCTTTCCCCTGTCCCTCCAGATATAAAATATAAGAATTCAGACTGGTCTTTGTTACCCGGGAAGGTTCGTCAATCCCCTGCTGCTTCAGATACTCCCATAACTGTGTCAAATCCCTTCGATAAGACATGGTCGTATTGACCGATGATTTTTTCACCTGCTGCAAATAGTCAATAAAAGCATCTATTTCTTCTGTCATTCCAATCTTCCTCAAACTCTCTTTCGTCCAAAATTACCGTATTTTTCTCATGTGTGTACCATTATATCCGCATTTTCTCATAAAATCAAACACATTTTTCCCACTTTTCCTCTGCTTTTTTGATGTTTAACATAAAAAAATACAACATATGGAGCGCCGTTGTTTCCGGCTTCAATATGTTGTAAAAAAACAAAAAAAGTTTTTTCATAGGAGTATTTGGATTATTACAGCAGTTTCAAAAACAGAGGATTCAGGCGGATTTCTGCCAGTATGCCCCCGGCAGTAAGACTGATTACCGCACTCCAAAACCTTCCTCTGCGTGCGGAAAGACCATACCCGTATCGATAAGCCAACAGTCCCCAGGCTGCCAGATAAAACAGCTGATGGGGAAAGCCGGATACCAGGAAGCACCACATTCCCTCCAGTCCTCTGCACCAGGTAAAAACTACCAGCGCAGTACTGCCTGCAAAGCCTGTTAAGACAAGAAGAAATGGTATTCCAAAATTCTGCATTCTGCTCCTGCAGATTCCTGCAGCTGCCACTGTCTGCGCCACTCGGACTGCCGCAATCCGATAAACTGCCGCCTTCTGTCCTTCTATGGCTCCAATCCATCCGTCTGTCACAAAACCATAAAGAGCCTGACCGTTAATCAGCCCAGAAGCAAACAGCCGGTTGACTCCCACTGCTCCCAGGAGCCATCCGGCTGCCAGCCAGAAAAACAGAGCATATCTGCGTTTCGTCTCTCTCACCGCCGTTTTTTTCTATATGTACGCAGAAAAACGCCGGTCTATGACAGAGGAAGACTTATTTTCCGTATTTTCTGGCATAAGCGAGAATCGCCGCCGTTGTTTTTGCATCTGTCATTTTTCCTGAATAAATCAGTTCCAGCAAATCCTCCAGTTTCCAGCGCTCTACGTGAATCACCTCGTCCTCGTCCAGATTCTGTTTGGAAGGAATCAAATTTCTTGCAACAAAAATATCAATAAATTCGTCACAGAAGGCCACAGTTGTATTCATGCTCATCAGGTATTCCAGATGCTCGCAGCGATAACCAGTCTCCTCCTCCAGTTCCCGGTAAGCACACTCAATTTTCGGTTCTCCAGGCGCATCCAGCTTTCCTGCCGGAATCTCCAGAGTCTCCCGATCCAGAGCATTGCGGTACTGGCGAACCATCAGAAGGTATCCCTCATCATCCACAGCAACTACGGCAGCTGCTCCGTCATGATGTATAAAATCCCAGTGAGCCTCGTGACCATTGGCCATTACCGTATCTTCATAAATCTTTAAAATCGTTCCTGTATATTTTAACTGACGATCCAGACGAATCACCGCCGGAATCTGGTTTTGCCCTTCTTTGTTTTTTTCTTCCATCATTCCATCCTCTTTTCTGAAGCATCTACTCTGCTTTTGTTTATTTGATCTTCGTACACTTCTCGTAGCAGGCATCTGTAGCATGGAATACCGCTCCCCGCAGTCCGTTCTCTTCCAAAGCAGCCACCCCGGCAATGGTAGTTCCTCCCGGTGAGCAGACCTTATCCTTCAAAAGTCCTGGATGTTCTCCTGTCTCCAGCACCATTTTGGCACTGCCAAGCACGGTCTGAGCCACCAGCTCATAGGCTGCAGCTCTGGGAATTCCGTATTTTACCACACTGTCTGCCAGCGCTTCCATAAACATGTATACATAAGCAGGGGAGCTTCCGCTGGCACAGACCACAGCATCCATCAGTTTTTCCTCCACCACAGTTATCCGGCCGAAGGACTGGAAAAATTGATGAATTACCTGAATTTCCTCCTGAGAAAGCTCTTCGGAATCATAAGAAACCCCGGTCATTCCCTCACCTACCAGAGCAGGTGTATTGGGCATAGCCCGAACAATCCGGCAGGGCTTTCCAAATCTCTTGCGGAGATTTTCCATCGTAATCCCAGGCGCAATGGAAATCACAATCTGACTTTCATCCACCGCATCACGAATTTCTTCCATCACTGCATCCAGCTGCTGCGGCTTCACTGCCAGCACCAGATATTTACAGGATGAAGCACAGACCCGGTTATTCTCAGAAGGCTTTACATCTGTCCTGGCTGCAATATCCTGAATCTTTTCCTGATTTCTTGCAGAAAAGGTGATCTTCTCTGGACTGTATACCCCCAGAAGTCCCTTTAAAATGGCATAGCCCATATTGCCCATACCGATGAAACCAAATTGATATATTCTGTCTGCCATTTTTCTCCCCCTGCCTTACAGCATTGCCTTTCCGCGGCAGTATGTCTGAAGCACCTGATAATCATCCTCCAGAACCACAATATCCGCATCGTAACCGGCTACCAGCTTGCCCTTTCTGTCGTCTACGCCCAGGCATCTGGCCGGGTTAATGGTGCAGGCATTGATTGCCGCATCTACAGGAATCAGAGCGTCCTCAATCATAATCCGCAGTCCGCGGTTCATGTAAAGGGTGCTTCCGGCAATGGTTTCTGTTCCCTTCAGATAAGCCAGTCCGTTCTCACGAATCTCTATGGAATGACCGCCCAGCTCGTAATCGCCTCCCGGAGGACAGTGTTTTGCCCGAAGCGAGTCTGTAACGAGAATTCCGTAATCGCGTCCCTTGGCTGTCATGTAATTGTTCAAAGCAGCCAGATGGCTGTGCTGTCCGTCTCCGATAATCTCACCGTAAATGTCACGCACCCGCATAGCCGTTCCCACCAGTCCCGGCTTTCTGTGATGGTAGGGTGTCATTCCGTTGTATACATGAGTCATGGAAGTAGCGCCGTTGGCGATTCCCAGCAAAGCCTCCTCATAGGTTGCAGAAGAATGGCCCATGCTGACAACAACTCCAGTATCATGACAGTATTTGGTCAGAGCAAAGTCCGGATCATGCTCTGGAGCCATGGTAATATACCGAATCATGCCCTTCGCTGCTTCCTGATACATGGAAAACTGCTCTACCGTAGGAACAGCAATTGCTTCCGGCGGCTGAGCGCCCTTGTAGTCCATGTCAAGATATGGTCCCTCAAAATGGATACCAAGGATCTCGGCTCCCTCATAGCCCTCTTCTGCAACCCTTGCTACATTGGCAACTGCCTTTGTCAGAACCTCCGGCATCTGAGTTACTGTTGTAGGAAGAATAGAGGTAACTCCCTCCTCCGGAATCCGTGCCATCCAGTCCCGAAGTCCCTCCGGCTCAGCATCATTCGTATCAAATCCATAAGCCCCATGTGTATGAACATCAATAAATCCCGGCAGAATTCGTTTGCTGCCATAATCTACATCCGCCGGATGTGACTGATAAGCATGAACTCCCGCAATTTTTTCCCCCTGTACCTCCAGCTGCGCAGGCATAAACTGCCCGCAGATCCAGACTCTGGTGCTTTGAATAATCATAGAAATACCTCCTGCATTTTTATTAAAAAAGAAGCTTGCCCGCGAGCTTCTCCGCCTGCGGCGGGTCGTCTCATCAGCCAAATTCTCTTCCAACCCATGGCGATCCTCGCGGAGCGTTTTTATGTCATAGGACG
>OJPI01001378.1_pt1 | contig 11412 bp, 10 predicted proteins | sample 1598461 | NCBI WGS metagenome assembly OJPI01 (sample SAMN03922483, study PRJEB24848) | human gut metagenome | isolation source: stool sample | host: Homo sapiens | place: Germany | collected 2011-05 | reverse complement strand
CAAATGTGTTGAAGAACATATTTTTTAAGGAGGATGGAAAGCCTGGCAAAAGGGACACATTATAATATATGCGCATGCGCGCGGAAAGAAACAACGGAAGGCTGAAAGAAAACACGGAGATACGGAAGGGCATTGCATGACACCCGGGTCTTGACATGTCCGACATCCGGGTCTCGGCATGTTCGACACCCGGGTGTCGGACACAAGATAAAGGCTAACGGGAGAAATGACACAGGAAGGAAACAATACAGAAACATGCAACGAAAAGAAATACAGAAAGAAAAACGGCAGAGGAAAGGATACAAAAAAAACAACGGCACAGCAAAAGAACAGACACAGGAAATAGGAGAAAGGCGGCTGACAGCCCGGAAAACACGAAGCAAGCCACACCCCAACAAACCTGTTAAAGGAAGACGCACGTTGTATTAAATGTTAACAGAAGCAACTGTCTTATAAACCGTGTTACCAAACAATAGATTTCCAGAAAAAATATTGGATAATACCAGGAATAGAATAACTTTGCAATATGTTTTTCATAGTATTAGATTTAAGGTTAACAAAAAGATTGGCTATCTGGGAGAGATAGCCTTTTTTTTATGAAAACCATCCTCGTGTTTTCATGCAATCATTGTTCTTTAGCCTCTTCCTGCGGGATGCGCATGGATGTATAAAGCTCAAGAATAGCAGCGATAGTCAGTGAAACAATCCACTCATTACCACGCGTAAAAAACATAAAAGCTCCGGTAAGCACCAACAACAATGCACCAAATATTTGTTGGCGTCTCAGACGCCTAATAGTAGGAGTTTTATATTGCGAAGGTGAATTTATTTGCGCCAAAGCAACAAATGTAGCACCTACCGTATATATATAAGGCGAAAGTTGCCAACCTGTGACATAAACGGCAGCTCCTATCAGAAGCATTACGGCTCCTACAACAAAGAGGGCGGGTATCAACTGTTTCATTCTTCTATATCTTCTTGGAATACATAAATATCTTCATTGGGTTTCTTCATCAGATACTTTTCACGGGCTATCTTCTCAATAGCTCCTGAATCGACCGCAAGTTCATTCAGACGACGGGTATTCTCCTCATATTCCGCACGATATCTATCTATCTCCCCGCGCAAACGCGTTTCCTCACGATAATACCCCAAACGACGCACAATGCTGTTTTCATCCAGAAATCCGACAAGTACGACAAACAGCACAAACGTTATCAGATATTTACGTCTGCGGACAAACAACCAAAGAGAAGCAAGTTTATCCATGTAATCCAGTTATTGTTTCTTTGAGCACAAAGATAAGACGAATAACTGAGAATTTTCTTTTTTTTGCGTACATTTGCACAAAAGCAAAGATAAACCATACAACCTTTGCACGCTATATAAGTGACAAGAATACCCTGAATATGGAAAATTATATCGTTTCGGCACGAAAATACCGCCCTTCAACCTTCGAGTCGGTAGTAGGACAACGCGCTTTGACTACTACCTTAAAGAATGCTATCGCCACAGGCAAACTGGCACACGCTTATCTGTTCTGCGGTCCGCGTGGCGTTGGAAAGACGACTTGTGCACGTATTTTTGCCAAAACCATCAACTGCATGAGTCCCACTGCAGAGGGAGAGGCTTGTAACCAATGCGAATCGTGTACAGCATTCAACGAACAGCGCTCATACAATATTCACGAGTTGGATGCTGCATCCAATAATTCCGTAGACGATATCCGGCAATTGGTAGAACAGGTACGTATCCCGCCCCAGATAGGCAAATACAAGGTATACATCATTGACGAGGTGCACATGTTGTCGGCTTCCGCTTTCAACGCTTTTCTGAAAACATTGGAAGAACCTCCCCGCCATGCCATATTTATCCTTGCCACTACTGAAAAGCATAAGATATTGCCAACCATCTTGTCGCGTTGCCAGATATACGACTTCAACCGCATCAGTGTGGAAGATACCGTAGCACATCTGGCCTATGTAGCCTCCAAAGAAGGCATTACCGCCGAACCGGAGGCACTGAACGTCATCGCACTGAAAGCTGACGGTGGTATGCGCGACGCCTTGTCCATATTCGATCAGGTAGTGAGTTTTACCGGCGGACACATCACCTACCAAAGCGTAATCGAAAATTTGAATGTACTGGATTACGAGTACTACTTTAAACTGACCGACCATTTTCTTGAGAACAAAGTCGGCGATGCCCTATTACTGCTGAATGATATACTGAGCAAAGGATTCGACGGCAGCCATTTCATCACCGGACTGTCCTCGCATTTCCGCGATTTGCTGGTAAGTAAAGATCCCGCCACTCTTCCCCTGCTTGAAGTGGGAGCAAGCATACGGCAACGTTATCAAACGCAGGCACAAAAATGTCCGTTACCCTTCCTTTACCGCGCCATGAAATTGTGCAATGACTGTGATTTAAACTATCGCGCCAGCAAAAACAAACGATTGCTGGTAGAGCTCACTTTAATACAGGTGGCACAAATAACCGCCGAAGGAGACGATATAGCTAATGGGCACAGCCCTAAACAAGTCATAAAACCTATATTTACACAGCCTGCAGCCACTCAACAGCCACAGGCTACTCCCGCTGTATCCCGGCCGCAAGCACCCGTCATAGCTAAACCGCAAGCAGTTCCTACCGTTGCTCCCTCCACCGGCACTACCGCCACAACAGCAAATACTGCTTCGCACGCCACCCCTACCTCCATCTTGCTGGCACAAGGCAAAGAAGAAAAGAAAATTCCGGTTATAAAAATGTCAGGACTCGGCGTATCCATTAAACGCCCGAAAGCCGAGGAAGAGGTAAAAAATACGGCTACAGCCACTATCACACCACAAACAGCACAAACGGAAGAGGACTACATCTTCAATGAAAGAGACATAAACTACTATTGGCAAGAGTATGCAGGACGTATGCCCAAAGAGCAAGTAGCCATTGCCAAACGCATGCAGAATATGCACGTCACTCTACTAAATGCCACTACTTTTGAAGCTGTCGTAGATAATGAAATTGTGGCAAAAGAATTTATCTCGATGACTCCCCAATTACAAGAGTACCTACGTACCCGCCTGAAAAACCGCAAGGTAACCATGAGTGTACGTATCAGCACTCCCACTGAGAAAGTCCGCGCGTACGGCCGTGTTGAAAAATTCCAAATGATGGTTCAGAAAAACAATGCTCTTTTACAATTGAAAGACGAATTCGGATTGGAACTTTACTAAGCATTATAAGTAAAGAGGCTTAATATTCACATACACGTCACAACTTATTGAAAATAAAAGCATTATATTTTATTTTGCATATCGCTTTTTATGTTTATTTTTGCCAATAATAGACAAACAAAGCAAACAATGAGAAAAGACGTTGCCGTATTAATGGTGCTGTGGGTGATGTGTATACCATACGCTACCTTTATATGTGCCTCAGCCACTCCGAACAAATTAGATACGCTGAAAGCTTTTCTTCGAAAAAAAATACTTTACAATGAATACGTACCGATAGACAGCGTCATTTGCTGGAGCGAAAACATCCTACCGGTCATCAAGACAAACAATCGGAATGACGAAAACTACTTTTTGCTGCAACTGCAACTTGCCAATGCCTATACATTACGAGGCGACATCAGCCTCGCCATAGACCGGGCACGACTAATGTACGAAGAAGCCAAAGAAACGGAATATGAGTTCGGAATTGCAGTTGCCAACCAAGCCATCGGCGATGCTTACACCATAGCCAATCAATGCGACAAAGCATTGGATTCGTATCAGGATGCTTTAAAGGAATTAAACCATCTCTCGCAGCAACATCCCTACCGGATACAACTCTTATTAAAGATATCCAATGCTTTACAACGTAAAGGACAACTGGAAAAGGCTCAAAAAACATTGCATGACATAGAACAAACTCTTCAGAAACAACCGGACTATGCCAACAGTTTTTTTGCCAATATCGAAAAAGCCAACTATGCTATCTCTCACGGACATCTTTCAAAGGCTTATCTCAAGGAAGCCGCAGCATATCTGCACAACATGGATTCCATCTACCGGATACATCCTGAAAAGTTTTACTGTTTTCACCTGAAATATACTACCGCCACCTACTATCGGGCAATGGGCAACTGGAACAGAATGTATTGGAACAAAGCCCTGCAACTGTATGAAGAGCTACGACAAGAATACACGGTCAACAAACAGTCTGCCTATTACCGATGGATCACGCAAGCAACAATATACCTATATAAGATACAAGGGAAATCAATGGCCGCCTGCCTGTTGTATCAAGAATTATATTCCACTGTTGACACACTCACTGCAGAAGGTTATGTCCGACAAATCAATATTCTACGAGCCAAGTATCAGATAGATCAAATGGAAATAGCCAGTAGAGAAGAGCACAACAAATTCATCACTGGCATATTGACCGGGAGTATCCTATTAGTCTTCATATTTATTATTATAACCATCATGCTTAGAAAACAGCGACAGGAAATCGCCCTGTCTACACAAAAGCTGGAACACCTGCGCACCAATGCCGAAAATGCCACATCCGCCAAAAGCATATTCCTCTCGAACATGAGCCATGAAATACGTACTCCGCTCAATGCACTCTCCGGCTTCTCCTCACTATTGACCGAAGAAAAACTGGATAATGAGACGCGTCGTCAGTGCAATGAAGTAATCCTGCAAAATTCCGAGTTATTGTTGAAACTCATCAATGATGTGATAGACCTATCAAGCCTTGAATTCGGGAAAATACAATTCTGTATCAACAAATATAACGTTGTCAATATTTGCCGAAATGTAATCGATACCGTCAGCAAAATAAAACAGACTCAGGCAGCCATATGCTTCATAACCGAATTAGAGAGCATGGATATAGAGACAGACGATGCACGTTTGCAGCAAGTGCTGATAAACCTACTGATTAATGCAACCAAATTTACATCGCAGGGTAGCATTATCCTGGAGCTTAGGAAGCAATCGGAACAAGAGCTGCTCTTTTCTGTCACAGATACAGGTTGCGGTATCCCTAAAGAGAAGCAAGCCGCAATCTTCCGAAGATTCGAGAAACTAAATGAAAATGCACAAGGAAGCGGGCTGGGACTTTCCATCTGTCAGCTTATCATTGAACATATCGGCGGAAAAATATGGATTGACTCCGACTATACAGGCGGCTCACGCTTCTTCTTCACCCACCCCATCCGGCAATCACAGTCCACTAACCCCCAAAAGGAGAATAACGCATGAAAAGATCATTTATCATACCAACCTTACTCATCCTACTCCTGCCCGTACAAATTATCAATGCCGATGTACAAAGCCAGAATTCCGTGCTCCACCAGCATTCTATTGAAATAGAGAGATGCATAAACAACGACATCCGAAAAGCCGATTCTTTGGTAAAAGCCGGAAAACCAGATGAAGCACTTACATATTACAAGAGCAGCCTTAAGTCAAAAGACTCATTATACAATCTTATTACCAACTCCCAGATGGAAGAAATCCTTTCACTCTACAACATGGATAAGCTCATACTGCAAAGAGAACAAAGGCACAGTATGTTTCATCAAACCAGTTTATACATCTCAGTCATCATTATCTTAGCTCTACTACTTTCCAATATCCATATATACCGAAGCCGGAAACGGCTGCAAAAGAATGAAAAAGAAATCAGAAGATTAACCTCCATTGCCGAAGAAGCCAATGAAATAAAAAGTCACTTTCTGACAAATATGAGTTACAACATCCGTATACTCTTAAATAATGTAGTAGGATTCTCGCAACTTATGACCGAAGACGGGAACCTGAACGAAAAGGAAAAACGAGAATACTCCGGCATCATTCAAAGCAACTCGGCTGAATTAATCCAACTTGTGAATAACGTATTAGACCTTTCACGTCTGGAAGCCAACATGATGAAGTTCCAGCTACAGAACTGCAATGTGCAAGAGTGGTGCAACGAACTCCCCTATCTGGTGCAGATGCGAAGTGAAGGGTATATACATCTGGAGCTTCAAGCCGATGTGGACAATGCAATCATATACACGGATGTCAGCCGCTTCACACAAATAATTTCCAGCATGCTACTCTATCCTGTAGAGTGCAAAAAGCCAAGAAGAATAGGTATGCAACTGGTTTACAATCAGGAAAAACAGGAAATAAACTTCCGAATAGACAACAGTCCACTTGCTGATTCGGCATTTGCCTCACAAAAAGAAGCTATATTACAAAAAATCAATCTATTGTTTTTTGAACATTTCAACGGAAGTTATCGTGTAGAGAACTGTGAAAATAATCCGATTATATTTTTCACATATCCAGCGCTTATAACCTGATTATATGTACATTCACCTCAACCGTTATTTAGACAAGATACAAATTAAATGTTTTTAATCAAGATTGATAGCAAGTATTGAAGAAAACAACTATTTTTGCCAAATCAATTAGTACTAATAATTAAAAAATTAAAGAAAATGGCTTACGTAATTAGTGACGATTGTATTGCTTGCGGAACTTGTATCGACGAGTGTCCGGTAGGCGCTATCTCTGAAGGCGATATCTACTCTATCGATCCTGAAACTTGTACTGAATGCGGTACTTGTGCAGATGTTTGCCCTTCTGAAGCAATTCATCCGGGAGAATAATACAATCCTAAGAAAAAGAAAAAAGGCTCGGTTTCAATGAAATCGGGCCTTTTTATTTCAGTACTAAAAAGACTCAGTGCCAAGAAAAAAATATACATCTTTATCTATACTGGCCAAACCCGTTTTTTGCGTGAAATATCTAAATATACAAAGAAGCCAACCAATCCACAATACATTTCAAACGTGAATTAGTTGGCTTTTTATATTGCAGAGTTACACCCCATACACTTGAGATGAACTTCTGTCATCAAAAGATTATACCAGCTTTGACAATGCTTCCTTGATACGGCTAATAGCTTCCACAATATTCTCATCGCTGGTAGCATAACTCATGCGAATACATTCGGGAGCACCAAACGATGTGCCGCCTACACAAGCTACATGAGCTACCTCCAACAAGTACATAGCCAAATCATCCGAATTCTCAATCTTACGGTCACCGGCAGACTTACCGAAGAATGAGCTACATTTCGGGAACAGGTAGAAAGCACCTTCCGGTACATTTACTTCGAATCCCGGTACTTCCTTAGCCAGTTTCACAATAAGGTCGCGACGGCGTTCAAAAGCCTTACGCATCTCTTCCACCGGAGCCTGCGTTCCCGTATAAGCAGCTTCAGCGGCTTTCTGAGATACAGAACACGGCCCTGATGTGTACTGCCCCTGCAATTTGTTAGAAGCCTTTACAATCCATTCCGGTCCTGCAATGAAACCAATACGCCAGCCTGTCATGGCATAAGCCTTGGAAACACCGTTTACAATCACTGTACGATCCTTCATTTCAGGGAACTGTGCAATGCTCTGGTGCTTACCGATATAATTGATATGTTCATAAATTTCATCAGCTATCACAATTACCTGCGGATGCTTTGCCAACACGGCAACCAATCCGGCCAATTCCTCCTTGCTATATACAGACCCCGTAGGATTGGAAGGAGAACAGAGAATTAGTGCTTTTGTTTTTGGCGTAATAGCAGCCTCCAATTGAGCCGGTGTAATCTTGAAGTCCTGCTCGATGCCCGCTGTGACAATCACCGGCTTACCTTCTGCCAGCTTTACCATTTCAGGATAGCTGACCCAATACGGCGCAGGCACAATCACTTCATCACCTGGATTCACCAATACCAGAATGGCATTGCAAACCGACTGTTTAGCTCCGTTAGCACAAGAAATTTGCGCAACTGTATAGTCCAGACCATTCTCCTTCTTCAATTTTTCTACGATAGCATTACGTAGAGCTGGATAACCCGGAACGGGAGAATAGCGAGAGAAGTTATCGTCTATCGCCTTTTTTGCAGCCTCTTTAATGTGGTCGGGTGTATTAAAATCAGGTTCTCCGACACTTAAATTAATTACGTCTACACCTTGAGCTTTCAACTCTGCACTTTTTTGAGACATAGCCAGCGTCGCAGAGGGCGACAAGCTATTCAAACGGTCTGATAATTGGTTCATTCTATTTCTATTTAATGGTTGTTATGCAAATCCGGTTGCAAAATAAACGATTTTCTTTGATATAATAAAACAAAAAGACAGTTACTTACTAAAATGGAGAGTGTGTCCCATACGCTCTTTCTTCGTACGCAAGTAACGCTCGTTATACTGGTTCGGAGTAGTTTCAACCGGTACATTCTCTACAATCTCCAGACCATAAGCTTCCAAACCGACACGTTTCACCGGATTGTTTGTAAGCAGACGCATCTTATGCACCCCCAATTCACGCAGTATCTGAGCCCCCACACCATAATCGCGTTCATCTGCCAGATGCCCGAGACAAATGTTGGCATCTACTGTATCCATACCGTCTTCCTGAAGTTTATACGCTCTCATTTTTTCCATCAGACCAATGCCCCGACCTTCCTGATTGAGATATACGATAACTCCTTTACCGGCTTTTTCTATCACCTCCATCGCCTTGTGCAACTGCTCGCCGCAATCACAACGCATGGAACCGAATATATCCCCCGTAGCACAGGAAGAATGTACACGCACCAGTACCGGTTCATCGGGAGCCCAAGTACCCTTAAACAAGGCCACATGCTCCAATCCGTTGGACTTCTGACGGAAAGGAATCAAGCGGAAATGTCCATGCTCTGTCGGCATATCCACCTCTACACCTTTTTCTACGATAGATTCCTGTTGCAAACGGTAAGCTATCATATCGCGGATAGAAATCAGTTTCAAATTAAATTCATCTGCCATTTTACGCAATTCGGGCAAACGTGCCATCGTACCGTCTTCGTTCATGATCTCCATAAGCGCGCCGGCAGGATAGAAACCCGACAAACGACACATATCAATCGTAGCTTCGGTATGCCCAGCACGACGTAATACCCCTTTCTCCTGCGCATACAAAGGATTGATATGTCCGGGGCGACCGAAAGTAGCCGGAGTGGAAAGCGGATCGGCCAGTGCCTGAATGGTTGCAGCACGGTCTGCTGCAGAAACACCGGTTGTACAACCTTCTAATTTATCGACAGTCACCGTAAAAGGAGTACCCAATACCGAGGTATTGTCCGTCACCTGATGAGGTAAATCCAGCTCTTTGCAACGAGACACCGTAATCGGAGCACACAATACTCCACGTGCATGCTTCAGCATAAAATTCACTTTTTCCGATGTTATCTTTTCTGCTGCAATAATCAAGTCGCCTTCATTTTCACGATCTTCATCATCGACTACAATCACGAAATTGCCAGCCTTAAAATCTTCAATGGCCTCCTCTATCGTATTTAACTTTACTTTTTCCATATCTTTATTATTTATTCTGATTGACTTTTATAATATTCTGTATCTCTTCGTTTGTGTGGATAATCCGCTCCATGTCCTTATTCAAGCGGATACGGAATGCCCAAATACGGAAGTAAAAGAACAAGCCGACAGGCACTATCGCTCCACACAGCATATTCAACCAATAATTACGGAAAGGACGCACATGGGCATGAACAGCTATTACCGGGTAATTATTCAATGCTGTCAACAATGGTATAGACCTTGTGTTAGACATCTCGTCTATCAAAGTTTCCAACCGTTCATTGAGAGCCACCACCTCCTCATCGTGTGGCGCATCGTTCATCCATAATCTGAAATAATTGGGTGCTCGCATCAGAGTTTTCTTTTCGGCATACGCACGGCAATCCGCCGACAGCCGCTGAAGTTCTCCCGGCAAACGTACATAATCAGGATCGTGAATAATCACTTCTTTCCGGAACAAATGGCGGACACTGCGGATACCTGCTATCTTTTTAAACCAATTGATATAGGCATCAGCATTCAGCACCACCGAATCATTATTGGATTTATAAGTAAGGAATGCACCCAATGGCGCCAGCACAGCTGTACTGGTCCACATACCCATCCACACAATCCACTTACCGTCACGAGCCATCTTATAACCCGTATTGTTGATAATGTAATAGATGATAAAAATAAGTACGGACACTACTACAGGCATGCCTAAACCGCCTTTACGGATGATACCCCCCAACGGTGCACCGATGAAGAAAAAAATAAGGCATGCCAACGAAAGCGTCAGTTTCTCGTGCCAGGAAGTCATATGGCGCCTCAAACTGTTTTCCGTCTGCGATATATTGAAACCCTTGAAACTCCAATCACTTGCAGCACTCTCCGCACGGCTGACAGCCGTAGACATTATCTTCTGTTTCTGCATTAAAGTAGCCACATTAAACAGACTGTCCACATCGTAGCTACCCAAAGTCGCAGATTCTATTTTTATCGTATCAGCCTTACTCAGCGTATTGGAGGTCGCCTTATAAGTACTCGCCATAGCCTCTTTATAATAAGTACGCCCGATGCTATCGTTCTGCACCTTCATAGAATCAATGCCGGCCTGCAGCATTTTCATGTCCTTGCTATTGGATTGGTTGCTCATAAATCCGGCATCCACCATATTGAAATCCGAGTTGAACTCTATAATCGCATGCTTCTCAACGAACGCTTCCCGACGATAAGGCACATTTTTCTGATTCATGCTCTGCGACTTCAGATTTTCAAACTGCTCACCGCTGTAAAGGTGAAGATAAAGATGCTGTTTGTCCGCTGTCATTTCCAATCTGCCGGAATCCGATTTGATAATCTGCGCATTCTCAAACCCTTTCTCGAAATTATAAATCAATACATCGTACAGCATACCTGTCTTACGGTTTTTATGCTTTACGTAAAGGTTATACCCGTCTATCTCATCATAAAATACTCCTTCGGGAATGTCCACTTCAGGCGACTTCTGCTTCATGGATACTAGCAATGTCCATAACTTAGTCTGCGCTTTAGGGCCAATAACATTCTGAAAATAAAAGGAAACGCAGCAAATAATGGATATGAAAATTATCAGCGGACGCATAATCTTAAGCAAAGAAATACCTGCCGCTTTCATGGCAAGCAATTCAAACCGCTCTCCAAAATTGCCAAAAGTGATAAGAGCTGCCAGCAAAATAGCCAAAGGCAATGAAGCCGGCACCAGCGTCAGCGCCGAATAGAAAAAAAATTGGGCAAGAACATTCATCTCCAATCCTTTTCCCACCATTTCGTCTACATATTTCCACAGAAACTGCATCATGAAGATGAAAAGGCAGATAAAGAAAGTGCCCATAAAGAGCATGCAAAAGCTCTTTAAAATAAATATATCTAACTTTTTTATGCGCAGCATTTTACTTGTTTCATGCAATAAACGCACAAAAGTAGCACAAAAAAGGGAGTACGGGAAATTTTTAATTGAAAGTTAACTAAAAACCGCATGTTCTACG